>Ga0207667_10010966_pt1 | contig 10562 bp, 5 predicted proteins | sample KBSCornC52_FD_184301 | JGI IMG/M metagenome (GOLD analysis project Ga0207667, IMG submission 184301) | Corn rhizosphere microbial communities from Kellogg Biological Station, Michigan, USA - KBS Corn C5-2 (SPAdes) (version 2) | ecosystem: Host-associated > Plants > Roots > Rhizosphere > Soil ...
TGCAGAACACGCCCGAAGCGATCACCGCCCCGTAGATATGCAGAATGTTCAGCTGCGGATTGTTGGCCATGGCCACCATCGGTCCCACGGCGGCAAAGGTCACGCCCATCATGACGGGCATGCGGATGCCGAATTTCCAGAGGCCGGCACTCTGGATGATGGTCACCAGCCCGCAGCAGAACAGGTCGGCACTGATGAGGTAGGCGATCTCGGACTTGGGCAGGTTCAGCGCACCACCGATGATGAGCGGCACGGCAATCGCGCCGGCATACATCACCAGCACGTGCTGCATGCCGAGGGCAAAGAGCTTGAATACGGGTAGGCGTTCATCCACCGGATGGCGAGTGGCTTGCATGGGATTGTCTCCTGGTATTTTTTATCGATGGAACCTGGCATGTGACCGCGCCACCGTGATCGTTCTGAGAGGGTGGCGTGCCTTGCCGCTTGAAGGTGGTTCCGGCCCAGTACCGTGCTCCGCGTCTTGGTGGGGCTTGTGTGCGGATGCCGGTCTGATGCTGGCGATACTAATGCAATCCGGGGAGTGCGATATATAAGCCCCGGCATACCGGCTGGCGCGCCGCCGATATATGCCGGAATGCCCGTTTCCTTTGCCGGAGCGGCCCGGCACCGCTTCAGGCGCGGCCCTGCGCCATCATCTTGGCCGCCGCGCTGACCTGGGCGCGCAGCCATTTGTGCTCGGTGGCCTGGTGCACCCGCTCGTGCCACAGCTGGTAAAAACGCAGCGGCGGGAACTTGATGGGTACCGTATAGCTTTTCAGGCCCAGGAGTTTTTCGTAGAAGCTGGCGAACTGCTGGCCGGCCGTCAGCACCAGGTCGGTCTGCGCCACCATGTAGGGCAGCATGCGGAAGTGCGCCGATTCCACCACCACGTTGCGATGCAGGTTCTGCTTTTCGAGGAAGGTATCGATGGTGCCGTGATAGCCGGGCAGGATCTGCGAAGGCGCAGCGTGCGGCAGCGAAAGATAGTCCTCGATGCTCATGGCATCGCGCGCGGTGCGCTTGGCGTAGGCACAGTCAGCGCGCATCAGGCAGACGATGGGGTCGTCAAACAGCTTTGACAGGTGCAAATGCGCAGGCGGCTCGTCCCAGTTGGCAATCACCAGGTCCAGTTCCCCGTCCGAGAGCAGGCGCACGTAATCGGTATCCGGACCCAGCGCGTGGATGACGATGCGGCTGCGCGGCGACTCGCGCCGCAGGCGGGCGATCACTTCGGTGAAGAAGGGCGTGTTCATGTAGTCGGGCGCGGCGATGTGGAAGGTGCGCTCTTCCTCCTGCGGCACGAAGGCGGTCTTGGGCACGAACAGGCGCTCGGTCTCGTCGAGGATGCGCTTGGCGGGTTTCAACAGGCTTTCACCGTGCTGGGTCGGCACCATGCCGCGCGCGCCGCGCACCAGCAGCGGGTCGCCGGTCAGTTCGCGCAGCTTGCGCAGAGAGGCCGAAATCGAGGGCTGCGGCTGGTTCAGTTTCAGGGCGACCCGCGATACGTTCTTCTCGCAGAGCAGGAGATAGAGGATGCGGATGAGGTGAATGTCGAGATGGTCAGGCAGCCTGGACATGGGAATGTCTCCGGGGTCTTGTGGTGCGGGGCAGGTGACGGTTTTTCGTTCACTCTGGGGCGGCTGCATCGGGGCAGGCGCATTATCGTTGTCGTGTGCCAGGCCGGCTCGGGCGGCGGCCTGGCGTGATGCGAGCGCAAGCGTCCCACATCCAGGGGGCATTTTTGTATATCGTCATTCGTATGTCAAATATACGTTGATGACCATGTTTTGCGCAGTCCCGGCGTTTATCGTTCGTGCAACCGTCCCGCACCAGCAGGGCGGCCTAAAAAACAGATGGCACAAGCCATCGGGTCGTAGCGGCAGCACGACGGGAGACCAGCCAAGGCGCCATCGCGGCGTCTGCGCTTCCCGGCGCGCGGGAAGCCTTCACTCCACTCATCCAGTTGCAGCCTTGGTACACGCAGGGCGGGGGAAGACTTCCATGGCGGCCCATTCCTGAGGCAATGCCTCGCCTGTCCGGAGTAGGTCGCGGTGGCGGACAGCAATCCTGCGTGGGGAAGACATGGAAGCACTCCTGGTTTCATATGGCATCGACTGGGCCAATCTGCTGGTCCGCTGGCTGCACCTGATCACGGGCATCGCCTGGATCGGTGCCTCGTTCTATTTCGTCTGGCTCGACAACTCCATCCGCCCGCCCAAGCCGGGCAGCGACCTGGAGAAGAAGGGCGTCTCCGGTGAGCTGTGGGCCGTGCACGGCGGCGGTTTCTACAATCCGCAAAAGTATCTGGTCGCGCCGGCCGAGCTGCCGGAAGAACTGCACTGGTTCAAGTGGGAGGCCTACGCCACCTGGATCACCGGTGTGGCCATGCTGTTCATCGTCTATTACTTCAATGCCTCGGCCATGATGGTCGACAAGTCGGTGGCCAACCTCACCGGGCCGGAAGCCGTCGGTGTGGGCATCGGCACCCTGGTGCTGGGCTGGATCGTCTACGACCTGCTGTGCAAGTCGCCGCTGGGCAAGCGCGAAGGGGTGCTGGGGCTGGTGATGTTCGTCTTCATCGTGGCGGTGGCCTATCTGCTCACGCACCTGCTGTCGGGCCGCGCGGCGTATATCCACGTGGGCGCGATGATCGGCACCATCATGGTGGGCAATGTGCTCATGGTCATCATCCCCGGCCAGCGCAAGCTGGTGGAGGCGATGAAGGCCGGCCGCTCGCCCGACCCCATCCACGGCCGCAAGGGCAAGCAGCGCAGCGTGCACAACAACTACTTCACGCTGCCCATTCTCTTCATCATGATCAGCAACCACTATGCGATGACCTACACGCATGCCCATAGCTGGCTGGTGCTGGCGGCGATCATGGCGGCCGGTGTGCTGATTCGTCACTTCTTCAATCTGCGGCACAAGGGCAAGGTGTCGGTGGGCTATCCCATCGCCGGTGTGGCCTTGCTGCTGGCGGTGGCCGTGGCGATTGCGCCGCGTCCCGTGGCACCTGCTGCACCTGCTGCCTCCGCAGGTGAGGGCGCAGCGCCGGTGGCCGCTGCCGCACCGGACTTTGCCCGCATCCAGGCCATCGTCACCCAGCGTTGCGCCAGCTGCCATTCGGACAAGCCGACCCAGGCCGGCTTCGCCACCGCACCAGCCGGGATGATGCTGCAAACGCCCGAGCTGATTCATCAGCACGCGGCCAAGATCTTCCAGCGCGCCGTCCAGACCAAGGACATGCCGCTGGCCAACATGACCCAGATGACCGATGCGGAACGCGCCGAGCTGGCCGCATGGTTCCAGGCTGGGGCCAAGTAATCGCACCCGATTCCATCAGAGAGCACACATGCAACCCATTACCATCGACGGATTCAATCTCACCGCTGCGCAAGTCGTCAGCGTGGCCCGCGCGCCTCACCTGAAAGTGGCGCTGGCCGATTCTTCGCGTGCCGCCCTCAAGCAAAGCCGCGACTACATCGAATCGACCTGGATGCACGATGAAGCGCCCATGATGTACAGCTTCAATACCGGTGTCGGTTTGCTCAAGGACACGCGCATCAAGGTCGAGCATATCGAGCTGTTCCAGACCCAGTTGATTCGTGCGCACAGTGCGGGCATCGGCGAGCCGTTTTCGGAAGAAGTCAGCCGCGCCACCATGCTGCTGCGGGCCAATGCGTTCGCTTCGAATTATTCCGCGCCACGCGTGGAAGTGGTTGATCGCCTGCTGGCTTTCATCAATGCGGGTATTCACCCGATCATGCCGCAGAAGGGTTCGGTCGGTGCCTCCGGCGATCTCGCGCCACTGGCTTATCTGGCGGCGGCCATTGCCGGGTTTGATGAAGCTGAAGTGATGTATCAAGGCCAGCGCATGCGCGCCACCCAAGCCATCGAGCAGGCCGGCATTGGTCCGGTTAAATTTGATCTCAAGGCCAAGGATGCCTCGGCCCTCATCAATGGCTGCACCGCCTCGCTGGCAGTCGCCATCCTCGCCGCGCACGATGCGCGCCATCTGCTGACCGATGCCTGCCTGTCACTGGGGCTGACGCTGGAAGCGATGCGGGCCGAAATGGCGGCCTTCGATCCGCGTATCCAGCAGGCGCGTCCGCATGCGGGGCAGATCAAGACGGCTGAAGTCATCCGCAACTTGTTGAAGGGGTCCACGCGTACTACACATGAAGCGCGTGCAATACAACTGCCCGATGAATTGCGCCGTACCGATATTCCCTACACCGCGCGTATCCAGGATGTGTATTCTCTGCGTTGCGCTCCGCAGGTGTATGGCCCGGTATTCGATGCGCTTGACTATATCGACACCATCATTGAGAAGGAAACCAACTCCGCCACCGACAATCCGCTGATCTTCAACAAGGAAGACGGCGAAGGTTTCGAAATCATTTCCGGCGGCAACTTCCACGGCCAGTATCTGGCGCAGGCGATGGACTTGCTGGCCATGGCGATTACCGACCTGGGCAGCATCTGCGAACGCCGCATCGCGCGCCTGATCGATCCGACCTTGTCGTGGGGACTGCCGCGCAACCTGATGAGCGGCGTGCGCGGGGTCAACACCGGCTATCCGGTGGTGCAGTGTTCCATGAGTTCGCTGGTGATGGAAAACCGTACCCTCTGCATGCCAGGCAGCGTCGACAGCATCCCCTCCAAGGGCAACAGCGAGGATCACGTTTCCAACTCGACCTGGTGCGCCCGCAAGGCCATGACGGTGGTGCAGAACACGCAATACATCGTCGGCGTGGAAATGCTGCTGGCAGCGCAGGCGCTGACCATGACCGAAGACTTGCTCAAGGACTTCAAGCTGGGGCAGGGTACCCAGGCGGCCTATGAGGAAATTCGCCGCCAGATCCCGGCTTGCCTGGAGGGCGATCGCTGGTTCCATGATGACGTGCGCGCGGCACATGACTTCGTGGTCAGCGGATCGGTGCGGGAGGCGGTGATCGGTGCGATCGGGCGGTTCGTCTGATCCCGCACTGGCTTGCATGAAAAAGGCCGTCCGGTGCAATGCCGGACGGCCTTCGTCTTTGGCGTATCGGGATACGCCAATTTAAAAACGATATAAAACAAATAAACAATTTGGCGTAGTCAGACATCCGCCCACTGCCGCAGCAGGTTGTGATAATGCCCGGTCAGTCCCACCACTTCCTCGGTATCGCCCAGTTTCTGCCGCAGACCGAAGATGTTGCGGTCCAGTTCGAAGAGCATGCTGCGCTTCCAGTCGTCGCGGATCATGCTCTGGGTCCAGAAGAAGGAGCATACGCGCGCCCCGCGCGTGACCGGTTCCACCCGGTGCAGGCTGGTGGAGGGATAGACGATCATGTCCCCCGCCGGCAGTTTCACTTCATGGGTGCCATAGGTATCGACCACGACCAGTTCGCCGCCATCGTATTCGTCCGGCTCCGACAGGAACACCGTGGTCGAGACATCGGTACGGATGCTGCCAGCCGCGTTGGGCAGCATGCGCACCGAGCCATCCACGTGCATGCCGTAGTGCTCGCCGCCTTCATAGCTGTTGAAGAGCGGCGGCATGGTCTTTTTGGGCAGCGCAGCGGCAAAGAAGAGGGGATTCCTGCGCAGCGCTTCCAGGATGATCTCGCCGAGCTGGAAACCCAGCGGCGAATGTTCCGGCAACTGCCGGTTGCGCTTCACGCGCGCCCCCTGTTCACCCACGGTCTCGCGCCCGTCCACCCAGTCGGCGCGCTGCAGTTCGGAGCGGATGTGACTGACTTGTTGCGGGGTCAGGACCTGGGGGATGTGCAGCATCATGATGGAATTCTCCTGTAGCGAATGAAAAAACCCCTCCGCACGGGAGGGGCCGTCAAGTCGCCGATCGCTGGCTCACCGGAGGGGACACGAACTCTTGCGAGTCAGAGCACCCCACCCGGTGAGGGCTTCAATGCCAGGGGCAGGATCAGAACTTGAAGTTGGCGGTCAGCGCCACCGAACGCGGCGTGCCTGGGGTGTAACGATAGCCGCTCTTGTTGATTGCCGCTACGTAGTCTTTATCGAAAATATTGTAGATATTGAGCTGTAGATCAACGTTCTTGTTCACGATATAACCAACCATGCCATCGAAGACCCAGTAGCTGTTGGCGTACTTGGGCGTACCGACCGCACCATCGGTGCCGCGCAGCAGCGAACTGACGTAACGTGCACCACCGCCGACGGTGAAGCCCTGCGGCAGGCGATAAGTAGCCCAGGAGGTGAAGGCTTGCTTCGGCGTATAGGCAAGATTGTTCTCGCCGGCGGCCGTGGTGATGGCACCGTTGTTCACTTTGGTGTCCATCCAGGTGTAGCCCGCTGCCAGCGACAGGTTGCTGGTCACGTCACCGGTCACGCCCAGTTCGATACCCTGTACGGTCTTCTTGCCGGTCTGGAAGTACTGCAGCGAGGTCGGATCCTGTTCGACTTCATTGGTCACTTCGGTATGGAACAGAGCAGCGGTGACGGCCAGTTTCTTGTTGAGCAGATCCCACTTGGTCCCCAGCTCGGAAGTCTTGGTCTTCTGCGGGGTGTAGTTGGTGTTGGACGCGCTGTTGGCCGAAGCCGACAGGGCGAAGTTGCTGCCGCCCGGGGGCTGCTGCGAGGTCGCGTACAGGGCGTAGATGCTGCTGTAGTCGGTCGGTTTGAAGATCGCGGCCAGCTTCCAGTTGAACAGATTGCCCGAGGTCGACAGGTCGGTGATGGTGCCGGCCGCGTTGGAGTAATACGTGGTGCGATAGTGGTCTTCGCGGATGCCGGCATTGATCGACCATTGTTCGTTGAACTTGATGGTGTCGAACAGGTAGGCCGAGACGGTATCGGTCTTGCCATCGTTGTAGCCCGTGGCGCGGATCGAATAGGTACCGGAGCCGAAGTTGGGATCCGGGTTGTACAAGTTGGCCGCCGGCAGCGTGCCGGTGGCGGTGAAGGACGTGGCGTGCTGTTTTTCCTGGGTGAACTCGATGCCGCCCACCACCGTGTGCTGCAGGCTGCCGCTCTTCAGGTTGGCCGTCACGTTGGTCTGGTTGGTGATGATCTCGTTGGACTGGTCCTTGCGGGTGGGCAGGTTGCGCGCCAGGGTCCAGCCCGCCAGGTTGGTCGCCGACGGCGTCACCAGGCCGGCGGCGCGGGTGCTGCTGGCGGCCGAGGCCATGAAGGACGTCAGGAAGTAATCCTGGCTGGTCTTGGCGTAGCGGGTGGTGTTCTGCAGCTTCACGTCCTGCGAGAAGTCATGCTCCACGCGGGCGGTGAACATGTCGGCCGTGACCTTGTCGTAATCGTTCACATTGCCGTAAAAATTCTTCGAGGACACGCGCGGTGCGCCCGAGATGTAGGGGCGTGCCGCATCCGGCGAGGTGTAGCCCGGCAGGCCGATGGTGGGCACGCCGCCATCGGGCACGTTGTCCTGGTCGATGTGCAGATAGTTCAGGAACACGCGGGTCGGGCTGTTCAGGCCAAAGGCCAGCGAGGGCGCCACGCCCCAGCGGTCGTTCTTGACTTCATGGCGGCCGGGGACGCCGCTGTCCTGCTTCATCACGTTCAGGCGCATGGCGATACCGCGCTCTTCATCGATCACCTTGTTCCAGTCGGCGGTGGCGCGCTTCTGGTTCCAGCTGCCATAGGTGGCCGAGGAATTGAAGAAGTTGCTCATCTCGGCCTGCTTGGTGACCATGTTGATCGAGCCGGTCGGCGAGCCGCGGCCATTGTCGGTGCCCGCCGGGCCCTTCAGGACTTCCACTTGCTGGATGTTGAACATGTCGCGCGAGATCGAGCCGAGGTCGCGCACGTTGTCCACGAAGATCGCACTGGAGCTGTCGAAGCCGCGCATGTAGATGGCGTCGCCGGTATTGGTGGAACCGTTTTCACCGAGATAGAAAGTCCCGACGCCCGGGCTGTTGCGCAGGGCTTCGGTCAGCGTGGTGGCACCCTGCTGGTCGATCAGCTGCTTCTTGATCACGGTCAGGGTCTGCGGGGTGTCGACCAGCGGCTGGCTGTACTTGGCCGAGGAAGCCTTGTCGGCCTTGTAGTCCGATTCCTGGGTGGCGGTCACTTCGACCTTGGGCAGGGCGGTGCTGGTCTGGGCATGCACGCCCACGGCCGGCAGCAGCAAGGCACCGGCAACGGCGGCGGACAGACGGGTCGAAGCAAAGGCAGGCTGCGCGTGCTTGCGGCTCTTGATGTAACTCATGGCAGGGTTCCGAGAGAAAATGTTGAGAGTTCTCTTGGCTGGCTATGAGTCGAACGGGCAATCGCATGGTCTGGTGAGACCTGGCAGGCTCCGCCGGAATGGCTGGCGAGATTGTAGTTTTTTGTATCTCGTTGATATCGCAATGTTTCAAATTGCTACGAGATTTTTACAATTATAGCCACGGTTCCAAATAAAAGTGATTCTTATTCTAAAAATTTCTGTTCCCTGATCGTCTGCTCTTGGTCTTCCATTCAGAACATCCCGCGCAAAGCCGCACCGCATCCGGGAAGGCGAAAGGGGAAAGTCGTAACTGCATTTGTTGCATAAAAAATACGAAGCCTCACGGCAGTGCGCTGCGTGATGCAGTGCGCTGCCGTGAGGGTGGCGAGGGAGAGTTCACCGGTGGCGGCAGAGCGCCGCCACCGCAGGGAGGGGATCAGAAGCGGAAGTTGCCAGTCAGCGAGAAGGCACGCGTGCCGCCCGGTGTGTAGCGATATCCGCTCTTGTTGATCGCGGCGGCGTACTGCTTGTTGAACAGGTTGGTCACGTTGAACTGCAGTTCCACCGTCTTGTTGATGGCATAGCTGGCCATGGCATCGACCAGCCAGTAGGCATCGGTCCGGGTGGGCGTGCCCAGCGCATTGCTGTCGGTGCCGCGCAGCAGGCCGTCGGTATAGCGCAGGCCGCCGCCCAGCGCCAGGCCCGGTGCCGCGCGCCAAGTCGCCCAGGAGGTAAAGGACTGGCGCGGGGCGTAGGCCAGGTAGTTCTCGCCGTTGGCGGTGACCACGCGTCCCTTGTTGACGCGGCTGTTCATGCGGCTGTAGCCGGCGGTGAGCGAAATGTCCCGGGTGAGCTCGCCGGTAACGCCCAGTTCCACCCCTTCGGTACGTTTCTCCCCGATCTGGAACCAGGTGTCGGCCAGCGTTCCCGGCTCGATCTCATTGTGCACGTCGGTACGATAGAGCGCGCCGGTGACGGCCAGGCGGCGGTCGAGCAGGTCCCACTTGGAGCCGATTTCGGCGGTACGGGTCTTTTGTGGCGCGTAGTCGGGGTGGGAGGGATTCCTGCGGCTGGCACTGAGGGAGAGATTGTTGCCGCCCGGCGGCTGCTGCGAACTCGCCAGCAGGGCGTAGACGCTGCTGTAGCTGGTGGGCTTGAAGACGGCCGCCAGCTTCCAGCTCAGCAGGTTGCCCGAGGTTTTCAGTGCAGTGGCGGTGCCGGAGGCGATGCCGTCGAAGGAGGTGCGGTAATGGTCCTCGCGCAAGCCCAGGTTCAGTGACCAGCGCTCGCCGAACTTGAGCGTGTCCAGCACGTACAGCGCGACGGTATCGATCTGGCCCTCGTTGCGGCCGGTGGCCCGGATGCTGACTTCCGATTCGTCGAAGCGGGGATCCGGCTGGTACAGGTTGGCCGGGGGACGGAATCCGTCCACCGTGAAGGCCAGCGCATGCTGGCGTTCGCGCGTCAGTTCCAGGCCCCCAACCAGGGTGTGCCGGATCGCGCCGGTATTGAACTGCGCCGTGGCATGGGTCTGGTTGCTGAGGATCTCGTTGGCCTGGTCGCGCCGCGTGACGATGTTGCGCGCCAGTAGCCAGGTGGTGCGGTCAGTGGCCGAGGGCGTGCGGATGCCGGCCTTGTACTTGCCGCGATCAGTGCCGGTGGCGATGAAGGAGGCCAGCCGGTAATCCTGGTCGGTGCGAGCGTAGCGGGTGCTGTTTTCCAGCTTCAGGGTGGGCGAGAAGTCGTGCTGCACCCGCAGGGTGTACATGTCGGCGTTGACCCGGTCATAGTCGTCCACGTGGCCATAGTAGTTGCTCGGATTCACCTTGGGCGCGTCGCCAATGAAGGGACGCGCCGGATCCTGCGAGCGATAGCCGGGCAGGCCGAGGGTGACCACGCCGCCATCGGGGACGTTGTCCTGCTGCATGTGCACGTAGTTGAAGAGGATGCGAGTGGGGCCGTTCAGTCCCCAGGCCAGCGACGGCGCGAAGCCGTCGCGGCTGCTGTGCACCTGATGGCGGCCGGGTACGCCACTGTGCTGTTTCATCAGGTTCAGGCGCAGCGCCAGGCCCTGATCGGGGTTCAGTACCTTGTTCCAGTCAACGGTGGCGCGCTTCTGGTTCCAGCTGCCATAGGTGCCGCTGGCGCTGACCGCATCGGCCAGTTCGGGCTGTTTGGTGACCAGGTTGACGGAGCCGGTCGGAGAACCCCGGCCGTTGTCGGTGCCCGCGGCTCCCTTCAGGACCTCCACCTGCTGCAGGTTGAAGACGTCGCGCGAGATCGCGCCAAGGTCGCGCACGTTGTCCACGAAGATGGCGCTGGAGATGTCGAAGCCGCGCATGTAGATGGTGTCGCCGGTACTGGTGCTGCCGTTCTC
>Ga0207667_10010967_pt1 | contig 10562 bp, 9 predicted proteins | sample KBSCornC52_FD_184301 | JGI IMG/M metagenome (GOLD analysis project Ga0207667, IMG submission 184301) | Corn rhizosphere microbial communities from Kellogg Biological Station, Michigan, USA - KBS Corn C5-2 (SPAdes) (version 2) | ecosystem: Host-associated > Plants > Roots > Rhizosphere > Soil ...
GGCGTGCTCGTCGATCCAGTTGATGTAGCCGAAGTGGCGGCCGCTGGCGTGATGGTCGATGTTGATCAGCGGGTGGCGGTCGAGGCCAGTGAGGCCGGTGCGGGAGATACCGTCGCACTCGAGCACGATGACGGGCGTCTGGGGGTTCGGGTCTACGTCATCGACCGAGGACGTGTGGCGGATGCGGCTGAGATTGGGCAGCGTGCGGTAGATGAAGGGGACGGGATCGGCGAGCAGGACATCGACCTGGCAGCCGAGCTGGTCGAGGAGTTCAGCCATAGCGAGGACCGAGCCTACGGCATCGCCGTCGGGACGCGAGTGTGAGGTGACGAGGAAGCGTTTGTGCGAATGGAACTCGGCTACCAGCGCGTTGATTTGGGCGGCGTGCATCATGATTTGGCTGGGGCCGGGGCGGGTTCCTGGGACTCCGGATGCTGGGGTTGGGCGCGTTTTTGTTCGCGTTTGCGGATGCGGCCGAGCAGCTCATCCATGCGTCCGGTCATCTTTTTGGAGCGGTCGATGGCGAAGGACAGCTCGGGGACGTGGCGGACGCCCATGCGCTCGCGGAGCTGGGAGCGGATGTAGCCTCGGGCCGTGGTGAGGGCTTCGAGGGTCGAGGCCTCGTCCTGCTCATCGCCATGGACGGCGACGAAGATGCGGGCGGACTTGCCGCCGGGGGCCAGCACGACATCGGTGACGTAGCTGGGGGCGATGCGTGGGTCGGAGAGTTCGCCTTCGAGCATGGCGCCGATCTCGTCGGAGAAGGCGTTGGCGACACGGTTGCGGTGGTAGGTTCTGGCGCGTTGTTCAGGCATAAGTCTTCGACAGCAGGCGAACGGTAGAGAATATCAGAGATGGAGCTTTCCACCTAGTGCTAAACGGTCTGTGCCGGGCCCGGCTCGCCCGGTCTGGCTGCTGCGGCGGCAAATATTTTTTCGGCGATGTGCCGGGTTGTGGCCGAGGGGCGGTTTGTAACGGTGTTGCATGGGCAATACATACGGTACCCCCTCCTCCCATACTTAAGTACTCAAAGTATTCCAAATAAATGCCTTAGGTCCGGACTTCGATCCGAACCGGAGCCATAGAAAAAGCCCGGCGGCGTGGCCGGGCTGTTCTCTTCTCTTGATTTTAGTTTAGCAGGCGTGTCAAGGGGTTGGGGGCTTCCCGGGCGGTCGGACCATCTAAGAAAAGGCATACCCCAGGGGCTAAAGCCCCGAATTCGTAGGGGGAGAGAGGCCAAGCCTGAAGGCTTGGCTTACCTAGAAGCATCCAACGCTTACCTAGAAGCATGATTCAACGCTTACCTAGAAGCATGATTCAGCGCTTACCTAAAAGCATGATCCAACGCTTACCTAAGAAACATGATCCAACGGAGATCCTCGCCTGATGGCGAAGGGACAATCTTCTCTGGAAGCCTATGGGTTGTCGGGGAGGATTTCGGCCCAGGAGTCGGCGATCTCGGCGCTGAGGGCGGCGGCGTAGCTTTGGGCGGCCTTGTCTATCTGCTCAATCTGTCCGGTGAGGTAGGTCGTAGAGGAGGAGATGGAAGCGATGCCGAGCGTGGCGCGGTTCCAGACGATGCCGTCGTCCAGCTCGGCGATGGAGAGGTTGAAGCTGTGGCGGAGCTTGTCCTTTAAGGAGCGGACGACCTGACGGCGGTCCTTGAGGGACTGGGCGTGGGGGATTTCGATCTCAAGGGTGAGTCTGGCGATGGGCATTTCTTATTATTAGAGCAATTTTTTCAATGGGGTAGCGGGATATGAAGTGAGAGTCAGTGCAGACACAGTCAAAATGCGGGGGTTCTTCTTCGCTGCGCTCAGAATGACCGTTTAGTGGTAAATGACCGTTTCAGCGGTATCGGTAAGGCTGGGAAGTGTTTTTCAGGTGTGGGCTTCGAGTTCTTTTTTGCGTTCGGCGGTTGTTTCGCGGCTGGCGGCTTCGACGAAGCAGACGGAGACGCCGATGACTTCGTCGGCCTCGTCGCGCGCGGGTTGAAAGGAGACGAGGACGGTAGCGGGCTGGTCTGCCTGGAGTGGGCCGCGGCGAGCGATCTCGATGCCGGCGATTGCTTCGCCGTCGAGGGCGCGGAGGAGGTACGGTCCAAGCTCGGAGAACCAGGCGGGGAGGACCTCGGAGAGTGTGCGCCCGAGATGGCTGGCCACGGGGAGGCGATCCATTGCGGCGAGGCGTTTATTCACGCTAATGAAGCGGAGGTTGCGGTCGAGGAAGCAGAGGCCGGCGGGGACGCCGTCGTAGATGGCCTGAAGCTGGGCCAGGCGCTGGGTGGGTAGCGCTTCGAGCCGGAGCGGCATGGCGCCTTCGACAGTGGCGGTGCGCAGTTGGCGGGGAGGGAAGAAGGTCCGGATGGTGAGGAGCTCGCGGAGACCTTCAGCGGGGACGGCGCGACCGTAGAGGAAGCCCTGTCCGCGCTCGCAGCCGAGCCAGAGGAGCATATCGGCGTGGGTTGCGCTTTCGACGCCTTCGGCGACGGTAACGATGCCGAGGCTGTTGCCGAGGCCGATGATGGCGGCGGCGATCTTGCGGCTCTCGCGGAGGTGGGTCATGGAGCGGACGAAGCTGGCGTCGATTTTAATCTCATCGAACGGCAGGGCCTGGAGGTGGCGGAGGCTGGAGTAGCCGGTGCCGAAGTCGTCAAGCGCGAGCTGGCAGCCTTGCTCCTTGAGCTCGTTGACGATGAGGCAGGTGTGCTCGGTGTCGCCGACGAGGGCGTTCTCGGTGATCTCGAGGATGAGCCTGCTGAGCGGGAAGCCGGATTGCTCGGCTGCGTGGCGGATGTGGCACGGAAGAGAGCGGTTGGTGAGCTGGGTGAGGGAGATATTAACAGAGAGCGTAAGGTGCGAAGGGATGCCGGAGGTGGAGGCGAAGACGGAACGGAGAAGATTGCCGAAGAGAAGGCCGTTCAGTCCGGACTTTTCGGCGAGCGGGATGAACTCGTCTGGAGGCACCAGGCCGCGCTGCGGATGTTGCCAGCGCGCGAGGACCTCGAAGCCGGTAAGCAGGCCAGAGCGCAGCTCGACGATGGGCTGGAAGTAGGGAACGATCTCGTTCGACTCAAGCGCGCGGCGCAGGTCGGTCTCGGGGTGGGCAGCCATACAGGAAGCAAATGCTCGCTCCTATGACGTATGAGGAGCGATATTATCCGTTTAAATGGGAGGCGGCAAGGAGATTTGCAGACGCAGGAGATGGCACCGGTGGCGTCTTTCCGGCAAAGAGCGGCAGAGGCGGCTGTGTTTTGCTGTGCTATTCTTTGCTTTCCTGGTGGAGGCTTTTGTGAAGATTTGTAAACTATTGAAAATGCGTTTGATACTGGCATTCTGCCTGGCTGTTCTGCTGGCCGGCGGTGGCCATGCGTTGGATGGTCAACCGGCGGGTGGCCTGACACCGATATTTGCAAATGGAACGGAAGGATACACATGCTTCCGGATTCCTGCGATTGTACGGACACAAAGCGGAACGTTGCTGGCGTTTGCCGAGGCGAGGAGGGACGGGTGCGGCGATTTTGGCAATGTACGGGTGGTGATGCGGAGGAGCCGCAATGGCGGCAAGACATGGGGGCTGCTCGAAACGGTCGCGGAGAATGGGAAGCTGCAAGCGGACAATGCCGCGCCGGTGGTCGATACGATGGACCCGCGCTATCCGCGGGGCAGGATTTTTCTGGTTTATACGACGGGCGACGCTCCGGAGTCGATGGTGATGCAGGGCAAAGGCACGCGGCGCGTCTGGTACCGGACCAGCGCGGATGACGGCGCGACATGGGCGGCTCCGGTGGAGATTACGGAGAGCGTGAAGGCGGCCTCGTGGCGGGCGTTCGCCACCGGGCCGGGACATGCGTTGCAACTGACCGAGGGCGCTCATGCCGGGCGCATCGTGGTTGCTGCCTATCATTCGCAGGGGGACCCTAAACCCGGCGGGCTGAGTTATGCAGCCAGCACATTTTTCAGCGACGACCATGGGAGCACTTGGCATTCAGGTGCGACAGTGAACGTGCCTGGCAGCAATGAGAGCACGGCAGCCGAGGGACCTGATGGCTCCGTGGTGATGAACAGCCGCGACCAGAGCGGATCGCGTGCGCGCATTGTTTCCATCAGCAAGGATGGGTCCGAGAGCTGGGAGACGACACTCGTGGCCCATGATTTGCCTGATCCCGTGTGCCAAGGGAGCATGATCGAGTATGCGCCTGCAAAAGGCCGGAGGGTGTTGCTGTTCAGCAACGCCGGAGATCGCGCGGAGCGATGGAACCTGACGATCAGCGTGAGCAGCGACGGAGGACGGACGTGGCCGAAGCATACGGTGCTGTATGCGGGGCCGGCGGCTTATTCGGACATTGTTTTGATGCCGAAGGGGCGACTGGGTATTTTGTGGGAGCGGGGCGACGAGGGCGGCATCGTGTTCATGGTCCGGACGATTGGGCCGCTGCTCTGATACGTTTGGATGATGGGCGAACAAGAGATGAGTTTTGTGAAGACAGGCGACGCGCGGACATTTGCGCCGGAGCCCGGGATGCAGAGGCAGGTGCTGGCGCACAACGATGAACTGATGTTGATCCGGCATTTTTTTGAGAAGGGATGGGTGGGGGCGCGGCACAGCCATCCGCACCACCAGTTGGTGTATGTGGTGAGCGGCGCGATTCGCGCGGAGATGGATGGGCAGGTTGTCGAAGCGCGCGCGGGCGACAGCTTCGTGGTGGATGGTGGTGTGGAGCATCAGGCTTCGGCACTGGAGGCCAGCGAGGTGCTGGATGTGTTTACTCCAGTGCGCGAGGATTATCGCGAGTTGGTGAAGTAACTTTGGGTCTTCAGGTGAGTGCGGGACGGGGTTGGGCGGCGGCGCATTCGATCACCACGTGGCCGTCTTCGAGGCCGGGTGAGGATGCCTGGAGTGTGAGCGCGCCTTCGGTCTTTGCGCTTTGGACGATGCACATGCAGAGTCCGTTGAAGGCGCTGCGTTCGGTGGCGTGGTCGGGCTCGTAGGAGCTGGGGTCGCCGTTGCCTACGGCGAGGATTTTCCCTTCGCCGGTGAGGGTGAAGTGGATTTTGTTGTCCGCGAGCGGAACCGTGCGGCCTTCGGTGTCGGTGATGGTGACGGTGATGACGGAGACGTCTTCGCCGTCGGCGTCGATTTTTGGGCGGTCCGAGGTTAGCTGAATCTTTGCGGCGGGGCCGGTGGTCTCGCGCTTTGCGAGGAGCGTGATTTTGCCGTTGCTGGAGGCGCGGGCTTCGATTGTGCCGGGCGCGTAGTTGACCTGCCAGACGAGGTGGCCGTTTCTTTCTACCTGCTGCGAGCCGAGGCTCTTGCCGTTCAGAAAAAGCTCGACGCTCTGCTGGTTGGAGTAGCACCAGACCTCGATGGGCTGGCCTTCCTTGCCGGGCCAGTTCCAGTGGGGGAAGAGATGCAGGGCGGGTTCGTCGCGCCACCAGGTGTGGTAGTAGAAGTAGTTGTCCTTGGGGAAGCCGCAGGTGTCCATGACGCCGAAGTGTGAGCTGACACAGGGCAGATGGTAGGGCGAGGGTTCGCCGCGATAGTCGAAGCCGGTCCAGATGAAGCCGCCGGCGAGCCAGTCGCGCTCGGCGTAGAACTTCCACCACTCCTCGGCGGTTTCGGCGTAGTGCGGCTTCTGATTGTCGTAGGCGGCGACGTAGCCGCGTTTGGGGTCGTTGGCGTAGATGCCGCGCGTGGAGATGGTGCTTGCGGTCTCGGAGCCGATGAGCGGCTGCGCGGGGTGGGCCTTGCGGTAGGCGTCGATGTCGCCGAGGTTGTAGTTGAAGCCCTGCACGTCGACGACCTCGGAGAGTCCCTTGCCCCAGCCGTGGTTCATGGCGGCGGTGACGGGGCGGGTGCGGTCGAGTGTGTGGATGCGCTCCTTCATGGTGCGTCCCATGCGCGCGCCGCGGTCGCTGCCCTGCTGCGGCTCCTCATTGGCGATGGACCAGAGGATGATCGAGGGGTGGTTGCGGTCGCGCTTGACCATGCGCTCGAGCTCGCCGAGGGCCTGCGGGCTGGAGGAGAACTCACGCGTCTCGTCCATGACCAACATGCCGAGACGGTCGCAGGCGTCGAGCAGCTCGGGCGTGGGCGCGTTGTGCGAGGTGCGGTAGGCGTTGGCGCCCATCTGCTTCAGTAGCTCGATGCGGTAGGACTGGATGCGGTCGGGGAGGGCGGAGCCGAGGCCGGCGTGGTCCTGGTGGTTGCAGGCGCCTTTGAGCTTGACGGGGACATCGTTGAGGAAGAAACCTTTGTCGGCGTCGAAGCGGATGGTGCGGATGCCGAAGGTGGTTTCGTCCTGATCGACCGCTTTGCCATTGACGGTGACGGTGGCGACGAGGCGGTAGAGATGCGGTTTGTCGAGCGACCATAGCTCGGGTTTGGCTACGGTGGTTTGCATCTCGATGATGGCGGTCTTTGCGGCGTCGATGGTCGTGGATTTGGAGTGCGCGGTGGCTATGGTTGCGCCGTCGGCGTCGATGATGGTGGCGTGGACGGTGCAGGCGGCTGGTTGCTGTGTGTCGTTCGCTACTTCTGACGTGATGGCCAGAGATGCGGGGCCTTTGATGCCGGATTTGAAGGTGGATTGGACGTAGTTGCCCCACAATGCGATGTGGACTGGGGCGGTTTTGGTGAGCCAGACGTGGCGGTAGATGCCTGCTCCCTCGTAGAACCAGCCTTCGTTGAGCGTGGCGTCGACGCGGAGAGCGAGGAGGTTTTCTTCGCCGTAGTTGATGAAGTCGGTGACATCGTAGTCGAAGGGAGCGTAGCCGCTGGCGTCCTGGCCGAGGTAGTGGCCGTTGAGGAAGACCTGGGCGTTGCGATAGACGCCGTCGAAGCGGATGCGGATGCGCTTGCCGAGGTCGGCTGCGGGGATGGTGAAGAGTTTGCGGTACCAGCCGATGCTGGTTTCGGGGTAGGCGCGGCCGAGCGGCTTGCCGCCGTGCCAGACGAGCGTGTTGTCGAGGACGAAGGGGAGATCGACGGCCCAGTCGTGAGGCAGGTTGATCTGTTGCCACTTGCTGTCGTCGAAGCGGCGGACGGCGGGGCCGCCGGGGTTGCCGGACTTGGCGAAGGTGCCCCCGAGTTCCATCTTGCCGAAGCCGAAGTCCTTTTCTGGGTCGCAGGCGTGGCCGAGGCTGAAGCGCCAGCCGAAGTCCATCAGGAGATGTTCGCGGAGGCTGTTGTCGAGCGGCGGGGGCGCGGCGGCTTGGCTGGTTTCGCGGGCCGCTTCGCTTCGCGTGGAGGCTTCGGCGGGAAGGGCTGTGTTGCCAATCATGGCGGCGGAGGTGGCTACGGCAGCTTTTACCAGGTCACGTCTTGTCCAGCGGAGCATCCAAATTTCTCCTTCGAGAAATGTATCAGGTGGGGGCGCTTCGAGGCTCCGGCAACGGCGAAAAGCAGGTCCTCCCGCTTCGCGGAAGGATGACAACTCCTGACTGATGCAAAGGAGCGATTTCTCCGCTGCGCTATGGAATGTCGATGATGGCCGTTCAAGTTCCTACATTCCCACACCCATGCGCGATGAGGCCGCGCATGGATGGGGCACCCGAACTTCAGTGGCGGCGACGAGACAAATTCTCGCATTTCTTGTATGAAAGATGTGTTTTATTATTGACAACTGTGTCGTGTGACATTTAGAACGCTGCTTGCGGTTGAAAAGCTTTGCGTGCCGCATCGAAACCAAACCAAGGATGGGACCAATCGAGATGGATGCATTCAGGATGAGCCGCAGGAACATGTTGCTGGGAACAGGCGCTTCGCTGGCTTCGCTGGCCGTAAGCGGAAGCGCGCAGGCGGCGGTGAGGGCCGCAGGAGCGCAAGATGCGGCGGCGATGCAGCCGACGCCGGACCAGGTGCGCCGGATGGAGTGGTGGCACGCGGCGAAGTTTGGGATGTTTATCCACTTTGGCTGCTACAGCCAGCACGCGCGGCATGAGTGGGCGATGGAAGATGAGGCGATTCCTTTGGTGGACTATCAGAAGTTTGCCGGGGAGTTCCACCCGAAGCCGGGCTCGCAGCGGACCTGGGCGAAGCTGGCCAAGGCGGCGGGCATGAAGTACATGGTGATGACGACGAAGCACCATGAGGGTTTCTGCAACTGGGACACGAAGCTGACCGACTACAACGCTGTGAAGCAGGGGCCGAAGCAGGACCTGGTGCGCGAGTACGTGGAGGCCGCGCGGGCCGAGGGGTTGCGCGTGGGCTTTTATTACTCGCTGATGGACTGGCACCATCCGGATGGCGCGCGGTGCGCGACCGACGAAGACGCGCGGAAGCGGTTTGTCGAGTACACGCATGGGCTCATCCGCGAGCTGATGACGAACTACGGCAAGATCGACGTGCTGTGGTACGACGTGGCGTGGCCGCTCGATGCGGCGGGATGGGAGTCGGAGCGGATGAACAAGATGGTGTTCGAGCTGCAACCGGACATCATTGTGAACAACCGCAATAAGCTGCACGGAGATTTTTCCACGCCGGAGCAGAAGATTGTCGCCGAGACGGGCGGGCGCGCGTGGGAGAGCTGCATGACGCTGAACGATAGCTGGGGCTATCAGCGTGCGGACAACGACTGGAAGTCGTCGAGGACGATCGTGCGCAACCTGATTACATGCGCGCGCGATGGCGGGAATTATCTGCTGAACATCGGGCCGGAGGGCGATGGGTCGGTTCCCGAGGAGTCGGTGCGCGTGCTGACCGAGGTTGGGAAGTGGATGGACACCAACGGCGAGACAATCTACAAGTCCGACCTGTGCCAGCCGCGGCGCTCGACTTATGCGAGCTTTACGCGGACGGGCAACACGCTCTTCATGCATGTGCACTTCTGGCCGGGCGGGGACGTGGCGATCTCGGGGCTGATGACGAAGGTGAAGTCGGCGCATCTGCAGAAGACGAAGCAGAGCGTGAAGTTTACGCAGGACCCGTACCGCGTTCACCTGACCGGGTTGCCGATGGAGGCGCCGGATTCTCCTGTGACGACGATTGTGATTGAGTGCGAGTCGGAGCCGAAACAGGACACGGATTTCGTGCGCAAGAACAAGCCGCGTGGAGGAGTAGGAATCGAGGCGTAGAGCAGGCTGCGAAAAGAGTTGCCAGCCAGCGTACCTCAGGGGCTAAAGCCCAGTTGTACATGAAGCGTTTACGGCACGGATAAACCCGTGCCCCTAAGGAAACGGACTCGTTCGCAACTTGTTTGGCCGTAAGGAAAATTAACAAGGTCTTCCAGAAGCCCCGCCGAGGTTTGACTCCGGCGGGGTTTATTTTTGCGCTTTTGCGGCGCGCGTTTTTTTGGGCAGTTCCGCGTTGACGAGCGGCGGAAGTGCGCCGAGCGCCTCGGATATCTGGCGGCTCGCCTTGCGTAGCGCGGCGACGATCTCCGGCATACTGAGCGGGTCTTCGATGCGCTTGACATAGGGGATGGTGAGGCCGGCGACGGCGTTTCCCTGCGCGTTGAGGACGGGGAAGCTGATGTTGACGACGCCGGTGACTTCGTAGCTGGCGCGGCGCTCGTATCCACGAGTGCGGATTTTGGCGAGGTGTTCGTCGAGGTCGGTGGGCTTTTTCTTTTTCGTCTCGCGGGTCCATTCGTCGATGGCGCGTTCGCAGGCGTCTTCGGTCTGGTGAGCGAGGATGACGTGGCCGGTGGCCGCGTGCATCAGGTCAACCTTGGAGCCGACCTTGACGTAGAAGCCGGTCGATTCGGGCGAGTCCACCTGCGCGAGGATGACGACGTGTCCGCCGTCGAGCACGCCGAGGTGGCAGGACTGGCGAAGCTCGTGCGCGAGCCAGTGCATGACGGGCAGGGCCTCGGTGACGACGCGCTTGGTGGGCGGGTGCTCCTGCGCGAGGCGGAAGAGGCGCAGCGTCAGATGGTAGCGCTCCTTGTTCGCCGACTGGGCGAGATAGCCGCGCTGTTCGAGGCATAGCAACATGCGGAATATCTCGGAGACGGTGCGGTTGAGCCTTCTGGCGACTTCGCTGACGGTGAGGCCTGCGGGTGTTCCGGCGAAGAGTTCCAGAATGTCGAGGCCTTTTTCGAGGGCGGGAGTCGGGTAGTAGCGCTTGGTTTCCGTTTTAGCCATGAGCGTTCCTGATAGACAAAGTGACGTAACAAAGGTAACAAATGCCGCTTTCGGTGTGGCGAATATTCAGGCGCGGCGCGGCGATTTGGTGTAACTACGCGGATTCATCTATTCGCCGGGCAACTTGTAGGGAATGGCGAAGCGGCCGATCTGCACGATCTGGCGGTCGGAGGGAGGCCAGAGGCGGAAGGACTCGACGCGCGATCCAGTGGGCAGGCGATGCGCGGTGACGTCGCCGAGTTCGGTGCCCGTGGCTGCGTCGTAGAACTTGACGAGAAGAGCGTCTTCGGAGCGCTGCCAGCCGAAGACGTAGGCCCCCGGAGCCAAGGCGACGCTGCCGATGGTGATGGGCGCCTGGACGAGGACGTAGTGCGAGTACTTGCCGTCCGCCGAATAGCCGGCGGTGATGAGGACGACGCCGGCGATGATCTTGCCGCGGGAGTTGACGATGCCGGAGGCGGTGCGCATCTCGGTCTC
>Ga0207667_10010968_pt1 | contig 10562 bp, 9 predicted proteins | sample KBSCornC52_FD_184301 | JGI IMG/M metagenome (GOLD analysis project Ga0207667, IMG submission 184301) | Corn rhizosphere microbial communities from Kellogg Biological Station, Michigan, USA - KBS Corn C5-2 (SPAdes) (version 2) | ecosystem: Host-associated > Plants > Roots > Rhizosphere > Soil ...
GGTCTGCAGGCCGTGTTGCGGCATCATCTTCTCGTGGTGATGCTTTTCCAACTGGCTTTCCATCGCGTCATACACCTGATGCGGATCGTCCAGGTTCATGGATAGCATGCGGAGCGTGTCGCAGATGAAGTCGGTGGCGAAATGATCGTGGAGGATGCGCGGATACTTCTGGAAAATGGTGCTTTCTGCCGGCTTTTCGATATGGCTTTCAATCACCAGGATGCCCTTCGATTTGATCATCTTGGTGATGGTGAAAAGCAGGCAGAGCATGTCCTTGAAGTCTTGCTCTTTCCACTTGGGTCCGGAGAAAACCTGCTTGATTCCGCTGACGACGCCTTTCAGCACTTCAGGTGTATTGCCGACGATGAGCGCGCCGGTGGCGCCCCCGAAAATCGTCAGGAGTTCGGACGGCATCGCTTCGAGGACGACCTCAAGGTGCCCGCCAGCGAACACATAGCCGCCGAAAACCGTGGAGATCGCGACGACAAGCCCAATGGCGCCCAGCATGGTCTGACCGTAATTACTGTTTAATGCCCCAGAGTCCCGGTTAACTTTGCACGCGTAAAGTTGCGGGAACGCAGGGAGCTACACTAACACGAGGGAAGCATAAAGCTCCTAACCAATCGTGAAAACAATACGATAACAGCGAGGGAAGAGTGCCCGGGGAACAACTTAAGACCGAAATGCGCGTCCAGGCGTGGTTGCGCAGATGCACGGCTGCGGGACTTATGGCGACGGTCATGCGCCGTGGCGACAGCGAAGCTGGTGCGTTATTCCTCAAGATTAATCGGTTGGCCAAAGGCTGCGAGGTGTTCTCGGGTGTTTCGACGTCCTCGGGGCGGCCGGGATGGATGCGCGCCACCGGCGCCCTGCCGGTCCCCGAAAAGGAAGCGGACGCGTATTTGGCGCGCCAAGCCCAATATGATGCCGATATCTGGGTGCTGGAGGTGGAGGACCCGAAGGGGACTTTCCAGCTGGATGAACCTATTGTCGATCTTTAGACGCAACATTCCAATCTTCAGCTAACCGGCTCTGTGGACAAAATACATTCCCCCCAGTTAAATTGCCGCGACGCCTCGTTAGCTGGACGGTGGGGGCGCTTACGGACTGCCGAAGTGCGGGGGCTGCGCCGCACGGAAAACGGGGTAATCGGCGTATGTGGAACGATGAAAAAATTAATCGTTTAAAGAAGTTATGGTCTGAAGGTCTCACAACAGGTGAGATCGGGAAACGCCTTAGCGTTTCCAAGAATGCGGTGGTGGGCAAGGCCCATCGCCTGGGTCTTAAGGGGCGGCCGTCGCCGATCAAGCGGCCGGCGCGGGCCGTGGAGGCCAAGAAGCCGGCGGACGTGAAGGTCTTCACGCTCACGGACCTGTCTTCCCAGACCTGCCGCTGGCCCATCGGCGACCCGAAGCATGAGGATTTCCGGTTCTGCGGCAAATCGGTGGTGCCGGGCAAACCATATTGCTCGGAACATTGCGCGACCGCCTATGTGGGCTCGAACAAATCCTCACGCAGTGAAGACGCCGCCTAACTGGCGATGATCTTCCTGGTTACGGATTTCGGTAACGACGGCCCCTATCTGGGACAGGTCGCGGCCGTGCTGGCACGCCAGGCGCAGGGCATTCCTGTTATTTCGCTCTTCAACGATGTCCCGTCCTTTGAGGCGTGCGGCGCGGCCTATTTGCTTGCGGCCTATGCGACCGTTGCCCAGCCCGGCGATGTGGTGCTGGCTGTGGTGGATCCGGGGGTAGGGACGGCCCGGCGCCCCCTTGTCGTTCGTGCCGACGGGTGTTGGTATGTGGGGCCTGATAACGGTCTGCTGGCGATTGTGGCGCGGCGGGCAAAAGCGGTGGAAAGCTGGGAAATCGGCTGGCGTCCGCTGGAACTTAGCAACACATTCCACGGCCGTGATCTATTTGCGCCCGTGGCGGCGCGTCTCGCCGTGGAAGGTGAGCCGGGCCTGACGCCGTTGGCGCTCAAGCCGGTGAGCCTCACCGAGGGGAAAGGCTGGCCGGATGATTATGGCAAGGTCGTCTATTTCGATCGCTACGGGAACGCCATGACCGGTTGCCGGGCGTGTAATTTGGGCCATGATAAGGTCGGGATGGTCGGTGGCCGGCGGCTTACCTATGCCAAGACCTTCGGAGATCGCCCCCCGGGTGAGGCGTTCTGGTATGAAAACGCCAATGGATTGGCTGAGATCGCTGTCAGTCGGGGCAGCGCCAGGCAGGTTTTGGGACTTTCCCTGGGTGACACTATAATATGGCATTAGTTGCAATCAAAGGTTGAGGCAACCTTGCAACTTGTGCCTTTTACGTATTTGGAATAACCCAGGTTAGCGCGTCCAACGGTTGAGATTTAGTTCGAAAACACACGCGCTTTAAATGGCTTGCTACGGTCTGGGTTTGGGAATGTTGCCATGACGCTCGCGGTCAAATTTTGGGGAGTACGTGGGAGCATTGCGTGCCCTTCGCCGCAGCACGTGGTCTATGGCGGAAACACAAGTTGCATCGAAGTATTCGCCGGTAACCAACGTCTCATTCTCGACGCCGGTACGGGCATTCGTAATCTTGGCCATGAATTCATTCACGATAAGGTCACCCGTGGCGTGTTGCTGTTGACCCATTCGCACTGGGATCACATCAACGGCTTTCCTTTCTTTGGTCCGGCCTTTATGGCCAAGACTCATTTCACAATTTGCGCCGGTCATTTGCATAACTCGGGCGGCATCGAGAATGTGCTCGCAAGCCAGATGGCCAACCCGTTGTTTCCTGTGCCCTTGGAAGCGTTGCAGGCGGAACTGGTCTTTCAGGATTTTGAAGCGGGCGAGAAGTGGATGCTGGGCGATGTGGAAATCGCAACAGCGCCGCTCAATCATCCAAACGGGGCCACGGGCTACCGCATCAGCCACGGCGGCAAATCCGTCTGCTACATCACTGATACGGAACATCGACCCGGCAAGCCGGATCAGAATATCCTTGGACTGATCGAAGGCTCGGATCTTGTGATTTATGATTCCACATACTCCGACGCGCAGTTCGCCGCGAAGGTCGGGTGGGGACATTCCACTTGGCAGGAAGGCATTCGTCTCTGCCGTGCCGCCAATGTGCGCCAGTTGGCGCTGTTCCATCATGATCCCGACCATGATGACGACTACATGCGTCAGGTGGAGATCGATGCTCGTGAAATGTGGGATGGGACCATTGTTGCCCGCGAGCAGATGATTCTGGCGCCCGGCGCCTGATTAAGACCGTGTTCGTCCGGCTGCATGCGCCCGGCGCAGGCCTCTCTGCGCGATCGGGGACATTTGTAGTGTATTTGGGGAAGTGGCTCCGGCGACAGGACTCGAACCTGTAACCCCGCGGTTAACAGCCGCGTGCTCTACCATTGAGCTACGCCGGAACAGCGTATTATGTGGAGGCCGAGGCCGGAATCGAACCGACGTACGCGGATTTGCAGTCCGCTGCATGGCCACTCTGCCACTCGGCCCAGACCTCCGGGCGGATGCAAACTTTAACGCCTCCCGTGAGCATCCTGCCGAGGACCCCAGCAAGCGGACGATAGACTGCCGCCGACCGAAGGGCACGGTTATATAGAAGGGGCCCTTTCCAGGGTCAAGGCGCGATGCCGGTATTTCGGATGACGCGGCGTTGTTTCCGCCCATGCGAGCAAGTATAAGAAAAACAGGCTGGAAGTGGACCGTTTTGGCCGAGAGTTGAGACTGTTAGGGTCCTATTCGCGGGGAACCTCAATGGATTTTGCAGCCGCCCGTCGCAACATGGTCGCGACCCAGATCAAGACATCTGCGGTGACCGACCCGCTGGTGGTTGCGGCACTTGAAGCAGTCCCGCGCGAAACGTTCCTGCCGCCGCACCTGCAGACGTTCGCCTATATCGACGAAGACCTAGCGGTCGGCAAGGGACGCTATGTCATGGAGCCGGCGGTCCTGGCGCGCTTGCTGCAGCTGGCGGATGTGCAGCCCGAGGACCGCGCGCTGGTGGTGGCTGCGGGTACGGGCTACAGCGCCGCGGTCCTTGCGCGCATGGCGCGCACGGTCGTTGCCGTGGATGCCGATCCGGCGCTTTTGACTCATGCGCGCCAAGCCTGCGCGGCGGTTGGCGCGGCCGCGGTGACAGTGGTCAATGGCGACCCCCGCAACGGCTGTCCCGAGCATGGTCCCTTTGATGTTATCCTGGTCGACGGTGCGGTTGCCGAGATCCCGCCGGTTTTGGAGTCCCGTTTGCGGGACGGCGGACGGCTGGTGGCGGTTGTCCGTCGCGCCGGTATCGGGCGCGCGACTTTGGTCGTGAGGGCAGGGGATGCTTTCGGGCGGCGCGAGGGGTTCGATGCGATGACACCCATGTTGCCTGAATTTACCCCGGCACCGCGGTTTGTTTTTTGAGCTGTGCTGCTTTCGACATCTCATTTTTCGCGCGCCGGGCGCGATATCCGGACCCGATAGTGCAAGCCGTAAGAGCGAGTCAGCTGTTAGCTGTCATGATTTTCCGTAGCCTTTAACGGGACCATCGGATACCTCTATCGGCTAGTGTGAAAATCCGCTCACGGGCTCGCCGCAATATGAAGCGGGCTTCGGATTCGGGGCGCGAGTGAACGTAGGAGATGAGATGATGGCAGCGACGTTGACCTCAGGCGGCCTCCGGACAGTCGGCAAGCGCGGCAAAAACCGCCTCCTGAAGTCGGCCCTGATCTGCGGCGCTGCCTTCGGCTTCACGGCAATGCCGGCTATGGCGGAAACCCTGGCCGAGGCCATGGCCATCGCCTACGACAGCAATCCCAATCTGCGCGCGGCACGGGCGCAATTACGTGCCACGGACGAGAACGTTGCGATCGCCATGTCGGGCTGGCGGCCGAGCATTGTTGTGAACGGTTCCGTCTCACGTCAGCGCAGTCACGTTGTGGAGCCTGGCGTGACGGCCCCGCCAGGATCAACGACCGGCGGAATCACCTCGGGCGGCTCAGTCACGCCGGCGGTGATCGGCACCACGCTGCTCACGCCCGAACAGTTGTCCGCGACCATTACCCAGCCCTTGTTTCGCGGCTTTAAGACCGTCGCGGGCGTTGCCCAGGCCAAGAACGAAGTGATGGCGCAGCGCGCCCGCCTGCAGGCGACAGAAGCCCAGGTCATGCTTCAGGTCGCGACGGCTTACAATGATGTGCTGGAAAACCAGGCGCTGGTTGAACTCAATCAGAATCAAATTCAGGTTTTCAAGCGTCAGCTGGAGGCGACGCAGGATCGCTTCCGTGTCGGTGAATTGACCAAGACCGACGTCTCCCAGGCGGAAGCCAGCTATGCTGGTGCGCAAGCTGCACTGGTGCAGGCGCAGGGTGTTCTTGAGCAAGCGCGCGCGGCTTATCTCAATGCTGTCGGCACGCCGCCTGAAAATCTAACCAACGCGCCGCTGCCGCAGAATCTTCCCGTTAGCCAAGACGAGGCTGTGGATCGCGCCATCAACGTCAATCCGACATATGTCGCCGCCGATTACACGTCGAAAGCCGCCGACGAAAATATTCGCATTGTCCAAGGCGACCTGCTGCCGTCCGCGAATTTGATCGGTCAGTATTCAAAGGGCTGGAACACCATTACCCATAATTCTGAAGTCAGTGTGCTGGTGGGTGAGGCGCAGGTCACTGTGCCGCTGTACCAGCAAGGTGCGGAGTGGGCGCGTCTTCGCCAGGCGAAGAGTGCCTACGGCCAGGCGCGCCTGTTGGCGGATCAGGCACGCCGCGATGCGCGCAGTGCCGCCATCAGTTCCTGGAACACGCTTCAAGCGGCGACCGCGGCCCAGTCCTCTATCAAGTCCCAGATTGAGGCTAATGAAATCGCGGCCGAAGGCGTCCGGCGCGAGGCGGAAGTAGGTTCGCGCACCGTGATCGACGTGCTGATCGCGCAGCAGACATTGCTCAGTTCGCGTGTCAGCGCCGTGCAGAATCGCCATGATCAACAGGTGGCTGCTTATCAGCTCCTGTCGGCCATGGGGAAATTGACGGCGGGGGATCTGGGTGTCGGCGTGAAGATTTTCGACGCGGAAGAGCATTATAAAGATGTTCGCTCACAACCGTTCGGTTGGAATTCTGAAGCGAACGCGGACGCCAAACATTAAGGATCTCGCCTGTTCGCGGCGTGGAGGCGACGACATCCAGCGCCGAAACACCGCCGCGGCGGCCTTTCCCGACCTATTGGTTGCAAAGAGGGGCCGGGTCAAAAGTTAACGAGAAAATTCGCACTCGTTAACACAAACCACTGATGGCGTTATGGAATTGTTTAGGGTCTTCCACTAAGGTTTCCAATTAACGCCAGGCAAACGCCGGTGGGAGTGGTCTCGTTATGAGTGCTGAGGGTCAACAAGAACCGTCAATGGAGGACATCCTCGCCTCCATTCGCAAGATTTTGTCCGAGGATGAGGCCGAGCCGCCAAAGCCTGCGGCGCCGGAGCCGCCGAAGGCTGCGCCGCCTCCACCTCCACCGCCTCCGCCGCCCGAACCTGAGCGTGAACCCACGCCCGTGTTTGCGGCCGAGCCCGAACCGGAGCCTATCCCCGAACCCATGCCGGAACCGGAGATGGGGGCCGAATCACTATTCGATCCGGAGCCCGAGCCCGAACCTGTCTACGACCCGATGATGAATGCCGAGCCGGAGCAGCCTCTGCAGCTCAGCAGTGAGATGCAGTACCAGGAACAACCAGCTCCGCAGCAGTATTACCAACAGCCGCAACAGATGGCCTATCCGCCGCCGCAGGACTACGGCGCCGGGTATGGACAGGGCCTCGTGTCCAATGCGGTGGAACAGGCATCCAGCGCGTCCATCGCTGGTCTTGCCCACGCCGTGGCGCGGGAACGGGCCTTGGCGCTTGGCAATCAGGGCCTGACCCTGGAGCAGCTGGTGCGCGAGATTTGCACGCCGATCCTGAAGGAATGGCTGGATACGAACCTGCCATACATGGTCGAGCGGGTCGTCAAACAGGAAATCGAACGTATCGTCAGCCGTTCCGAACGCATGTAATTGCGCGCGCCTCGGCCAGAATTACGCCCGCCGGATGCCGGCGGGCGTTTTTGTTTCTGCGGAAGTTGCGCTTCCGCCCTCCGGCGGGTAAACCGGCCCGCGCAAGCCCGGGAATGACCATGCTCGATAAGACCTACAATCCTTTGGAAGTGGAAGAAGCGCTCTACGCGGCGTGGGAGCGGGCAGGGGTGTTCGCTGCCCATCCGGAAAGCGGCAAGCCGCCTTACACGATCATGATGCCGCCGCCCAACGTCACGGGCAGCCTTCATATCGGCCACGCCCTGACCTTCACGCTTCAGGACATTCTCATCCGCTATCACCGCATGATCGGGCGCGATGCCTTGTGGCAGCCGGGCACGGACCATGCCGGCATCGCCACGCAAATGGTGGTGGAGCGCCAGCTTGCGGAATCCGGCACCAGCCGCCAGGCGTTGGGTCGCGATGCCTTCGTGGCGCGGGTGTGGACGTGGAAGGAACAATCCGGCGGCACCATCACCCATCAGCTGCGCCGCCTTGGCGCGTCGCCCGATTGGCCGCGCGAACGCTTCACCATGGACGAGGGTTTGTCCAAGGCCGTCGTGAAGGTGTTCGTCGACCTTTATCGCCAAAAGCTGATCTATCGCGACAAGCGTCTCGTGAACTGGGACCCCAAGCTGCAAACCGCGATCTCCGATCTCGAGGTGGAGAACCGCGAGCAGAAGGGCAAGATGTGGTTCTTCAAATATCCGGTGGAGGGCAAGGACGGTGTGTTTGTCACCGTCGGCACGACACGTCCTGAGACCATGCTGGGCGATACCGCCGTGGCGGTGCACCCCGACGACGAGCGCTACAAGGCGCTGGTGGGCAAGTACGTGGTGCTACCCTTGGTGGGCCGTAAGATTCCCATCGTTGCCGATGAATACGCCGATCCTGAAAAGGGAACGGGCGCCGTGAAGATTACGCCGGCGCATGACTTCAACGATTTCGCGGTCGGGAAACGTCATGGTCTCCCCATGATCAACGTGCTCGACCGCAACGCCAAGATCAACGAGAGCGCGCCGGCGGAATTCCAAGGTCTCGACCGCTTCAAGGCGCGCGACAAAGTGGTCGCCGCCATTGAAGCCCTCGGCCTTCTCGAGAAGATCGACGACAACGCCATGACCATTCCCTACGGCGACCGGTCGGGCGTGGTCGTCGAGCCGTGGCTTACGGATCAATGGTATTGCGATGCCGCGACCTTGGCCGCGCCGTGCGTAAAGGCCGTGGAAGACGGCCGCACCCGGTTCGTGCCAAAAAACTGGGAAAACACATTCTTCGAATGGATGCGTAATATCCAGCCGTGGTGTATCTCGCGTCAGCTGTGGTGGGGTCACCAGATCCCCGCATGGTTCGCGGCCGACGGCGAAGTGTTTGTCGCCTTCGATGAAGCCGAAGCCCATGCCATGGCCAAGGCCAAGTATGGCAAATCGGTCGAATTGGTCCGCGATCCCGATGTGTTGGACACATGGTTTTCATCTGCCTTGTGGCCGTTCTCCACGCTGGGCTGGCCCGACAAGACTCCCGAACTCGCGCGCTATTACCCGGGCGATGTGCTCGTCACCGGCTTCGACATCATCTTCTTCTGGGTCGCCCGCATGATGATGATGGGCATGCACTTCATGGGCGATGTGCCGTTCCGCGATGTCTATATCCATGCGCTGGTGCGGGACGAGAAGGGGCAGAAGATGTCCAAGTCCAAGGGCAACGTCATGGACCCCCTGGACCTGTGCAACAGCTATGGTACCGATGCGGTACGGTTCACGCTCACGGCCATGGCGGCGCAGGGCCGTGATATCAAGCTCGCCGAGGGCCGCATCGCCGGCTATCGTAACTTCGTCACCAAGATTTGGAACGCGGCGCGATTCTGCCAGATGAACGGCTGCGCCATCGTGCCGGGGTTCGATCCGCGTAAAGTCACCGATACGCTCAACAAGTGGATCGTCGCTAAAACCGCCGAAGCGGCGCAGACCATCGCGGGCGCTATTGAGGCCTATCGTTTCAATGACGCGGCTAATGGGCTTTATCAGTTTACGTGGGGCACATTCTGCGATTGGTATTTGGAATTCACCAAGCCCGTATTCCAGGGTGCCGACGAAGCGCTGAAAGCCGAAACTCGCGCCACCACCGCCTGGGTGCTGGATCACATCTTGATCCTCGGCCAGCCCATCATTCCTTTCGTCACTCATGAACTGTGGGATCGGCTTGCCGAACACGCAGGTCAGAAGCGCGATTGCCGACTGAGTGAAGCGCAATGGCCGCGGCTGGATGGTATCGCCGAGGCTGACGCGCAGAAGGAAATCGACTGGCTGGTGGATATCATCTCGGCCATCCGTTCCGTGCGCGCGGAAATGGGCATTCCGGGCGGTGCTCTCCTGGATGCCAACGTCCGCGGCGCCGGCGCCGCGACCAAGCAGCGGCTGCAACGTTACAGTGCCCTCATTTGCACCAATGCGCGTCTGAATCATATTTTGGCGGATGATGCCGCCAGCGCCGATCAGTCGGCGCAGATTGTCGTCGGCGAAGCGACGGTGCTGTTGCCGCTGGTGGGTGTGATCGATTTCAGTAAGGAACGCGATCGACTCAAGAAAGAGATCGCGGCGCATGACAAAACCATCGCCGACGTGGTGAAGAAACTCGGCAATGCGAACTTCGTCGCCAAGGCGCCACCGGAAGTTGTCCAGGAAAATCGCGACCGTCAGTCGGCCGCGGAAGCTGAGAAAGCCAAGTTGATGGAGGCTCTCAGCCGTATTGGAGGTTAGGTATGTCGATGCATCATCCACTGCTGTCGGCGCTGATCGGCGTGTTGTGGCTGGCGTGGCTGGCGTACTGGGCCTTGGCGGCACGGGACAGCAAGCCCGAGCGGCGGCGGGAAACTTTCGGTTCGAGGCTGTCCTATACGCTGCCGCTTATTGCTGGCGGCATTCTTCTCGCGAGCCATGGCGATCCACGCCATGTGTTGTTCCAGCATTTTCTGCCGATCGAAGACCGCGCCATCGGTTACTGGCTGGGCGTTCTGCTGGTAGCGTCGGGTCTGTGGTTCTCGGTTTGGGCGCGGCGCTATCTGGGCGGTAACTGGAGCGCCGCCGTCGCCATCAAGGAAGGCCACGAGCTGATTCGCACGGGCCCATATCGCTGGGTCAGGCATCCCATCTATACCGGACTGCTGGTGGCGCTGGTGGGAACCTGCCTGGCGGGCGCGCGCTGGGCGAGCTTGCTGGCGTTGCTTTTCCTTATTGGCGGCCTGGTGCGAAAGCTCACGCTGGAGGAGCGGTGGCTGGCGGAGAACTTCCCCGATTACGCCGACTATCGCTCCCGCGTGCACGCGCTGTTCCCTGGGATTTTCTGAAGGACCGGGGGGCTGGCCGCAGTATGATCGGCTGACCCTTCGTAACGATACTATCCGATGAAAATCCTTTTCTATTCACCTCATGCCCTGGCTGATTCCTCCAACGGCGCGGCGCGTAGCGTCAGCACGTTGCTGAGCGAACTTGTCCGCCAAGGCCACGAGTGTAAGGCGGTT
>Ga0207667_10010972_pt1 | contig 10559 bp, 12 predicted proteins | sample KBSCornC52_FD_184301 | JGI IMG/M metagenome (GOLD analysis project Ga0207667, IMG submission 184301) | Corn rhizosphere microbial communities from Kellogg Biological Station, Michigan, USA - KBS Corn C5-2 (SPAdes) (version 2) | ecosystem: Host-associated > Plants > Roots > Rhizosphere > Soil ...
TGTTCTCGCACCCGAAGGACTTCACGCCGGTATGCACGACCGAACTCGGCTACATGGCCGGCCTCAAGCCCGAGTTCGACAAGCGCAACACCAAGATCGTCGGCCTCAGCGTCGATCCCGTCGCCAACCACGCCAAGTGGGCGAAGGACATCGAGGAGACGCAGGGCCACGCCGTCACCTATCCGATGATCGGCGACCCCGAGCTCAAGGTGGCGAAGGCCTACGACATGCTGCCCGAGGATGCCGGCGTGACGTCTGAAGGCCGCACCGCCGCCAACAACGCCACCGTGCGTTCGGTGTTCGTGATCGGTCCGGACAAGCAGATCAAGGCGATGCTCACCTACCCGATGAACACCGGCCGCAACTTCGACGAGGTGCTGCGCATCCTCGACTCCGTGCAGCTCACGGCCAAGCACATGGTCGCCACGCCGGTGAACTGGAAGAGCGGCGGCGACGTCATCATTCCGCCGTCGGTGAGCGACGAGCAGGCCAAGGCCAAGTACCCGAACGGCTACAAGACCATCAAGCCCTACCTGCGCACCGTCGCGCAACCGAAGTAGGGCTTCCCTCCCTCACTGGGAGAAGACGGTGGTGTCGCCCTGCCTGGTGGCGACCCACTTCGAGCGGTCGTAGTCGAGGAACGACCTCAACACGATTTCAGCGCGCCCGTCCGCGATCATCCTGTCGTCGACGAAGACGAGCAGCCGGTCGACCTGGCCTTTGTACTTCCGCTTCTGAAGCTCGCGCTCGAACTCGGCGTTCACCAACACCCGCGTCCCGGGAGTCTCGAGCGCCACCTCGGGCGCCATCACCCACACCAGCGCCTGCGCATTTCCCGGTCGCGCGACCTCGCGTTGCAGCAAGGCCAGACCGTCGGCCGACAGGTTGCCGTGATGAAAGCCGCGCAGGCCGATCGGCCTGTGCAGGTTGTACTGCAGGCGCACGCCGTACGAACTCACGCCGTAGACCATGCTGACGGCGGCGAGCGCCGCGAGGGGCAATCGGATCGCGGCGCGCGCCGTCACCACGGCGTGGACGACGCCGATCAGCAGCAGCAGGGCCACCGGCCGGAAGAAGCGGTCTTCCATCTTGAGTTCGCCGCCGGCGCCGTAGATCACCGCCAAGGCCGCGATGTAGATCAGCGCCACGGCCGCCACGAAACGCAGGTAGTCCGCGTGCGACGACCGCAGCCGATGCGCTGTCCACCCTAGAAGCGCCAGCGCCGGGACGGCGCCCGCGAGATAGACATTGTCGAGCGACTGCAGGATCTGCTGGCCCGGCCGTTGCAGCACGCGCGCGGCCATGTCGCCCAGCGAGAACATCGCGGCCACCGTCGCCGCCCACCCTTCGAGGAAGGACGGCACGAGGATATGCCAGGCCGTGCCGGACTTCGCGTCGATGGCCGTCCAGCCGCGCGACAGCCAGAGGACGTGGAACGCCACCGCGAAGACCGCGGCCATGGATGCTGCCGTCAGCGGTCGCCGCCAGCGGATGCGCCGCGGCGGCCAGAGGTCGTGGACGGCAACCGCCGCGACCGCGGCGAAGGCGAAAAGGATCCCCGCGAGCTTCAGGAAGGCCAGAGCCACGATGGCCGCCAGCAGCCCGAGAGCCTGCGCCGGCCTCAGCGCCTGCCAGCGGTGGATCAACAGCAGGAACCATGGCGCGCCGCCGAACAACAGCACCTCGCCGCCGTTGTAGATGCCGAACGGCAGTGCGACGTGGCGGTTGCCGGCGGTGATCGCCAGGGCGATGGCCGCACTCGACACTGGAAACCCCCAGCGCCGATAGAGCCGGTACCAGCCGACCAGGCCCACGACGGTGAACAGGGTCGTGACGACGTCCGTCGCCCGGCCGAGACCGAGGCCCAGCCGCTCGAGCGCGCCGGCGAACAGATATTGGCCGGGCGACCAAACGGCCTCGAAGTAACTGCCATCGAGCGCGATGTCGTCGACGCGGGGAATGATGAGATGGTTGAACGCCGCGCCGCGCACCATCGAATCCCAGATGAGGAAGCCGTAGGCGCTGTCGGAGTACATTTCCGGCACGACAACGAACGCGGCGATGGAATAAACGGCGACGAGCGCCGCGACGCCGGCGAAGAGCAGTCTCGGAATGTCCGCTATCCCCGCGCGCGCTCGACCTGGCGGCCAAGGGCAGACAACGCCGTCTCGACGATGTGCGCGGCATCGAGGCCCGCCCACTCGTACTGGCGCGCCGGGGACGCCTGCTCGATGAAGCGGTCGGGCAGGACCATCGGGCGGACCTTCAGCCCGTGGTCGAGCATGCCGGTCGAGGCCAGGTGCTGCAGCACGTGGCTGGCGAAGCCGCCGATCGCGCCCTCCTCGATCGTGATCAGCACCTCGTGCTCGCGCGCCAGGCGGCGGATCAGGTCGGTGTCGAGCGGCTTGCAGAACCGCGCGTCGGCCACGGTCGTGCTCAAGCCCTTGGCGCCGAGATCCTCGGCCGCCGTCAGGCATTCGGCCAGGCGCGTGCCGAAGCTCAGGATGGCGATCTTGCTGCCCTCGCGCAGGATCCGGCCCTTGCCGATCTCCAACGGCGTGCCGCGCGCCGGCAGGTCGACGCCGACGCCCTCGCCGCGCGGATAGCGGAACGAGCACGGACGATCGTCGATGGCGGCCGCCGTCGCCACCATGTGCATCAATTCGAGTTCGTCGGCCGGCGCCATGACGACGAAGCCCGGCAGGCAGGCGAGATACGTCACGTCGAAGGAACCGGCGTGCGTGGCGCCGTCGGCACCGACAAGGCCCGCGCGGTCGATGGCGAAGCGCACCGGCAGCTTCTGGATGGCGACGTCATGGACGCACTGGTCGTAGGCGCGCTGCAGGAACGTGGAATAGATCGCCGCGAACGGCTTGTAGCCCTCGCAGGCCAGACCCGCGGCGAAGGTGACGCCGTGCTGCTCGGCGATCGCCACGTCGAAGCAGCGCTCGGGGAAGCGTTCGGCGAATTTGTCGAGGCTGGTGCCCGACGGCATCGCCGCGGTGATGGCTACGATCCTGGGGTCGACCTCGGCCTCGGCGATCAGCGCCTTGGCGAACACCGCCTGGTAGGCCGGCGCGTTGGCGACCGGCTTGTTCTGCTTGCCGGTGACGACGTCGAACTTCACCACGCCGTGGTACTTGTCGGCACTCGCCTCGGCCGGCGGGTAGCCCTTGCCCTTCTTGGTGACGACGTGGATCAGGATCGGCTTGTCGAGCTTGGAGTCGCGGGCGTTCTTCAGCACCGGCAGCAGATGGTCGATGTTGTGACCGTCGACCGGGCCCACGTAGTAGAAGCCCATCTCGTCGAACAGGGTGCCGCCGGCGACGAAGCCGCGGGCAAATTCCTCGGCCTTGCGCGCGGCCATCTCGAACGGCTTGGGCAGCTGCTCGGCCACCGAGCGCCCGAAGTTGCGCAGCGTCACATAGGGCCGGCCCGACAGCAGGCGCGACAGGTGACCCGACAGGGCACCGACCGGCGGCGCGATCGACATGTCGTTGTCGTTCAGGATGACGATGAGGCGGCTGCGCAACGCGCCCGCATTGTTCATCGCCTCGTAGGCCATGCCGGCGCTCATCGCGCCGTCGCCGATCACGGCGATGACGTTGTTGTGGCCACCCGACAGGTCGCGCGCGACGGCCATGCCGAGGCCGGCCGAGATCGAGGTCGAGGAGTGCGCGGCGCCAAACGGATCGTACGCGCTCTCGCTGCGGCGGGTGAAACCGGACAGGCCGCCTTCCTGGCGCAGCGTGCGGATGCGGCTGCGGCGGCCGGTGACGATCTTGTGGGGATAGGCCTGGTGACCGACGTCCCAGATCAGCCGGTCGTCGGGCGTGTTGAAGACGTAGTGCAGCGCCACCGTGAGCTCGACCACGCCCAGCCCGGCGCCGAGATGGCCGCCGGTCACGGAAACCGCCGAAATCGTCTCCTGGCGCAGCTCGTCGGCCAGCTGGCGGAGCTGGTCGGGGCGCAGCCGGCGGATGTCGGCCGGCAGGTCGACGGTATCCAGAAGCGGTGTGGTGCTCGGCCCGGTCATGGCGTCCTTATACTCTCCCCCGGCCCGTCACGCGCGCCGCGATACGACGAATTTGGCCGCCTGCCGCAGCAGATCCGCCGGCGGCCCCAGCGGGTCGAGATGCGCGACCGCCTGCCCGGCCAGCATCCCGGCCTGCGCCTTGGCACGCTCCAAGCCCAGGATGGAAACGAACGTGGCCTTGCCGGCGGCGGCGTCCTTGCCCGGGGTTTTTCCCAGTTCGGCGGCACTGCCCTCGACGTCCAGCAGGTCGTCGACGATCTGGAAAGCGAGGCCGAGGTCGTGTGCGTAAGCGAACAAAGCCGCCCGCATCTGGTCCGGCGCCTTGCCCAGGATCGCACCCGCCGTGCAGGAGAACGAGATCAGCGCGCCGGTCTTCAGGCGCTGCAGCCGCGTGATCGCGCCGATCGACAGCGGCTCGGCGCCCTTCTCCTCGGCCAGCAGGTCGAGCATCTGGCCGCCCACCATGCCGTGCGCGCCGGAAGCCCTGGCCAGTTCACCCACCAGCGTCACGCGAACGCCGGCGTCGCCGTGCGTGTCGGGATGGGCCAGCACCTCGAAGGCCAGCGCCTGCAGGGCGTCGCCCGCGAGGATCGCCGTCGCTTCGTCGAATTGCCGGTGGCACGAGGGTTTGCCGCGCCGCAGATCGTCGTCGTCCATCGCCGGCAGGTCGTCGTGAATCAGGGAGTAGGCGTGCATCAGCTCGATGGCGCTGGCGGCGCGCAAGGCCGAGGTCGGCGAGACCTTGAACAGCGTGGCGCCGGCCAGCACGAAGAACGCGCGCAGCCGCTTGCCGCCGCCCAGACTCGAATAGCGCATGGCCTCGAACACACGCGCCTCGCCACTGTCGCCTTTCGGAAGAAGGCGATCCATCGTGCGCTCGGTGGCCTCGGCGGCATGGGCGAGCGCCGGCTCGAACGCGCTGTACGACGACAACGGCATGGGAAGACGACTAGGTGAGGTCGGCGGGCTGGCTGGTGACCGTTCCGTCGGACGAGAAGCTGATCTTCTCGACCTTCATCTTGGCCTCGGCGAGCTTCTGCTCGCAGTGGCGCTTCAGCAATGCGCCGCGCTCATAGGCGGTGATGGCCTCGTCGAGCTTGGTCTTGCCCTGCTCGAGCTGCTGGACGATCGTTTCCAGTTCGCGCAGCGCGTCCTCGAAAGACAGGCCGGCGATATCCTTGGGCAGGGCGGGTTCTTTGGCCACGGGAGCCTCGTTGAGGGTGTCTATCCATGGTAGCCCGCCGGCCCGTCAGGGGCCAGCAATGCCTGTCCTCGGACCGCCTAAGCGCCCTATTTCGCGAGGTTTCGGCAGGCCTTGCAACTTATTGGCTAGAAATGCGCGTCCATGGCATGGCGGCCTTGCATGTTCGCACGTCAAAACCCCGCTTGGCGCATTGCGGCTGTCTTTTGCGAATGGCAGCTTTCGCCCCTCAGAAATAAACGGCCATTCATTGGGAGAAAAGCCGATGGGCAATGTCAGCCACCTTGTGACCCGTACCGCCGCCCTGCAGAGCACGACCGAGAACGGTCTGGCAGAGGGACTGCCGGCCAAGGACCGCCAATTCGTCACCGCCCTTGCGCGTGGCCTGGACATCCTGCGCGCCTTCCACGCCGGCGAGGGCATGCTGGGCAACCAGGAGATCGCCCACCGCACCGGCCTGCCCAAGCCCACCGTCGCGCGCCTGACGCATACCCTCACCGAATTGGGCTACCTCAACTACATCCGCCGCTTCCGCAAGTACGAGCTCGGCGCCTCGGTCCTGGCGCTCGGCTATGCCGCCATCTCGAGCATGGACGTGCGCCGCGCCAGCCGCGCCCCGCTCGAGGCGCTCGCCCACGCCCTCAACGCCTCGACGGCGCTGGGCGGCCGTGACCGTCATTCGATGATCTACCTCGAGGCCTGCCGCGGCCCGTCGGTCGTGGCGATCACCCACGACGTCGGCACGCGCGTGCCGATGGCCAGCACGGCGATGGGCCGCGCCTACCTCTTCTCGCTGCCCGACGCCGACCGCAACAAGCAGATCGATGCGATCCGCCGCCGCTGGCGCGACGACTGGTCGAAGGTGAAGACCGGCATGGAGCGCTCGTTCAAGGAACTGGCCGACAAGGGCTTCTGCGTGACCTGGGGCGAGTGGCTGCCGGAGCTGTGCGGCGTCGGCGTCCCGCTGCGCAACACCGACGGCACGGCGGCCTATGCCGTGAACGCCTCGGCGCCGATCTACCAGATCAGCCGCGACCGGCTCGAGGCCGACTGGGGCCCGCGCCTGGTGAAGGTCGCGCGCGACATCCGCACCGGCATGGCCGCCCAGCCGGGCAGCGCGCCCGCGCCGGTCGTCGCCGCGCCGCTGCGTCCTGCCTCCAATGGCGCAGCCGCGACTGCCCGTCCGCCGATCGCCGCGATGGCGCGCCGCTAAGACGAAGCCAGACCAGACATGGCCATCCAACGACCGGCCGACGCTCGGCCGGTCGCTCCGTATGAGTTTCGCGGCTTCAACGGCGTGATCGGACACGAGGTCGTCGCGTGGCGGCCGGGCTTCGTCGAAATGCGCCTCAACGTCCGCCCCGAGCTGTGCAACGCCAACGGCCTGCTGCACGGCGGCGTGCTGATGACCTTGCTCGATTCGGCGAGCGGCTTTGCCTGCACCTTCAACGACACGGCGACGGCGCGGCGCCTCTCCGTGACGCTGGCCTTCACCACGCAGTTCATCAAGGCCGGCCGCGAGGGCGACGTGCTCGCGATCCTCGGCGCCCGGCGGCCCTCGACCAGCCAGAGCACCTTCGCCGCCGAGACCGAGATCTACAACCAGGCCGGCGAACTGCTGGCGACGGGCGCCGGCACCTTCCGCTACCTCAAGGGCGAGCGCGCCGACGGCACGCTCGCGTTCATCGACCGCAAGGCCGCCGAGTAGGCGTCGCTCAGCCGAGCTTATAGCGCAGCCAGACCGCGCCGCCTTCCAGCACCTCGTGGCTCGCCAGCGTCATGCTCTCGATCGGCGCGGGCCCCAGGTCGACGTCGCCGGAATTGAATACCGTCGGTGCGCCCGTGCTGCCGTCGATCGCCGGACTGACGACAAGGCTGATCTCGTCGACCAGCCCGGCCCGCAGCAGCGCGCCGTTGGCGCCGCCTCCGCCCTCCAGCATCAGATGCCTGATGCCGAGTTCGCGGTTGAGCGTCTCGAGCGCGCCCGCCAGGTCGATCTCCATGGCGCCGGCGAAAATATACGACACGCCGTCGGCGCGCAGGCCGGCCAGATGCGTGTCGGACACCTGCTCCGACAGGATGACGAGGATCGGATCGCCGCCGATGTCCCTGCGCGCCCAGACCGCCTTGCCGTGGGCGTCGAGGAAGATGCCCCAGGAGATGCCCCCGACCTTGGCGTCGCGCCGGGCGAACCAGTTCTCGCGCGGCACGGCCTCGGTGCTCGGCGGATACGCCGTGCCCCTGGCGAACTCCTGCGCGGTGACGCGGCCGCACAGCCACGAGCCGCCATCCGGGTGCTCGCCGATCAGCCGGTCGTGCAGGCGCTCGAACAGGCCGGGGACGACGTTCGCTTTGGGGCGCCAGCGGCTGCCCCAGATCCGGCCGTCGATGCTGCTGACCATGTGGCAGAGGACATAGGGCTTCATGGGCGGGAGCTTAACCGAAAGCACGCGGCCGGAAAGCAATGCTAGACTGGCGCGATGGTGCAGCACCCGTCAGCCCCTGCCGGACGTCCGCGGATCGACGGCCTCTACGAACTCGGTCACGTGCTCGATGTCCTCGACGACGCCACGCATGGCTTCTCGCGGGACGATATGGAGCGTGTCGACTCCTTCTGGATCTTTTCGGAAATGGACAGCAGCTCGGCAGGGTTCGTCGTGGGCCTCGGCGACGGGCGCCGTGCCTACATCGATTTCCTGCACTGGCATGGCTTCGAGCAGGACGAGGATTTCCGCATCAAGGTCGCGTTCCTGCCGAGCGGCCAGGCTTTGCCTTCGCCGCGGGGCCCTGCCCCGTGGCCGCCGGGCGGCTGGTCGGCCGAAACGTCGCATCTGAACAGGATGCTGGCCTCGCAAGGGCCCAGCTCACGCCGATAGCGCATCGGGCGAATCGTCGCCCGCGATATCGCCACAGTTCAGCCGTTCCGTCGCACGATGCAGAGGCTCTTCCAACCCAGGCGCCGCCGATACAAGCGCGGGCTCGCCCTCGTCATTCTCATGCTCGCCGCAGCGGTCGGCCTCGCGGCGTGGCTCGTGCCGGCGCTCGCGGCCACCGCCTGCCCGGTCTGCTTCGGCTTCGATCGCCTCGCGGAGCGCGTGTATGTCGACAGCCACGCCACCGACGCGGAGCGCGATTCGGCGCGCGCGATCGCGGCCACCGCCGCCGCCAGGGTCCGCGCCTTCTACGGCCGGCAGGAGAGCACGCCGCGCCTGTTCCTGTGCACGACGCACGATTGCTACGCGGGCTTCGGCGGCGGCTCGCGCGGCATGGCCGTCCTCGACGTCGTGCTGGTGCTGGCGCCGCTCGGCTTCAATGCCGTGATCGCCACGCACGAGCTCTCGCACGTCGAGCTGCACCGCCGCCTCGGCCGCTTCGCCACGCTGCGCCGCGCCATCCCGCAATGGTTCGACGAAGGCGTGGCGACGATGGTCTCGGAAGATCCGCGCTATCCGCCGGCCCGCAGCGACGCCGAGTGCGCCGACGCGATGCAGGGCGCCCTGCCCACCGCGCGCGCCGCCTGGATTCACGACATCGACCACGACGCGCTCTCCGGCAAGGCCGCCCAGCGCGTCGGCTGCTGGATGGCCAGCCGCGGCGGCTCGAGGGCGATCATCAACCTGATCGAGCGGGTCGCGGCAGGTATGCGCTTCGAGGAGGCCTGGCGGTAGCGCAGTAGCGCTAACTGCGCTAACCGCCTGGCGCTAGCCCAGCGGCAGCCGCGCGAGGAGACGGTGCGTCGTCCTGCCGAGCAGGCTGTGCACCAGCACCATGTCACGCACCTCCCAGCCGATCGGCTCGATGGGATGCTCTGGCACGATCAGGCTGTCGCGCAGCAGCGTCACATGCGGCGTGAACGGCCGGGCCGGCCGCGGGCTGCCGTCGAGCGCGTCGCTCAGCCGCTGCTGCAGGACCTCGAGGCCGATGACGCTGTCGTCGCCGCACAGCACGAAGGCGCCGTTGCGGAAGCTCATCACCCGGTCGAAGGCGACCTTGAAGGCGGGCATGGCGACCGCGGCCGCACGCTCGGTCGCCAGTGCCACCCGCTCGCGCGGCAGGCCGATGCCGTCGCCGAGGTGGCACAAAGTGACGTGGAACTGCGGGCTCTCGAGCGGCCGGCCGGTGAGGTCGTGGCCGATCTTCAGCCGGCGGGCGAGCTCGCCGATGCGGGCCGCGACGTCCGGCGGCGGCACGACCGCGAGGAACAGCCGGTCCGTGGCCATTGCCCGCCCCTGCCTGCGACCGGCGCGAACGGGCCGCGCCATACGGTCGTGCAGGCGCTGGAGCCGCCGGCTCTGCAGGATCGACGGCGCCCGAGAGGCCGGCGGGAAAGCGTCGAACGACGAGGCGATTGAAAGGTCCATGGCAGCATCCCCCGATTGTCTACGTTCTCTATATGTTCTTTTGAGGAATAACGCAAGAGGGGTCGAGCGGAAGACGCACGGAACCTGCGAAACCTGCTGGAGTTGGTACTTCGCCACGCAACGAGAGGTTCAGCCGATGAACATCCGCCTTGCTGCCACTGCCGCCGTCATGCTGGGAATATCGGCCTGCTCCTACAACTCGTCGCCTCAACTCGCCATGGCGAGCGATACCGCCGTGGTGGTGAGCGATACCAGCACGCCCGTGCCGCGGGCGGCACCGATCGGAGGACCCGGAGCAGGACCTCAGCTCTACAATTCGGACAACCGATCCACGCTCCTCCGGACCGGGTTGAATTCCAATCCGAACAATCCCAACGGCGTGGCGGCCGGCGGCTGACCGCTGCGCGAAGCCGGGTTGCTTGCCAAGGATGCCAAGGAACGCTAAATCCCAGCCGCCGACGGCCTTACGCGCCCGTTGGGGGATAGTTTAACGGTAGAACAATCGGCTCTGACCCGGTTAGTCTTGGTTCGAATCCAGGTCCCCCAGCCAGCCGGCACACGGCAGAAGCGAACCGGCCACGGATCGCCTTCCCTTGCGGGGCCAGCCATGCCAGGGTTTTGCAATGACTAGAATCCTCACGCTTTGCGTGCTCGCTTCTCTCCTCGGTATGACGGCCTGCGAGAAGGCCGAAGACAAGCCCATGGCGACCGGCACCGCCGCGACGCCCGTGCCGGGCATGGCCACGCCGCCAGCCGACGACGACGCAGCGGAACGTGCCCGCATCCGCCGGCCGCCGCCTGCCACCATGGGCGGCTTCAACGCCGACAAGAACAATCCCAACGGCGTGCCCGGCCCCACTTCGGGCGTCGGCACGAGTCCCAATCGCTTTTAGAGCGTAGTCGGCGAACCGGTGCCCGTCACTTCGCGGGCGGCGCGCCTTCGGCTTTGGCGTCTTCATAC
>Ga0207667_10010975_pt1 | contig 10556 bp, 9 predicted proteins | sample KBSCornC52_FD_184301 | JGI IMG/M metagenome (GOLD analysis project Ga0207667, IMG submission 184301) | Corn rhizosphere microbial communities from Kellogg Biological Station, Michigan, USA - KBS Corn C5-2 (SPAdes) (version 2) | ecosystem: Host-associated > Plants > Roots > Rhizosphere > Soil ...
ATCTCCGTAGGTGATCTTGAAGATGCGGCCGTTGCTGCGGTCGTGGATGTCGGGGTTGCTATTGTGGCACTGGTTCTTGTCGTACCAGTCGATCATGAAGCAGGAGCCGTCCTGGTCGTATTGCAGGTTCACGATCTGCGACCACGAGTCATTGAAAAGAATGAAGTCCGGGGCGTGATGGCCGATGTAGCCGCTGCCGCTTTTCTCCAGCGTATCCTCATTGATCCGCGCTCCGTGGATGTTGTTCATGAAAGTCTGGCCGTAGTATTTTTCCGGCCAGCTTCCGCCCTGGTAAACCATCATCCCGGCGTGGGCGTGTCCTCCGCCCGCGGCATCGCTTTTGCCATTGCCGGCATGGGGTGTCTTGCTCGCGTAATGCACGTGATCGGCGATGGTCTTGATGTCGTCGTAAAGGTTCGGATTGAAGTGCTGGCCGGCCTGTCTCATGAAGTGGCCACCCGGGAAGAGATTCCAGAGGTGCGGGATGACGCAGGCTTCGGTGATGCAATGGCCGTACTGGTTGAAATCGATGCCCCATGGGTTGCTCGTGCCCTCGGCGAAGACCTCGAACTGATGCCGCACCGGATGATAACGCCACACCCCTGCATTGATGCGCGTCCGGTCCTTTTCCTCCGTGCCCGGCTTGCCCACCACGCTTTGCGTGAAGACGCCGTGGCAGCCATAGAGCCAGCCATCGGGGCCCCAGTTGAAGGTGTTGAGCGTCTCGTGCGTGTCGCCGTAGCCCCAGCCATCGAGCAGGATCTGCGGCGGGCCAGCCGCCTTCGGCGTGTCGCCATCGTGCAGCGGGATATACATGAAATACGGCGACGCGCCGACCCAGACACCGCCAAAGCCAACCTCGAGACCGCTGACCAGATTGAGCCCCTCGGCGAAGACGGTGCACTTGTCGAATTTGCCGTCGCCGTTTTTGTCCTCGAAACAAAGGATGCGATCGTGCCCGCCAAAGATGTCCTTGAGCTGCGCCTCGGTCGGCTTGGTGCGATCGGTGCCCGGTGCGTGATCATCCTTCGGCGGTGTTCCGATGCGGCGTGGATAGGTGTAGCCTTCCGCGACCCAGATCCGACCGCGGTCATCGATGCAGAAAGCGATCGGCTGCTTCACATCGGGTTCGCCGGCGAAAAGCGTGGCGTGGAAGCCAGGCGGCAGCGTTATCTCCTTCGGCGCCTGCTCCGGCGGGAGTCCGGCGAATTTGTAGATGTCCTTCGGGAGACCTGGCGCCTCGGTAGTCGCATTCACGAGCGCGGCGTAGTTTCCGAAATCCGGCTTCTCCTTGTAAAAACGGAAGTCGTCGAAATTCACGTGACCCCAACCGCCGCTCTCTTCATCGACGATGCGGATGAAGATCTCCTTGTCCTTTAGCGGCTGAAGGTCGACGACCACCGGGAGCATCGTCTCGGAATTCTGCCCGCGAGCGGTGAAGAAGACTTGGTTGGTCTCCGCTTTGACCAATTCCACCCGCGTGCCGGGCAGATTGCCGCCACCGAGGCGGAAGGCCGCCCACGGATGCGTGACCTTGAACGGCACCGAGCTCAGTGTGCCGTGCGGTTTGTCCAGCAGCTTCTCGTAGCCGCCAATCCAATAGTCGCCTCGCGGGTTGGCATGCTTGCCGTTGCCATTGATCCGGTGCTGGTCGATTTCGCCCTTGATGGGCTGGTATTTGAAAGCTTCCCCCTCGGCCGTCCAATCCTTCAGTGTGCCGGTCTCAAAATCGGTATTGAGCGGTTTGCCATCCTTGCCCAGCGGCAGTTCACCCTGCGGCATGGCGGCGTTGGAAGGAGCGGTCACCTTCGTCGAGGAAGCCGGCGCCGGCGCGGGTGTCTGCGCGATACTGACGTTCTCCACGAAGGCCGGATTCGCTTTCGGCTGCGCCTTTTCATACTCCTCCGCGCTGACGGATTTTTTCTGCTGGAGGTGGACGAACGTGCCCTTCTTGTTGCCAACGATGATGTCCGGCAACCCATCACCATTGACATCGCCGACCACCACCTGCGTGCCGACACCGGAGTCGTCATCGATCAGATGTGGGACGAAATCGACATCCTTGCCGTGGCGGACGAGCTGGAACCAATACAGGACCGCCGGTGCATTCGGCTCGGGATCGCCATGGTTGCCATGCGCCCAAAAGCGTTTGCCGACGACGATATCCTTCAGACCGTCACCATCGATGTCCACCAACTCCAGCGCATGCAACTGAGAGAAGTGGACGCCATAGCGATTCTCCTCCGGCTTCTCACCCATGATGAGGTGCTTGCGGAAGCTGATCTCGCCTTTCTCCCGCACCTGCTCCCACCAGGCGAGGCCGTAACCATGCGCCGCCGTGCTGCCGACGATATCCGCGAAGCCATCGCCATTCACATCGTAGACGTAGAACTGGGCGCCGGGATCGAAATTCACCGCGTGATGTTTCCACACGTGATCACCGGCGAGCGACGCCGGTTGTTCCCACCAGCCGCCCGCTTCGATGATGTCCATCTTGCCATCGCCATTCACATCGCCCACGCCGAGTCCGTGGGTGAAGCGTCCCCAACTGCCCTTCGGCGAAATAGGATGGAACGTCCACGGCTTCGTCGGATCGCTCCAGTCCGCCTTGGCGTAGCCGAAGTAACCGCCGCTGTTGCAAATAATCTCGGGCTTCCCGTCGCCATCGATGTCCGCAAAGGTCGGCGACTCATTGTCCACCGTTTCGAAAATCGTGTGCTTTTTCCACGGGCCTTCCTTGCCCTGCGGGTTTTCGTACCACGAAGCGTCTTTGCCGGGGAAACCGTAGATCAGAATGTCCGGCCAGCCGTCGCTGTTGAAATCGTAAACGAAGGCGAAAAAATTGTCCGAGTAGACATTCTTCGTGCCGAGCCCACCTTCGAAACCCGGGATGGTCTCTTCCTTGCCATCGGCGCCGGTCCGCTTGAAGGTCTGCGCGGCGGGATAGAACTCGTGGCGGACTTTGAAGTCGGGACCTTCGTACCAGTAGGGGCCGGAGACGATGTCCATTTTACCATCACGATTGAAGTCGCCGAAGGCGGCGCCTTCACACCAGAAATGGTTATCGAGCTGGTGCTTTTTGAACGTATGCAGGACAGGGTCAGCGGCCAGAGCCACGGACGCGAAGAGGCCAAGAAGGGCAAGAGCGCAGGGGAACGCTTTCATAGAAATGGGAGAGTGGGACGACTGGAGACGATTTCCTGACTGGGGAAAATCTCCGAATAAAGATGAAACTCCGATGGCGCCCAACTCGCTAGGTTCTTTCCGACAAAATTCAGTGCAAATGCGACATCAAATAAAAGACAGAACATCCAACATCCAATGGCGCAAGCGCGTAGCCGAAGCGGCTTCTCCAGTGGATGTTGGATGTTCGAGGTTGAGTGTTGGATGTTCTGCCTTTCCTAAGTTTCCCCTCCCCTCGCCGCTTGAATTCAGCAACTCTCCCGACCTCATGGACTCCCCCACCCACGCCGTTTCCCGTCGTCAGGTTCTCAAGCAGACCTTCTTCTTCAGCGCCGCTCTGGCTCTCGGCGCACGGACGACGTTCGTTCAAGCGGAGGACATTGCGCCCGGTAGTCACCAGTTTCTCATGGTCGGCGACTTCGGGACCGGCGGGAAGGACCAGATCGCCGTCGCGAAAGCGATGCAGGACTACGCCGCCGGATTGAATCTCAAACCGGATGGACTCTTCCTCATGGGCGACAATTTCTACGGCGCTTTTCCTGAGGGGCTCAATTCGCCGCGGTGGAAGACGCAATTTGAGGATATGTATCCCGCGTCGGCGTTTCCCGGACCGTGCTGGGCGATCCTCGGCAATCACGATTACGACAACGAACCGGTCATCAAGGTCGCGGCGGAACTGGCTTACCAGAAGGCGCGGCCCGGCACGCGGTGGACCATGCCGACGAAATGGTATCGCGTCGAATGGCCGGCGGAAAATCCGGTGATGACCTGCCTGATGCTCGATAGCAATTACAAGAACTCCGTCTCGCAATTGACGCCCGAGGAAATCGCCCAGCAACTCGTGTGGCTCAAAACCGAACTCGCCAAACCGCGCACCACCCCGTGGCTGGTCGTCATGGGACATCACCCGCTCTACAATAATGGCCACCATGGCCATACCGAGGCGCTCATCAAAGACTGGGGCGGCCTCTTCCAGAAGCACGGGGTTGACTTCTATTTCTGCGGTCACGATCACGATCTGCAACACATGGAATTTGAGGGAATGCGCATCTCGTTCGTTCTCTCCGGTGGCGGCGGCCAGAGCTTGCACGATGTGAAGGCCGCAGATCACGCCTTCGGTATGAAAGTGCACGGCTTCACCCATCTTCAGGTCACGAAGGAAAAATTCACCGTCCGCCACCTCGGTGCGGATCGGAAACAAGTCCACGCCTTTACCAAGACGCCGGATGGAAAGATCGAGTTTCTAAGCTAACACTGCCCTGCTCATGTCCCCTCTTCCACGTCGCGACTTTGTTCGCCTCTCCACCATCGCCGGCCTTGGCGTCGTCGCATCGGCCCAGGCGCAAAATGCCCAGCCGGCCAGAATTCGCATCGGCCAGATCGGCACCGGCCACGCCCACGCCTCGGGCAAAATGGGCACCATCCGCAAGTCGGAGGATTTCGAAGTCGTGGGCATCGTCGAGCCGGACGCCGAGCTCCGGGCCAAAGCGGAGAAAAGCCCGACGTATCAAGGCGTCCCGTGGATGACCGAGGAGCAATTGCTCAACACCCCAGGCCTGCAAGCTGTGGCCATTGAGACGCAGGTAAAGGATCTCGTCCCCACGGCCACGCGCTGTATCGCGGCTGGCAAACACATTCATCTTGATAAACCAGGCGGCGAATCGCTGCCCGCGTTCAAGGCGATGCGCGATGAAGCCACGCGACGCAAGCTCACCGTGCAGATGGGTTACATGTTCCGCTACAATCCCGCCTTCGTGCTCTGTTTTCGGCTGCTCCACGAAGGCGCGCTCGGTGAGGTGTTTTCCATCGATGCCCAGATGAGCAAGCTCATCGGCGCCAACGAACGCAAAGTGCTCCTGCCGTATCGCGGCGGAAGCATGTTCGAGCTCGGCTGCCATGTCATCGATGCCGTGGTCACCGTGCTCGGCCGCCCCAACAAGGTCACGCCGCACATGCGCAGTGTCTCCGCGCTCGGCGATGGCTGGAGCGACAACGATCTCGCGGTGTTCGATTACCCGCGGGCCACCGCCACCGTGCGCAGCGCCATGGTCGAAGTGGAAGGCGGCAGCCGGCGCAATTTCATCGTCTGTGGCACCAAAGGCACCTTCCAGATCCAACCGCTCGAACCACCCGCCGCCCGCCTCGCTCTCGACGGCCGGCACGGCGAATTCAAGAAGGGCTATCAGGACATCCAATTCCCGAAATCCGCCGGCCGCTACGACGCCGACTTCGTCGATTTGGCCAAGGTCATCCGCGGGGAAAAAGCGCTGGAGTTCACACCCGAGCACGATCTCGCTGTACAGGAAACGCTGCTGCTTGCCTGCGGAATGCCGATCACGTAATCGCCTCGTACCCGGACTCAATGCGCTGTTCATTCAGCACGGCTTCGGTTATGCTCCGATCTGTAGGAGATACCTCCGAATGAAAACGATCCTGCTTCTCGTGATGCTGGTGTACGGTCTTGGCAATGGTCTGCACGCTGCGCCAGATAAACCCGCCGCCACACCGGTGGCCCCCTTCTGGATCGTATTCAAGGCCTACGATGGAGATCCGCAAATGACCAACAACTACAAAAAATTCTCGTACCAAATCGGCGCGATCGATCTTCGTCAGCCGTCCGATTTTCTCAATTTGGGCAACATCATCCCAGGAACGCGTCTGAAACTCCTGAAGTTCGTCTTCAAGGAAGCTTACAACGAGACACTGAAGGAAAAAGAAGATGTCTCCGAGATTACGGTCATCAATCCGGCAAACGGCAAAACAGCGGTGCTGCCGCTAAACAAACCTGTGGATGTATCGGCCCTCGATCCGGTCTCATCGAAGACGACGAAATAAAATCCCGGCATCATGAGAATCGCCGCCGCTTCGGACCTCAAGGGCGTGTGGGCGCTGGCGTGGCGTTCGCTCATCTATTTTCCGGTGGCCTTGGCGATCTCGACGCTGCTGCTCATCGCGATTGTTGCCCTGCTCTACTTGCCAATCGTAGCCGTCGTTTTCCTTTGCTTCGGCCTCTATTCCTGGGCAGCAGGCGCAATCGTTCTCTGGCTTCCCGTACTCTGGGTTTGGCGCCGTTTCCGCCTGAAGCAATTCCTGATCAGTCTCTGAATGGTGCGGCTGGAAAAGTGTAAGGAATAACCCATTGGGCCCGTATTCACCCTACACGAAAAATGAAACGCCCTCTGCCCACGCTTGCTCTCTGTGCTCTGCCGTTTCTGGGATTATCCTCATCACAGGCTGCACCGAGGGAACGGACGCTCGACAACCTGAAGAAACTCGAAATCACCTGCCTCGTGCCAGCGTGGTTGCCGGAGGGGTATCACGTGCGGTCGGTAAATCTCGATTACTCGGACCGCGAGAAAGGACGCGCTTATGTCGCCTACGACCTCGAATATGGAAACGGGAAAGGTGGGCGTTTCACCATCGAGAGCGCGCGCTGGGGCATCGGCGATCGCAATCTCGACCAGGATGATCGCGCGGAGGAGACGCAATTCGAGACGAAGCGCTATGGGAAGGTCTATATCATCTACTTTCCGCCAGGGAAAACCGGAGTGAAGAAGCGCATCAACGCCAACTGGATCGAAGATGAAAACCTGATCGCGGAAGAGAAACGGGATAAGAAAGCTCTGCCGATCAAGGGCCGCGACTACGGCGTTTCCGGCTATGGCATGACGATCGCGGAGTTCGAAAAGATCGTGCAATCGCTCCACCCCATTCGTGAAGATGGGGCGGCCCACCCTCGGAAATGAAAACCACGCTCACTCTTTTCTCCTCAACAAAAACGGCATCGCTATTCTGACCTTCGACCCGACCTATATGAAATTCGATGCCCTGGACTTCGGCGGGAAGCGCGGGATTACAGGCTACCGGAAATCGTCTAAAACTTCGGCTCGCCGAGGTGCTTCTTGAAAAAGGCGGAGGCGATGTCGACCACTTTGTCGCACCACGGCTGGCTCATCCAGAAGGGATGCGGCGCATCTTTCAAGGTGTGCAGTTCGGTTTCCACGCCGAGGGCGCGGAGCTTCTCCTGCATCTCCGCGCGGCCAATCTTCAAAGTGTCCCGTTCACCTTCGATAAAGATCGTCGGCGGGGCTCCGGCGCGCACGTGCTGCAACGGAGAGGCCTGCTCGTAAATCTCCGGCTTTTCCTGATAGGTCGCGCCGAGGAAGGCCACGGTGCCGGGGTTGCTCTTGTCCTTATTGGCAGCAACAAGGTCTTGTGAGCCGGCCATGACGATGGCGGCTTTGACCGCGCTGGATTGATCGCGATTCGGGCCGTCGCCTTCGTATTCCGGCAGGCCATTGGTCATCGCCATGAGACCGGTCAAATGGCCACCCGCCGAACCACCCATAATGCCAATGCGCTCCGGGTCGATCTTCAATTCCGCCGCATGAGCGCGTAAGTAGCGTACGGCGGCTTTGCAGTCATTGATCGCCGCCGGGTACTTGGCCTCTCCGGAAAGCCGATACGCCACAATGCCGGTCACGAATCCACGCGTGGCCAGCCGTTCCATCATCGGCTTGTCCTGCTCCACTTGGCGATCCTTCCAGCCTCCACCATGGATATCCATCACCGCCGGATACTTGCCTGCCTTCTCCGGCACATAGAGCGTGAGCGTTACGGTGTGTTCGGGATAAACCGCCACGTCCTTCGTCACGAGCGTGAAGCCCGCGGGCGTCGAGGGCATGATCCGCTTCCATGGCACTTTCGGCTTTGCCGGAGTGGCGGCGGGCGTAGCCGGCGCTTGCGCCCGGAGTGGCGACGTGAAGGCACAAATCAAAGTCGCTGTGGCAAGCGAGGTGAGCAGGAGGGATTTCATACAATTCGATCAAGCGCGCAGATGCAGAGGTCTTAGACGGTGAAATGCATCTTTAACCGCGAATAGACACGAATGAACGCGAATGGCCGGAGATAGCGATTGCGGGCTTCTTCTCATTCGCGTCCATTCGCGTCCATTCGCGGTTTCAAATCAAAAAAAGAGAGGCCCCGCGACTCACGGGAAAGACACAAATGGAATTGGGGTCCATCTGTGCCCAACCGGCGTGCTTCGCGGGGCCGAAGTTGCCAGCCCAAAGGCTGCTGGGGAGGATTCTTAGTTGAACTTGTTCTTCCGATACGCGCCCATCGCCGGGGCGTCCGGATTCACTTCGGGACCGAAGTAACGCAGGATGACGAGCGGCTCGGTCTCGCTGGTGTTCTCGAAAGTCACACCGGCCTTCGCGCCGTCCTCGGTGACGAAATATTCGTCCTCGGTGAGCTCGTGGAAGCGGATGAGCTTCGGCGAATTGAGCGGCTCGTCGTTGATCTTTCCGAGGCCCTGCACGCAGATGAGGCCGTAGGCGCCCTTGTCGGTGATCGTGGCCTTGGCGCCCGGATCGACGGTCAGTTCCTTCGCGGTGAAGAGCTGTTCGCCATCGACCTTGCCGTAGACGATCCAGCGATCAACGAAGCCTTCCTTGCGGGTGTCGGCCACCGGCACCGGCTCGAGGTAGTGGTGGTCCTTGAACTTCGGGTCCACGTTTTTGTCCCAGTCGAGCTGTTCGACAATGAAATCGAGATCCTTGTGATGCTTCTTCGGCATGTCCTTAACGAGGAGCGACCACGGCACTTCGCGGCCTTCGACGAGGCTCTGATACATGCCGAACACGTCGCTGCCCCACTGCGGTTCGTAGGTGCAGAGCGAACCCGGCGCATGGAGGATGCACGGATCGATGAGCCAGCCGGTGCCGATCTTCAGACGGTAGGCCTTGGAAAGGTCGAGGATGCCATTGTCACCCTTGTTCCAACTCTCGAGGCACTTGCGGACCTGCGCCTTGGTTGTGCCGGGCTCGAAGCCCATGAAGGTATAGGGGAAATTGTTGCCGACGTTGTTGTGTTGCGGCGGGAAATAGTAGGACTCCGGCTTGCCTTCCTGACCGACGAGCGCGGCCTGCTTGGCCGACTGGTGCATGTGGTGCGGAATCGGGCCCATGTTGTCGAAGAACTTCGAATACACCGGCCACTTCTTGTATTTACCCCAAATCTTCGAGCCGATGAGCGTCGCGCCGCATTCCGCCACGGCCTGCTGGAGAGTGAAGCGCTGCTTGCCGACCACGACATAGCTGAGACCTTCATCCGGCACGCGGCCTTCGTTGGCCGCGGGCGTCGTGCTGGCAAACCAGCGTTCATCGATGCCACCGCGATTCAAGCCGTAGGCGTAAAGGTCGTCCGGGTGCAGCTTGAGGCGCTTGCCCGGCTGCAGGAAGCTGCGGGGCACCCAGCACGGGGCGAGACGCAGCAAGCCGCCGGTGCGCTGGAGCTCGGCCTCCACGGTTTTGGCGACTTTGTTTTTGACGGTTTTAAGATTGAGAACGGAGTTCATACGATGGGGTTGAAAACGGCGTTGGGGAAATGCGGGTTGTTCTTCTTTCAAACCCTCGGCATCGGGTCAAGGCCCAAGGCCTCCGGAAGTGTGGAGGAATGCGCCACGGGCAGAATTATTTGCGGCGGCCGCCAGCCGACGCTACGTATCCCACCCCTTCGCGCCTGCGCGTTGGCCCGACATGTCTTTTGCCATTTTCCGTTCACAACGCCTCCCCGTTTTCGCCGGCGCCTTTTTGTTTGCGACCATCAGTTCAGCTCACGCCGATGTCCTCTTGAGCGTCGATCTCGGAACGGCTGCGCAGAGCCCCTTCACCCTTTGGAATGTCGGCAGCGATGGGACGGGCATGCGCAGCAAGACTTTCTCGATCACCGACCTCGTCTCTGTTCCCGGCGGCATCCTGACCGGTGAAATTGGCGGCGGCAGCGATGCGACGAACATCGCCAACGACGCTGGCTCTATCAACACCCGCCTCCGCGGAAATGCTCCAACCGATAGCGGGAGCTTTACACAATCCAACCTGCTCGCCGATCGAGTGGTCACGACCGCCGGAACCGGCACCGGCTTGTTTCTGCAGCTTTCGGGGTTCACGCCCTCCACGACCTTTTCCATTCAGGTGTGGGGTTACGACACGCAGACCTCTCCGCTGTCTGGCGCGAAGCCTGGCAACTTCAGCCTCCATGACCGCACGGGCGGTGCCGACACCCTGCTCGGCAGCTTCACCAGCGTCGCGGGTTCCCTGCCCACGGATAACAATTCGTTCAGCGTGACAGGTACTGTCACCTCCGATGTCAACGGTGCGATCCTGGTGGAATCGCTCAGCAACATCGACGGCAGCGGCATTATGAATGGCTTCGTCGGTTCCACAGTGCCGGAACCGATGAGCGGCTTCCTCCTCCTCGGTGGGCTGGGCATTGTGGCCCTGCGTCGCCGTCGCATTGCCCGGTAAGCAGCATTCGCGCGCTGCAGCTCCGCAGTGTCATAGTTGCCTGCCGCCTCGCGAATTGCTTGTGCC
>Ga0207667_10010976_pt1 | contig 10555 bp, 7 predicted proteins | sample KBSCornC52_FD_184301 | JGI IMG/M metagenome (GOLD analysis project Ga0207667, IMG submission 184301) | Corn rhizosphere microbial communities from Kellogg Biological Station, Michigan, USA - KBS Corn C5-2 (SPAdes) (version 2) | ecosystem: Host-associated > Plants > Roots > Rhizosphere > Soil ...
TGTCCACCAGGATTCGCCCGACAAATACACCACGGTTGCCACCGTCGACACGTTCGCTGGAGCGAAGACCATCGCCGTGGATCCAAAGACACATAACGCCTACCTGTTTCAGCCTGAGCGCGGACCGGCTCCCGCGCCAGCCGCCGATGCACCAAAGGGACGTGGCCGCGGCCCACAGGGTCCGATCGTGGCTTCATGGTTTATCGTGGTGAAGCACTAGCGGAGATACTAAGAAACTGTTGCTCGGTAAGTTAGCGCGCTGACGGATCGCGTTCGATGGTCATCAGTGTGAACGACCCGGGGAGGACCGGCCCTCTGCCTCTGCCACCCGCGGGCGCCGGTCCAAACTTCCCGGAAACGACGAACACACGATGGTTGGTAGGATCGAGCCCCATGTTGCGCGAGCCTTGCGGCGTCGGCACGTTTTCGACCACGCGATATTTGTCCGGCGAGTCTTGATGAATCACCGTCAGCGTGCCGTCGGCATTGGACGCAAATGCATCGCCGGAGGCCGAATCGAACCCCGCGCCATCCACGCCCATACCAATCGGAAGCGTTGCGACCACCTTGCCGGCCTGATAGTCGGAAACCGCCATTACTCCGCTGCGGCATCCGCTGAATAGACGATGGTGGGCCGTGTCGATCGCCATCGGCACGGGTTGCTTGCAGGGAGCAGTCGACCAACGCCGCGCGACGGTCGCGGTCTTAGCATCGATCTCCACCACCTCGCTGGTATCCGTGAGATTGGCGTACACCTTGCCATCGCCGGCGGAAACGCCATTTTCGGGCTTGCCGCCCAGCGGAATGTTGGTAATCAGCGTCCCCGCCCGCGGATCGATGACAGTCGAGGAGTGGGCGTCGCCATTCAGTGTGAAGACGCGGTTCGATGGCGCGTCGTAAAGTATCGCATCGGCATCTTCGGCGGCCGGTATCCGGCCGAGCACCTTGAAGGTTTTCAGATCGAACATCGCGACGGATTGATCGTTACCCTGGGTGGCGAATCCGTGCCCGGTGGCCTGTGCGATCGCAGTACCATGCGCGCCTTGAATGCCGGTGACTTCGCCAATCAGCGTGCCTTTATCTTCATCAACAACCATTACCCGATTTTGCCGCGCGATAAATAGGCGGTGATTGGGAGGATCCGGGATTACGTAGTCCCAGCTCCCGTCGCCTCCCAGCGCGTATGTGTGAGTGACGCGATACGCCGGCGACTGTGCGAATAGTGATGTCGCGCCAGCCAGGATGAGCAGGACAGCTGTGGTGCGCATGGTACCGCCAAAGCGCCTACCGCCCCACGACGATGATCTCAAAGCTATCGGGAACCTGCGAAGGGTTCTTACCCTTCTTGCCATCCTTACCCTCGGCCGGAGGTCCGGATTCGGCAGCCGGAAGATATAGCTTGTGAGCCTTTTGATCGGCCGCAATAGTCCGCGCGCCGAATTGCGTTTGAATCGTGGCCACCGGCTCATACTTGCCGGGCGAGGTCTCGCCGACCATCGTGATGTTGCCATCGCGTCCGTTTGCGCTGAACGCGTATCCGTCGTCAAACGCGACGCCATCGGGTCCTGCGCCAATCGCAGGCATGGCGAGAACCTTGCCGGTGGCGGGATTGCTCACAATCATCATCTTGTTGCCGCAGACCGAATACAGAATGGCTTTCTTGGGGTCGATGGCTAGTCCGCTGGGCCCATCGCAGGGCGCGATGGAGTAGCGCTTTGCGACCAGTGCGTTCTTAGCATCCACCTCTATGATTTCGTTCTTGTCCTCGATGTTCACGTAGATATGGCCCTTGCCGTCGATCTGCGCGAACTCCGGTTTGCCGCCTACAGGGATGGATGCCGCAACAACCGCCAATGTCTTAGCATCGATGGCAGTCGAATCGCTGCTGCGGCCGTTGAACGTGAATACGCGGCGGGAGGTCGGCTCGTAAATAATCGAATCAGGATTCTGACCAGTCTTGATCTTGGTCTTGACCGCCAGCGTTTTGAGATCGAAAACGGTGACGTCATTGTCGCCGCCATCGCTGGTAAATCCGAGCCCGAGATCGTCGGCAATGGCGATCCCATGGACGCCGGTGGTCCCCATAATCGTCCCGACCAACTTGTCAGTATTGGTGTCGATCACTTCCGTCTGCCCGCCGTGCGAAACATACAGACGGTGGTTATTGCTGTCTACGTAAGAATAGTCCCAGCGGTTTCCGCCGCCGATTTTGATCTTGGTGATTACTTTATATGTGGGCGCCGCAGCAAAAGCGGCGGCAGCAGTGACGATTAGAAGATAGGACGCTTTCATGGGTTTAACTCCTTTTGCCACTGTTCAGCCTACCTTCGAAAGCTGAAGATTGGCTGAATAAGGCGCCTATATCTTAGCTGATGGGATTCTTGCGGTATCCACGGCGGCAACTGGCCGGGCATCCCGGACCGCAAAACTCACCTCAAAACGGGATCCGACGCCTTCCGTGCTGCGAACCTCAATCGACGCGCCATGCACCCGCGCGATGCTTTTCGCTAGCGACAAACCCAGGCCATGCCCGCCGCCGGTTCGAGCCCGGTCCGTCCGATAGAAACGCTGGAAGATGTTCGGCAGATCGCTTTCGCTGATACCGACCCCAAAATCCTGGATACTCACCGCGACCCGCGACTCGCTGCTTTCCACTTTCAGGATCACTTCGCCGCCAGACCGGGAGAATTTTAGGGCATTGTCCAGCAGCACCAGGAACAATCGGTGCAGCGCAGGCCGATTCCCGGCAACGATCGCCGTAGCGCCGGCATGTGACGCGCCGAATGCAGTTTCGATGCGAATCTGGCGCATCTCCGCCAGACTGCGCATTTCATCGCAAACCTCCGTTAGTACTTCGCGCAGATCCACCGCCGCCAGAGGCATCTCGGCCGTAGCCGCGTCGGTGCGCGCCAGGATAAGCAATTCCTCCACCAGGCGCGTCATCCTCTCGGCTTCCGCGGCGACTTCCTGGAGCGAATCCCGATAGGATTCGGGAGTCCGCGCTCGGCGTAGCGCCAGCTCAGCCGTCGTCCGGATCACGGCCAGGGGCGTGCGTAACTCATGCGAGGCATCGGCGGCGAATTGGGACAGCGTTTTCACGGCGGATTCGAGCCTCGCAAACATCGTATTCAGCACTTCGGTCAGTCGCGCGAGCTCATCTCCCGTCTGGGGCACGGGCAGCCGCTCCGCCAGGTTCTCGATGCTGATGGTGAGAGCCGCTGCCGTAATATCGTTGACCGGCTTTAACGCGCGCCCGCTTAACCAGGCGCCCCCGATGCAGGCAATCGCGATCACCACGGGGATGGTGCTCCACAGCAGAAAGCGCAATAAATCAAGAGTATGCTCCGCATTCGCGACGGGAGCGGCAATCTCCAGATCGAAAACCTCGTGGTTGTTCGAGAACTGCCGTCTGAGCGTCCGAACATTTTCCTCGGGTTCCCGCGCGCTGGCCGGATAGTGGAAGACAAAACCTCCCGCGCCGCGGACGGCAACGTAGCTCGAAGGTGGAAGCGCCTGGCAGAATTCCTCTAATTCGTCACGCAGCTGGTCGTCCGAGGCATGGGTAGTGGATTCGCTGGCGAAATAGCGTTCAAAACGGCTGGCGCGGCCTTCCAGGTCCTGATCGATTTCCTCCATCAGGCGATGACGAAGAGACAGCCAGATCAGACCGCTGAACAGGCTCAGCCCGGCCGCCAGGACCACGGCGTACCAGACCGTTAATCGAAAACGCAGGGAGCGCCGCTGCATATCTCAAGGCTCCCGCATCATGTAGCCGAATCCACGCACCGTGTGGATCAGCTTGGGCTCGCCGGTATCTAGCTTCAGCCGCAGGTGGCGCATGAACACTTCCACGGTGTTCTCCTTCACTTCCGTGCCGAACCCCCACACGGATTCGAGAATCGTGTCGCGGCTCACAGCTCGCCCCAGGTTACGCATCAGCAGTTCGAGAAGCTTATATTCCCGCGGGGTGAGGCTTAAGGCATCCCCGCTCCTCGTCACACTATGGCGCGCAGGGTCGAGCACCACATCCGCCACCGCAAGGCACACAGGCTGGGGGATCGCACCCCGGCGGCTGACGGCGCGCAGCCGGGCCAGCAGGACGTCGATGGAAAAGGGTTTGGTCAGGTAATCGTCGGCCCCGGAATCGAGACCGGTCACGATATCCGCCGCGGCATCGCGCGCGGTAAGCATCAGTACTGGGGTTTGATTGCGCTGCTCGCGCAGTTTCCGGGCGACGGTCAGCCCGTCCATTCCGGGGAGCGCCACATCCAGCAGGATCACGTCGAATGCCGAAGACCGGGCAATATCAAAGCCCTGATGACCATCCCCTGCGAGCACCACCTGATGGCCTTCTTCGCTGAGGGTTCGCTCCAGGAGCTCGGCCATCCGGCGCTCGTCCTCGACCACCAGAATCTGCATTCTCCCTGAGAGTACCAGAGAAGCCTGAAAAAAGGCTGAAACGGCGCCCCACTGGCATCATCTAGCGTTTTTTTAGGCTTTCAGCCGTTTTTCAGGATAGGATGGTTCACTAAAAGGACGCCCCAGAGGCCACAAAATGAATACTAGATTCCACCGATGGTTCCGCGCGATGAGCTGTGCCGTCACGCTGGCAGGTTCAGCCTACGGACAGGCGCCTGCACCCGTAAATGCACCGGCGGACGCGCAATCGGCGCCCCTTACTTTGACCTTGCAGGATGCGCTTACCCGAGCCCAGGTCAACGGACCGCAGCTCCTTTCGGCGTTGAGCGACGCCAACCAGGCCCGCGAGGATCTCTTGCAGGCTCGCGCGGCGCAGCGTCCTAACGTGAGCTTTAAGTCCGACTATCTCGGCACACAGGGCAACGGAGTGCTGCCCAGCGGCCGGTTCGTCACCAATGATGGTGTCCACGTCTATCGGGATTGGGCAGTACTACATCAGGACCTCACGGCTGCGTTGACCAAAACAGGCACGCAACGCGCGGCGGCGGCCGAGTCGCTGGCGCAGGCGCGAGCGGAAATCGCACGCAGAGGGCTGGCCGTTACGGTCACCAAGGCCTATTACGCACTGCTTACGGGACAGCGCAAATACGCTACTGCTCAGCAAGCTTTGGATCAAGCTAAGCGCTACCTGGACATCACCCAGAGCCTCGAGCGTGGTGGCGAAGTACCCCACAGCGATACCATTCGCGCGGATTTCCAGTACTCCCAGCAAGAGCAGGCCTTTGAGGAAGCCAAGCTCGCGATGGATAACGCACGCCTGGACCTGGCGGTTCTCCTGTTCAGCGACTTCAACCAGAATTTCACGGTAGTGGACGATCTGACGCTCGCCTCGGCGCTTCCCGCGTTCGCCGACGTCCAAACCATGGCCGAACGCGAGAATCCCGACCTTCGGGCCGCCAACGCCGCTTTGCGCGCCGCTACGCTGGACGTTTCAATCGCGCGCCAGGCTTTTCTGCCATCGCTTACCGCCGACTTGGCGTATGGCATCGAAGCCAACGCCTTCGCCTTGCACAGCACGGTGGCGGCTGCGGTAGACAAAGGTCCTTTGCCGAATCTGGGATACTTCCTGACTGTTTCGTTGAACGTACCGGTGTGGGACTGGGGTTCGAGGAGCAGCAAGGTCCGCCAAGCCCAACTCAAGCGCGATCAGGCCAGTGTGGAACTAACCGCAGCCCAGCGTACTCTCATCCGAAATCTTCAGGGCTATTATCAGGAAGCGCAGACGGCCCGCGATCAAGTGGACCGGCTTCGCCATTCCATGGATCAGGCTGCTGAGAATCTTCGGCTGAACGGACTGCGCTATCAGGCCGGTGAAGCCACCATTCTGGAGCTTGTGGATGCGCAGACTCTGCTGACCGGCGCGCGCAACGCCTACGACGACGGATTGGTCCGGTATCGCCTGGCTCTCGCCAATCTGCAAACCTTAACGGGAACGTTTTAGCGGCGACCATGGCATACCCAAATAGAACGATTTGGCGGAATCTCGCTATGGCCCTATTGCTTGTGACCGCAGCTCTTTTCATCGGATGCGGTAAGGCCAAAGACAAAGAGGAAGCGGCAGGCGAAACGGAAGCTCCCACTCCGGTCTTAGTAGAAACCGCCGTGCTCGGCGCGATAGACCATGTGGTGACCGCCGACGCAGTTCTTTTCCCGATCAACCAGGCCAACGTAACTCCCAAGATCAGCGCTCCGGTGAAGCGGATGCTGGTGAATCGCGGGGATCATGTCCGCGCCGGACAGTTGATCGCCGAGCTGGAAAGCAGCGATCTAGCGGCAGCGGCGCAGGAGGCTAAGCACCAGTTTGAACAAGCGCAGTCCTCATATGCGACCGTTACCGGCGCGACGGTGGTCGAGGACGAAACCAAGGCGCGTGCGGATGTGCAATCTGCTCAAAGCGCATTTGACGCCGCCAAGAAGCTTTACGACAGCCGGGTAGCCCTTGAAAAGGAGGGCGCTCTGGCGCAAAAGCAGGTGGATGAGACCAGGCTGCAAATGGTCCAGGCGCAAACCCAATTGGAGACCGCGCAGCAGCATCTGAAGTCGCTGAACGGTGTCGGGCGGCAAGAGGCGGTCAAGGGCGCGAAGGCGCAGATGGATGCAGCTAAGGCGCATGCCGATGCGCTCGAAGTGCAGCTTTCCTACGCGCGAATTCTGAGCCCCATCAACGGCGTGGTTGCGGAACGGCCACTCAACGTCGGCGATATTGCGAGCGCCGGGATGCCCGTTTTTTCCATCGTCGACATATCCCAAGTTCGCGCCGTGGCGAATGTTCCGGTGAAGGAAGCCGAGTCGATTCGCGCAGGCCGGCCGGCGCGTGTCGCCGGACCCGATGGCGACGTGGCCGGCACGGTCACAGTCGTCAGCCCATCGGCCAGTGCAGGCGCCACCACGGTCGAAGTGTGGGTGCAAATCGCTAACCCAGGCGAGCGGCTGAAGCCTGGCGCAACCGTTCGGGTGTCCATCATCGCGGAGACGATTCAGAACACACTCGTCGTCCCGGCGTCCGCCCTTCTCAATGGTGATGAGGGAAAGCAAAAAGTAATGGTCGTAACCAAGGATTCCGTTGCCCATGAGCGTACCGTCGCCGTCGGCGTGCGTCAAGGCGATCGGGTGCAGATTCTCAGCGGCGTTCAGGAGGGTGATCAGGTGGTGACCTCCGGCGGCCTTGGCCTTGAAGACAAAGCCAAGGTTACGATCCAGCAGCCCAAGGCTGAGGATGACGACGACGATGATTCCGGTGGCGACGATGCGAAAGCCGACGACGCTAAGGGCAAGGATGCGAAGGGCAAGGACGCCAAGGGCCAGAAGGAATGAGCGAACCTAACTCGATCATTCCAGCCGGCGACGTGGTTGCCGAGCACTGGACCGCGCGCTTTTCGCGCCCCGTCATCTTCGTCATTCTGACTTTGATCACCGTCGGCGTCTATCTCGCCTTCGCCATTCCTGTAGCCGTTTTTCCTAACACCGACTTCCCTAAAATCGTCGTCGGTATCGACAACGGAGTGTCACCCATCAATCAAACGGAGGTGACAGTCACCCGGCCCATCGAGGAAGCCATGAATTCCGTGCCGGGACTTGAACGGGTGATTTCCACCACTAGCCGCGGGTCTGGCGAAGTCAGCCTGTTCTTCAACTGGAACGTGGATATGTTCCAGACTCTGGAGTACGTCAACGCCGCGCTGGCGCGAGTGCAGCCTTCACTCCCGCCCACTGCGAAGGTCACCGCAAATCGCATGACGTTTGCCGCGCTGATGCCGATCCTGGCTTACAGCCTGACCTCCGACACCATGTCCCAGAGCGATCTTTGGGAGCTTGCCAACTACACCATCAAGCCGCGCCTCAATCGTGTGAATGGAGTCGCGAGTGTAGTACTGCAAGGCGGAAACGTCCCTGAGTTCCAGATTGAGCCGGATCCAGCCAAGCTTCTAGAGGCCGGCGTGACGGTCCCGGGGATTCTGGACGCGGTATCGAAAAGCAACATGATTGATTCGCCGGGCTTGATCGAAAATAATCACGAGCTCTCTTTGACGCTGGTCAGCGGGCAGGCGCGCGATCCGGCCGAAATCGCGAACATTGTCGTGCGCAACACCCCGACTGGCGTTCCGGTGAGGATCGGCGATATAGCCACGGTGCACTCCTCCGTGATGCCTGTTTATACGATCGTAACGGCTAATGGCAAGCCGGCCGTGCTCCTGAATATCTTCCGTCAGGCGGATAGCAATACGGTGGCCGTAGCAGACGCATCCAATCAGGAGTTGGACCAGATCCGGAAAACGATTCCGGCCGGCGTGAAGGTGGAGGCGTTCTACGACCAATCCGCCCTGGTGCGCGATTCGATCAGCAGCGTGCGGGACGCAATCCTGATAGGTCTGGCGCTCGCCGCGATCATCCTGGTTTTGTTCCTGCGCGATTGGGGAAGTTCGCTTGTCGCTGCCCTGGTAATTCCTGCAACCATCGCGATTACCCTAATCGCGTTGCGCGCCCTGGGACAAACCTTTAATCTGATGACGCTCGGCGGGCTGGCGGCGGCTGTGGGGTTGGTGATCGACGACGCTATCGTGGTGGTGGAGAATATCGTCCTTCACCGCGACTCTGGACAGAGCCGGAGTGAAGCGATCCGCAGTGCGCTGCGTGAAATCCGCGTGCCTCTGGTAGGATCGACCGTCACTCCGATCGTAGTCTTTCTGCCCCTGATCACGATCACCGGTGTTACCGGGACATTCTTTCGCGCGCTGGCGGTGACCGTCGGCACGGCACTGCTTACTTCGCTGATGCTGGCGTTGACGTGGACGCCCACGCTCAGCCATTACCTTTTGCGCCGCCGGAGATCCGGTCAGCCGGCTGAAATTGCGGATCCGCACGGTCATGTTGCGGCCGCGGGATTCATGGGACGGATTACGCGTGGCTATGAGCGCGCCCTGCGGTTTGTCATGGCTTATCCTCTTGTGTTGACCGCGGCGTGCGTCCTCCTGATTGTGGCTTCGTTCTTCGGATATCGGGCGCTCGGCAGCGACCTGCTCCCCGAAATGGATGAAGGTGGGTTCATTCTCGACTACATCATGCCGGCAGGATCGGCTCTGGCCGATACCAATCGTGTGCTGCTGGGTGTCGAGAAGATTCTCGCGTCGACGCCCGAGGTGGAGAGCACTTCGCGGCGCACCGGAATGCAGTTAGGTCTGGCCGCGGTAACCGAGTCGAATACTGGCGACTTCTCGGTGCGCTTGAAGAGTGACCGGGATCGCGGGATCGACGAAATCATTTCCGAGGTTCGAGAGAAAGTAAACAAGCAATATCCGCAGCTGGACGTCGAATTCATTCAAGTTCTTCAGGATATGATCGGCGATCTCACCAGTTCACCCGAACCGATCGAGCTGAAGCTGTTCTCTAACGACCCCAAGCTTCTGGAGGAATGGGCTCCCAAAGTAGCCGATAGGATCAAGAAGATCAAGGAAGTTGCGGACGTCAAGGACGGCATCGAAAATACGATCAGTGGATCCGCGATTGTGATGAATGTCGATCCTGTGATAGCCGCCCGTTCGGGCTTTACTCCTCAGGAAATCGAACTTGACGCCAGCGCCATCCTGCAGGGAGAGCCATCCACCACGCCGGTCGTAGTGAATGACCATGCTTACACGATTCGCGTGCGCTTCCCGGATGACTCGCGCACGTCGCTGGACCAGATCCGAAATACATTGATCACCAGCAGCTCGACCGGCAAGACCGCTACTCTGGGCTCACTGGCAAATTTTCAAAACGAAAGCGGCCAGACCGAGATCATCCGGGAGGACCTGCAGCGGCGTGTGGCGGTGACGGGCCGTTTCGAAGGCGTCAGTCTGGGCGAGGGCATCAAGTTGGTGCAGCAGGCCGTGACGGACCTGCATATTCCGGATTCAATTCGCGTCGTATATGGAGGCACCTACGAAGAACAGCAAAAGTCCTTCCGCGATCTTCTCGTCGTGCTGGCCCTGGCTGTAGTACTGGTGTTTACTGTATTGCTGTTCGAGTTCCGCACGTTCGCGGCCCCGGCGGCGATTCTCGCGTCGGCGTTGCTTTCCACATGCGGCGTATTTTTCGCGCTCCTGGTCACGGGGAAGACCTTCAACATATCGTCTTTTATGGGTTTGATTATGGTGATCGGTATCGTGGCCAAAAATGGCATCCTGCTGCTCGATGCCGACCAACGCTTCCGGGCTGAAGGATCCTCCGCTCGCGACGCCATGATTCTTGCGGGAGAACGCCGGCTGCGACCGATCTTGATGACTGCGCTCGCGACCATCGCTGGAATGATTCCGTTGTCGCTCGCCATCGGCGCGGGATCCCAGATGCTGCAGCCACTTGCCATCGCCGTGATTGGCGGATTGGTGGCGTCGATGATTTTGTCACTCATCGTTACGCCTGCTGTTCATTATTACCTCAGTGGCGAGCGAGATCAGGACGCTTGATTGATTGTCTTCCTCCGCGAAACAACCTTTAATTCGTACGGCTAGTTGGGAGCACAACAAGAGAGGACGACCAACACGCTTATTCATGTGCCGTGAGCGTTTAGTCGTCTCGCCTCGGCATACTCGTCTCGGAC
>Ga0207667_10010986_pt1 | contig 10550 bp, 8 predicted proteins | sample KBSCornC52_FD_184301 | JGI IMG/M metagenome (GOLD analysis project Ga0207667, IMG submission 184301) | Corn rhizosphere microbial communities from Kellogg Biological Station, Michigan, USA - KBS Corn C5-2 (SPAdes) (version 2) | ecosystem: Host-associated > Plants > Roots > Rhizosphere > Soil ...
GCTGCTGCCATTGCTGAAGGCGGATCAGATCCACCTTCAGGTAGGGCGCAGACGGAGCCTGGCTCGGATGCGGCAGATCCAGCAAATACGGAAGACTGAGCAAGGAAGCCTGACAATCATGCGGACCGGCTTCACTGACATGCGCCACGCAGCGAACCTGCGCAAAGGACGGCGCGAGCACTGCCAGCAAGCCCGCCGGAGCACACAGGGTGACCTGTGCCGCCTGCGCTGCCACCAGCGGCAGATAGCGAGCAAATTGCAGACAATCGCCCTGCCCTTGTTCAGACCACAGCAGGATGTGTTTGCCACTGAGCGACTCGCCGTGCTGCCAGCGCGGACTGGGCGTGGTGATGGCGCGCCGGGCCAATTCCGGAATCCGGAAGCGCGCTTCATGTTCTCGCCAACCTTCGGCGAAGTCCCCGCGCGTGAGCAACATATGTGCACGCCCCACCTGGGCTTGCGGAAAGTCGGCATGCCAGCGTAAGGCTTCTTCATATCCGGCTTGAGCCGCTTCGATCCGGCCCATGCGACGCAGGATGTCGGCCCGATTGAAGGCGATCAGGGCGCGCGCCTCATCCTCGGCCGCGTCGTCGGGATAGCAGCGCAAGGCCTCTTCATGGCGATTCAGCCGCAGCAGGATATCGGCATGCAGGGCCTGGTCCTCCAGCGCGGGCAGCGGGAGGGCAGGTTCGATGGCGGACAAGGCCGCATGAGGCTGGTCCAGCTGGCAGTACAAGCGCGCCAGCAACACCCGCTGATCGACAGGCCTTGCGCCCTCCTGCAGCAGCCGCGCTTGGAGCGCATCTACCCATTGCAGCAAGACGGCACGATGCGCCACACGGGCTTCGTCATAATCGGGCAACAGATCGAGGCAGGCTTGGTAGGCAGCGGCCGCGGCAGGAAGATCGCCGGTTTCCTGCAGCAGGCTGGCACGCTGCATGAGCACGGGCAGGAAGCCGGCATCGAGTCGCAGGGCCTGATCGAGAGCGGCCAGGGCGGCGGCAGGCTGGCCTGCACCGCGCAGGGCGATGGCCTCGCACATCAGGCCCATGATGCCAGCCAGGGTGGCGGGGTCGGGAGCATTCATGGCCGGCAGCTTAGCATGGCTGCCAGCCCGGGCACGGCCCTTCCCGTCACGCGGTGGTGTCGATCAGGTTGCCAGTGGTCTTGCCTGCGGCCAGCTTGCTCTGCAGGCTTTGCAGGAAGCTCGAGAGCGAGGTCGTGGATGACGACGCGCCCAAGGAACTGAGGAGGTTGCTGAATGCACTTTCCAGCGAGGAGACGGTGCCGTCTCCTGAGCCTGCATCAGTGCCGCTGCTGCTGCCGGAGAGGCTGGAAATGAGGCTCTGGAGATCCGCCTCCAGCCCTCCTCCCGGTGGCGGCGGACGGCCGCCCGGTGTGTAGGCGCGTGCAGTGGTATCGGTACTGGTCGAACTGCTGCTGCTCGTGCTGCTGGCATCGCTGGTGGCCGATACGCTGCTGGTGCTGCTGTCCGAGGAAGACGTGGAGCTGGCCGGGGGCGGTCCCGGCGGCGGATTGTTCTGGCCCTTCAGAGCCGCCATCAATTCCTGCAGGAAGGCATCGAGCTTGGAATCGACGTTGGCCGACGAGATGCTGCTGCTGGAGGAAGTGGTGGTCGCCGACGTGACCGAAGTGGCGCTGGTGGCCGAGCTGTCGAGATCGACGCCCAGCGCGGACAGGATATCCTTGAGCGCCCCGATGAGGCCCCCGCCCTTGTCACCACCCGGCGGCGGCGGTGGCGGCGCATCCATGCGCGGCGTGGCGCTGGTCGAAAAACCACTGGTTGCGGACAACGCCGACAGATCGGCAAGACTGAAATTGCTGGACGACACGCTGCTGATGGCCATGACGGACTCCTTTTATTGTGCGCGATGCCCCATGCATCGCTCCCTTGTACATGCCAAAAGTATCGGTCATCAAGACGTGTTAAGTTGATGCCTGCCGCGTAAAGCCGAGTAAAGTCTTGTTAAGCGAGCTCGTCCGCCCTCAGCGCCCCAGCCAGACGCGGTGCGGGTTGCCGTCAGGCACTGATGAATGGAAAGCAAGAAAAATGCGAGTTCTCGCGCTTTGGCAGGCGGCGGCCGGCCGCGGTAAATGAATGTAAAGATGCAATTGTAAAGAAGGCCTGAAACACTTCTGCAAAACCTTTTACGGCATATTACGGGCTGCCGACGCCCTGCGGCCTGAAGGCAGGGCAATTCGAGAATGGAATGCAGCAATGTCTAAAGTGCTTTTGATCGACGATGACGTGGAGCTCGTCGAGATGCTCAAGGAATACCTTGAGCAGGAAAAATTTGAAGTCAACGTCGCCCATGACGGTGAAGCCGGTGCTGCCGAGGCACTCACCGGCCAATACGCCATCGCCGTGCTGGATGTGATGATGCCGCGCCTGAACGGCGTCGATACCCTGCGTCGCATCCGCGCCAAGAGCAACATGCCGGTGGTGATGCTGACCGCCAAGGGCGACGACACCGACCGCATCATCGGCCTGGAGCTGGGCGCCGACGACTACGTCCCCAAGCCCTGCACGCCGCGCGAGATCGCTGCCCGTATCCGTGCCATCCTGCGTCGCGCCTCGGCCGAAAGCAGCGAGCAGGCGCCCTATTCGCCGCTGGCCGTGGGGGCCCTGTCGATGTGGCCGGAACAGCGCCGTGCCACCTGGAACGGCCGTCCGCTGGAACTGACCAGCAGCGAATTCAACCTGCTTGAAGTGCTGGCCCGCAATGCCGGCAAGCCGGTCAGCAAGCAGACCCTGTCGGAGCAAGGCCTGGGCCGTCCGCTGGCGCGCTTCGACCGCAACATCGACGTCCACCTCTCCAGCATCCGCCAGAAGATCGCCGCACTGGGCAGCGACAAGAGCTGCATCCAGACCGTCTACCGCCTGGGCTACCAGTTCATCAAGGAATAAAGTGGGCCGGCTTTTCTGGAAGTTCTTCTTCTTCATTGCGATCGCCCAGATCACCGCCACCTTCGGCGTGGGCGTGCTGTTCTGGATCGAGAACCTGGAACGCAGCAACCGCAATTCAGAGATCGACCTCAGTCCACCGGCCTCCTTCATGATCCGCGCGGCCGCCGCCACCCTGCAGTTCGGCGGCCCGGAAGCCTTGCGCAGCCTGATCAACGAGGGCCGCCCGCATCGCCTGCAGCTGTATGCCGTGGATGAAGACAACCAGGACCTGATGGGCCGCGAAGTTTCGCCGCATCTGGTGGAACAGGCGCGCCGCGTGCTGGCCACCGAACGCGATCGCCGGGTGGTGGAACTGGTCAAGGCCGCCAACGGCCACAGCTACCTGATGTTCATTCCCACGCCCAACGACGAGTTCGGCCCGCCCCCGGGCGGCATGCCGGGCCGCGAGCCGCGTTACATGAAGGACAGGGGCGGACCCAAGCCGCTGTTCTTCCCGACCATGCCGATTGCCGTGGCGCTGGTGGCCAGTCTGGTGTTTGCGTTGCTGCTGGCCTGGTATTTTTCGCATCCGATCCGGCACCTCAAGAATGCCTTCAACCAGGCCGCCAACGGCAATCTGGACCAGGCGCTGGAACCGGTCATGAGCGCGCGCAACGATGAACTGGCCGACCTGGGACGCGACTTCGACGCCATGACGGCCAAGTTGCGCACCCTGATGGAAAGCCAGCGCCGCCTGCTGCACGATGTCTCGCACGAGCTGCGCTCGCCGATTGCGCGCCTGCAGATGGCCATCGGACTGGCACGCGTGCAGGACAAGGACAAGCTGGAACTGACCCTGGAACGCATCGAACGCGAAAGCGTGCGCATGGACAAGCTGGTCGGCGAATTGCTGACCTTGTCGCGACTGGAAGCCAACGTGCCTGGTTCGATGGAAGAAGCCATCGCCATCCAGGCCATGCTGGCCGACATGACCAATGACGCCAGCTTCGAGGCCGAGGCGCTGGGCAAGCGGGTGGAAAGCCGCATCGATTGCCGGGTGCAGGTCAAGGGCAATCCGGAACTGCTCTATCGCGCCATCGAGAACGTGCTGCGCAATGCCATCAAGCACACGGCACCCGAGACGGCCGTGCAATTTGTGGCCGAGATCGACGAGGTCAACAAGCTGCTGCACCTGTCCATTCTGGATCGCGGACCGGGTGTGCCGGAAGAAGAAATGGACAGCATCTTCGAGCTGTTCTTCCGCAGCAGCCGCACCAAGAGCAACAGCGCCGGCCATGGACTGGGGCTCTCGATTGCACGGCGCATCGTGGAAGCGCACCAGGGCTTCATCCGCGCCGCCAATCGCAGCGACGGTGGCTTGCGGGTGGACATCACCCTGCCCTTCATGGCCGATGAGCCGGCACGCGGAGACACTGCCGAGATCTGATCGCCGCCTCGCGGGCGACAGGCACGATATGAACGATATGCACCAAGACCAAGCCCCGTCCGGTTTCACGCCGGGCGGGGCTTTTCAATGGGCGTTTGCTGTATGAATTATTGTGCAGCAGAAGGCACCGTGGCCGGATTGACGATGGCATTCATCAACCCGCGCTGCACCGCCACCTGGAAAGCCTGCAACTCGCTCACGCCCTGCTCGGGTGGATAAGGAATCGGCAGGCGGTTCATCAGCACCGCCCAGGTCCAGCCATCGGCGCGCGATTGCAGGTAGGCGTAGGTGCCGGTGGTGAGTGCGCCGCTGTGGGAGAGGATCTCCACACCATTGCTGCGCGTCACCACCCAGCCCAGGCCATAGTTGTTCTCGGCCTGTGCGGGATTGCGCTGCTTCATCAGCGCCAGGGTCTGCGGCTGCAGCAAGGCAGCAACGCCGCGCCCTTGCGTCGCATCGGCAAAGCGTACCAGGTCGGCCGCCGTGGCGATCCAGCCCGCAGTGGCATCCATGGCCTTGAAATGCAGGGCCGAATAGGATTCCGGACCGGTGGCGCCACTGCCATCGCGATCGGCCACAGCGGGCCAGCGTGGATCGTCGTAATAGACGGTCTCGTTGGCCGCACGCTCGATGCGGCGGTCACCGGCGATGGCGGCATCCTCCACCGCAGCGGGCTTGAAGACCAGCGCCTGTACCGCCTCTTCATAGGACATGCCGGACTTCTGCTCCACCAGGCGTCCCAGCACGTTGTAGGCAAAATTGCTGTAGAAGAATTCCGTTCCCGGAGCCGCATCCAGCAGGCGCTGCTTGAGCACGTAGGCGATCACGTCGCGCGCCGAGGCCGGTGCGGCTACCTGGCGCGCCTTGGCGATGTTGACCAGATCGTATTGCGGATCGTAGTCGCTGCCACCCCAGCCGCTGGTGTGCTGCAACAACTCGCGCAAGGTGATCTTCAGGACGCGCTGGTCCAGAGGCTGGGCAAAGTCCGGATAGGCGGCGTCCGGCAGCAATCCTTCCGGACCGAACACGGGACGATCCAGTACCTGCGGCAATTCCTTCTCGAACAGCTTCAGCACCGCCACCGCCGTGACCGGCTTGGAAACGCTGCCGATCCGAAAACGCGTCAGCGGCGTGACCGGCGTATTCGATTCGGTCACCGCCATGCCGTAGCCGCGCTGGTAAACCAGCTTGCCTTGATAGGCGATGGCGATGCTGGCACCGGGCACGGGATATTGACCGAGCAATTGCGTCATCTGCTGGTCGACGCGTTCGGCCACGGCGGTCATGTCGGGGCTTTCCTGCGCCAGCGCGGAAACGGAAGCGAGCATCAGCCCCGCCGCCATCAGTGCAGCCAGCGGTTTGCGTGCAAAAACGGACGTAAAACGTGGATGCATGGCTTACTTCTGCTGCTTGACGACTTGCAGGGCCGAGGCGATCAGCCCGCTCATGTCCGCCAGATTGGCCGGCACGATGATGGAGTTATTGGTCTTGGCCAGCTTGCCGAAGGCATCCACATACTGCTCGGCGACCTTCAGGTTGACCGCATCCGAACCGCCCGGCTGCTCGATGGCAGCGGCGGTCTTGCGGATCGCTTCGGCGCTGGCTTCGGCGATGGCGAGGATGGCCGCAGCCTGGCCCTCGGCACGGTTGATGGAAGCCTGCTTCTCGCCTTCGGAGCGGGCAATCGCGGCTTCGCGCTCACCGGTGGCGATGTTGATCTGCTCCTGCTTGCGGCCTTCAGAGGCGGCGATCAGGGCGCGCTTTTCGCGCTCGGCGGTGATCTGGGCCTGCATGGCGTGCAGGATTTCCTTGGGCGGGGTCAGGTCCTTGATTTCATAGCGCAGCACCTTCACGCCCCAGTTCTCGGCCGATTCATCGATGGCGCTGACGATGGCGGTGTTGATGTGGTCGCGCTCCTCGAAGGTCTTGTCCAGTTCCATCTTGCCGATCACAGAGCGCAGCGTGGTCTGCGCCAGCTGGGTGATCGCCGCGATGTAGTTGGAGGAGCCGTAGGACGCGCGCATCGGGTCGGTGATCTGGAAATACAGGATGCCGTCGACCTGCAATTGCGTGTTGTCCTTGGTGATGCAGACCTGGGGCGGCACGTCCAGCGGGATTTCCTTGAGGATGTGCTTGTAGGCCACGCGGTCGATGAAGGGCACCACGATGTTCAGGCCAGGGGCCAGCGTGGCGTGGTATTTGCCCAGGCGCTCGACCACCCAGGCATGCTGCTGCGGGACCACCTTGACCGTCTGCACGACGAAGACAATGGCAAGGAAAAAGATGACCAGAGTGACGCTACCCAGCATGAAATTCTCCTGAAAACGAGAGGGGGAAAATGAAGATGCAGATCAACGCGGTGCGACCAGCAGACGGCTGCCACGGATTTCGCGGATGACAAAGCTGCCGGGGCGGGCATGATGGCCGGGCAGCAGCTCGACATCCCACTGCGCACCGCGATAAGGCACGCGCGCCATGAACTGGTTGCCATGTACCTGCCAGGCCGGGACCTCGACGCTCTGGCCGATATCCAGCAGCAGGTTGGGATCATCATTGGCACTGCTCTGGCGCAGGCGGCCATAAGGGCTGCGCCGCAAGGCCAGCACGGCCGCCACGCCAACCACTGCGGCCACCAGCAACTGCCATTCCAGCATCAGGCCGCACCAGGCGGCGATGGCGCCGGCCAGCAGTCCCAGCGCGATCATGAGCAGGTAAAAGGTGCCTGTGAAGAGTTCTGCACCTAACAGCGCGCCGGCCAGCACCAGCCAGAGTGACCAGTCAGTCATCGTCGGATTCCCATGAAGAAAACTGCAAACGACGTCAGTCTACTGCAGCTTGAGAAAATAAAACAAAGGCGCGGACATTTCTGCCCGCGCCTTTCACTTCTTTCGAAGTTGGTCGTGAGTGACGCTTAAAGCTTCATCACTTCTTGCTTCATCACTTCTTGGCCAGCTGCTGCCAGGTGTCGATGACGGTATCCGGATTCAGCGAGATGGACTCGATGCCTTGGTCCATCAGCCATTCGGCGAAGTCCGGATGGTCCGAAGGACCCTGGCCGCAGATACCGACGTACTTGCCCTTTTCGCGGCAGGTGGCGATGACCTTGGTCAGCAAGGCCTGCACGGCCGGATCACGCTCGTCGAAGTCGGCGGCCAGCAGTTCCATGCCGGAATCGCGGTCCAGGCCCAGGGTCAGCTGGGTCAGGTCGTTGGAACCGATGGAGAAGCCGTCGAAGTGCTCCAGGAACTGCTCGGCCAAAATGGCGTTGGACGGGACTTCGCACATCATGATGACGCGCAGGCCGTTCTCGCCACGCTTCAGGCCGTACTTGCCCAGCAGACCAATGACCTTCTCGGCCTGGCCCAGGGTACGCACGAAGGGCACCATCACCTCGACGTTGGTCAGGCCCATGTCTTCACGCACGCGCTTCATGGCCTGGCATTCCATCTGGAAGGCTTCGGCGAAGTCGTGGGCCAGGTAACGCGCGGCACCACGGAAGCCCAGCATCGGGTTTTCTTCGTCCGGCTCGTAGCGCGAACCGCCGATCAGCTTCTTGTACTCGTTGGACTTGAAGTCCGACAGGCGCACGATCACCGGCTTGGGCCAGAAGGCCGCAGCGATGGTGGCGATGCCTTCAGCCAGCTTGTCAACGTAGAAAGCCTTGGGCGAAGCATGGCCACGGGCGACCGATTCGACGGCCTTCTTCAGGTCGGCGTCGATGTTCGGGTATTCCAGGATGGCCTTGGGGTGCACGCCGATGTTGTTGTTGATGATGAATTCCAGACGCGCCAGGCCGACACCGCCGTTGGGGATCGACTGGAAGTCGAAGGCCAGCTGCGGGTTGCCCACGTTCATCATCACCTTCAGCGGGATCGGGGGCAGTTCGCCACGGGCCACTTCGGTCACTTCGGTTTCCAGCAGGCCATCATAGATCTTGCCTTCATCGCCTTCGGCGCAGGAGACCGTCACCAGGGTGCCATCCTTCAACACTTCGGTGGCATCGCCGCAACCGACCACGGCCGGCACGCCCAGCTCACGGGCGATGATGGCGGCGTGGCAGGTACGGCCGCCACGGTTGGTGACGATGGCCGAGGCACGCTTCATGACCGGTTCCCAGTTGGGGTCGGTCATGTCAGCCACCAGCACGTCGCCCGGCTGCACGCGTTCCATTTCAGCCGGATCGCTGATGACGCGCACCGGACCGGCGCCAATCTTCTGGCCAATGGCACGGCCGGTGGCCAGCACGGTGCCGGAGCTCTTGAGCTTGAAGCGCTGTTGCGCATCGGTCGCCTTCTGCTGCGACTTCACGGTTTCCGGACGGGCCTGCAGGATGTAGAGCTTGCCGTCGCGGCCGTCCTTGCCCCATTCGATGTCCATCGGACGCTGGTAGTGCTTCTCGATGATGGTGGCGTACTTGGCCAGTTCCACCACTTCGGCGTCGGTCAGGGAATAGCGGTTGCGCAGCTCCACCGGCACATCCACGGTCTTGACCGAACGGCCGGCCTTGGCTTCGCCGGTGAATTCCATCTTGATCAGCTTGGAACCCAGGTTGCGGCGGATCACCGGCTGCTTGCCCAGTTCCAGCATGGGCTTGTGGACGTAGTATTCGTCCGGATTGACGGCACCCTGCACCACGGTCTCACCCAGGCCATAGCTGGAGGTGATGAAGACCACATCCTTGAAGCCGGATTCGGTGTCGATGGTGAACATCACGCCAGCCGCGCCCACGTCCGAACGGACCATGCGCTGCACGCCGGCGGACAGGGCCACTTCGGCGTGCGTGAAGCCCTTGTGGACGCGATAGGAAATCGCGCGGTCGTTGTAGAGCGAGGCGAAGACGTGCTTCATCGCTTCGAGCACGTTGTCGATGCCGACCACGTTCAGGAAGGTTTCCTGCTGACCGGCGAAGGACGCGTCAGGCAGGTCTTCTGCGGTGGCGGAGGAACGCACGGCGAAGGACATCTCGGCGGTCGAATCGGCCACCAGCTTGTCGTAGAAGGCACGGATTTCCTGGTCCAGGCGGGGCTGGAACGGGGTCTCGATGATCCATTGACGGATCTCGGCACCGGCTTGCGCCAGCGAGCGCACGTCATCGATGTCCAGGCCTTCGAGGCGCTGGGCAATGCGGGCGGCCAGGGTCGGGCCGCCATCGGCGCTGTGCTCCAGGAAATCACGGAAAGCTTGCGCAGTCGTGGCGAAACCGCCCGGCACGCGCACACCGGCGCCGGCCAACTGGGAAATCATTTCTCCCAGCGATGCGTTTTTGCCACCGACGGACTCGACGTCCGTCATGCGAAGAGTTTCAAAGGAGGCTACGTATACCGCCCCCTGGGTGTTTGCTGCGTTGGACATGACAACCCCTAGCTTGATGATAAGAAATCTTCGCGGGTGCGGCATGGGTCGGTTTATTTTTGTTATTCTGCGACGGTTGCGGCAGCAGGTGCGGCTTCGAGGACCAGCCCAGGGACAGCATCAGGCGCGCAGCTGTACCGAGGACGTTTGCCATTGCAAACATCATCAGGAATTCGGGCAAATTGCGCAGCGACATGACGGTCATCAAGATGGGCTTCTCGAAATTGTTGCCAAGCATTGTACCGCGTGAAATCATTTTTGTTCGTAGCACCCAATACTTTTTCTATTTTCCAAAAGACAACTAAATGCTCGACCCCATGCCGATCCCGCACCCTTCTCCCGTCGTGGCCGCCAACCGCACCGTGTTCTTCGTCTCCGACGGTACCGGGATCACTGCGGAGACCTTCGGGCATTCGGTGCTGAGCCAGTTCGAGCTGCGTTTCAAGCAGATCCGCCTGCCCTTCATCGATACCCTGGAAAAGGCCCACGACGCCACCCGCAAGATCAATGAAGCCTATGCGGTGGATGGCAAGCTGCCCATCGTCTTCTCTACGCTGGTGAAGTCGGAACTGTCTTCGGTGATCCGGCGCGCCAAGGCCATGCACATGGACCTGTTCCAGACCTTCGTGGAGCCGCTGGAGCAGGAACTGGAGATGAAGTCCACCCACACCATCGGCCGCAGCCACAACACCACCGATTCCGAGGAATACCGCAACCGCATCGAGGCCATCAATTTCTCGCTGGCGCACGATGACGGCCAGTCCAACAAGAACCTCTCGGAAGCCGACGTGATCCTGGTGGGCGTGTCGCGCTCGGGCAAGACCCCGACCAGCCTGTACCTGG
>Ga0207667_10010990_pt1 | contig 10548 bp, 9 predicted proteins | sample KBSCornC52_FD_184301 | JGI IMG/M metagenome (GOLD analysis project Ga0207667, IMG submission 184301) | Corn rhizosphere microbial communities from Kellogg Biological Station, Michigan, USA - KBS Corn C5-2 (SPAdes) (version 2) | ecosystem: Host-associated > Plants > Roots > Rhizosphere > Soil ...
GCTGATGGTGAAGGCCGCCGGTGGCGGGGGCGGGATCGGCATGAGCATCGCGCACGACGAAGAGCAGTTGCGGACGGCGTTCGCCACCGCGCAAAACAGCGCTCAGCGGTTCTTCGCCAACCCGTCGATCCTGCTCGAGCGTTACGTCGAGTCGGCGCGGCACGTCGAGGTACAGATCCTCGGGCTGGCCGATGGCCGGGTGGTCGCGCTCGGCGAGCGCGACTGCTCGGTGCAGCGCCGGCACCAGAAGGTCGCCGAGGAGACGCCCTGCCCGGTGCTCACACCCGACCTGCGCGCGCGCATGATCACGGCGGCGGTGCGGGCCGGCGAATCCGTCGGCTACGTCGGCGCTGGCACCGTCGAGTTCCTGCTCGACCCCGCGAGCCTGGCGAGCGGCGGCGAGTTCTACTTCCTCGAGATGAACGCCCGGCTGCAGGTCGAGCACCCGATCACCGAACTCGTCACCGGCGTCGACCTCGTCGAGCAGCAACTGCTGGCCGCCGCAGGGGAGCCGCCGTCGTTCGACCCCGGCGCGCTCACGATGACCGGGCACGCCATCGAGCTGCGGGTGTACGCCGAGGATCCGAAGCGCTTCTTCCCGAGCCCGGGCCCGATCACCACCTGGGTCGAGCCGGCCGGCCCGGGGATCCGGGTCGACGCCGGCTATCACGAGGGCAACCGGGTCACCCAGTTCTACGACCCCCTCCTCGCCAAGCTCTGCGTGCACGGCGCCGACCGCGCCGCCGCGCTGGAGCGGGCGCGCGAAGCCGTGGCGGCGTTCCAGATCGAGGGCCTGAAGTCGAACCTGCCCTTCTTCGCGGAACTGCTCGGCGACCCCGAGTTCGTCTCTGGCGTGTACGACACGGGCCTGGTCACCCGGATGCGCGCGCCTAAGGCGTGACGACCTCTGGTTGGATGCTGATCAAATCCGAAGGGAGATCCGGTGGCCGACGAAGTGCGTGCCGAGATGGTCGCGAACGTCTGGAAGATCGTGGTGACCGAGGGCCAGCAGGTCGAGGACGGCGACACCCTGGTGATCCTTGAGTCGATGAAGATGGAGATCCCGGTCATCGCCGAGTCGAGCGGTTCGGTCAGTGTCAAGGTCGCCGAGGGTGACGTCGTCCAAGATGGCGACCTGATCGCCGTCATCGAGTAGGCCGCCGGGCTCGCGCCGCCGGGGTCAGCCGCCGATTCGCCGTCCGGCGTAGTCAAGCGGGGCCGTGTGGAGGCCGAAGCAATTCCTCGTGACCGGAAGCCACGCGAGCCTCAGCATCGAGCCGTTCCTGCGCGCTCTCGTCGAGTCGGGCGGATCCGACCTGCACTGCAAGGTGGGGTCGCCGCCGCGAGTGCGCATAGACGGCCGCCTGCGCAAGCTGCAGAGCACCGACCTCAACGCAGCCGACACCGAGCGGATGGTCGGCGAGGTCATGCGCACGGACCTCATTGACCAGTTCGCCCGCACCAACGAGGCCGACTTCGCGTTCTCGCTCCCGGGCGTCGGGCGCTTCCGGGTGAACGCGTTCCGCTCCCGGGGCTCGGCCGGCCTGGTCTTTCGACGCGTCAGCGTCGGCGCCATCCCGCTCGAGGACCTCGGCCTGCCCCCGATCCTGGGCTCGCTCGCACTCGAGCCGCGCGGGCTCGTGCTCGTTACCGGCCCGACCGGCGTCGGCAAGTCGACGACGCTTGCCGGCATGATCGACCACATCAACAACAACCGTGAAGTGCACATCGTGACGGTCGAGGACCCGATCGAGGTGCTGCACTTCGACAAGCTCTCGATGATCAACCAGCGCGAGGTGCGCGTCGACACCGAGGACTTCGCGACCGCCCTGCGGGCCGCCATGCGGCAGGACCCCGACGTCATCCTCGTCGGCGAGATGCGCGACCAGGAGACGGTGAAGGCGGCGCTCGCGGCGTCCGAGACCGGTCACTTCGTGATGTCGACCCTGCACACCACAGACGCGCAGGAGACGGTCAACCGCATCATCGACTTCTTCCCGCCGCACGAGCAGAAGCAGGTGCGCCTGTCGCTCGCCAGCGCGTTGCGCGGCGTCGTCTGCCAACGGCTCATTCCGAGGGCGGACGGCGAGGGGCGCTGCGTCGCCATGGAGATCTGCATCAACACCGGCCGGATCGCGGAGGCCATCAGCGAGCCCGACAAGACATCGCTGATGAACGACCTCATCGCGGAAGGCGCGTACTACGGGATGCAGACGTTCGACCAGCACTTGGTGGCGCTCATTCGCGACGGCGCGGTGACGCTCGAGGCGGCGATGGCGGCCTCGACCAACCCGCACGACCTCACGGTCGAGCTTCGCCGGCTCGGCCTCGTGGCGTAACGGCGGTTGACGGCTGTTGACGGCTGTTGACGGCGGCTGACGCTGGCCGATCAGCCGGGCGTCGGGCGCTGCAGGTGGGCGACGAACTTGTACCGGTCGCCTCGGTAGAGCGAGCGCACGTATTCGACCGGCTGGCCGTCCTCGCCAATGCTGTGCCGGCTCAGCAGGAGCAGCGGTAGTCCGACGTCCGTGCCCAACAGGTGCGCCTCGCGCGGCGGGGCCGGCACCGTCTCGATGGTCTCCTCGGCTTCGCGCAGGGTGACGCCGTACTTCTCCGACAGCGCGGCGTACAGCGAGTGCGATCGAGCGAGGTGGCGGCGCAGCCCCGGGAAGCGCTGGGCGGCCAGATGCGTCGTCTCGATGGCCATCGGCTCGCCGTTGGCGAGCCGCAGTCGTTCGATGCGCAGCACGCGGGTGCGCATCTTGATCGCAAGCTTCTCGGCCAGGACGTCGTCGGCTACGACGTAGCCGATTTCGAGCAGTCTGGACGTTGGTTCGAGGCCCTGCGCGCGCATGTCCTCGGTGTAGCTGGTGAGCCGCAGGGCCTGCGCGACCTTGGGCTTCGCCACGAACGTGCCCTTGCCCTGGATGCGCTCGAGCCGGCCCTCGACGACGAGCTCCTGCAGGGCCTGCCGAACCGTCGTGCGTGACGTGCCGAACTCGACGCTCAATGTGCGCTCGGGCGGGACCGGGCTGCCCGGAGGCAGCGTTTGGGTCATCTCCAACAGGTGTCGCTTCAGCCCGTAGTACTTCGGGATGCGCGGTTCGCCGACGACCGCTTCGTCAGCGGCCGCGGACTCATGGGTGGCCGTCACTAGCTAGCCCCAAACCTGGAGAGACGCTCGCCGGCCCGGTAGGAACCGGCGGAACCATGATCGCCGTTCGTCGTGCGGGTCGGCTAGCGGTCCGGGACGAGAGTACGAGAACCGGCGGCTGCGAGCCAGACGATCCGCGACTCGGCACGGTGCGACTTTCGGCGGCGGACATTTCGCCGTCACGTTGCCCCTGCTTGCCCGTTTTGGCACGATCATCATCGATCTGCGGCTAGTGTCATGGCTGCTCGGGCGCGGTGGGCTGGCGCAGACCGGTGAGCGACCGGTAGCCGCCGGCATCACCAGTTATTGGTAGCCGTCGGGGCGCACATGAGGAGGCTGACACGGACATGCTGGTCTAGACCAGCATACGGACTGCTCTGGGTTAATGCCTTCTGGCCGCCGCCTTCCCTGCGGCGCCATTCCGCGCCGGGTTTCGCCTAAGACTCGGCGAGATCAGGCGCAGATCACAGTTGCGACACGACATTGGGCGCAGCTGTGCGATCCTCTTGACACCCTGAGTGGTCTATGCCAGCCTCCCCATTGGTCTAAACCAATCGGGGCCGGGGTTCGGGCGTACTCGGCCAACCGTGATCCTGAGGAGGACGCGCGTGAAAGCTCGGTACCTGACCGCGGTGGGTCTTGCCGCGGCATTGGCTGTTGCCGGGTGCAGCAGCAGCAAGAACACTGGCTCGGGCAGCAGCACGAGCCCGACCGCGGGCGGCTCGTCGTCGTCCGCGCCGTCTGCCGCGCCGTCCAGCTCCGGTGGTGGGGGCTCGAGCGACAGCGGCACCCTGACCGTCTGGCTGCAGACTGACGCGCAAACCGGCTGGCCCAAGGAGGTCCAGGCCGCGACCGACGCGTTCAACAAGAAGTACCCGAACGTCAAGGTAGACGTCCAATACCAGACGTGGGGCGACCACCTGACCAAGCTCGACGCGGCGCTGGCCGCCACCCCGCCGGACGTCGTGGAGCTCGGCAACACCGAGACCACGAAGTACATGGCGGCGGGCGCGCTCGCCGACCTGAGCAACGACAAGGCGAAGTTCGACACCTCCGACAGCTGGCTCAAGGGTCTGGCTGACTCCGTCACCTACCAGGGCAAGATCTACGGCGTTCCTTACTACGCCGGTGCCCGTGGCGTGATCTACCGCACCGACCAGTTCCAGGCGGTTGGCATCACCGCGCCGCCCACCACGCTCGACGAGCTCAAGGCGGACGGCGACAAGCTCAAGGCCAAGTACGGCAGCAACCCGAACTACTCGGCGCTGTACTGGCCCGGCAAGAACTGGTACGGCGCGATGTCGTTCGTCTATGGCTACGGCGGAAACATTGCCACCAGCGACGGCGGCAAGTGGACGGCGAACCTCGAGTCGCCGGAGGCGCAGGCCGGCCTGACCGAGCTCAAGAGCCTGGTCGACGACCTGAGCAAGGCGCCGAAGGACGGCGACGAGAGCAAGCAGGACAGCGTCATGGCCCAGGGCAATGTCGGCATGATCTACGGCAACGGCTGGGAAGTCGGCTCGGTCACCGCTCCTAAGGACAAGGGCGGCAACCCCGACCTCAAGGTTGACGGCTTCCCGCTGCCCGGCAAGGACGCCAGCAAGCCGTTGCCGAGCTTCCTCGGTGGCTCCGACCTGGTGATCCCCGCCGCGAGCAAGAACACCGCGTGGGCCGAGGAGTGGATCAACGACTTCACCGGCAAGGACGGCATGACCGCCCTCGTCAACGACGCCAAGGTCATCCCGAACACCACGTCGCTGCTGACGCTGCCGGCGATCGCCGACAGCGCGTTCACGAAGGCGGCGCAGGAGAGCTGGTTCGTGCCGACCGCACCGAACTGGGCGGACGTCGAGAGCCAGAACGTCCTGCAGACCATGCTGGCGAACATCATGACCGGCAAGCAGTCGATCGCCGACGCGACCAAGGCGGCCGACCAGCAGATCGACAGCATCCTGAACAAGAGCTGAGTACCTTCAGCCCTTAGCAACGCCGCTTAACGCGAAACAAGGAGCACGCATGGCCGCCGCTGGGACAGAGACTCTTCCGTCCACGTCCCAGCGGCGGCCTGGTCGCCGTCGACAACCGTTGGTCACCCGACTCGCAAAGCACGGCGGCCCTTACCTGCTGATCCTGCCCTCGCTGGTTGTGATCGGCGTGATCATGGCATGGCCGCTCTACAAGCTGTTCGTCTTGGCCTTTCAGAAGTTTGGTCTGCCGCAGATCCTGAACATGTCGCACCCCAAGGCCGGCAAGGCGCCGGAGTGGGTGGGCTTCCACAACTTCAGCGAGGCGTTCCACGACCCCCAGTTTTGGGACACCCTTCAACGCACGGTCATCTTCACCGCAGTCAACGTTGGCGCGACTCTGGTGATCGGCACCGCGATCGCGGTGCTGATGATGCGTGTAGCAAAGCCGATCCGGCTCATCATGACGGCGGTGCTCATCTTCGTGTGGGCGATGCCGCAGCTCGTCGCGTTGACGATTTGGAACTGGCTGTTCGACCAGGAGTTCGGAGTCGTCAACTACGTGTTGACCAAGCTTCATTTCGGCCATTTCTTGCACCACAGCTGGTACGCCGAGCCCTGGCAAGGCTTCATGGTCGTGACCTTCGTGGTCGTATGGGGTGCGATTCCTTTCATCGCCATCACGATGCACGCGGCGCTCACCCAGGTGCCGGAAGAACTCGTAGAGGCGGCGCGGGTAGACGGAGCTTCGCCGCTCCAGGTTTTCCGCAACGTCATGCTGCCGATTCTGCGGCCCATCCTCGTGATCTTGACCAGCTTGTCGATTATCTGGGATTTCCAGGTGTTTACGCAGGTCTACATCCTGCGCGATAACCGTCCGGAGCCCTGGTATTACCTGGTTTCGATCTTCTCGTTCGTGACCTCGTTCAAGGCGCACGACTACGGTTACGGCTCGGCCTTGTCTATCATCACGCTCTTGATCATGGCGTTCGTCTCCATCTTCTATATCCGGCAACTGATCAAAATCAGCGAGGACCAGTGAGCGCGATAACCGTCCGCGGTCAGCGACGAGCGGGCAACTCGGTTCGCAGCAAGAAAGCCGGCGGCGTCAAGAGTAAGCATGGCGGGCTCGTCGCCAACGTCATCGGGATCCTCATCATCGTCTTGATGGTGTTCCCGGTGTATTGGGCGGTCGCCACGTCGTTCAAACGTGGCATCGACATGAACAAGATCACGCCCGAATGGTTCCCGGTGCCGGGTACGCTCCAGCACTATGTGTCTGCCTGGAAGAAGGAGTTCTTCCTCAGCAGCCTGAAGAACAGCGCGATCGTGGTATCGGTCGTGGTCGTGGTCTCGATAGCGGTCGCGTTCTTCGCGGCGGTAGCCGTCGCCCGCAGCCGATTTCGCGGTAGACGGGCGTACATCGCCATCATCATCGGCATTCAGATGATCCCGCAGACCGCGCTCATCATTCCGCTGTTCGTCATGCTCAGCAACTGGCACCAGCAAAACCAGTTGCTCGGCCTCAGCGTTACCTACATGGCGGTGATCCTGCCGTTCTGCGTTTGGACGTTGCGCGGGTTTATCGCCAACATTCCGCCCGATCTCGAAGCGGCAGCGATGATCGACGGCTGCACCCGCACGGGCGCCTTCATGCGCGTCACGTTCCCGCTGGTCGCCCCCGGGCTCATCGCGACATCGATCTTCGCGTTCATTCAAGCGTGGAACGAGTTCGTGTTCGCTTACATCATCATGCAGAACAACAACAAATGGACGGCGAGCGTGTGGCTAGCCTCGTTTATTACCCAGCAGCAGATCGACTGGGGTGGGCTGATGGCCGGCGCTACGATGCTCGCGATCCCGATCGTGATCCTGTTCATGATGGTGCAGCGCTTCGTCGCGACCGGGCTTACCGCCGGCGCGGTCAAGGGCTGATCGGGCTGGCGATAAGCCCGGTGCCGACGCGTAGCGGCGACCTTCTGTGATCGCATGCACTCGGCGATGATCGCCTGCTACCGTGGTGCCCTTGACAAGAGGTCTAGACCTGCTGTGCCCGACGTACGATGGCCAACCTGCAACGGGAGAGATTGGTGACAGCCCCACGAGTGCTTGGCGTCGACGCCGGTGGCACGGCCACCCGCGCGGTGCTCGTGAGCGACGGCGCGGTTATCACGCGCTTCGACGACGGTCCGCTCAACCTGCTGTTGCACGAGAATGCCTTCGAGCGGCTCGTGCTGCTCATCAAGGAATCCGGCGCCACTGCTGCCGGTCTTGGCCTGGCCGGCCTGCGGGGAGAGGCTGAAGGTCGCAAGCTCCAGGAGCGGCTGGTTGCTGCTACCGGTGCTGACGTCGTCGTGGCCGACGACACTGAGGTCGCGTTGCTCGGTGCGTTCGAAGGGGGGCCGGGCATCGTCGTCATCGCCGGCACCGGCTCGAACGCGTTCGGCCGTGACGCACAGGGTCGAGCAGCTCGCGTCGGTGGCCACGGCTTCTTGCTCGGCGACGAAGGAAGCGCCTACTGGATCGCCAGCCGCGCCCTGCGGGCCGCGCTGCATTCCTACGACGGCACCGGGCCGAAGAGCGAGCCGCTCGAGCAGGCGATCCTCCGTGCCTACTCTCTCGACTTCGACGCGATCGTCCGGCTGGTGCACAGCAATCCGGCTGACCGCCAACTCGTCGCCCGGGTCGCTCGGATCGCGATGGAGCTCGACGACCCGGTGCTGCACGGCATCCTTGACCAGGCGGCGTCCGACCTCGCGATGATGGCAAGAGCGCTGCGCGCCAAGCTCGGTGCTGATCTGCCGGTCGCGATGCACGGCGGCATCTTCGGCAACGAGCGCATTCGCAGCCGCTTCGTGGCTGTCACCGGAGCAGTCGCGCCCGCACAGGCACCCGAGTTCGGCGCGCTCCAGTTGCTGTCACTCTCGGCCGGCGCGGCAACCGAACGCGACATGGGGTGGGCGAAGCTGTGAGCACGGGCAGCACCGACCAGCCGGGTAACACCCCGGGCGCGCTGATGGCCAAAGAGATCGCCGAGCAGCCCGAGGTACTGACCCGCATTCTCGATGCCGGCTTGCCCCGCATTCGCAAAGTCGCTGCCGAAATCTCGGCTGCAGCCCCTCGCTTCGTGCTGCTCGCAGCCCGGGGCACGAGCGACCACGCGGCGCTTTACGCCAAGTACCTGTTCGAGATCCAGCTCGGTTCGCCGGTCGGCCTGGCCTCGCCGTCCACCATGACCGCTTATGGCGCGAAGCCCGACCTTCGCGACGTGCTGTTCGTCGGCGTGAGCCAGTCTGGCGGCTCGCCTGACCTCGTGGGTTCGTTACGCACGGCCCGTGAATGCGGAGCCCTCACGCTCGCCGTGACGAATGCTCCCGAGTCACCGCTCGCCTCCGAGGCTCAGCTGCACATCGACGTCCTGGCCGGTCCAGAAAAGGCCGTCGCGGCGACCAAGAGTTACACCGCCGAACTGCTCGCGCTCTATCTCCTGGTCGATGCGTTGCGCGGCGGCGACGGTTCGTCGGCCGACGCCGTCGTCGACGCCACGTCGCAGCTCGTGTCGAACCCCGATCCCATCAAGAGCGTCGGACGCCGCTTCCTCGGCGCGGAGCGCCTCGTCGTCACCGGCCGGGGATACGCCTACCCGACGGCTCGTGAGGCCGCACTGAAGCTGATGGAAACCAGCTACGTGTCGGCGCAGGCGTTCTCCGGCGCCGACCTGCTGCACGGCCCGATGGCGATGCTCCAGGAGGGCAGCGCGGTCATCGCGGTCGACCCCGGCGGCGTGAGCGGCACCGCCATCAAGCCGGTGATCGACAAGCTGGTCGGGCTCGACACCAACCTCGCGATCGTCGGCCCGGCGAACACCGGCAACGAAACCACTGCTCACCTGCCGTTGCCGGCCGGGTTGCCCGAGGAGCTGTCGCCGATCGCGGAGATCGTGCCGCTGCAGATGCTGGCACACGAGCTCGCGGTGATCCGCGGCTATGACCCCGACGCGCCGCGCGGTCTGCGCAAGGTCACCGAGACCTGGTAAATCAGCGCAGCTGCGTACTCGCGTCTTCGCGATGCGACTCGGGGGTGTCGGCGCGGAACACCTCGTTACCGTCGACCCACGTGCGCTGGGGGTGCAGGTCGTCACTCCACCAGACGACGTCGGCGTGCGCGCCGGGTGTCAGCCGGCCGAGGTCGGAGCGGCCGAGCACATCAGCCGGCGCGGTCGACGCGGCCGACAGCACCTCGGCGATGCTGCGGCCGATGCCGGCCAGATTGCGCACGGCCTGGTCGAGGAAGATGGCCGCGCCCGCGATGGTGCCGTCGAGGTTGCGCGCGAGCGGCTCGTCGGGTGACACCTGGATCTGCTGCCCGCCCAGCTCGTACACGCCTGGCGGCATGCCCGCGGGAGCGACCGCGTCGGTCACCAGTGCGACCCGCCCGGGCGCCGCGTTCAGCACGATCGCGCAGGCTTCGGCCGACACGTGCTGGAAGTCGGCGATCAGGCCGATCGTCATCGCCGATTCGTACAGCGCCTGCCCGGAAACGCCTGGCTCGCGGTGCCCGAAACCACGCTGGGCGTTGAAGATGTGGGTGACCATGCGGGCGCCGGCAACGACGGCGTCGTGTACCTGGGCGCCGAGCGCATCGGAATGGCCGACCGAGACCACGATGCCTGCGGCCGTGAGCCGCGCGATCGCAGCGAGCGCGCCGGGCAGTTCGGGGGCGAGGGTCACCATCGTGATCTGCTCGCGAAGCTCGGGATCTTCGAGCAACGGGTCGAGATTGCGGTCGCTCGGTTCGACCATGAAGGAGACGTCGTGCACGCCGCGGCGCTCGGGCGAAATGAAAGGACCTTCAAGATGGACGCCGACCGCGTGGGCGCCGCCCGTGGCGTCCAACCTTGTGCGCACGCGGGCGAAGCGGCGAAGGCCCGCCGCAAGTGCCTCGATCGGATTGGTGATGTATGTGGGCTGGAAGGCGGTAACCCCGAAGCCGGGCAGCGCACGGGAGATCGTTTCCCACTCGTCGTCCGTCGCCTGCACGAAGTCGACGCCGAAGCAGCCGTTGATCTGGACGTCGATGAGGCCCGGCGACAGGATGCCGCTGTCGAGGGCGACGTGGTCGGGGCTCGGCGCCGGGCGGCCATCGAGGACGTCGAGGATGACGCCACCCTCGATCACCAGGGCACCCGGGCCGGTGAGGCTGCCCTCGACCAGGAGCCGCGGTGCGGAGATGATGGCCACGCGATGTCCCCTCGTCGTTCGCCTACTCGACTTTGCCGACTCGACTTTGCCAACTCGACCGGTACTTGCCTGCTCAACTCCGTGCGATTGTGGACTAGACCAATCGGCGTGTCCAGCCTCTACGGCCTATTGGTCCAGACCATGTCCAAGACGTTATCTAGGGATGGTCAGTCATGACGGCTAGATCGGA
>Ga0207667_10010992_pt1 | contig 10547 bp, 10 predicted proteins | sample KBSCornC52_FD_184301 | JGI IMG/M metagenome (GOLD analysis project Ga0207667, IMG submission 184301) | Corn rhizosphere microbial communities from Kellogg Biological Station, Michigan, USA - KBS Corn C5-2 (SPAdes) (version 2) | ecosystem: Host-associated > Plants > Roots > Rhizosphere > Soil ...
TCCATTCGTATCCGTGGCTGATCCACCGGCTGACCTATCGACGCACCAACCACGCCAACATCCACGTCCGCGGCTACAAGGAAGAGGGCACGATCACGACGCCCTTCGACATGACGGTGCTCAACGAGCTCGACCGCTTCCACCTGGCCATCGAGGCCATCGACCGGCTGCCGGGCAGCGAGCGCAAGCTGGCGGTCAAGCGCCTGTTCCGCACCCGGCTCGCGGAGCACCGCCGGTGGATCGAGCAGCATGGCGAAGACCTGCCCGAGATCCGCGACTGGCGCTGGTCGGGCGGGGCAGCGCCGGCGGCCTGACCTCAGCGCCGCCGAGGCCGTCGCCTTGCCCGGCCGCTCCCACGCACCATGGCTCTTGCGGACATCCAGGACTCGGCAATATCGCTGGCCGCGGCGGTCGGCATCGGCCTGCTCGTCGGGCTCGAACGGGAGCGCCGAAAGGGCGGTGGCCCGCGGCGGATCCAGGCCGGCATCCGCACGTTCACCATCGCTTCGCTGCTGGGGGCCGCCGCGGCGACCGCCGGCGGCGCCTGGACATTGCCCGCGATGATCCTGGCGCTGGCCGGGCTCCTGGCCGTCGCCTATGCCCGCAGCCCGGTCACCGATGCCGGCATCACGACGGGTTCCGCGCTGCTGCTGACGCTGGCGCTGGGCGCATTGGCGATGCGCGCACCGGAGGCCGCGGTCTCGATTGCCGTGGTCGCGACGATCGTCCTGGCGGCGCGCGCGCGCCTGCACGCCTTCGTCCGGCAGTCCATCACGGACGAGGAGTGGCGCGACGGCCTGGTGCTGGCGGCGGCAGCGCTGGTCGTGCTGCCGTTCATCCCGGATCGCTACGTCGGGCCGTTGCAGGCGTTCAATCCGCGCACGACCTGGACCTTCGTCGTGCTGATCATGGGGATCGGCGCGCTCGGCCATGTCGCGCAGCGCATGCTGGGCGCGTCCTGGGGTCTGGCTGCGGCGGGATTCGCGTCGGGCTTCGTGTCGAGCCTGGCCACGGTCGGGGCGATGGGCGCGCGCGTGCGCGCGGACCCGCTGATGTTCCGCGCGGCGGTTTCCGGGGCGCTGATGTCCTGCGTCGCCACGGTCCTCCAGCTCGCGGTGGTGGTGGGCGCATCCAGCCTCGATGCGGTGCGCGCAATAGCGATGCCCCTGGTCGCGGCGGGCGCCACCGGCGTCGTGCTGGCGGTCGGCTTCAGCCTGTGGGCGTTCCGGCAGCCGGGGCAGCCCGAGTTCCTGGCGGACCGCGCCTTCGGCCTGGGCAAGGCCATCGGCCTGGCGGCAGCCGTCACGGCCCTGACCTTGCTGTCGTTCCTCCTGCAGGACCGGTTCGGCCGGACGGGCCTCACGCTGGGCGTCGCCGTCGCCGGGTTCGCGGATGCGCATGCGGTGGCCGCATCGGTGGCATCGCTGGTCGCATCGGGCAAGGTCGCCCCGCACGAGGCCGTCGTGCCGATCCTGGCGGCCTTGTCGACCAATGCGATCTCCAAGGCCATCCTGGCGTTCACCTCCGGCGGCGCGCGATTCGCGGCGCCGATCGTCGGGGGGCTCGCGCTGCAGGTGGCCGCGGCCTGGCTCGCGGCCCTGGTGCCATAGCGCGGCGCGCCGCGTGCCGCGCACGCGCACGCGAACGCGGCTTGAGCGTCGTCAACGGCCAGCCGCGTTGCTCGCCCTAACCTGTGCGAGCAGGCGCGCTGCACGGCGCGTCCGATCGTGCAACGAAGAAAGGATGTCTTCCATGAGCAGCGCCAAGCGACTCGCCCTCGTCACGGGCGGCACCGGCGGCCTCGGCCAGGCCCTCTGCAAGCGGCTCGCCGACGACGGGTTCGCCGTCGTCGCGCTGCACACGCCGGGCAATCCCCGCGTGGGCGAGTGGCTCGCCCAGTGCGAGCGCGAGGGCTACGCCTTCGCCTCGGCGCCGGTCGACGTGGCCGACTTCGATTCATGCGCCGGCGCCGTCGACGACATCCGTCGCCGGTTCGGTCCGGTGTCGGTGCTGGTCAACAACGCCGGCATCACGCAGGACGCCAGCTTCCGCAAGATGACGCGCGACCAATGGCAGCAGGTGCTGCGGGTGAACCTGGACTCGATGTTCAACATGACCAAGCCGGTGATCGAGGACATGCTCGCCGCGGGCTGGGGCCGCATCGTCAACATCTCGTCCGTCAACGGCCAGCGGGGCGCATTCGGGCAGTCGAACTACGCGGCCTCGAAGGCGGGCATCCACGGCTTCACGAAGTCCCTGGCGATGGAGTTCGCCAGCAAGGGGATCACCGTCAACACGGTGTCGCCGGGCTACCTGCGTACCGCGATGGTGGAGAAGGTGCCGCTGGAGGTGCTGCAGGCGCGCATCCTCCCGCAGATCCCGGCAGGGCGGCTGGGCGAGCCGGACGAGATCGCGCAGCTGGTCGGCTACCTGGTGTCCGAGCGCGGCGGGTTCGTCAACGGCGCGAACATGGCCATCAACGGCGGGCAGCACATGGCCTGAGCGCGCGGTGACGCTGCTCTCCAGCGCGCTGGCGCGGCGGCCGGGTCGCCAGCGCCTGCAGGCCCTGCTCGCGGATTTCTGGTCGACCGCGGCCGTGCCGGCGGCGGCTCCGGCAGGGGAGCTGCCAGCGCCGGTGGCGCGGTATCTCCAGCGGGCGTTGGAACAGGCCGGTGCCGCGCCGATGGCCGTCGGCCTCGCCCACCGCGCCGGACTCAACAGGTCGCTCACCCGGGATGCGTGGTGGACCGTGCAGTCGCGCCAGTGGATGGCGGTGCACGCGCCAGGCTTTGTCTGGTCGGCGAACGTCCGTGGCGCGCCCGGCCTGTCGGTCGACGTGATCGACGCCTATGTGCAGGGCAGGGGAGAGCTGGGCGCGTGGATGTGGGGCGTGGTGCCGCTGGGCCGCGTCCAGGGGTCCGACGCCATCGCGCGCGGGGAGCTGATGCGCTGGCTCGCGGAGGCGGTGCTCGTCCCCTGGGCGTTGGCGTCCTGCCCCGGCCTGCGGTGGACGGCGGTCGACCCGGATCGCGCCGACGCGCTGCTCGTTGCCGGGGGCGTGGCGGTGACGTTGCGCTTCACCTTCGACCCGGAGGGCCTGGTGCGATCGGTCCAGGGCAACCGGCCACGCCAGGTGGGCCGGGAGTTCGTCGATACCCCCTGGATCGGACACTGGTCGGACTGGCAGCGCCGCGGCGGCGTGCTCGTGCCCACGGTCGGCGAGGTGGCCTGGACGATCGACGACCGACCGCGCCCCTACTGGCGTGGGACACTCGCGACGTGGCAGGCGCTGCGCGAACCGCCGCTGCCTCCTGGCGGCTGAGTCCGCTCGTTGCCGCCCGGCTTGCGCCGCCTCAATCCTGCCTCGCGTGCAGCGGCCATCATCGAGCCATGGATCGTCACCATCGCTTCGCGACCGTGGCCGGCGTGCTGGCCGTGCTGTCCCTGGCGTGGCTGCAGTTCGACGCCACGCGCGCGGCGTTCGAGATGCTCGGCCTGTCCCGCTCCGGTGCGCTGGCGCTGGTGATGGGCTGCCTGGCGGGCAGCGCGATCGACGTGCCCATCCGGCGCCTGGCGCAGACGGGCACCCTGCTCGCGGTCAACGTCGGCGGCTGCGTCATCCCCGTGCTGATGGCCGGCTGGGTGGTCGGGCGCGCCGGCCTGGGCGTCGGCGAGATCGTCGCGGCGACCGCGCTGGTGGCGCTGGCGAGCTGGCGCTTCAGCCGGGTCGAACCCGGGTTGGGCGTGACGATGCGCGGCTTCGTCGCCCCGCTGGCCGCCCTGGCCGCGGCGTCCATCGTGGATCTCGATGCGCTGGCGCCGCTGGCGTATGTGAGCGGCACCGCCGGGGTGCTGGTCGGCGCCGACCTGCTGCGCCTGCGCGAGGCGGCCCGCAGTGGCGCGCTCGCACTGTCCATCGGCGGCGCCGGCACGCGCGACGGCATCTTCCTCGCGGGCGTGATCGCCGTCCTGATCGCCTGAATGCGCGGGGCGTCGCGCACGCGCGCGGGGCGGCTGCCATGCGCTGGCGCAAGGCCCGGCGCGCGGACCTGCCCAAGAATCGAATCGCACAGGAGGTGCCATGACCTATCGCAGTATCTTGCTGTACCTGGACGAAGGCCCGGACGCCGAGGCCCTGACCGAATACGCCGTCGGGCTCGCGCGGCTGTTCGATGCGCGGCTGGTTGCCCTGTCCTGCCACCACCTGTCGCTGCCGCTGGGAGAGCGCCCCGTCTTCGCGGAGGGCGACCCGCTGACGACCCACATGCGCGAGAGCGAGGACGCCGCGCTCGCACGCGAGACGTCATTCCTGCGCCGTTGTCGACAGGCCGGCCTCAGGGCGTTCGACGCCATCCGCGACGGCGCGCCGGCCGCCACCGCGCTGTGCACCCATGCGCTGGGCTGCGACCTCGTGGTGATGGGCGGGCCCGAAGCCGCGGGGCCGCGCCAGGCCACGCAGCGCGCCCTGATCGACGCCGTGCTCCTCGACAGTGCCCGGCCGGTGCTCGTGCTGCCGCAAGGCGGGCGCTTCGAACCTGGCAAGGGCAAGGCCGTGCTCGCCTGGGATGGCAGCCTGGGCGCCGCGCACGCCGCGAGCGCTGCGCTGCCCTTGCTGCTGCTGGGCAAGTCGGTCGACCTCGTGCGCGCCGTGCCGGTCGGCGTGGGCTCCGACCAGCCGCTTGCGCCGGACATCGCGCGCGCCGTGGCCTGGCTGTCGCGGCACGGCCTGGCGGTGCAGGTGCGCCTCGCGCCCGGCGACCGCAAGGTCGGGCAATCGCTGCTGTTCGATGCGAAGGCGACGGGTGCCAAGCTGCTCGTGATGGGCGCCTGGGGCAAGCCGCGCATGATGGAACGCGTGCTGGGCGGTGCGACGCGCGACGTGCTCGCCAACCTCGTCGTCCCGACGCTGTTCGCGCATTGAGCAGGCGGCCAGCCGCCGGCCCCCTGGCCGGCGCTGCGCCTATTTCGTCGCGGAATCGATCATGTAGCGGATCTCGCGCGACAGCGGCTCTTCGCACGGGCGATCGGGCGACAGGATCTGCGCCACCGTCAGCGGCTGCATGTAGTAGGCGTCGGACAGCGACTTGCGCGGCCTGAGCACCGCCATCTGGAGCGCGGCGCCGACATACAGGCCGTCGACGATCGAGTACGCCCGGACGTCGCGGGCCACCTCGACGCCGCGGCCGCGTTCCGCCGCCTGGGCGGTGAACGATGTGCCGATCCGCAGCGTGGCCTGCTCGTCGCGCAGCCGGTCCAGGCCGTCGCATCGATGCATGACGACGATGAGCTCGCGCCTGGCCAGTCCGACCTGCGGGCCCACGCTGGCTTCGCCGAGCCCGTAGAACGCCGGTCCGACCCACTGGCCGGACGCCGCGTCGCGCACGAGCAGGATGCCGCTGCCGCCCGATCCGCCCACCAGGAAGCTGGCGCTGCCCACGTGCGGGAAGATCATCACGGCGCAGGCGTCGCGCAGCTGCTGCCGGACGTCCGGATGCGCGTCGCTCTCCCCGAACGTGGCCAGCGTGATGGTGGACGCGTTGACGAGGTCGTGCGCCCTTTGCGCGTCGGTGTGCCCGCCATCCACTGAGGCGCAGCCCGGCAGTGCGAGCGTGGCCAGCAGGGGAAGGACCGACAGGCGCCATCGAATGTTGGCGATCATGGTCATCGCCTTGCACGGCGATCGCGCTGCGCGTGCCATGTCAGCCGCCGCGCCCGTTCGCTCCAGCGGTGTTGCTGACGACCAGCGAACGCGTCGACAGGCGACGCGCGCAGCGCGCAATGGCATCGGCGTTCAACACGGCGACCGAAGCGAGCAGGAGCGCCAGGGCGGCCCAGGCGTCTGGCGTGGTCAGGCGCGGCGCGACCATCACCAGTGCCGGGGCGGCCCACAGGGCGCGCCAGGCATCGCGCAGCGACCCTGCGGGGGGACGGATCTCGCGGGAGTCCGTGTCCGGACCAATCGGGTGGGGTGTGGCGTGCGTCATGGATCGCAAGGTAGCGCGATGTGGGCGCGGAGCCTTGATCGGCGTCAACCCGGGCGGTCCGGGTCGGACGGGGCCCGTCGCGGCTGCACGAACCTTGCGCGCGAGCAAGGCGCTCCCGCCGGCTCGGGCGCACGCTGTCGGCAAACTCCGGAGCCACACCCGATGGGCGCATTCGCAGAAGCCACCGTCCTGTCCGTCCACCACTGGACGGAACGCCTGTTCTCGTTCACCACCACCCGCGAACCCGGCTTCCGGTTCGAGAGCGGGCAGTTCGTGATGATCGGCCTGATGGTCGACGGGCGCGCGTTGATGCGCGCCTACAGCATCGCCAGTTCCCCCTACGAGTCCGACCTGGAGTTCTTCAGCATCAAGGTGCCCGACGGCGCGTTGACCTCCCGGCTGCAGCATCTGCGTCCGGGCTACAAGGTGTTGGTGGGCGGCAAGCCGACCGGCACGCTGGTCCTGCGCAACCTGCTGCCGGGAAGAACGCTCTGGCTGCTGGCCACCGGCACCGGGCTCGCGCCGTTCCTGAGCATCGTGCGCGACCTCGAGACGTATGCGCGCTACGACCACGTCGTCCTCGTGCACGGCGTGCGCCAGGTGCGCGAGCTCGCGTATGCGGACCTGCTGAAGGTCGACCTGCCGCAAGACGAATACCTGGGCGAGGCCGTGCGGTCGAGGCTGGTGTATTGCCCGACGGTCACGCGCGAGCCGTTCGCGCGCAGGGCGCGGATTCCCGAACTCATCACGAGCGGGCAGCTCTGGACGGACCTGGGCGTTCCGGCGCTCGACCCGGAGCACGACCGCTGCATGATCTGCGGCAGCCCGGCGATGCTGGCCGACACCCGGGCCGTCCTCGAGGCGCGCGGATTCTGCGAGGGCAACATGACGGTGCCCGGCACCTACGTCATCGAGCGCGCGTTCGTGGAGCGCTGAAGCCGGCCTGCCTGGAGCGGCCCGACCCCGCGGCGACCGCTGCGGCGCTCACCGACCCGCGCGGGCCGGCTGCGCCCGCACCGCGCGCTCGTGCAGGTAGCGGTCGAAAACGGCGGCGATGTCCTCCGCCACGTGGCGTCCGCCCGGCGTCAGGTCGATGCGATCGCCGTGCAGTTCGACCAGGCCGCGGGCGGCGAACGGCGCCAGGCGCGAGATCTCGATGGCGAAGGCGGTGCGCAGGTCCACGCCGCGGCGGGCCAGGACGTCGGAGAATGCGACGCGTCCCTGGGTGATCAACGCCTGGATGACCTCCCGCTGGAGTTCGTCGTCAGCGTCGACGACGTGGCCGTGGGTGACGGGCAGGCGGTCGTCCTCGAGCGCGCCATGGTACGCGGCCAGCGTCCGGGCGTTCTGGTACAGGCAATCGCCGACGCGGCCGATCGCGGCGACACCCAGGCCCAGCACGTCGTCATCGGGACGCACCCGATAGCCTTGCAAGGTCAGGTGCAGGCGGCCTTCGCGCCGCGCGACGGCCAGCGGGTCTGCGCGCCGTGCGAATTGCCCCAGGCCGATGGCTTCGTAGCCGGCGGCGGCCAGGCAGGACAGCGCTTCCGACCCGAAGACCGCCCGGCCAGCGCCGTCGCCCGCGACCTGCACGGGATCATCCGTTTGGACAGGCCCGCGATCGTTCGCGGGCAGGCAGATCCTGTCCGCTTGCAGGGTGGCCAGGTCGGCGAGCGGCTGTGCCGCGAGCCAAGCCTCGCCAGCCAGCTCGACGTCGATCGACGCGAAGGCGAGGCCGCGGGCGGTCGCCACCAGGCTGGCGAGCTGGTCGAGCGCTTCGCGTGCCGTGTCCTGCACTGTCATGACGAGGTGGTCGAAGCCGATTTCCCGCAGGTGCGCGAGGCGCCGCGCGTCGACCGTGGCCGGATCGATCTCGATCGCGACCTCGGCGTCGTGCTCCAGGTGGAAGTTGCGACGCAGCAGCCCCATCAATCGTGCCAGCTCCCCATCGCCCAGGCAGCCTGGCGAATCGCCGCCGACGTGCAGGCGCGAGACCGTGCGGCAGGCGCCGATCTGCTCGACCACCAGCGTCACCTCGCGTTCCAGCGCCTCGAGGTAGGGCACGACGCGTTCGTGATGGCGTGCCGCCGCCTGCCCGATCAAGGGATGATGCCGCGTGCCATGGAAGGGAATCCGGACGTGGACCGCCAGCGGCGTGCAGACCGTCTGCGAAGCAGTGCGGCGCCTGGACAGCGCGGCCATCAGTTCCGGCGAGCCGAAGCGCCCGTTGAAATGGTCTTCCGTCGGGTAGATCGCGTAGCGCGCGGTCGCTTGCCGGAGCGGCCGATGCCCGGCCCGGCCCGCGGGGTCGGTGGCGATGACTGCGGTCGTGTGTGTCATGCCGCCATGTTGCGGCGGCGTGCAGGGCGGGTGCTTGCGGCGCGTCAATGCACGTCGTCGGCGTCCTGTCGGCCTGAATGCCTCGCCTATCGTCCCAGGACCATCACTTCGTTGACCGTCGCGCTCCACGACTCGCTGCCGGTGGTACCGACCACGCGAACGCCGAGGATGCCGGCGGTGGAGGTGCCCGAAAAGATGAACGTGGCGCCGCCCGCCGAGGCGGTGCCCGGATAAGCGGCGGCAAGTGCCCAGCCGGCGCTCTTCCAGGTCGACCCGTCGGTGGTGAACTGCAGGTCCACATGGTCCTGGAAATAGCCGTTGCCGTCGCTGTCGATCTTGCCGTTCACGAAGTGCACGCTGGTCACCGTCCTGGGCGAATCCCAGACGACCCCCGCGGCTTCCCACCGGACGAGGCCGCCTTCGCCGTCGGCGTTGATGACGCTGCCGACCGAGGCCACGCCGTCGTTGATGGCCTCCCGCGCGCGGCGGTTGGCGTTCGCCGTCGCCGTGGTGTTCCTGGCCCACACGTAGCCAGTGCCGCTGCGCTCGATGTTGCCCACGCCCGTGGAGACTGCGGCGAAGGATGCCGCGATCGTGTGCTGTGCCTGCACGTTGCTGAACGTGTAGGTGGGCACTGCCCCGACGGAATGTCCGTCCACCGTGACCGCGCCGATGCTGTAGCCGGCGGACGGCTGGATACTGAATGTCAGGCTATTGCCCTGGATGACGGACACGGTCCCGCTGGGCGTGATGAGACCGCCTGCGTTCGACGTGGCGACGATCTGCAGGGGGTTCGGCGCCGTGGTCGACCCCAGTCCCGACTTCAGCGCGGTCCAGAACGATGCGTCCTCGTAGCCCATGGCCCAGACGCTGGTGCCCGCCAGGCCCAGGCTGGCGACCAGGCCCGCCTTGGCTTGTATGCTCTGGGCGTCGTCGTACCACAGCACCGGCTGCCTGGTGCCGGAAGTCCAGTCCGCGCCGTCCGCCTGCTGCTTGACAGTGCCCCAGCTGGCCCAAGGCGTGGCCGCCGTGGTGTCGCGGCCGCGCACGGCGCCGGCGTGGGCTGAAATCGTCTTCTGGAAATCGACCCAGTGCACCGGCTGGCCGGTGCTGTAGTCGTAGCCGTACGAGGGCAGACCCGACAGCAGCTTGCCTGGAGGCATGCGCGACACCGCGTACGTCAGCACCTGGCGCTGCCAGTCGAGGCCGGATTCCGGGCCAGGCCACGTCGTGCCGTTGCCAGTGTCGCTGCTCCAGCCCGGACCCACTTCGTCGTAAGTCATCACCTGGACATAGTCGACGGCCGAGCCGATGCCTGCATAGTCATACCCGTCCAGGTACGCGGCGCCGCCGTCGCTGGTCTTGGCCGGCACGCTCACGACCAGCTTCATGCCGTAGACATGGAGCGCCGAGGACAGCGAGGCGAGGAATGCCGTGAAGCTGGACTTGCCCGCGGGTTGGACTGCTTCCAGGTCGACGTCGACGCCGGCGAAGCCGTTGGTCGAGGCCAGCTTGACGAGGTTGGCCACCGCGGCCGCACGGCTGGCCGAGGTCGCCAGGATGCTCTTGGAGACCGCGGCATCGAACCCTCCGGTCTCGTTGCTGAAGTCGGAGACGGTGGGATAGAGCGGCAGCCCGTGGGACTTGGCGAACGCAATGATGGATCGCGTGGTCGAGGTCATTCCGTCGCTGTTGACCGTGCCGTCCGAGCGCAGTGAATAGGTCGACCCCAGGCCCACCGCGCTCAGGCTGGACGAGAACTGCTGCAGGTTGGTGTATGAACCGGGCACCTGACCGTCCGCGTACGCCAGGACGAACGGCGCAGCATGCGCAGTGGACATCCAGAAGGCGGCGCAAACGCTCGCGACGGTCGAGCTGAAGGCGAGGTGTGTTTTCATGGGGTCGACCGGCAGTGAATTCGGGCAGGCGCGATCGTCGCAGGGAGCTGCCGCGCGCGCCGCAGGAACGAAGTAACTTTCGTGAACGCGGGTTGGCGATAGCCGGAAAAGCCGGCGCATTGACCGCGGGAAATCCAGCCGACGGCAGGCGCGTCGCCCGGCACGGGATCTTCGACAGGTTCGATGGATGCCTGCGCGGCGCACCTTGAATTTCTCCGGCCTCGAACAGTCTCCTGCTCGCGGCAGCCATGGAGATGTCTAAGCTGCGGACTGGTGTGGCGCGATATCAAAATGCAGCACATCTTCGCGCGCGCCAAACTTTGTA
>Ga0207667_10010994_pt1 | contig 10546 bp, 6 predicted proteins | sample KBSCornC52_FD_184301 | JGI IMG/M metagenome (GOLD analysis project Ga0207667, IMG submission 184301) | Corn rhizosphere microbial communities from Kellogg Biological Station, Michigan, USA - KBS Corn C5-2 (SPAdes) (version 2) | ecosystem: Host-associated > Plants > Roots > Rhizosphere > Soil ...
TGTGCCGTGGTTGCAATTGTGGTGTGGGCGCCGCGTTTGGCGTTCATCGATATTCCAGACGGCGGTCGAGTCGTGAGCTACGAAGAAGGGCTCATGGCAGCAGTCAGTGTCGTCGAGGATGCCGATGGCGTGGCGGTCCTGCGCATCAACAATCGACAGCAAGAGGGCAGTAGCGCCACGCGTCGCGTCGATGGGCGGCAGGCGTGGTTGCCATTGCTGCTGCATCCGTCGCCTCAGCACGTGCTATTTCTGGGGCTTGGCCCGGGCGTTACGGCATCTTCCGCGAGCATCGATCCGACATTGCAGGTCGAAGCGGTCGAACTCCTACCGGAGGTGGTCACGGCGTCCAACCATTTCAATGAAACCGAAACCGCGAGTCCGCATCTCAGTATCATTTCTGCAGACGCGCGACGCTATGTGCGAGCCAGCGATCGTCGTTACGACGTCATCATCTCGGACAACTTCCATCCGGCGCGAAGCGGGTCGGCATCTCTATATACGGTGGAACACTTCAGGGCCGTCAAGGCTCGTCTGGCCAGCGGCGGTATCTTTTGCCAATGGTTGCCGCTGCATCAACTCGATCTCAATACTGTGCGTAGCATCGTGCAGTCATTCGTCTCGGTGTACCCGAGCGGCTGGGCGATATTGGCAAGCAATAGTCTCGAGACACCTGTGTTAGGTCTCGTGGCCGCGGCCGACTCGAACCGCATCGACATAGAGGCATTGCGTGATCGACTGACTAGTACGCGGCTGTCGCAGGTGCGCGGCCAATTCGGCATCGAAGATGAATTCGCTGTGCTCGGTAGCGTGATTGGAGGAGGCGACGCACTGAAACGATTTGCAGGGAATGCGCCGGCGAATACGGATGACTTTCCCGTCGTTGCCTATCGCGCCCCGCGAATTACGTATGCGCCGGACTCTATGCCGCGCGACCGACTCGTATTGATGTTGCAGGAACTCTCGGTTCGGCCCGAAGAACTCGTTGCTTCCCTCGACGATGACACGGCCCATCGCCTCACGGCTTATTGGACGGCGCGAAATTACTTCATCGAGTCGGGCCGTCACGTGCAGCCGTCGAGCGACGTGCACTCCATGCTGGCACAAGTGCGTGAGTCGCTGCTCACGACTTTGCGCATCAGTCCGGACTTTCGTCCCGCATACGATCCGCTGTTACTCATGGCGAATACACTTTCGCATACAGATGTAAACGGGGCGCGAGCACTGCTTGCTGAGTTGGTGAGAACGCAACCATTGCGAGAGGAGGGACGTACAGCGTTGCAGGCAGTGAGCAAGTGAACGCACCCGGTAGCCGGACCTTACTAACAGCCAACCACCAATCCATCACCAAACCCTAACACCGCTGTCAAATTCTGAAAGGAGACTTACAGAAGCAACTTGCGGCTCGTACGCAAGCGACGAAAACATTTCCACATGTGGGAGCAATGCGATGAAGGTAGGTTTCTGCAAGAAGAACCAGATAGCGCTCGCGGTTGCGGCGGCTATCGGCAGCGGCGCGCTGGCAACCGTGCCGACCGTGGCTTCGGCGGCAAAGACGCCCGGCAAGTATGTCGCGGGCGACATTCACAATCACACGACGTGCTCGGACGGCTCCATCTCCATGCAGAAGCTGGTGAAGAAGGCGACCGACAAATTGGATACGCCGTGGGGTCTCGATTGGTTCGTGCAGGCAGGCCACGGCGGCAACGGCAATCGCAATTGCACGTTGGTGGAAGACGCCACGCTCTCGACGCCTGCATACCCTTTCATCGCCGGGCAAGGTCCGACCACCAGCTGGGAAAATTCCGGCGTGGTGCCGAAGGGCGACGTGTCCGGCACTTCACCGAATCGCAACATGTGGCGCTGGCAGTCGGTGCAGGAATTTCAATATCCGCTCATCGAGTATCTCAATGCGTTGAAGAACCTGCCGCTGTTCCTCGGCATCGAGACGGTGAATCCGGGACACGAACACACTTCGATGTCGATCATCACCGGCCAGATTCCGTTGGCGTTGGATTCAGCTCCGCTGCCCACCGGTCCCGGCTACACGCCTGTCGGTAGCGGCACGGCGCTTGCGCAATGGGAATACTGCTTCGATCGTTCCGACACGGATAAGAGCCGTGGCGTTACGAACAATTGGAATTGCTCGGTGCCTGGCAGCCTGAACGAAAATGATCCGAGCTGGGATACGACTGGGCAGAAGCTCGTCCCCGCCGGCGGCACCGGTACGGGTACCAAAGGTCACAACAAAGGCGTCGAGTCGGTGAAGTGGATGAAGGCATTCCATCCGAATGCCGCTTACTACTTGCCCACTCACTTGGAGCGCGCCGGACCCTTCAATCCGGACAACAACAATGGCTTCAACGTCGAACATTTGCGCGACTTCAACAACGCAGCGCCGACCATTGCTTTCGGTTTCGAAACACAACCGGGTCACGGTGCATCGGCGAATCGCGGCGAATATCAAGTGAAGCGCAACTCGTTCAGCGGCACGTTGGTCGACAGCGTGGGTGGCACGACCTACGGCGGCACCGGCGTGTACGGCGCGCTCGTCGGCGGTGTGTGGGATGCGTTGTTGGGCGAAGGCCGCAACTACTGGTTCCATGCGAGCTCCGATTGGCACAACCGCGGTCTCTTCGGCCCGGACGATCGTCGTTCGACTCAGGACTTCTTACCTGGCGAATATCAACGCAGCTACACGATGGTACGCAACGGTAGCGACAAGCTCCGTCCGCAAACCATCGTCGATGGCTTGCGCACCGGCAACACGTTTGCGGCGAGCGGACAGTTGATCGACCGCTTGGCGTTCGTGGCTTGCGCTTCTTATCCGGGCTTGGGTGCTCGCACGAATGCGCAAGTTGAAAACATCGCAGTGAATGCGGCTTTCAACAACACCGACATCGATGTGTCCAACTGCGCGACCATGGGCGAGAAGCTCAAGGTTCGTCCCGGTGCCGACATCATCGTGTCGATCGTGGCGCGCGATCCGGTGGGCACGAACTACTCGCCGTATACGTTCGCGAATCCGTCGCTCGCGCAGGTGGGTATCAGCCAACCGCTGAACGCGCCGGTGCTCGATCACATCGATCTGATCCGCGGCTTCGTGAGCGGTTACAAGACGCCGGGCACAGCCGACTACTCCGGTGAATGGCCTCGCAACACCGCGTGGTTGCATGACGACGGTACGACTGCAGATCTCTCGGTCGTGCCGGCGGCGGCGAAGAACACCACGGCAGCTGTGGTCAAGACCTTCAACGGCAGCGGTGGCTGGTCGACAGCGAGCTCGACGGTGGACGGCACGACGTTCTTGAAGATGACGTATCGCATTCCTGCGGTGTCAGCATCTCAGTACGTGCGTGTGCGCGGCACCAACATGCCGCCAGCGGTTCCGTATGAAACGGATGCGAACGGCAATCCGCTCGCCGACCTGTACACGAATGCTAACGACACGACCAAGCTGCGCATTCCGTGCACGACGGTGGGCACTCACGTGCCGACGGGACCGAACTCCGTCGCTTACACCACTCCCGACATCGATGGTTGTCCGAATCACTTGGCCGTCGCTACGTCGACGACCGGAACTCACGACAATCCGATCGAAGGTCAGAAGGCCGTGTCTTTCGACCTGGCTGCGTGGGCGGATTTGTGGTTCTACGGCAATCCGATCTATGTCGAAGTGTCCGGCTCGACGTTGGTAGCGGGCGTGCAATAGCGCTCTAGCAAAGCGGCGTCGCGTGCACAACGCGGCGCCGCGGTTGCCACATAAGGCCAGTTCTCGATGTCGTGTCGTCGCAATTCAATCTGGCCTATCGTCGCTCTGTTCTGTAGCTCAGCGCTCAATGCGAACGCGGCCGCTTGGGATGAAGCGGTCAACGGCGATTTTTCCAACAGCGGATTGGCGCCAACAGCGGTTGCATTTGCCAACGGCATTAACACGGTTTTGGGAACCACCGGCAATGCCGGACAAGGTGTCGATCGCGACTACTTCACTTTCGTCGTCCCGAGCGGTGCAACCCTAACTGCACTGCGATTGTTGAGTAACACCTCCGTCTCGGGCTCATCATCGTTCATCGGCATCCAAGCGGGTCCGCAAGTCACGGTATCGCCTTCGGGCGCGGGCGCCGAGAATTTGATTGCACTCGGTCATTACAGTAACGATCAGATCGGCACGAATATTTTACCCAGCATTCTCTTGAATCCAGCGGGCACGTTACCGAGCGGGACCTACTCCGTGTGGGTTCAGGAACTCGGTGGGGAAAATATTCGTGGCTTCGATTTCGTAATCACTCCTGCGACTTCATCTGAAAGCGCGGGAGACGCACCGTTACCGGTGTGGGCCTATGTCTTGCTTGCGCTAGGGCTAGTGGCCTGTAACAACAAAAATAGACTCCGCTCGCTTTAGAGCCTTCGAGAACGGGGATTAGCTGTCTTCGTTCTGACTTTTTACTTCTCTAGCATCACCTGTTTCTCTCGAGAGCGAGTGTATTCGCGCCATGTCCTCATCCGTAGACACTACTTTCGATGCATCTAGGCCGATGCAGGCGAACCGAACCCCCGTCTGGCTGCGCGAGCCGCTGTTGCATTTCGTTGTGTTGGGAGGACTGTTGTTTGCCGTCGACGACGTCCTCGTGAGCCGTGCCGACGATCCGCACACCATTGTTGTCGCTGCCAGCGTGGACAAGGAAGCCATCGATCTTTTCAAAGCGTCGAGGAATCGCGAGCCGACGCGCGAAGAGCTCAATGCCTTGCGCCGTGTTTGGCTCGATAACGAAGTGCTGTATCGCGAAGGTCTCGCGATGCAGGTGGACAAAGGGGACAGCGCGATTCGCGATCGTGTGATCTTCAAAGCATTGAGTGTGATCGATGCCAACGTGAAGTTGCCTCCCGCGACCGACCAGATACTGCGAGAGTGGTTCGAGAAGCATCGCGAAAAATACGACGAGCCCGCGCGCTACGATTTTCAGGAAGCCGTTCTCACGGGCGACAACTCCGAAGGCGCAGTACGTGCGTTCGTACAACAATTGAACAGCGGCGTTCCGGGCGATGCGAAAGCCGGCCTACGAGTATTCAAAGGACGGCCGTACAGCAATCTCGTGCAGAGCTACGGCGCGGAGTTTCCCAAGGAGCTTGAGGATATTCCCGCAGGCAAGTGGCGTGCGATTCGCACACGCGACGGTTGGCGCGCCATGCGGTTGGATGCAATGACACCGCCCAAAGCGGCTAATTTCGAACAGTTCCGCGGCGTCGTATCGCAGGACTGGATCGACGCGACTGCAGCCGAACAACGTAGCGCCGCCGTTCAAACATTGACCCAGAAATACAGAGTGAAGTACGAGGGTGCACAATGAGTCGCGCCTTTTACGCAGTGCTCCTCGCGCTATCGGTGCTGCTGCCTCTCTGCGCGCAGGCGCACGAGATGAGCATGGCCGAGATGGAATTGCGCGAAATGTCGCACGGCGAATTCATCTGGCAGTGGTCGGCGACCAATGATAAGCGTGCTGATATCAGCGAGGACCTCACGCCGCGTTGGCCGGAAGGCTGCACGGTCGAGCCCAATCTGTTGCATTGTGGGCCGAACGGATTGCGAGGCCCATTCTCGATCGATGGCGTCGGCAAGAAATATTCGGCCGCGCTAGTGAAAATATTCTGGCTGGACGGCCAATACCGCGTATATACGCTGACAGGCGCTCAGCAGAGCGTGCAGTTGTTCGGTTCGGCCGATGACAGGCGCAGTATGGGTGAGATAGCGCGCGCCTACACGCTATTGGGTATCGAGCATATTCTCACGGGCTTCGATCACTTGCTGTTCGTACTCGCGCTGTTGTTTCTCGTGGGCTTCAATCGCAAGCTGTTGTTCACGATTACCGCGTTCACGCTGGCCCACAGTTTGACTCTGGCGCTGAGCTCCCTCGGTTGGCTGACGCTTCGTTCCCCGCCCGTGGAAGCGACCATCGCGCTGTCGATCGTATTGGTTGCGGCAGAAGGACTTCACAGGCAACCGACGTTGTCACGTCGTTGGCCGGCGTTGGTTGCGTTTCTGTTCGGTCTCGTCCACGGGCTCGGTTTCGCCGGAGCGTTGAAAGAAATAGGTCTACCCCAAGCGCATTTGCCCGTAGCGCTGCTCACCTTCAACGTCGGTGTCGAAGTGGGGCAATTGTGCGTAGTGGGGTTTGCTTATCTGGTGTATCGAGTGTTGGCACGGCAACCGGTATTTGTTAAGGCACGCGTACCGGCACTCTACGTCATCGGAAGCGTGGCCGCGTATTGGTCTATCGTCAGGATCGCGGCCATTCTCGGTGCTTAGTTTCGAGCTTGGGTCGCAGCGGCGCGTGTCTTACGGCCGTTAAATTGTTCTTTCATCGTTGCGAAATTCCCGCGCAATGCGGTAGCGACAGCATTACCGGCTGCGGTACTTGCCGTTTTCTCGCAGCTTGTCATTACAACAACCGCATGTTGAATTCATTATATAAATGTGCGGTCAACAGTGGGCAAGTTCTCGTACAGAGAGCGACCGTGGCGCTGCGTTCGCCATTTTGGGTTTTGCTTTGCGCATTGCCGGCAGTACCCGTTGGCGCGGTGCCAGTGTCGGATGCCACTCGCGCGCGACTTGCATCCGGCCATTCGACAACAGTAATCGTCGAGTTCGCCACCAACGACATCGATCAAGCGGCGACACAGGAGCGCAGCCGGCACAGATTGTGGCGCGACGATACGGCCATCAAATCCCTGCGGATGCAGGGCTATCAATCCATTAAACACGAAGTGGAAACTGCCGCCGTTGCGAGCGATGCCCTGCGAGTGCGCGACTATTCGAACTTGCCCATGGCCGTGTGGAAACTCACTTCGCTTACGGCTCTGCAGCGTTTGGAATCATTGGCCCGCGTGCGGGCGGTACACGAAGACGTAGCACTGCATGCGGTATCCGTGAGTGATCTCGGTTTCATCAATCAGCCGCAGACGGCCGCGGCAGGCGCCACAGGAGCGGGTACCGTTGTTGCCGTGATCGACGGTGGGCTCGGCAGCAATTACCTGAACTATTCGGACTTCGGCACCTGTACTGCGGTCAATACACCCGCGACTTGCCGCGTTCTTTATAACACCGACTTTTATCCGGGTGCATCCACCGTAACGGTGCACGGCACCAATGTTTCTGCCATAGCGCTTGGAGTAGCGCCGCAGGCAAAGCTTGCCATGTACGATGTGTTCAACGGCGCCAGCGCGCTAACCTCGGACATCATCAGTGCGATGAACGACGTTATCGCCAGAGTGAATCCGACGACCTACAACGTCGTGGCGGTGAATCTGAGCTTGGGAGACGGCAGTGCTCACTCGACTCAATGCAATAGTTCGAAATCGGGAAATCCCGCCTATAGCGCCTTCAATGTTCCAGTGGCGAATCTCGCTAACGCCGGCGTCATTACAGTCGCTGCGGCGGGTAATAGTAGCGTCAAGTCCGGCCTCGGCGATCCCGCGTGCGTTCCCGGAGTGATCTCCGTGGGCGCCGTTTACGACGCTGCTTACGGTTCGGTGAGCTGGGGCGCGCCGGCTTCTTGCACGGATTCGAGTGCCGCCGATCACGTGACCTGTTTCTCGCAAAGCGCGAGTTATTTGACGATGCTCGCGCCGGGTAGTTTTGTGAATGCGCCTAATTCATCTTTTCAAGAGTCGGGCACCTCGCAAGCAACGCCGCATGTTTCGGGCGCAGTCGCAGTCCTGCGTGCGCGTTATCCGGCAGAACCTCTCTCGCAAACCGTCCAACGGCTGAAAGATACCGGCGTCCCGGATGCTGACGCCAATGCGGGGAATCGTGTAACACCCAGATTGGATCTCTTCGGTGCGAATAACGAAGCGACGACGCTCACTTTGTCGGGCAGCGGTCCAACTCAGGCGACTGCCGGCACGGCGGCGGCTTACACACTCACAGCGACGAACGCGGGACCGCTCATCGGGACCAACGTCCGAGTCACCAATACGTTGCCGTCCGGCGCGACCTTTGTATCGGCGAGCAGTGGCTGCAGTTATGCATCGGGCGTCGTGACATGCATTGCTTCAAGCCTTGCAAGCGGCACGAACATCAGTTTTATCATCAACGTGCAGTGGACCGTGACCGGTCCGGTTTACGACACCGCCGCGTTGCAAGTCGATCAAAACAATAGCGCGAGTTCTTCCCAGCAACAGTTGGCATTCGGCACGCCACAATCGTCCTCCGGTAGCGGCGATGCGCCGCTACCTTTTTGGAGCTACGTCCTGATTGCACTCGGATTGTTGGGGAGTGTCATCCGCTACGAGCCGAGTCGCGCACGAAATAGGTGCAAGTAGTTCGAGCTACACTGGTTTTGCAATCGCTGCGTGCCTAACGAGTCTCGACTGAGTATCATGCAGTCGTCATTCAAGTTGCAGGCTTGGCTGCAATGGCGTATCGCAATACCGTCGGCACTCGAATCTATTTATTCGACACTCTCAAGGAACTGCTTGCGAAAGCAAGCCCGGCGCGCGCCGGAGATCAGCTAGCGGGGATCGCGGCCGACACCGAAGAAGAGCGCATGATCGCCAAGATGACCTTGGCGGACGTGGAACTCACGCGCTTTCTCGAGCAACCGTGTGTACCTTATGAAACCGACGAAGTCACCCGGCTCATCGTCGACACGCATGATGTGAACTCCTTCGCGCCGATTGCGCATCTAACAGTTGGCGGGTTCAGAGACTGGTTGTTGTCGGAGCGCGTCGGTGCTGCGGAGCTCGCCGCCTTGGCAAAAGGCGTTACGCCAGAAATGGCGGCGGCCGTCAGCAAGCTCATGCGCAATCAGGATCTGATTGCAGTGGCGCGAAAGATCAGTGTAGTTACGCGCTTCAGGAATACTCTCGGTTTGCCGAACAGGCTTGCGGTGCGCTTGCAGCCGAATCATCCGACCGATGATGCTCGGGGTATTGCTGCATCCATCATCGATGGATTGTTATATGGAGCAGGCGATGCGGTGGTGGGCATCAATCCGGCAACGGACAGCGTGCCGACGGTCGTGAGGCTCTTGCAGCTCTTGGACGATCTGCGCACGCGTTATGAAATTCCCATGCAATCCTGTGTGCTCGCTCATGTGACGAGTACATTGCGCGCGATCGAGCAAAATGCGCCTGTCGATTTGGTGTTTCAATCCATTGCAGGGACGGAGCGCGCGAACAAAGCCTTCGGTATCGATCTCGCACTGCTTCGCCAAGCCCGAGACGCGGTCCTGCAGTTGGGGCGCGGCACAATAGGCTGTAACGCGATGTATTTCGAGACCGGGCAGGGCAGTGCGCTCTCGTCGAATGCGCACTACGACATGGATCAACAGACGTGCGAAGCGCGAGCGTATGCCGTCGCGCGCGCATTCGATCCGCTGCTGGTGAATACCGTAGTCGGCTTCATCGGTCCTGAATATCTCTACGACGGAAAGCAAATCATTCGCGCGGGATTGGAAGATCACTTTTGCGGAAAACTGTTGGGATTGCCGATGGGCTGCGATATTTGTTACACCAACCATGCCGAGGCGGATCAAGACGACATGGATACGTTGTTGACCTTGCTCGCGGTCGCGGGAGTGAACTTCATCATGGGCGTGCCGGGCGCAGACGACGTCATGCTCAATTATCAAAGCACTTCATTTCACGACGCGTTGTATGCGAGAAAGGTGCTGGGTTTGCGGCGCGCGCCGGAATTCGAGGCTTGGCTCGAACGTATGGGTATTGTCGATGAGCAGGGGATATTGCAGCCCATTGCCTCGCAACGCTTGTTGACCGACAGCCTCATAGGAACGACGCTGTGAGCGATCGAACCCTCGTGCGAGACGCTTGGACGGAGTTGCGCAAATTGACGTTGGCGCGTATCGCGTTGGGCCGTACCGGTGCGAGCTTGCCGACGCAAGCGGCGCTGGAGTTCGGTCTTGCACATGCTCGCGCGCGTGATGCTGTGCATAGCCAGCTACAACACGATTCGTTGCTGGAGCAACTGCGCAGTGTGCAACTGGCTTGTTTGCAGGTTCGCAGTATGGCCGAAGATCGCAACCGCTACTTACGACGACCGGATCTGGGTAGAAGATTGGACGCGGAAAGCAGGGCGCGCCTCCGCGATCGCACGCAGAATCAAGCCGATGTCGTATTCGTCATCGCAGATGGACTATCAGCGCGGGCGCCGCTCCTACACGCCGTTCCGACGTTGCTTGCAACATTGGAATTACTGCGAGACTGGCAGGTCGCTCCCATCGTCATCGCAGAGCAAGCGCGAGTCGCTTTAGGGGACGAGATCGGCGAGCTGTTGCATGCCGCGCAAGTGGTGATGATGATCGGCGAGCGGCCGGGACTGAGCTCGCCAGATAGTCTCGGCATCTATCTAACGTACGGGCCGCGCATCGGGCGCGTCGATTCCGAGCGCAACTGCATTTCCAACATTCATCGCGCCGGACTCGGCTATGACATTGCCGCACACAAGCTCGCGCATTTGCTCGTGCATTCGAGAGCTAGGCAGCTATCGGGGATCGAGCTCAAAGACGAAAGCGAGCCGGGGATATCCCAGGTC
>Ga0207667_10010995_pt1 | contig 10546 bp, 10 predicted proteins | sample KBSCornC52_FD_184301 | JGI IMG/M metagenome (GOLD analysis project Ga0207667, IMG submission 184301) | Corn rhizosphere microbial communities from Kellogg Biological Station, Michigan, USA - KBS Corn C5-2 (SPAdes) (version 2) | ecosystem: Host-associated > Plants > Roots > Rhizosphere > Soil ...
GTTTTTTTCTGCCACGCCTGCGCCGCGGGGTCTATACATCTGGGGTGATGTCGGGCGCGGAAAGTCCATGCTGATGGATCTGTTCTTTGCCGAGGCGCCGGTCAAACTCAAACAGCGCGTCCATTTCAATTCCTTTATGACCGACGTACATGCGCAAATTCACGCGGAGCGTCAGCGCGAAGAGAGCAGCGATCCGATCCCGCCCGTTGCAGAGACCATCGCGAAGCGGGCGCGTCTGCTCTGCTTTGACGAATTCCAGGTCAGTGACGTGGCCGATGCGATGATCCTGGGCCGGTTGTTCGAACAGCTGTTCGATCGGGGCGTGGTCATCGTTGCGACATCCAACACGCCGCCTGACCGTTTGTACGAAGACGGTCTCAACCGCCAACTCTTTCTTCCGTTCATCGACATGATCAGGCAACGTCTGGAGATCGTCGAGTTGAACGGCCCCTTGGATTTTCGCCTTCAGCGCCTCGCCGGTCTCGACGTCTATCTGCAGCCGCTTGGACCAAAATCCGATGCCGCGATGAATGCCGCCTGGCAAAGCCTGACCGATTGCGCGCACGGTCGGCCATCGACATTGACCGTGCTCGGACGCGTGCTGGCGGTGCCGCAAGCGGCAAGAGGCGTCGCGCGGTTCAGTTTCGCCGATCTTTGCGTCAGCCCGCTCGCCGCCGCCGACTACCTCGCGATTGCGCATGCGTTCCGTACCGTTCTCATCGATCACATTCCGCGGCTTGGTCCCGAGCAGCGCAATGAAGCACGCCGCTTCGTCATTCTGATCGACACGCTCTATGACGAGAATGTGAAGCTGATCTGTTCCGCCGCTGCGCCCCCCGACGAGTTGTACCCGGACGGCGACTCCTCGGAAGCTTTTCGCCGGACAATTTCACGCCTGCACGAAATGCAGAGCGCCGACTATCTGGAACGCGGACACCGAACCCGTGATAGTCTCTGAATCAATAACAGCCGTCTTCGCGGAACAACGCATTGCTGCGCGACCTTCTGACCACAAGCCTCATCATCGCGGCGTTGCTCGTGATTTTTCGCTATCGCCATGAGATCGCAGCTGCGCTGGCGCGTTTCGACGCGCGCAACGTCAAGCGCATCGAACAAGAACAACGCGACCGCACCGATCCGATCGCCCATTTTCGCCACACGCTGAAGGTGGCCGAGGAACAAGTCGAAGATGTGAGTGAGATTACAGTGGCCGATGAACGGCTGGGCACGCCTGTGACGCGCTATGTCTTCGAGGGCGAACAGTTCTCATCGCGCTTCGAGGCAGAACGCGTGCGCGCAGAGAAGATCCGCGAGATCGCCCGCGGTTTCTATGTCGAGCTGCCGAGGGCCTTGGCGAATCGCAAACAGGACGGGAAGCTGAACTAAGCCGCTTCGCCCTTCATCAGGCGGGGCAACTTGCCCACGTCGCCGCCGGCATGACGCATGAAGAAGCGCCGCGCCGGCCCGATCGTATCGACGAGGCCGATCCCAACGTCGCGAATTATGCGCAAGGGCGCACTGTCGTTAGAGAAGAGCCTGTTCAGTCCATCCATCGCGAACGACATGACAAGCGAATCGAAACGCCGCCAGCGTTCATATTTTTTCAGCGTGTCGAGGTTGCCGATGTCGAGGCCGAGGCGGGCCGCGTCGAGAATGATCTCGCTGAGCGCCGCCGCGTCCTTGAGGCCGAGATTGAACCCTTGGCCGGCGATGGGATGAATACCGTGCGCCGCGTCGCCGGCGAGCGCGAAGCGCGGCGCAACATAGCCGCGCGCAAGATGAAATCTCAGCGGATAGGACCAGCGTGCTCCCGCGACTTTCGTGGCGCCAAGATGGTCTCCGAAGCGGCGCGCGAGCTCGGCGGCGAAGCTATCGTCGTCGAGCTTCATCATGACCGGCGCAAGCGAGTCTTTTTCCGTCCACACCAACGACGAGCGATTGACGTGATTTCCGTCGCCTCCGGGGCCAGCCGGTGTCATGGGCAAGATCGCAAACGGACCGGCTGGCAGGAAATGCTCGTAGGCCACGCCATTGTGCGGCTTTTCGTGCGCGACCGTCGCAACGATGCCCCATTGTGCATACGACCAGGAAATGATCCGCAAACCCATGAGCTCGCGCATCGGCGAGTCGCGACCATCTGCGGCAATCGCAAGGCTGGCCTTGACCGTCTCGCCGTTGGCAAGCGTGGCGACGATGCCGCCACCCTGATACGCAAGATTGGTCAATGCCGCCGGCGCAACCAGGCGCAAATTCGAAAGCGTCGATGCGGTCGCGAACAGCGCGGTGCGCGTATGACGATTTTCCACGATATGGCCGAGGGCGTTGGTCTGCGCCTCCGCGGCATCGAAATGCAACGAGAAGGGCGAGGGTTCTTTGCCCAACCTGCCGTCCGTCACCAAAATGTCGGTGATGGGCTGAGCGAGTTTCTCCAAACGGTCCCAGACCCCCAGCGCCTGGAACATTCGCACCGACGCATAGGAGAGCGCACAGACTCGCCCGTCGAATTGGACCTCGGTTGCAGCACTCTGCGGCACCGGATCGGCGACGACGACGGCGAGACCGCCTCTGGCGAGCGCGAGCGCTAGGCTGAGCCCCACCATACCACCGCCGCCGATGATCACGTCACAATGCGTCATACTGTCAATCTCGCTCGCGTCTTGCGGCGGATGCCGTCACGTCGTGCCCTCGTCAGCGTTTCTCGACGAATGTTTGATACGCAATCACCGGCCAAAATCCCAAGCAATAGATGGGATATTCGATCCGCGCCGAAGAGTCGGGTGCATCGGGGTGACTGAACGGCGGATTTGGCGGCGGGCAAAAGTACCAGGTGAGCGATGCGGCCGCGATCCAGGCCATGGCCAGGATGACGAGACGGCTGACAATCCGGTTGCCCATTCTTGCTCCGACTGCTTACCCCGTGTGCGGCGGACGATGCCCCAAAGCTCCTGGTTTCGCCACGCGCGCCATCAGGCGCGTGATTCGCCCTCGTCATCTTGGCCATCAGCCCAAAAAACGGGCGACTCGGAAAAAACGCCGACAGATTGAGCATTTTGCGGTGGCCGCAATCGGCTCGATTCGGCCAATAATCTTTTAGAATCAATGACTCACCATTTCGCTGCATCGCGGCACGGTTCTTGATGAAGCGTTAACGCCTGGGCTGGATCCGGGCGCGAACAATCATGGAAGGACGGCCGATGAAATTGATCACGGCGATCATCAAACCCTTCAAGCTCGACGAGGTCCGCGAGGCGCTGTCTGCGCTTGGCGTTCAAGGCATGACAGTCACCGAGGTCAAGGGTTACGGGCGCCAGAAGGGGCACACGGAAATCTATCGCGGCGCCGAATATGCCGTGAGCTTCTTGCCCAAGTTGAAAATCGAAGTCGCCGTCAAACGCGAAATGTCCGACGCGGTGGTCGAGGCCATCGCGTCCAAGGCAAAGACCGGCCAGATCGGAGACGGAAAGATCTTCGTCACGCCGCTCGACCAGGTGGTGCGAATCCGAACCGGCGAAACCGACGGCGATGCGCTGTAGAGCCAGGCGCCGACAACAGAGTGTGAACAATCAGGGGACCATCACGATGAACTTTTCTCGCATTGCAAGAATATCGCTTGGTGTCGGCGCCGCGCTTGGCGCGTCGGCACTGACCGTCGCACCAGCGTTCGCCGCGGCGGCGCCGGACCCGCTTAATTCAGGCGACACCGCCTGGATGATCACGTCCAGTGCACTCGTGCTGCTCATGACGGTTCCGGGTCTGGCGCTTTTCTATGCGGGCATGGTTCGCAAGAAGAACATCCTGGCGACGGCGGCACAGAGTTTTGGCGCCACCTGCATCATCACCGTGCTTTGGATGATCATCGGTTATTCCGTCGCGTTCACGACCAATGCCAACAGCAGCCTCAACCAATATATCGGCAGCTTCAATTCCTTCCTGCTTGGCCCCGTGACGCTGAAATCGATCAATCCTCTGGCGGGTTCGATTCCAGAGTCCGTCTACATGTTCTTTCAGATGACCTTCGCGATCATCACACCGGCGCTGATTGCCGGCGCCATTGCGGACCGCATGAAGTTTTCCGCGTTCATGTGGTTCATGTCGCTCTGGCTGCTCTTCGTCTATTGCCCGATTGCGCACTGGGTGTGGGGCGGCGGCTTCCTCGGCACCTGGGGCGCGCTCGATTATGCGGGTGGAACGGTGGTGCACCTGAACGCGGGAACCGCCGGCCTTGTCGCCTGCCTGATGCTCGGCAAGCGCACCGGCTACGGCACCGAGAACATGGCGCCGCACAATCTGCTCTTCGCATTGATCGGCGCATCGCTGCTCTGGGTCGGCTGGTTCGGCTTCAATGCCGGCTCTGCCGTCACGGCGGGCTACAACGCAGGAATGGCGGCGGCTGCGACGCAAATCGCAACCGCGGCGGCCGCGCTCGGCTGGATGTTCTCCGAGTGGGTCGTCAACCGGAAACCGAGCGTGCTCGGCATGATTTCCGGCGCGGTGGCAGGGTTGGTTGCGATCACACCGGCATCGGGTTTCGTCAATCCTATTGGCGCGCTCATCATCGGTGTGGCGGCCGGCATCGTCTGTTACTTCGCGTCCGTGTGGGTGAAAAAGTGGTTCGGCTATGACGATGCGCTCGACACCTGGGGCGTGCATGGCGTGGGCGGAGCACTCGGCGCCATGATGACGGGCATGTTCGCCTCGAACGCGATCAATTCGGCCTCAAAAGGCTGGCTGATCGACGGCAACGGCCACCAGATGCTGATCCAGTTCTACGACGTCGCCATCGTGTTCGTGTATTGCGGCGCTGTGACCTTCGTCATTCTGAAGCTCATCGACCTCGTCATCGGCCTGCGCGTGTCCAAAGAAGTTGAGGTCGAAGGTCTCGACCTCAATCTTCACGGCGAAACGATCCACGGCTGACGCGCAATATTTGAGTCCCCCAACTGGGGCGTTCCGAAAGGGACGCCCCAATTTTTACTCGATCACGCTTGATGTTGGACGGCACGGGACAAGGCGACTAGATTCCGCGGATGTTCCCCGGCCGTCTCTCGGAGCTTCCGCCCTCTTCGTTCGCCAAACTCGCGACGTTGCTCGATCCGTATCAGCCGGGCATGACACCGATCAGTCTTTCGGTCGGTGATCCCAATGGTGCGGTGCCGTCTTTCGTTCTGGACGCCATTGCCAAACACGCAAAGGATTTCGGCGTCTATCCTCCCATCAACGGCAGCAAGGAGTGGCGCGAAGCCGCGAGTGCATGGCTCGTCAAGCGCTTCGGCCTGGCGAACGCATCGATCGATCCGGAAAAGAATTTGTTGCCGCTCAACGGCACGCGCGAAGGACTGTTCCTGGCCTTGTTCACCGTGATGCCCGAAACCAAGGCGGGGCAAAGGCCGGTCGTTCTGCTCCCGAACCCATTCTACCAATGCTACGCCGCCGCGGCGCTGAGCGCCGGTGGCGAGCCCATATTCGTGCCTGCCACAGCCGCAACTGGTTTCTTGCCCGACTACGCGTCACTACCGCGCGCGACTCTTGAGCGAACGGCCGCCGTCTATATTTGTTCGCCGTCCAATCCCGAAGGTGCTTGTGCGAGCGAAGCGTATTGGCGCACCTTGTTCGCGCTCGCTGATCAGTATGACTTCGCCGTCTTCGCGGACGAATGCTATGCCGACATCTATCTGAGCGATCCGCCCAAGAGCGCGCTGCCAGCACGCGGTGCGCCCTATGAGCGATTGCTCACGTTCCACTCCTTGTCGAAGCGTTCGGGACTGCCTGGATTGCGTTCGGGGATCGTTGCCGGCGATGCGGCGATGATCGAGCGCTTCCGTGCCTTTCGAAACTATGCCGGCCCGCAGGTTCCGCTGCCGCTCATTGCCGCTTCGGCCGCAGCCTGGAGCGACGAGACGCATGTTGCGCAAAATCGCGCCCTCTATCAGGAGAAGTTCAGGCTCGCACAACGCATGCTCGGGAACCGTGCGGGATTCCGTCTGCCCGAGGGCGGCTTCTTTCTCTGGCTCGATGTCGGCGACGGCGAGCAGACGGCCCTGAAGCTGTGGCGCGATGCCGGCATCCGTGTGCTGCCAGGCGCCTATATGGGGCGCGAAACAGAGCCCGGGAAAAGGCACACAAACCCAGGGTTTTCCTACATCAGGGTGGCGCTTGTTAACGATCTGTCAACCATTATGGCGGCACTCGAAAGGATGGTCGAAGTGCTGGATACGGAGCGGGCATGAGCCAGGCCTCGCGGCGCATGACGGCGGGCGTCTATCAGCCACGTTCCAAAGGGGCGGCAATGGCCGACGCGCTCGCCGACGCGCGCCGTTCGCTCGCCCGACTGATTCAAATGTTGATCATGCGTGGCGCCGGCATCTTGCTGTTCCTGTGCGCGACTGCGGCACTGCTGGCGCTCGTCAGTTACGATTCGCGCGATGCGAGTCTGAACAATGCGACAGGCGTCGAGCCATCGAACCTTTTGGGCGGATTGGGCGCGACGGCTGCCGATCTGCTGCTGCAAGCCTTCGGCATCGCGGCGATTGCCGCGTTGGCGCCCCCGATGGTGTGGGGCCTGCGTGCGCTGAGGGGACGGCATTTGAGCCACACGATGGGCAGAGCCTTCGCGTGGCCGCTTGGCACGGTGTTGTTCGCGGCTGGCCTTGGAATTCTTCCCGCGCCGCTGAACCTGCCTGCCGGAACGGGGGGATTGATCGGAATTGCCGCAGCAGCCTTATCGGCTCATGTGGGGCAGGTCTATGCCGCGCACTGGGTCGCCACGGCCCTGCCGCTGCTCCTGCTTGCGGCTGGATTGCCGCTGGCGTTTGTCGCGACGGGTTTGCGTTTTCGGCCGATTCTGCTCGGTTTCGCCAACGTTGCCGCCCTCTTCTACTGGCTCGGGTCAAGACTCAGAATTCCCCGATTCTCGGTGCGCAGCACACCCGTCTATGACGAAGAAGAGAGCGAGTTCGAGCACGACGAAGAATCGGACGCGGAAGGTTATTCGCTCAGCATGGCGCCGGAACCGATCGCGGCAACCCGCCTCGCGGAGCGGCGCGAGAGCCGCGTCAAGCGCGAGGAAGCGCGAAAGGCCCAAGCGCCGGCGCGGTTGCGCAAACAGCCTGCGCTTGATCTCGTCTCCAGCGACTATCAGCTTCCGGCGCTCAGCCTCCTGAACGAGCCCGTGCATATTCACGACACAACCGGACTTTCGGACGATGCGCTGGAAGAAAACGCCCGCATGCTGGAAGCGGTGCTGGCGGATTTCGGCGTCAAGGGCCGCATCATGGCGGTGCGTCCCGGCCCCGTCGTCACGCTCTACGAGTTCGAGCCGGCAGCTGGCGTCAAATCCAGTCGCGTTATCTCGCTCTCCGACGATGTGGCGCGTTCGATGAGCGCCGTCGCCGCGCGCATCGCCGTCATTCCAGGACGAAACGTCATCGGCATCGAGCTTCCCAATCAGGTACGCGAGACGGTTTATCTGCGCGAGATGCTGTCCAGCGGCGAATATGACAAGGCGCGCGCGCCACTGACGCTTGCGCTCGGCAAGACCATCGGCGGCGAACCGGTGATGGCCGATCTTGCCAAGATGCCTCACCTTTTGGTCGCAGGTACGACCGGATCGGGAAAATCCGTCGGACTGAACACAATGATCTTGTCGCTGTTGTATCGGATGCCGCCAGACCAGTGCCGCCTGATCATGATCGATCCCAAGATGCTGGAATTGTCGGTCTATGACGGTATTCCGCATCTGCTTTCGCCCGTCGTTACCGATCCGCGCAAGGCGGTCGTGGCGCTCAAATGGGCGGTGCGCGAGATGGAAGAGCGTTACCGCAAGATGTCGAAGCTCGGCGTACGCGGCGTCGAAGCCTTCAACGACCGCATTCGGCGCGCCAAGGAAAAGGGCGAGCAACTCAAACGCACGGTCCAGACGGGTTTTGATCGCGAAACCGGTAAGCCAATCTACGAAGACGAACTGCTCGAGCTCGACTTCATGCCGTTCATCGTGGTCGTCGTCGACGAGGTTGCCGATCTGATGATGATCAGCGGCAAGGAAATCGAAGGTGCGGTGCAGCGTCTGGCGCAGATGGCGCGCGCGGCCGGCATCCATCTCATCGCGGCGACGCAGCGTCCTTCCGTCGACGTCATCACCGGCACGATCAAAGCGAACTTCCCGACGCGCATCTCCTTCCAGGTGACGAGCAAGATCGACAGCCGGACCATTTTGGGAGAACAGGGCGCCGAGCAGCTGCTCGGCCAGGGCGACATGCTCTACATGATGGCCGGCGGGCGCATTCGCCGAATCCATGGCCCCTTCGTGACCGACCGCGAAGTCGAAGAGGTCGTACGCTTTCTCAAGACCCAGGGCACGCCGGAATATCTCGACGCGGTCACCGAGGAGCCCGACGAGGACGACGATGATCCTTACGCGCTCATGGGCGCCGGCAACGGAACTTCGGGCGATGATCTCTACGACAAGGCTCTTGCCATCGTGGCGCGCGAACGCAAAGCCACGACAAGCTACATCCAGCGCCGCCTGCAGATCGGCTATAATCGCGCCGCCAGTCTGATCGAGCGAATGGAACAGGACGGCGTCGTTTCTAAGCCCAATCACAAGGGGTTGCGCGAAGTCCTTCTGCCCGATCACGACGAGGGTTGAGCCAGATTGCGACACGTTGCGCCTGGGCGGACGATCGGCGGAGGGGTGCATGTCCTACATTGAACAGTCGCTCGGGGCCGGTGAAACGCTGATCGCCCGCGCGCGATTTCACTGGTGGTACAGCTTCAAGGCGTGGGCAGCGTTGATCCTTCTCGGCTGGCTCATCATCGGCATCGTGATCTTCGCGCGCATGATGATTCGCCGATGGACCACCGAGATCGGCGTCACCACGCATCGCTTCGTCGAGAAAGAAGGCTGGCTGACGCTGAAGACGTTCGAAGTGGCCTTGCCCAACATCGAAGGCGTCAGTGTGACGCAAACCTTCTGGGGCCAGCGTTTGGGTTATGGGCATCTTCGCATCGAGGGCACTGGCGTCGACCATGTCGACCTGCCCGATATCGCAGATCCCATTGCCTTTCGCGCCGCGATCGAGACGGCCAAGTCACGCACCTATACGCGCTGAACCCGAGTATTGGGGCGTACCGGCGCTTGCAAAGATAAGATTTTGCGCGAGATTCGCGCCGCCAGTCAGGAGATGTTCATGCGCCTTTTCATGATTTGTGCTGTCTCGTTCGCGCTGCTGGCGACTTCGGCCGACGCCGGCGACGCATCGAGCGGCAAGACCGTGTTTTCGCGCTGTGCGATCTGCCACACGGTCCAGCAGGGCGGTGCCAACGGACTTGGACCCAACCTCTTCGGTGTCGTCGGCCGCAAGGCCGCCTCGCTCTCTACGTTCGCTTATTCCGCCGCGCTCAAGAATTCGCGAATTACCTGGACGCCTGACAAGCTCAAAAACTGGGTCACGAGCCCCGCCAGAATGGTGCCCGGCACCAAAATGGCATTTGCCGGGATCAGCAATCCCAAGCAGGCGGATGACGTCGTGGCCTATCTCGCCAGCCTGAAATAAGGGAGAGCACGGCAGCGCGGGCTCGCCATCATTGCTCACTGATGGTTGCGGCGGAATGACGCAGATCACCATCAGAATGCTGCAGCGCAACCAAATGGTCCAATACTTCGGCGGCCTTGTTTCCTCAGCGAAACCGGAATGACGGTTCGTTGACAGGGCCAAGAGCCGGTCCTAGTTTTTGCGCCGCACAACAGGGGGCGGTCGCCTAAAAACGCGGCGCGTGCAGCGCGCGCCCAAGCTAAATCAACCGCCATCGATCAGGGAAATTCGACAGCCATGAAGGTCTTGGTGCCCGTCAAGCGGGTGATCGACTACAACGTCAAAGTTCGCGTGAAGGCCGACCAGTCCGGTGTTGATTTGGCCAATGTGAAGATGTCGATGAACCCGTTCGACGAGATCAGCGTCGAAGAGGCGGTCCGGCTCAAGGAAAAAGGCAAGGCGACGGAAGTGATCGCCGTGTCGATCGGCCCGCAGCAGGCGTCCGAGACGATTCGCACCGCGCTTGCGATGGGTGCCGATCGCGGCATCCTTGTGAAGTGCGATACGGAGGTCGAACCGCTCGCTGTCGCCAAGATCCTGAAAGCCATCTGCGACGCTGAGAAACCGACGCTCGTGATTACAGGTAAGCAGGCGATCGACGATGACAGCAATCAGACTGGCCAGATGCTGGCCTCTCTGCTGGGTTGGGCGCAGGGCACATTCGCGCACAAGTTGGAACTTGGTGAGGGAACCGCGCAAATCGAGCGTGAAATCGACGGCGGACTGCAGACCGTCGAAGTGAAGCTTCCCGCAGTCATGTCCGTGGACTTGCGCCTCAACGAGCCGCGCTATGCCTCGCTGCCGAACATCATGAAGGCAAAAAAGAAGCCCATCGACGAGAAGTCGCCGACCGACTACGGCGTCGACATCGCTCCCAGGCTGAAGGTTCTGAAAGTCAGCGAACCGCCCAAGCGTCAGGCCGGCATTAAGGTCAAGACGGTCGCGGAATTGCTCGA
>Ga0207667_10010996_pt1 | contig 10546 bp, 9 predicted proteins | sample KBSCornC52_FD_184301 | JGI IMG/M metagenome (GOLD analysis project Ga0207667, IMG submission 184301) | Corn rhizosphere microbial communities from Kellogg Biological Station, Michigan, USA - KBS Corn C5-2 (SPAdes) (version 2) | ecosystem: Host-associated > Plants > Roots > Rhizosphere > Soil ...
AGCGGGCCACGTCATAGCCGGTGGTGCCGGAACCCAGGTTCACGTCGACGATCATGCAGGCATAGGTGCGGTCATGCTGCAGGGCGTCATAGGCGCCGCGGTCGGTCTGCACGCAGTGGGCCCTGAAGCCCTCCATCGCCAGCATGTCCGATAGCAGCTCGCAGATCGGCGACTCGTCCTCGACCACGAGGACGCGCGCTTCTGCGCCTGGACTGAATGCGGCTTCGGACATCGTCGCTTCTAACTGACCCAAGGGCCAAACGCCCGTCCCCGAGTGATGTTCCCGACATAGGCTGCGACCAGACGGCTGTTGCCCGTAGCCGGCGGCTGGCCCAAGCTCCGCCTGGGCGTTGGGGGCGTAGGCGTATGGCTGAGGGGCTGCTCAAGGGCATATTGGGCGAGGTGCCCGAGGAGGAAGCGGCGGGCCGGCTGCCGGCCGCCAGCCTCGCCGACAGCCTGGCCCGTTCGACGGCCGGCGACAGCAAGGAGGCGCGGCTCTACCTCAAGGATGCCCGCCGGATGATCCAACTGCAGATCGAGACCCTGCACGAGGCGCGGCTGCTCGACCTTCGACACCTCAGGACCCGCCGTTGGCGCGACGGGCTCCAGCTCGCCTTCCAGCTGCTCGGCGTCGGCATCGCCGCGCTGATCGGCCTGGCCATCGCGATCATGCTGCGCGACGCCTTCACCTCGCGCTCGGTGGTCGTGGAGGCCTTCGGCGCGCCGCCGGCCTTGGCGGCCCGTGGGCTGAGCGGCACCGCGGTGGCCGAGGGCTTCCTCGACCAGCTCACCGTGCTCCAGGCGGCCACCCGCTCGTCGGCCGCCAAGCGCAACCTCTCCAGCGCCTGGACCGGCGATATCAAGGTGGAGGTGCCGGAGACCGGCGTTTCGGTCGGCGACCTGGTCCGCATGCTGAAGAACCGCTTCGGCCACGATCAGCACATCGCCGGCGACCTCGTCCTGACCGACACGGGAGGCCTCGAACTGACGGTGCGCGGCGAGCGCATCCTGCCCAAGACCTTCACCGGCGCGGCGGGCGACCTCGTCAAGCTGGAAACCCAGGCGGCGGAATATGTGTTCGGCCAGGCCGAGCCCGGCCTCTACACCGCTTATCTCGACAACGTCGGCCGCCCCACTGAGGCTGTCGCCTTCGCCAAGTCGGCCTATTCCGCGGCAGCGCCCGTGGACCAGCCCTACATCCTGAACGCCTGGGCCAACGGCTTGGCGAACTCCGGCGCGTCGGCGGAGGCTGCGCTGGCCCTCTATCGTGCGGCTCTCAAGCTCAAGCCGGACTTCTGGGTGGCCTACAACAACGTGATGAATTCCACCCTGATCGAGGGCCAGGAGGAGGAGGTCTGGCGCACCGGCCGGGCCCTGAGCTCGGCCGCCGGCGGCCGGCCCGGCAAGGCGCACGAAATCTACTACCAGAACTGGGACACGGTCACCTGGGACCTGCTTCCCTGGCGCGCGGCCGTCATCGCCGACTCCGAGGCCAACGGCGGCGTCGGCACCGGCACCGGAGCCAATGGCGTCGGCCAGGCAGACGTCGAAATGCGGCTGCATGATTACGCCGCCGCGGAGCTGGATCTGCAGACCGCGCGCGGCGACGCCAGCGACACGACCATCCCGGCCATCACCCATTTCGTCCGGGGGCGGATCGCCGCGGAGGCGGGGGATACGGCGCGCGCCGCGACCGAACTGGAAGCGTTCGGGGCAGCCTACGCCGACCCCCTCGTGTCGACCAATTACCCCGGCTACAACTGCTGGATCGCCCCGGCCGAGGAGGCCGCCGGCCATCCGGAGAAGGCCGACGCGGTGCTGAAGACGGCCGGCCACTTCGTCGACTGCTACCGCTTCCGGGCCGACATCCTCGACCACCGCGGCAACTGGGCCGGCGCCCAGGCCGCCTACGCCCAGGCGGTGGCGCTGGCGCCCGACCTGCCCGCCGGCTTCTACGCCTGGGGGATGGCCCTGGCCCGGCACGGCGATCTTGTCGGCGCCCAGGCCAAGCTCGCGGCCGCCCATCAGCGCGGTCCGCACTGGGCCGATCCGCTGAAGGCCTCCGGCGACATCCTGGCCCGCCAGGGCCGCTGGAAAGAGGCGCTCGGCGCCTATGACGAGGCGGTCAAATGGGCGCCCGCCTGGGCCGAGCTGCGCCAGGCCCGCGCCGCGGCGGCGAAGCGCGTGAACGCCTAGACCATCCCGGCCTTGCGAAGGGCCTGGTAGGCGCGGATCACCTTCTGCAGGCGGTTCTCGCCGGCCCGGTCGCCGCCGTTGGCGTCGGGGTGCAGGCGGCGCACCAACTCGGTATAGCGGCTGCGGATCTTCACGCCGTCGGCGTTCACCTCCAGGTCGAGCTCGGCCAGCGCATTGCGTTCCAGCTTGCCCAGCAGGCGCGCCTCCGGCTCGGCGACGCGGGTCTGGGCCTGGGCGCCGCCGCGGCCGAACAGGTCGAAGGGATCGCGATAGCCCTCGCCGCGCCGGAACCTGTGCTGGAAGGACGCCGCCTCGCGGGCGTTCTTGCTGGCCTTCATCTCCCAGGTCGGCCGCCCGCCGGTGAACAGCTCGTCGCGCTGGAAGGCGCGCATCTCGCCCTCGCTCATCCCGGCGAAGAAGTTCCAGTTGCGATTGTATTCCGCCGCGTGGTCCTGACAGAACCAGTAGTGCTCGTTCATCATGTCGCGCGACTTGGGCGCCCGCGCCGTGGCCGCGCGCCGGCAACCGGCGTGATCGCACGGCCGCTCGCCGGCTTTCAGCGCGTTGACGTCCTCCTCCCGCGGCTCGTCCGCCTTGGGCGGCTTGACGCGGATATCGACGAACTTGGGCTTGTATTGAAACGCGCCGGGCATGGGCCAAGTATGGGGGGAGAGAACTCCCGTTCAAGAATTGAAGATTGGGCCGATGGGCGCTACACTCGACGCCATCCACGACAAGCTGACCTCTGCGTTCCGGCCCCTGCGGCTGGAGGTGCAGGACGATTCCGCCCGGCATCACGGCCATGAAGGCGCCCGCCCCGGCGGCGAGAGCCACTTCAACGTGACCATCGAGGCGCAGGCCTTCGCCGGCCAGCCCAAGGTCGCCCGTCAGCGGATGGTCTATCGGGCGCTGGCCGAGGAGCTGGCCGGTCCCGTGCACGCGCTCTCGGTCAAGGCGCTGGCGCCCGGCGAGAGCTAGGCGCTAAACTAAACGAACGTTTCAATCCGCGCGCGTTTGCGGACGAGCGGAACTCCGGGAGGCGTCTTGAAGACCACCATCACCGTCAACGGGGAGGCGAGGGCGCTCGACCTCGATCCTCGCACCACGCTCCTCGATGCGCTTCGCGAGCACCTCAGACTGACCGGCTCGAAGAAGGGCTGCGACCATGGCCAGTGCGGCGCCTGCACAGTGCTGGTCAACGGCGTCAGGATCAATTCCTGCCTGTCGCTGGCGGTGATGCACGACGGCGATCAGGTCACCACCATCGAGGGCATCGGCACGCCCGACAGGCTGCACCCGATGCAGGTCGCCTTCCTCACCGAGGACGCCTTCCAGTGCGGCTACTGCACCCCGGGGCAGATCTGCTCGGCCATCGGCATGCTGGGCGAAGTCGCGCAGAACTGGCCGAGCCAGGAGACGGCCGAGCTCACCGGCAAGATCACCCTCACGGATGACGAGCTGCGCGAACGGATGAGCGGCAACATCTGCCGTTGCTCGGCCTATCCGCAGATCGTGGCGGCCATCAAGTCGGCGGCCGGAGAGCTGGCATGAGGCCCTTCACTTACGAACGGGCCAAGGACGCCCAGGCCGCGGTGAAGGCCGCCGCGGAAACCCCGAACGCCAAGTTCCTGGCCGGCGGCACCAACCTGCTCGACCTGATGAAGCTGGAGATCGAGCATCCGGCGCACCTGATCGACGTCGGCCGCCTGCCGATGGCGGCCATCGAGGATACGTCCGACGGCGGCTTGCGGATCGGCGCCATGGCCACCAACAGCCACCTGGCCGCCGACGCCCGCGTGCGCGCCCGCTATCCGGTGCTGACCCAGGCCATCGTCGCCGGCGGCTCGGGCCAGCTGCGCAACAAGGCCACCACCGGCGGCAACCTGCTGCAACGCACCCGCTGCGCCTATTTCTACGACACCACCAAGCCCTGCAATAAGCGCGCGCCCGGCTCCGGCTGCGGCGCGCTGGAAGGCCTCAACCGCAACTCCGCGATCTTCGGCGCCAGCCACGCCTGCATCGCCACCCATCCCTCCGACATGGCGGTGGCCATGGCCGCCCTCGACGCCACGGTGGAGACCCTGTCGCCCTCCGGCGCGGCGCGCAGCTTCCCGGTCATCGAACTGCACCGCCTGCCGGGCGAGACGCCGGAGGTGGAGACCCACCTGGTCCCCGGCGAGCTGATCACCGCGGTGGTGCTGCCGCCGGCGCCCCAGGATTCGCGTGGGGGGAGCGGCCAGGTCTATCGCAAGGTCCGCGACCGGGCGTCCTACGCCGCCGGGCTCGCGGCGGTCGCGGTGGCGGGCGGCAAGATCGCGCTCGGGGCCGTGGCCCACAAACCCTGGCGGGCGGCCGAAGCCGAGGCCGCGCTGGCCGCCGGCGCCTCGCCGCAGGAGGCCATCGGGCGCGAGCTCGACCAGGCCGCCGACAACGGCCGCAACGCCTTCAAGATCAACCTCGTCCGCCGACTGGTCCCCGCGGCCCTGGCCGACGCCGGCGAGCAAGGGAGGGGCGCATGAGCTCCGTCATCGACTGGGAAGCGACACCCAATCCCGTCAAGGAGAACAAGGCCGGCAACATCGGCAAGCCGGTCGACCGCTACGAGGGTCCGCTGAAGGTCACCGGCACGGCGCCCTATGCCTATGAGGTCGAGCCGCCCTCGCCGCCGGCCTATGGCGTCATGGTCTCCGCGCCCATCGCCTGCGGCAAGATCACCGCCGTCGACACCGCCGCCGCGGAAGCCTCGCCCGGCGTGATGCTCGTCTGGACCTACAGGAACGCCCCCGCCCAGGGCCCGCGTCCGGCGCGCTACGACTTCTTCACGCCCTCGCCCCGGCCGGCGCTGGAGTCGGACCGGATCTACTATTTCGGCCAGCAGGTCGCCCTGGTGGTCGCCGACACCCTGGAAAATGCGCAGGCCGGCGCCGCCCTGGTGAAGCTCAGCTTCGAGGCCGACGACGCCCAGGCCGTGACCTTCGACGACCACTTCGACGAGGCGGTCGATCCGCCGGGTGAGAAGGACGTCGAGATCGGCGACTTCGAGAAAGCCTTCGCCGCGGCCCCGGTGAAGGTCGACGATGTCTGGCGGACGCCTTTGCAGAACCACTGCCAGATGGAGCCCTGCGCCACCACCGCCTGGTGGGACGGCGACCAGCTGACCGTCCACACCTCCGTCCAGATGGTGCGCTTCGCCCAGAACTCGCTCGCCGAGACCCTGATGATGCCGCACAAGTCCGTGCGCCTCTTGACCCGCTATGTCGGCGGCGGCTTCGGCGGCAAGGGTTCGTTCTACGAGGACCTGGTGCTGGCCTCGCTCGCCGCGCGCGAGCTGACGCGGCCGGTGAAGGTCGCCTTCACGCGCCAGCAGATGATGCACGGCACGGTGCACCGGCCGGCCACCGAACAGCGGGTCCGACTGGGCGCCACGCCCGACGGCCGGCTCACCGCCATGAGCCTGATGACCGTCACCCACTGCGACCGGCGCGGCAATTTCACCGAGCATGCGTCCAACTTCGCGCGCAACCTCTACGCCGCGCCGAACCGGCTGACCGGCCACCGCCTGGTGCGCCTCGACCTGCCTGTCGCCAGCGCCATGCGCGCGCCCGGCGAGGCCTCCGGCACGCTCAGCCTGGAAGTCGCCATGGACGAGCTGGCCGAAAAGCTCGGCATGGATCCCGTCGAGCTGCGCATCCTCAACGAGCCGGAGAGCGATCCGGAGACCGGCAAGCCGTTCTCGATCCGCCAGCTGGTGCGCTGCATGCGCGAGGGCGCTCAGCTGTTCGGCTGGGACCGCCGCAACCCCAGGCCCGGCCAGGTCCGCGACGGCCGCTGGCAGGTGGGCATGGGCATGGCGGCCGCCATCCGCGGCAACTTCCTGCTGCCCGCCAAGGCGAGCTTCACGGTGGACGCAGAGGGCGTGATCACCGTCAAGCAGGGCATGACCGACATCGGCACCGGCACCTACACCGTGCTGGCCCAGATCGCCGCCGAGACCCTGGGCGTGCCGCTGGGCGACGTGCGCGTCGAGATCGGCGACTCAGAGCTGCCGCCGGCCCCGGGCTCGGGCGGCCAGTTCGGCGCGGCCACCGCCGGCTCCGCGGCCCTCGACGCCGGCATGAACCTCAGGAAGGCGATCGCCGAGCTGGCGGTGAGCGATCCCGCCTCGCCGCTCAGCGGCGGCCAGGCGGACCAGGTCACCTTCCAGGACGGCGTGATCGCCATCGCCAATCGTTCCGAGCGGCTCTCCGAACTGATCCGCCGCAACCGGCCCGAGGGCCTGACCGCGGACGGCGAGGTCCGGCCCGCCGCCGACGCCGCCAAATGGAGCTCGCACACCTACGGGGCGCACTTCGTCGAGGTCGGCGTGGACACCGTCACCGGCGAGGTCCGCACCCGGCGCATGCTGGGCGTCTTCGCGGCCGGCCGCATCCTCAACTGGAAGACCGCCCGCAGCCAGCTGACCGGCGGGATGATCTGGGGCGTCGCCTCCGCGCTCACCGAGGGCAACGCCGTCGACCCGCGCTACGGCTCGCTGATCAACCAGGACCTGGCGAGCTATCTGGTGCCGGTCCAGGCCGACATCGGCGCGCTCGACGCCATCATGCTCGACGAGGTCGACGACAAGGCCAACCCGATGGGCATCAAGGGCGTGGGCGAGCTCGGGATTTCGGGCGCCGGCGCGGCGGTGGCCAACGCCATCTACAACGCCTGCGGCGTCCGCGTGCGCGACTACCCGATCACCCCGGACAAGCTGCTCGCGGCGCTTACAGCGACCTAAGGAAAACTGGCAGCGGCCGGCTCTGGCGCACGGTCACGCTCAATCCCATTTCCGCTTCCCGACAAGGAGACGGAACGTGAAATTGATCCTGCCGCTCGCCGCTCTGGCCAGCTCGATCGCCTTCCTGGCGGTCAGCCTCCAGGCGACCGTGTTCAGCTACCTGTAGTACTGACGGCGGCCTGCAGCTCGGTGAGCACCCGGGCCAGGTCGCCCTCGCGGAACGGCTTCTGCAGCACCGGGGAGCCCCGGTCCACATCGCGAAGCCCCGCATCCCCATAGCCCGTCGCGAACGCAAACGGCGCGCCGCGCTCGCGCAGCAGATCGGCCAGCGGGAAGATCGGCTGGCCGCCCAGATTCACATCGAGCACCGCGCAGTCGATGGTCGCGGTGCGGGCCAGGTCCATGGCTTCGTCCAGGCGCGACGCAGGTCCGACGACCTCGCAGCCCAACTCGCCCAGCATGTCCTCGATGAGCATGGAGACCATCATCTCATCTTCCACGACGAGCACTCGGAGCCCGTCGAGCTTGCCGTTCGTCATCGCGTCCACTCCAGCACTCGCCGGGGGCAGGACCCCGGTTGTTCGGCCCGCATGGGCGTTTCGATCAGATTGGTTATGGCAATGCCCCCAGATTGGCCGCCCTCGCGGCGTGCATAGGATGGCCGATCCGCGCAGTAGGCAAGCTTAGCTAAACGCATTTTTTACGGCCAAGGTTCCCTCGGGCCGCCCACATTGGCGCGCGCCGCGGCCTAGTTCCGGCCCGGCGCCTGCGGGCCGATCTCCAGCCGGGTGATCTGGTTGCCCTTGCGGCCGGTGACGCGGAACGGGTGGCGGCAGATCGTATAGGTCTGGCCGACCTTGGGGATGGTCTGGGCCTCGTTGATCAACAGGCCGGCCACGGTCACCGCCTCGTCGTCCGGCAGGTCCCAGTTGAGCGCCCGGTTGAGCTCGCGGATGGTCACCGCCCCGTCCACCGAGACCACGCCGTCGGGGCCGGCCTGCACGTCGGCGTCGTCGACGTCGTACTCGTCCTCGATCTCGCCGACGATTTCCTCGAGGATGTCCTCCAGCGTCACCAGGCCTTCCAGCGCGCCATATTCATCGACCACCAGGGCGAAGTGGGTCTTGCGCTTCAGGAAGGCGGCCAGCTGGTCCTTCAGGCTGGTGGTCTCCGGCACGAACCACGGCTCGCGCATGATCTCGCCGATGGCCAGGCTGTCCATGTCGCCGCCGGCGTCGGCGATGGCCTGCAGCAGGTCCTTCACGTGCAGCACGCCGACGATGTTCTCGGTGTCGTCCTTGTAGAGCGGCAGCCGGGTGTGCGGGCTCTCCAGGGCCGCGGCGACCACCTCGCGCGACGCCAGGTCCGCGTCGATCATGGCGATCGCCGTGCGATGGACCATCACCTCGCTGACGTCCAGCTGCGCCAGGTCCAACACGCCGCCCAGCATCCAGCGGTCGTCGGTCTCCACCAGGCCCTCGGAGTGGTGGTACTCGACCGCCCCGCGGATTTCCTCATGCGCGGCCAGCACGTCCATCTCCATGGACAGCTTCACCCCGAACAGGCCGAAGGTCTTCCGGATCACCCACTGGATCGCATAGATGATCGGGCCGCAGACGCGCACCACCACCAGCGCCGGCGCCGACAGCAGCCGGGCGATATCGTCGGAGCGGACGATGGCCAGCGTCTTCGGCAGCACCTCGGCGAACACCAGCACCAGCACGGTCATCAGGGCGGTCGCGGCGGCCACGCCCCAGGCGCCGGGGATCGCGCGGGTCAGCACCTGGGTCGCCAGCGCCGAGGCCAGGATGTTGATCAGGTTGTTGCCCAGCAGCACCGAGCCGATCATCGTCTCCTGGTCGGAGAGCAGCTTGTTGACCCGCCGCGCCGCGCTGTCGCCGTCGCGCTCGAGCTGGTGCATGCGGGCGCGGCTGGCCCCGGTCAGCGCCGTCTCCGCCGCCGAGAACACCGCCGACAATGCCAGGAGGCCGAAGACGATCGGGGCCAGCGCCAGGATCGCGGTCATGGCTGCGCCCCTTCGGCTTCCAGGAACGCGCGCACAGCGCCGGCCTCCACGTCCTTGGCCACGAACGCCTCGCCCAGGCCGCGCGCCAGGATGAAGGTCAGCCGGCCGTCCTGCGCCTTCTTGTCCTGCGCCATGTGTTGCATCAGCCGCTCCGCGCGGAATCCGCCGCCCGCCGCATCGCCCAGTCCGGTCGGCAGGCCGGCCGCGGCGATGGCGCGTTCGGCCCGCACCGCATCCTGCGCCGGACAGAGCCCCTGGGCCGCGGAAAACCGGAACGCCAGCGCCTGGCCCGCCGCCACCGCCTCGCCGTGCAGCAGGGCCTCGCCGAAGCCGGTCTCGGCCTCCAGCGCATGGCCGAAGGTGTGGCCGAGGTTCAGGAGCGCCCGGCGGCCCTGTTCTGTCTCGTCCTCGGCGACGATCGCGGCCTTCATCTCGACGCAACGCGCGACGGCGTGGGCCAGCGCCTCCGGCTCCCGCGCCAGCACCTTGGCCCCATTGGCCTCCAGCCATTCGAAGAAGCCGAAATCGCCCAGCAGGCCGTATTTGATCACCTCGCCATAGCCGGCGCGCACCTCGCGATCCGGCAGGGTCTTCAGCACATCGAGGTCGGCCAGCACCAGCCTGGGCTGATGGAAGGCGCCGACCAGGTTCTTGCCGCGCGCGGTGTCGATGGCGGTCTTGCCGCCCACCGAGGAATCCACCTGCGCCAGCAGGGTCGTGGGGATCTGCACGAAATCGATGCCGCGCTTGTAGATCGCCGCGGCGAACCCGGCGAGGTCGCCGACCACCCCGCCGCCGAACGCCGCGATCACGTCGCCGCGGTCGAGCTCGAGGTCCAGCAGCCGGTCGGTCAAGGCGGCCAGGCCTTCGAAGCTCTTGGCCTGCTCGCCGGGCGCGATGACGATCGACAGCACCGTGACACCGGCCGCCTCCAGTCCCGCGGTCAGCGCCGCGCCATGCAGGCCCCAGACCGTCTCGTCGCTGACCACCGCCACGCGGCTTCGCCTCAGGAACGGCGCGATCCGCTCGCCCGCGCCGGCGATCAGCCCCGCGCCGACCACCACCTCATAGGCGCGCGCGCCCAGGCCCACGGCGATCGCGCGGCTCATTGGGCGTGCGCCTCGTGATAGGCCGACAGCGCCTGGATCACCTGGTCGACGGTGGTGTGGTGCGGCGCGTCGCCGGTCTCGACCACCAGGTCGGCCTCGCCATAGACCGGATAGCGCGCCTGCGCCTGGGCGGTCAGCACCTCCATCGGATCGCGGTCGGCGATCAGCGGCCGGGTGTTCTTGCGCGCGACTCGCCGGGCCAGGACGTCGAGGTCGGTCTTCAGCCACACCGAGACGGCGTTCGACTTGATCAGCTTGCGGGTCTCGGGGTTCATGAAGGCGCCGCCGCCGGTCGCCAGCACGTGCGGGGCGCCGTCCAGCAGCCGCGCGATCACCCGCCGCTCGCCCTCGCGGAACGCCCCCTCCCCAAGCTCGGTGAAGATGTCGGCGATGGAGCGGCCGGCCGCCGCCTCCACCTCGTTGTCGGCATCTCGGAAC
>Ga0207667_10010997_pt1 | contig 10545 bp, 8 predicted proteins | sample KBSCornC52_FD_184301 | JGI IMG/M metagenome (GOLD analysis project Ga0207667, IMG submission 184301) | Corn rhizosphere microbial communities from Kellogg Biological Station, Michigan, USA - KBS Corn C5-2 (SPAdes) (version 2) | ecosystem: Host-associated > Plants > Roots > Rhizosphere > Soil ...
CGGACCAATCTTCGAGTAAACAAATATCCGACAGCAAATTGTCCTAGCAGGGCGAGTGCCACGCCTGCGTACACCAAGAGGAAGATCGCGCTCCACGAAAGCGAAGCCGACGCGTGCTGTTGAACCAACGGAGCGGGCGGCAAGAGGATTGCAATGGAGTCCGTACGCGGCGCGGGAATCGCTACTGGCGCCAACACTCGTAGAGGTATGGACGGTAGCCAGAAGCTGACGGCGGCTTGCGCCAGCATTGCGATCGTGACCATGGTCCACACCGCATGTTTAACCGAAGCAGAACGGAGGCGACAGGTCCACAATGCCAGCCACGCCAACGCCGCCAGTCCAAGCGAGCGTAGCGAAACGTCCGCAATATACGCCAAGAAGTCCGCGGGGTGTGTCATCTCACTCCTCCTGTTTGCGACGCATGATCTTTTTCGCCAGACGCTGCAGTTCCTGCTCGTCCAGAACCTGGTCATCCACCATTCCGACCAAGAGTTGCTCGACAGATCCGCCGCACAGCCGGTTGATGATCTGTTGCACGGCTTTCACCGCAACATTTTGCGCGGGTTCGAGGCTGCGGTAAATGTTCGTCCGGCCTTCCACGCGGTGTTCGAGATACCCCTTGTCTTCGAGCCGTTTCAGAACGGTGCGGACGGTAGAGTCCTTCATCGGATGCTCGGTGGCCAGCGCTTCCCGGACGTCTTCGGCGGTCACGGATGAACGTTTCCAGATGGCGCTCATGACCAGGTGCTCCAGTTCACTCAAAGCTTTTCGCGGCTTTTTCGAGGCAGGCATATTCGCTACATATCGTAGCGCTACTAAATGTAGCGCTGTTCGCCGGAGCTGTCAACTAAAAAGATTCCGTGTAAACCCCCGCTAGGGGAGATCGGTCTATACCTGCGGATGGAAAGAAGTCTGTTGCACGAATCGGCTCCGGTAACCGACGGGCCGTATCCGGAAGGCCTTGACGACTTCGACGCGCTGATGCGGCAACATCAGCCGCGGATTTTCCGGTTTCTTTTAGCGTCGCTGCGGGACCGCGATGCGGCCGAGAATCTGACCCAGGATTGTTTCGTGCGGGCGTACAAAGCACGCGAACAATTTCGAGGCGGTTCCAGCCTGAGCACGTGGCTCATGCACATCGCCGCGAATCTGGTTCGGGATCACGAGGCCAACAGCCGGCTGAAGTTCTGGAAACGCAGGCTGCGGTCCGATGTAGACCTGAATGACATCAGCGACTGGATTCCCGATCAGCAGCGATCGCCCGAAGCACTGGCTCTGGCGAAAGAACAAGTGGAAACAATCTGGAAGGCGGCAGGTAGGTTATCCGAGCGGCAGCGTACGGTTTTTCTGCTGCGATTCGTCGAAGACATGGACCTTTTGGAAATCGCGGCGATTACCGGGATGAAGGAAGGGACCGTCAAGACACACCTTTTTCGAGCAGTGCAATCGCTCAGGCTGGGGCTGGAGCACGGCAAATGAATCAACACCTGACAGGAGAACAAATGTCTAAATGTCTGATTGGCGACGTCACGCGGCAAGAAGCGGACCATGTCTCGCAGTGCCCGTCGTGCAGCGGCGAAATCGCGCGCCTGGAATCTTCGTTCTCGCAGTTTCGCGGCGCGGTTCGGAATTGGTCGCATGCGGAAGGCCAGTGGCGCACTAGTGTTACTGGCTCCTTCGAGCTGTCTAGTTTGAGAGGTCTCTATCGGGGCCAGGAGACGACTGCGGGAATTTCGTCCGTCCTCATTCACGTTACGGCGGTGGCGCTCCTGCTGTTCGTGGGGACATTGCAGCCCGTGCAGAATGTCGTGAATGCGGTTGTTCCGCTGTTCGCGCCGGACTTGCGGAATCTCCCCAAACCTAAACCTGAACAATCCAAAGGTGGAGGCGGCAGCCCGCAGCAACTGGCGGCAACCAAGGGCGAGCTTCCGAGAGTTGCACCGCGCCAGTTTACCCCGCCGATCCGCACGGTGGAGGATCCGCGCCTGGTGGTGAACCCGACCATCCTGGCCCCGGATCTGCCGAACATCAGTGCGCAGAATTATGGCGATCCCTTGGGCCGTTTGGGCATTCCTTCGGCGGGCAACGGTATAGGCGTTGGCATCGGAGCGGGAAAGGGAGCCGGCGTTGGTCCAGGCAATGGCGGCGGCTTCGGCGGAAGCGCATTTAAGATCGGCGGAGGCGTGAGCGCTCCCGTGCCTATTTACCGACCCGAGCCTGAATATTCCGAGGAAGCCCGCAAAGCCAAGTGGCAAGGCGCGGTGCTGCTGTCTATCGTCGTGGACGAAAACGGTGTACCGCAGGACATCAAAGTCGTCCGTTCGATCGGCCTGGGCTTGGATCAGAAAGCAATCGAGGCCGTGCAGAAGTGGCGCTTCAAGCCGGGAGTCAAGGACGGGAAAGCGGTACCCGTGTTCGCAAATATCGAAGTGAACTTCCGGCTGCTGTAGCTTACTTCAGCTTGTCGGCGAGCTTCGTCAGGGCTGCATTGGCGCACGCCGCGTCCTTATCCCCGCCAGGTGCGCCGCTGACTGCAACTGCGCCGATGGTCACGTCGCCTACCTTGATCGGAACGCCGCCTTGAGCATTGATGGTCCCGGGAATGGTCGCGGGCGGGGCGGTAGTGCCGGCAGGAAGCGGCTGGGCGGGACCCGAGGGCCGGTTGTAGAGCATGGTCGCAGTGGCCTTCATCTTGGCCGCTTCCGTAGTGGATGCGCTGGCGCCGTCGTCGCGCAACATGGCTTTGGGAGCGTTCAAGCCATCGACCACCAGGACGGTGACCTTGTAACCATCGGCACGGCACTTGGCCATGGCTTCCTGTGCGATCGCTTGAGCGGCGTCCATCGTAAGAACTCTGGACATCGGAAGCTGTGCGAAGGCGCTGGTCGAGAAGAGTGCCGCGGTAGCGGTAAGCACTGCGAACTTGGTGAAAGTCATACGCGAAGATCCTCGAACGTATTTTATGTCGTTTCGAGGAACGCTGGTTAGAGCCCGCCCACGTTCACGGTCTTCAATTCGCCAATCTGCTTGACGACTTTTTCCCAGGCTGAAGCGTCGGCCTTGGTGGCAATGGGCGCGCTGAGATCGCCGTAGAACGCGAGGATATTGACCCGCAGCTCGGGCGGCATGTCGGCGTAATGGCCTTCCAGCTTGTCCAGCAGCTTCGCATACGTTTGATCGCTTAGGCGGTATTTGCCTGCAACGGGGGCTTCTCCCAGATCAAGATTCTCATTGGGCAGCTTGAGCTGATCGGATCCCACCGCGGAAAGTAGCTCGCGATAGCGATCCAGTGTCTTGTTGAAACTGGCCATGAAAAGTTTCTCGACTTCGGGAGTCGGGGTCTCAAACCTGAGAGTTCTAAAAGGGCCGATTCTAGGCACGATTTTCAACAGGACTGCCATGAGTTTGGAGCGAAATCCGGGCTTGTGATATTCGGTGCCCCACTCTTTCTGGTAACTCGACTGGGAGATATTGTAAAGGAACTTCTGCCGGGTTGTCCCCGGCGTATCCTTCATGATCTCGTCTTTCTTCATGTCCCAGGCGACGCGGGTCATGGCGGGAATCGTGGAGCTGACCGAACGTCGATAAGATCCGATGGAAAGATCCACGCTGGTGAATACGTCGCTCATCTTTATTCCATAGGTATCCAGGAATGCGCGTTGCAGCGCCGGCTTGGCTACCTTGAATCCTATGAATTCGTGGTAGCTGTTGGACGCGTAATGTCCTTTCGCCACCTGCAGGACGTCGAATGCGAACTCGGTTTTGATGTGGGACGAGGCGTCATCGGCATACGTCACGCGATCCCCGAATTCGACGCGCAGTTTGGGGTATAGCATGGACACTCCCGGGTTGGTGGCCAAGGGATGCCCCGTATTATCGGCGGCGTAGTGCGCTAAAGCTCCTAGGGAGAATGCATACTCGTTCAGGTCCTGGGACTCTTTGATCAGATTGATCACGAAGTCCCCGCTGCGGACATAGTGCAGCAGATCGGTGAACAGCTTGGACCCGAACGGATAGTAGCCCATGTCCTGGATAATGCTTCCGCCATAGGCGTAGGCGTGGGCTTCCACCAACTGCTCCGGAGTCGAGTCCGGAAATCGTTTGAGGAGAAGACCCTTGATGGTGGTGTCCCACACCGAGTCGATAATCGCTTCGTGCGTAAGGACGGAGTATGAAAACGCGCTGGGAGCCGCGAGCACCAGCAACAATCCCATAGCCAGCACTGCCCGAGTTTTTCGAAACATTCGCATAGCACTTGCCGAAGGTCAGGCCCTCGCTTTTTGACCCATCACCATCTGACCGATCATCAGGCCGGCGCCACCCAGGATCATCACGGCGCTCACTATAGGCGATAGCGTCTCTGAATGATTCGTTTCCACGCCGATGGAAACCGGACCCGCCGTGAAACCATCATGGTCCCGATGTGGAATCGGAATCACCAGGGAAGCGATTCCCAATATCAGTACTACTAGTCCGATCCAAGACATCGGCTTCATGGTGTCTAGATCCGACCGAGGAGCATCAAGATCAGAACGATCACTAGAATCGTCCCCAGACCTCCACTCGGGTAGTATCCCCAGCTACGGCTGTGAGGCCAGGTGGGGAGAGAGCCCGCGAGCAACAAGACCAGCAGCACTATTAATATGAGTCCCATGTCGATTAGCCTCCGACTTTGAAGGTGCTGATGCCGGACCAAAGCCCGGTTACTTGCAGAATCCACACGACGACGGCGACTACGACCACGGCATTCAAAATCGTCTTGATGCTCGAGGCCATGGGTATGTAGCGATTTATCAAGTACAACGCTACGCCGACTACAATCAGCGCAACGACCAGATTTACTAAAGGCATAGTCCTAATTCCTCTGGAAGGGTAGAGGCAATCCTTTGCCCAATCGGACAGTCTGAGAAGTATGGGGCACATCCCAATTACCTGACCGCACCGCGTCAAAAATGACCAAATGCGGTCGTACAGCGCGGTAGGACTCCCAAAAGTTTCATGTCACGCTTTGCCGCAGGCGGGATCTATGAAGATGGGAAAGGCAGGTCGCGATGCAATTTCAAGAAGTGGCTACGTGCAACGTCCAAGCCGAACAAAAGAAAGCTGATCGCATCCCGCCCACGCAAGTTCCTACAAATAAGCCACAAATTCCACCGCATCTGCTGATCGGCGGAGACGGCACATAACGCCCGCAAGAAATGAAAACCGGCTCAGATTCATCTGAGCTATAGAAGCAACTGGTCGTTTTCCCTGAGGTGTCAAAGATGCTCGGATGGATGATCGTTTTTGCAATGCTAGCTGTATCAGCGGCGGCTGCCGCTATGACCGGGAGTTCCGCGGCAGTCTCGGTGGGACCGGCTAGTGTTGTCTTTGCAACGTTGTTTCTGGTTGGGCTGCTTACCCGGGCGCTACGGGGAAAGTCCTGGTGAGCGCGCGACTTTACAAACCTTTTACCTCTTCATCCAATTCCACGCGCCTGATTCTTTGCTTTTTCTCTGCCAGCGATCTTAAGCTGCATCAGCCACCGCGCCTTGCCGGTCTGACTTCCTCCACTTCCTGTCTGGTGGGGCCCGACGACCGTTCTAAATCGTTCGCCCGTCATTATGCGGCCCTGCGGCTCGAGAACGAATGCCTTCTCGCAATCCAGGCGGAGCCGAACGACGTGCTGCCCACCGCGGAAGCGCTGCGTGCGGCGGGATATCCTTCCATCTTTGTTCTGCGCGACAAACCAACGGAGCTGGCCGCGGAAGACCTGGCCGCGACCGATCTGGAGCCCAGTGCGGATAAGGGCCGGATCCGGTGGCCGGAGCGCTTGCGGTCCATAGAAGGCGAATTCGACGCAGCCTATCTGGAACTGATGGAGGCGACTGCGCTGGGTCATGCTCCCACCGCGGCGGCCGCCTGGTTTCTGGACAACATGTACATGATCCGGACCACTGTGGCGCAGGTAAAGCAGGACCTGCCGCGCAAGCAGCGGCGCGGTACAGCGATTGGCGCGCAGGTCTATCAAGTGGCGCGGACGCTGGTTCTGCAGAGCCGCTTGACTCTGACCGAAGTGAATATTCGCGAGGCGTTGCGCGATTATCAAACGGCGTATCCGCTGGCCATTGAGGAGCTGTGGCTGTTTCCGATCCTGTTGCGGCTGGCTTTACTGGAACAGCTGGCAAAGCTGGCTGGCAGTACCGGTCGTGGTCAGCAGTATCGCGAGCTGGCGTTTCTGTGGGCCGATCGATTAACATCGGCGGCCCGGGGCGGCCCCGAGGTAATCGAATCGATGCTCGCGCGAATGGAGGGCGAAAGTCACTCCTTGGAAGCGCCCTTTCTGGCGAGCCTGACCGAGCAACTGCAGGGCGACGAGCATGCGCTGGCTCCCGTGCAGGCCTGGATGGAAGCGCGCCTGCAACAGTCTCCGCTGGCGATCGTCCGCGCAGAGCACGGCCGTGAAGCGGCGGAAAGCGTCGCCACTGCGCAGGCTTTCGGCAGCCTGCGAACTCTGAGCCGCCTGGATTTCAACCGGATCTTCGAAGCCGTCAACCTCATTGACGCCGAGCTGCAGAAGGATCCAGCCATTATTTATCAGCGCAGCGATTTCGCCACGCGCGACCAGTGCCGTCGTGAGGTGGAGCGAATCGCGCGCCGTAGCGGACTCACGGAACAGCAAGTGGCGCGCCTGGCGATCGGTCTGGCGACTGAGGCTCCAGACCCCAAGCAACGTCACGTTACGTATTTCCTGCTGACCGAAGGGGTTCTCGAATTAGAGCGCCGCGCGGGCGCACACCCTTCCGCTCGAACCCGGCTGACCCGGTCGATCCGCCGGCACGCGACCCCGCTCTACCTGGGAAGCATTGTGTGCCTGACGCTGGCCTTCACGGGGATCACGATTGCGCTGGCGCAGACGTTGGGTGTTTCCCAGCAGCGCGCGCTGGAGATTTTCGGTCTGCTGGCGCTTTTTCCTTTAAGTGAACTGTGCATTCAGATTGTGAACGCCCTGGTGATTTCCATTTTCACTCCGGTGATGCTGGCGAAGATGGATTTTCAAGGAGGAATTCCTCCCGAGGATGCCACCTTGGTGGTGGTGCCGATGATGCTGGGGAGCGTCGAGGTGGTGCAGCGGGAGATTGAAAAGCTGGAAGTGCGGTTTCTAGCGAATTGGGAATCCAATGTGTCATTCGGTCTCTTTGCGGATTTTACGGATAGCGAAAATCCGACGGCCGCCAGCGATTCCGCATTACTGCAAGCTGCACGCAATGGTATCGCGGCCCTGAACGCGCGCTATCCTGGCGAACGATTTGTTCTTTTTCACCGGCGTCGCGTGTGGTCGGAAAGTGAACAAAAATGGATCGGCTGGGAGCGCAAGCGAGGCAAGCTGGAAGAGCTCAATGCGTTCCTCACGGGCACCGGATCACCGGACATTCTGAACCTGGGTAAACTGCCGCAGGAGATCCGCTACGTGATCACGGCGGATTCCGATACGCAACTGCCCGCCGGTTCCGCGCGCCGCATGATCGAAACCCTGGCACATCCGCTGAATCACGCGGAGTTGGATCCTCAAACGAATCTTTTGAAAAGAGGGTACGCCATCATTCAGCCGCGGATGAATATCGCGTTGCCGGGCGCTACCGCGACGCGCTTCACGCGGATTTTTGCCGATACCGCAGGCACCGATCCGTACTGCCCGTCGGTCTCCGATGTGCAACAGGATTTGTTCGGCGAAGGGATCTATCACGGCAAAGCCATCTATGATGTGCGGGCTTTTCACGCCGCCCTCACGAATCGCTTTCCGTCTGAAACTCTACTCAGCCACGATCTGATCGAGGGTTCCTTCGCCAGAGTGGGTCTGGCTTCGGATATTGAACTCCTGGAAAACCTGCCGCTGGACTACGGCAGCTTCGTCCGCCGGCAGCATCGCTGGATCCGCGGAGACTGGCAGATCGCACGTTGGATTCTGCCGCGGATCCCGGGGCGCGACGGACACCTGGCGCCGAATCCTTTATCGATCATCAGCCGCTGGCGAATCTTCGACAATCTGCGCAGAAGTCTGGTTCCGGTAGCGTCGTTGCTGCTGCTTCTGCTCGGGTGGTTCGTTTCCGGAACACCGGGCGTGTGGACCGCGGCTACGCTCGCGATCGCTATTCCGGGAATCGCGCCGCTCCTGGATCGCTGCGCCCGGCATGTTCAGGGATCAGTGGACGGCTGGCAGGGCGCCGCGGATGAGATCACACGGACAGCCATCATGCTGGCGTTTTTGCCCCATCAGGCCTGGATCGCCATGGATGCGATTGGGCGGGCCTGCTACCGCAGCTTCGTCAGCCATCGGAACTTGCTGGAGTGGCAAACGGCCGAGGCGGCGGAGACGCAGGGGAACGATCTCGCCGCGGTTGACTTTCAGATTCGCATCGTCGGAAGTATCTCGGGCGCACTGATCGTGCTGCTCAACCTCACGGGACAGTCTCTGACGGGATCTGCTTTCCTGGCCCTGTGGCTCATCTCGCCCTTGCTGCTGCGGTGGCTGGGAAACCCGGCCCGTCGCTCGCAGCCGCAGCTATCACGCTTGGGAACACTGTACTTACGGCGAGTGGCGCGCAGGACCTGGCGCTATTTCGACGATCTGGTGGGTGAGAGTTCCAACTGGCTCCCTCCCGATAACTCTCAAGTGGCCCTTCGGGTGGAAGTGGCGCAGCGCACCTCGCCTACCAATATAGGGCTGTGGCTGGTGTCGGTGCTTGCGGCCCATGACTTCGGATATATCACGGCCGATGACCTGACGCAGCGGACTACCGCGACCATGGACACGCTGGAGCGCCTTGAGCGCTACGAAGGCCACATTCTGAATTGGTACGACACCAGTACGCTTGAGCCTCTTTTACCGCGATACGTTTCCAGCGTCGATAGTGGGAATCTCATCGCCAGCCTGTGGACTTTCGCGCAGGGCTGCGAAGAGATCCTGGACGCTCCCGCGATTGGTCCAGCCTGTTTGAAAGGCCTGTCCGATACGGTCGCGGTGCTGTCGGACGCGTCGGCGGAAGATGCCTTCCTGGCGGTCCCGATAAGGTCAACTCGGCGCCTACTCCGTGGAGTAGTGAGAGGCCATCATTTGCTGGGCCGGGTTCGGCTGACGGCGCACGCCGTTGCCCAGGTGGGGGATCTGCAGCACTGGAAGACGTCGCCGAAAGACGAGCGCGCGTATTGGTCCGCGCGCCTGGTTCATGAGAGCACTTCCTGGACCGGCGTGATCGACAGGTACTTGAGCTGGATGGAAACGCTGGCAAGCCCGCCGGACGCATTTCTGCGCGCGGTGGGAGAAGACGCAGTCACACTGCGGGAGCAAGGCCTTAAGGCGATTCCCTCTTTGCGCACGCTGGCTTCCGGATACGCGCCGGTGGAAACGCTGCTATCTCATCGCGCCACGCCGGAAATGCGTCCGGAGGCGGCGGCCTGGCTCGAGCAGATCAGCTCCCAGTACCTGCAGGCGAAAGCTTACGCAGCGGAAATGGTTACGCGAGTTGAATCGCTGGCAGCGCGCGCCAACGCACTGGCTTCCGGCGTGAACATGCGCTTCTTGTACGACGAAAAACGCAAGCTGTTTGCCGTCGGATACACCGTTGGTGGACCGGTCGAGTTCACCAGCCACTACGATTTGCTGGCCAGCGAGAGCCGCCTGGCAAGTCTGGTGTCCATCGCCAAGCACGACGTCCCGACGGAGCATTGGTTCGCCCTGGGCCGGATGCGCAATGGCGCTGGACGCCACCAGGCGCTGCTTTCCTGGAGCGGGACGATGTTCGAGTACCTGATGCCCATGCTGTTCATGCGCACCTACGCCAATTCTCTCCTGGATCAAGCCTGCCGTGAAGCTGTAACCCGTCAGAACGAGTATGGACAGGAGAAGAATGTTCCGTGGGGTATTTCCGAATGCGCCTATAGCGCCCTTGACAGTAACCAGGTGTATCAATATCGGGCCTTCGGCGTCCCCACGCTGGCGCTGCACCAGGATATGGATGCGGAGCCGGTGGTGGCTCCCTACGCCACGGCGCTGGCGTTAATGCTGGATCCCAGCGACGCGCTCGACAATTTGAACGCGCTGGATGCTCTGGGCGTCTCGGGTCCCATGGGGTTTTATGAAGCCATCGATTTTTCGCGAACTCCCAAGCGCGGTGGCAGCCCGGGCGTCGTCATTTACACCTACATGGCGCACCACGAGGGAATGACGCTGCTGGCTCTGGGCAACACTTTGCTTCAAGGAACCATGCAGCGCAGATTCCACAGCGATCCGCGCATTCAGGCGGTGGAATCGTTACTGTTCGAGCGCGTACCGCTCGTGCGCATGCAATTGGGCGAGATGCGGGCCAGAACGGCGCCTCTGCGCGAACCGGATCTAGCGGAGCCTGCGGAACGCACCTGGACGGAGCCGGCTACATTTTTTCCGCGCGCCTATTTGTACGGAAGCGATCGCTACTCATTGATGATTACGAATTCCGGATCCGGCTATAGCCGCTGGAGGAATTTGGACATCAGCCGGTGGCGCGCGGATACGACACTCGACCCGTG
>Ga0207667_10011006_pt1 | contig 10541 bp, 9 predicted proteins | sample KBSCornC52_FD_184301 | JGI IMG/M metagenome (GOLD analysis project Ga0207667, IMG submission 184301) | Corn rhizosphere microbial communities from Kellogg Biological Station, Michigan, USA - KBS Corn C5-2 (SPAdes) (version 2) | ecosystem: Host-associated > Plants > Roots > Rhizosphere > Soil ...
CATGACCATCATCAAGAACGGCACCATCGTTACGGCGGACCTCAGCTACAAGGCCGACGTCAAGGTCGAGGGCGGCAGGATCGTCGAGATCGGGCAGAACCTTGCGGGCGGCGACGTGCTCGACGCCACGGGCTGCTACGTCATGCCGGGCGGCATCGATCCGCATACGCATCTCGAAATGCCCTTCATGGGCACCTACTCGACCGACGATTTCGAATCGGGCACGCGCGCGGCGCTGGCCGGCGGCACCACGATGGTGGTCGACTTCTGCCTGCCCAGCCCCAACCAGTCGCTGCTCGAAGCGCTGCAGATGTGGGACAACAAGACCAGTAAGGCCTCGTGCGACTACTCGTTTCACATGGCCATCACCTGGTGGGACAAAAAGGTGTGGGAGGAGATGGCCGAGGTGGTGAAGCGCGGCATCACCTCGTTCAAGCACTTCATGGCCTATAAGGGCTCGCTGATGGTGAACGACGACGAGCTGTTCGCGTCGTTCCAGCGCTGCGCCGACCTGGGCGCGCTGCCGCTGGTCCACGCCGAGAACGGCGACGTCGTCCTCGCCATGACCGAAAAGCTCATGGCCGAAGGCAACAACGGCCCCGAGGGCCACGCCTATTCGCGGCCGCCCGAGGTCGAGGGCGAGGCGACCAACCGCGCCATCATGATCGCCGACATGGCTGGAGTGCCGCTCTACGTGGTGCACACGAGCTGCGAGCAGAGCCACGAGGCCATCCGCCGCGCCCGGCAGAAGGGCATGCGCGTCTATGGCGAGCCGCTGATCCAGCACCTGCTGCTCGACGAGAGCGAATACTTCAACCGGGACTGGGACTACGCGGCGCGCCGGGTGATGAGCCCGCCCTTCCGCAACAAGCAGCACCAGGATTCGCTGTGGGCCGGCCTGCAGGCGGGCTCGCTCCAGGTGGTCGCAACCGACCACTGCGCCTTCACCACCGCCCAGAAGCGCGTCGGCGTCGGCAACTTCGCCAAGATTCCGAACGGCACGGGCGGTCTCGAGGATCGCATGCCGCTGCTGTGGAGCTACGGCGTCAACACCGGCCGGCTCACCCCCAACGAATTCGTCGCGGTGACCTCGACCAACATCGCCAAGATCCTCAACATGTATCCGCGCAAAGGGGCCGTCATGGTCGGCGCCGATGCCGACCTCGTGGTGTGGGATCCCAGGAAGGAAAAGACCATCTCGGCCAAGTCGCAGCAGTCGATCATCGACTACAACGTGTTCGAGGGCTTCAAGGTCAAGGGCCTGCCGCGCTACACGCTGACCCGCGGCAAGGTGGCGGTCAATGACGGCAAGGTGCAAGCCGAGCAGGGCCACGGCCAGTTCGTCGCCCGCGAGCCCAACAACCCCGTCAACCGCGCGCTCTCGACCTGGAAGGAGCTCACCGCTCCGCACAAGATCGAGCGCGCCGGCATTCCCGCGACGGGGGTCTGACCTGAGCTCGGTCGTTTCCGCCAAGGGCCTCGGCCTCACCTTCCGCACCAATGACGGCGACGTCGTGGCGCTCAGCGACGTCAATCTCGACATCGAGCAGGGCGAGTTCGTCTCGTTCATCGGCCCTTCGGGCTGCGGCAAGACCACGTTCCTCAGGGTCATCGCCGATCTCGAGCAACCGACCTCGGGCTCGATCAGCGTCAACGGCCTTGCCCCGGATGCGGCGCGCAAGGCGCGCTCCTATGGCTATGTGTTCCAGGCGCCGGCGCTGTTCCCGTGGCGGACGATCGAAAAGAACGTCGCTCTGCCGCTCGAGATCATGGGCTACAACGAGGCCGACCGGAAGGCGCGCATTGCCCGCACCATGGAGCTGGTGAACCTGACCGGCTTCGAGCGCAAATTTCCCTGGCAGCTCTCGGGCGGCATGCAGCAGCGCGCCTCGATCGCCCGGGCGCTGGCCTTCGATGCCGACCTGCTGCTGATGGACGAGCCGTTCGGCGCGCTCGACGAGATCGTGCGCGACCATCTCAACTCCGAGCTCCTGAAGCTCTTCGCCGCGACCAAAAAGACCATCGCCTTCGTCACCCACTCGATTCCCGAGGCGGTATATCTGAGCACCAAGATCATCGTGATGAGCCCGCGGCCCGGCCGCGTCACCGACATCATCCAGTCGACCCTGCCCGCCGAACGGCCGCTCGACATCCGCGAGACGCCGGAATTCCTGGAAATCGCGCATCGGGTCCGCGAGGGTCTGCGTGCCGGCCACAGCTATGAGGATTAGGTGAGCGCCGCGATCGACGCCGCACTGGAGCCGACCGACGCCTGGACGCGTATCCGCGCCGGCCGCACCGTTCCCGTCCTCACCTTCGTCGTCGCGATCCTGATCGTCTGGTACGTCGCCGCGATCCTTGCCAACGGCCCGGCCACGCGGATGGCGCTGGCCAATGCCAACCCGCCGCCGACGCCGATCCAGTATGTCCTGGCCACCTGGGCGCAGCAGCGGCCGATCGTGCCGGCGCCGCACCAGATCGTCGTCGACTTCTTCAACTCGACCTTCATCGCCAACCCCACGACCAACCGCAGCCTCGTCTATCATGCGTGGGCGACGCTCGCGCCGACCCTGCTCGGCTTCGCCATCGGCACCCTGCTCGGCGTTTTGCTCGCGGCCGCCATCGTCCATGTGCGCTCGCTCGACAAGAGCCTGATGCCCTGGATCATCGCGTCGCAGACCGTGCCCATTCTCGCCATCGCGCCGATGATCATCGTCGTGCTCGGCTCGATCGGGTTGACGGGCGTTTTGCCCAAGGCGGTGATCTCGACCTACCTGTCGTTCTTCCCGGTGACGGTCGGCATGGTGAAGGGCTTCCGCTCGCCGCTCCCGATCCACCTCGACCTGATGCGGACCTACAGCGCGACCAGATGGCAGGTGTTCTGGGCGCTGCGCTTTCCGGCGGCGGTGCCGTTCCTGTTCATCTCGATGCGCATCGCGATTGCCGCGAGCCTCGTCGGCGCCATCGTCGGCGAACTGCCGACCGGCGCGCCGGCCGGGCTGGGCATGCGCATGCTGGGCGGCTCCTATTACGGGCAGACCATCATCATCTGGTCGGCCCTGTTTGCTGCGGCCATCGTCGCCGCCGCGCTGGTCGGGCTGGTCGGACTGGCCGATCGCCTCGTCGCCCGCCGCATGGGAGGCCGGACATGATCCGCATGCCCATGCCCTGGCAATCGTGGCTGGCGCTGGTGGCGCTGGTGGGTGCGCTGGTGCTTCCCTTGACCCGCGACGGCAGCGCGTGGCTCTGGCAGGATCCGGCCGGCATCGTCGGCGCGCTCGCCATCGCCGCAGCCGCCGCGCTTGGCCTGCGCCGCCAAGCCGACTGGCTCACCGATATCGTGCTTGCGGTGGTGGCGCATGGCGTCGCGATCGAGCTGCTGCTGCGCGTCCCCGATCTCGTGGGCAAGGCCGGCTGGGGCTTCTGGCTGACCACGCTCGCGGCCTGGCTGCTTGCCTGGCTGCTGGTCGCGCGGCTGTCGACCCGGATGCCGCGCAGCGCCGGCGCCCGCTGGTCGGTCAACCTCGCCGTGCCGCTGATCTTCGGTGCCTGGCTGCTGCTCTTATGGCAGGTCGTGGTCGTCGGCGCCGGAGTACCGGCCGTCCTGCTCCCGCCGCCGAGCGCGATCTGGCTGAAGCTCATCGCCGATCCGGGACAGGTGTGGGCCGATTTCAGCCAGACCTTCCTGAGGTCCGTGCTGATCGGCTACGTCGCCGGGTGCGGCCTCGGCTTCCTCGTGGCGCTGATCGCCGATCGGTTCGCCTTCGCGCGGCTCGGACTGCTGCCGATCGGCAGCTTCGTTTCGGCGCTGCCGCTCGTCGGCATCGCGCCGATCCTGGTGATGTGGTTCGGGTTCGACTGGCCGTCCAAGGCCGCCGTCGTCGTGGTGATGACGTTCTTCCCGATGCTGGTGAACACCGTCGCCGGCCTCAACGCCTCCGACAGCATCGACCGCGACCTGCTGCGCACCTACGCGGCGGGCTACGGCCAGTCGCTCATGAAGCTGCGCCTGCCGGCCGCGCTGCCCTTCATCTTCAATGCCCTCAAGATCAACTCGACTCTCGCTTTGATCGGAGCCATCGTGGCCGAATTCTTCGGCACGCCGATCGTCGGCATGGGATTCCGCATCAACATCGCCGATGGGCGGCTCGAGGTGGATCTGGTCTGGGCGGTTATCGCGGTGGCGGCGCTCGCCGGCTCCGCGTTCTACGGGATCGTCGCGCTCATCGAGCGCTCGGCGACCTTCTGGCATCCATCGTTTCGTCAGTCGTCTTAACAGGGAGAACCATCACATGAAAAAACTGGCCATGATCAGCGCTCTGGCGCTGGCCGTTGCCGCCTTCACCAGCTCGGCCTTCGCGGCCGATCCGGTGCGGCTGCAGCTCAAATGGTCGGCCGACGCACAGTTCGCCGGCTACTACGTCGCCGCGGCCAAGGGCTTCTACAAGGACGCCGGCCTCGACGTCACCATCCTGCCGGGCGGGCCGAACGTCGCGCCGGAGCAGGTGATTGCCGGCGGCGGTGCGGACGTCATCGTCGACTGGATGGCGGCGGCGCTGGTGGCACGCGAAAAAGGCGTGCCGCTGGTCAACATCGCGCAGCCCTTCGCCAAGGGCGGCCTGCAGCTCACCTGCTGGAAGTCGAGCGGCGTCACGACGCCGGCCGACCTCAAGGGCAAGACGCTCGGCGTCTGGTTCTACGGCAACGAGTATCCGTTCTTCGCCTACATGTCGAAGCTCGGCATCAAGGCGACCGGCGACAATCCGGACGTGAAAGTCCTGCAGCAGGCCTTCAACGTCGACCCGCTGCTGCAGCACCAGGCCGACTGCATCTCGACCATGAGCTACAACGAATACTGGCAGGTGCTCGAATCGGGCGTGAAGCCGGATGACCTCGTGGTCTTCAAGTACGCCGACCAGGGCGCCGCGATGCTCGAGGATGGCCTCTACACCACCGAGGACAAGCTCAAGGATGCGGCCTGGCAGGATCGTCTCGCCCGCTTCGTGAAGGCCTCGATGCAGGGCTGGGACTACGCCCAGAAGAACCCGGCCGAGGCGGTGCAGATCGTCGAGTCGAACGATCCGACCGGCGCCATCAGCGACGAGCACGAAACGCACATGATGGACGAGATCAACAAGCTCACCGCCGGCACCAACGGCGCGCTCGATCCGGCCGCCTACAAGACCACGGTCGACATGCTGCTGGCCCAGAAGATCATCACCAAGGAGCCGGAAGGCGCCTTCACCAACGACATCACCACCGCGGCCAGCAAGTAATCAGGCCTTCGGTTTTTTGGCGGGGGCGGACGATGAGTCCGCCCCCTGGCTTTTCGCGGTGTCCTCGGCTTCGAGCACGCCCGCATCCACGGCCTGCTTGAGCGGCGTCACGCGCATCGATTCGAGCCGCAACTGCAGCGTGATCGGCTCGCTGTTGGTGCCGGGCGGGCCGGTCCGCGGCACCACGAACTTGATCTCGAGGATGTCGTTGCCGCGGGAATCCTTGCCGCCGAGCCTGGCGATCGTCTGCGGGATGATCATCTTGCCGTTGATGCGCGCCGCCGAGGTGAAGGCGAGGGTGCCGACGTTTTCGCCGTTCACCACCACGTCGACGTCGCGCTCGGGCTTGCTGGAATCGGTGTTGGCCCAGCTCTCGAAGGTCAGCAGCAGATCGTCGTCGGGCAGCGGCACCTGCATGCGGATGATGCCGTAATCGCCGAACGAGCGGATACCGGTCGTGCTCGGGGGCATGAAGCCGCACCAGCGGACGGTGTCGAGCTTGTAGCCGTTGCGGTCCGGCACGAAGCTGATCGGCTCGCCCAGCGGATAAAAGCCCGAGATGATGCGCGGGAAGCACGACGCGCTGCGGGTGATGTAGTAGGCGCGGTACTCCGGCGTCACCTGCGGGAACAGCACCATGTAGAGCACGACCAGGTCGAACATGGCGATGAACGCCACGACGATCAGGTGCCAGGCACGCGGGCGGTAAAGGGGCGGCATCAGGCGGTCACATCAAATAGTAGGAGCGGCCGATCCAGGTCGGCAGCAACAGGACATCGAGGATCAGCATCGCCGGCAGCAGGATGTAGAACAGCCATTTCCAGCGCGACAACAGCAGCGCCGCGGTGATCAGCACCGGGCCGAGCCCGACCACGAAGCGCAGCATCGAATAGGCGTTGGTCGAAAGCGGCAGCAGCACGCCGAACAGCGAGAAGATCGCCCAGTCCCACTTGCCCTTCCACGCCATCACGCCGGAGAGCGCCATGCCGGCGATGGCCGCGAGCCCGAAGGCCAGGTCGGTCGAAATCGTGCTGTAATTGCCGTTGTCGAACTGCAGCTTCATCGTCAGGTAGAGATTGTTGAACGGATCGGCGAAAGCCCGGCCCCAGGCGCGCTGGATATGTACAAAGGCGAGCGCGTCGCCCGAGTGGAACCAGAGGTAGATCGCAAAGCAGCAGATGCCGACCGGCACCAGCGCCACCGCCAGCAACAGGTCGGTGCGCTTCCACAGCGTCCTGAAAAAGCCTCCGATCGTGCCGCCGTCCTTGAGGTGGTTCTGGAACGCCGCGATGAGGATTGCGGCGGCGAACAGCAGGCCCGTCGAGCGCGTCGCCGACATCAGCGCGCCGGTGGCGCCGGCGGCGACATAGTCGCGCTGCTTGAGGAGCACGAAACCGGACGCGGTCAGCAGGATGAACAGCGCCTCGGTATAGAGCGTCGAGAAATAGTACGAGAACGGCCCCAGAAAGAGGAAGAAGCAGAACAGGAAATAGGCGCGGAACTTGTTGTCGAACAGCGGCCAGCTCAGGATCGCCGCCCACACCGTGAGCAGGCAGGTGAGGATCGAGCCGCCGACCAGCATCGACAGGCCGGTGATGCGGTTCACCACCCAGACCAGGATCGAGTAGAACGGGAAGAACGCCCAGTTGTTGGCATCGCCCTTGTCGAACCCCGAGGGGCGCCCCTCGTACCCGTTGAGCGCCAGCCGTTCATAGGCGTTGCAGTCATAGACGCACAGGGCGCGAAGGTAGTCGTTGAAGCCCCAGTGCCCGCTCGTACGCACATAAACCGCGTAGCGCAGCGCCAAGCCGATCAGCATCAGGTAGAACGGCAGCAGCACATAACCGGGAATCCGCCACGTCCATCGGCGCGCGGCGGCTTTGTCTCGAGCGAAGGTTTCGTCCATCGGCGCGGCAGTCCCACGAAATCCCACTGGGGCCGGAGCCCTTTTAACGCATAGAAACGCCCGAACCCAACAACTTCGCCAGCCCGGGGACAGTTCCCGCACTTGCACAACAATTGGGCGGTATCTGCAACCAAAATACGTCCTCGCAACTTTGTGACTCACCCAACTGCGTCACGGAGCTTCCACAAAATGAACGGCATCATTTATCTCGTCGGCCTCGTCGTCGTGGTCCTGGCGATCTTGTCCTTCTTCGGCCTGCGCTGAGGAGGGCTGAACCCATGACCATCGAACGCGACATCGTCATCGCCACCGGCCCGGCGGCCGGCGGCATCCAAGAACATCATTCCTATCTCGACTGGCCGGCGATCATCGGCGGCATCCTGCTTGCCTCGGCGATCTCGCTGCTGCTCTTGACCTTCGGGTCCGCAGTCGGACTGAGCTTCGCCAATTTCCGCACCTATAACGGCGTCTCCCCGGTCTGGGCGGCCATCGCCGCGGCGAGCTGGCTGCTCTGGGTGCAGATTTCGAGCTTCATGTGCGGCGGATACCTCACCGGCCGCATGCGCCGGCGCTTCCACGACGCCACCGAGCATGAAAGCGACGTTCGCGACGGCTCCCATGGCCTTTTGGTCTGGGCCGGTGCGCTGGTCATCGGCGGCATCATTGCCGTGAGCGGTATCGGCTCGGCAGCCAATGCCATCGGCAGCATCGTCGGCACCGCCACCAATGCGGCGTCCAACGTCGCGCAGGGTACGGCGGCCAACCCGCAGGTGGCGAACGCCGCGTCCTCCCTCGATCCGACCGGCTACTTCGTCGACGAGCTCTACCGTGTGCCGCCCGGCGCGACCGCGCCGCAGGGCACCAATCCCGGCGACGTCCGGGCCGAAACCGCCCGCATCCTCGCGGCGAGCGCCACGACCGGCGTCTCCGCCGACGACAAGACCTATCTCGCCGCGCTCGTGTCGCGGCAGACCGGCCTGCCGCAGGACCAGGCCAGTGCCCGGGTCGACCAGGTGCTGAAGTCGGTCGACGATGCCAAGGCCAAGGCCGCCGATGCCGCCGAAACGGCACGCAAGGCCGCCGTGCTGGCGGCCTTCCTCGCCGCCGCGTCGCTGCTCGTGTCCGCCGTGGGCGCCTATTGGGCGGCCATGAAGGGTGGCAAGCATCGCGACGAAGGCACCGAATTCACCGGCATGTTCGGCCGCTACTGAGGAGGATCGGAGATGCGTGGTCTTGGAACTGGAATCCTGCTCTGGATACTCGGCGTGCCGATCTGGCTGATCATCATCATCCTGCTGTTCGTGCACCACTAAGAGTGCAGCCGCAGCAGATGCGAAAGGCGGGCCCCGAGCCCGCCTTTTCTTTGGCGGTTACCCCGCCGACCTTGCCATGGGTGCAAACGGCATGGAATCGTCTTCTCCGTCGAGCAGCTTGCGGACCTGCTCCGCCGGCATCGGCCGGGCGATGAGAAACCCCTGCGCCTCGGTGTAGCCGGCAGCGTGGACGTTCCGCAATTGCGCCGCCGTCTCGATGCCTTCGGCCGTGGTGACGATGCCCATGCCGTGGCCGATCTCGGCGACCGCGCGCACGATGGTCTGGGCGCCCTTGGCGTTGTCGATGGCGCGCACGAACGCGCCGTCGATCTTGATCTTGTCGAACGGGTAGCTCAGCAGGTAGCTCAGCGCCGAAAAGCCGGTGCCGAAATCGTCGAGCGCGATCTTGACCCCGAGCGCGTGAAGCTGCCGCAGCGCGTCCAGATTGGCGGCGCTGTTGTCGAAGAACACCGATTCGGTGATCTCGATCTCGACCCGCTCGGGCGCGAGTCCGACGGCGCCGAGCGCGTTCATGATCGTCGCCACGACATTGCCGCGCTGGAACTGGACCGAGCTCACATTGATGGCGATGCGGATATCGCGCGGCCATTTCGCGGCCTCCGAGATCGCCTCGCGCAGCACCCACTCGCCGATCGGTACGATGAGGCCGGTTTCCTCTGCCACCGGGACGAAGCGCGAGGGCGGGATGGTCCCGTCCTCGCGGTGCCGCCAGCGCAGCAGGGCCTCGAAGCCGCTGAGCGCCTGGCGCTTGAGGTTGAGGATCGGCTGGTAGTTGATCTCGAACTCGCCGCGCTCGAGGGCGAGCGCCAGATCCCGTTCGAGCCGGCGCCGGTCGCGCAGCGCCTTGTCCATGGCCGGCTCGAAGAAGCGGTAGCTGCCCCGCCGCTCCGCTTTCGCCGCATAAAGCGCCAGATCGGCGTTCTTGAGCAGATCGTCGGGCGTGACGCCGTCGCCGGGAGCGATCGCCACCCCGACGGAAAAGGCGAGCTCGACGTCCTGGCCGTCGATGCTGAAGGGCTGCTTGCCCGATTCCGTGATGGCGACCGCCAGCATATGCGCATCGCGCGCCACGCTGCCCACATCCATGACCACGGCGAATTCGTCGCCGCCCATGCGGGCGGCCATGCCCGTGCTGCCGGCGGCGAGCTCGAGCCGCCGCGCGACCTCCATGAGCAGCGCATCGCCGGCGGCGTGGCCCAAGGTGTCGTTCACCGACTTGAAGCCGTCGAGATCGACCAGCAGCAGCGCGAAGCTGCCGAGCCCATCCGCCTCAGCCACGCACTCGGCGAGCCGCTGCTGCAGCATGTGCCGGTTGCAAAGCCCGGTGAGCGAATCGTGGTAGGCGCGATGCGCCAGCTCGTCCTGCAGGCGGGTGAACTCGGTGATGTCCTTGTGCGTCGCCACCCACCCGCCATCGGGCAACGGCACGTGATTGATCGACACCATCTCGCCGGTGTTGAGCCGGTGGATGTCGATGAAGGGCGCCCGCCGGTCGACGCGGGTCAGGCGTTCGTGCGCATAGGCCTGCGGGTCGTCGCCGACAAAAGTGTTTGCCGCAACGCGTGCCTTGACGATATCGGCGAGCGGCGTGCCCGGCCGGCCGAAGCGCCTGGGCAGGTGGTAGAGCGCGAGGAAGTAGCTGTTGCAGTAGGCGAGGCGGCTGTCGCCGTCGAAGATCGAAATGGCATAGCCGGTGCTGTCGAGCGCCGCCGCCATCCGGCGCTTCTGCAGCCGCATCGCCTTGCGCTGGCTCTTGATCTCGTCGGCGTGCGCGGCGATCTGCGCCGTGAGCCGCGTCTCGAGCGCGGCGAGCGCCTCGGCATGATCGCGCGCGCTTCGCTCGAGGTCGTGCCGCGACGCTTCATAGGCCGCAGCGACGAGCTCGAACAGGCGGTCGAGGTCGAGTTCCCCGTCCGCTCCCCGGGCTTGGTCGAGCTGCCCGGCGAGACGCTGGTCGACGGCCTCTGCCGGCATCCGATTCCCTTCAAGAAGGCCGGAAATCCAGCCCCTTTCTGAGGGATCGAG
>Ga0207667_10011008_pt1 | contig 10540 bp, 10 predicted proteins | sample KBSCornC52_FD_184301 | JGI IMG/M metagenome (GOLD analysis project Ga0207667, IMG submission 184301) | Corn rhizosphere microbial communities from Kellogg Biological Station, Michigan, USA - KBS Corn C5-2 (SPAdes) (version 2) | ecosystem: Host-associated > Plants > Roots > Rhizosphere > Soil ...
GATCTGGTTAACGCAAAGATTCGAGTGCGCCCCGTACGACAGACCCACTGCTGCCGAAGCGCGGCTGATCTCTTCCATCGCGACGACGTGCGCCAGATAGCCCATCGCCGTGCCGCCGAACTCTTCCTCGACGGTGATCCCGAGCAGGCCGAGATCGCCCATTTTTCGCCACAGGTCCTGCGGAAAAAGGTTGTCGTGATCGATCGCCGCAGCCCGCGGCGCGATCTCTGCGGCGGCGAAATCCTGCACGGTCGCGCGCAGCATGTCGATCGTCTCGCCCAGTGCGAAATTAAGCGACGGGAAGTTGGGCATCATCGCTCCTCAAGAGTCCGGCTTGCCGGCCATCACGATCAGCGTCTGCTGCATGATCGCGCACAGCGTGCGCTCGCCGGCGCGCTCCGCGTAGACCTCGCCCCGCGTGATCACCAGCGTTCTGCCGGGCTTCACGACCGAGGCTTCTGCGACCAGGCGCTCACCCGCCGCGGGTGCTATGAGGTTAAGCTTGTACTCGACCGTCAAAACGCTCGCGTCCGCGGGGAACAGCGTAAATCCGGCATACCCGCCGGCCGAATCGACGATCATGCTGACGATGCCGGCGTGGATGTATCCATGCTGCTGCGTCAGATCGTCCCGGCACGCCAACTCGATCGTACATGCACCAGGGGAGACGCCGGTCATGCGGGCGCCGATCAAGTGCATCGCTTTCTGCCGGTCGAAGCTCGCGCGCACGCGCGCCGCGTAGTCGGGGTCCGGCGGGACGTGCGCGGTGCTTGCACTCGAGCCTGCGTGCGGTGCGGTCATCGTCGCGCGTCCGGATGCGCTCAAAGACGGAAGCCTTCGACTCTATATGACGTTTACGTAAACGTCAATCAGCGACCGGCGCCGGCGGCGTCACGGCGCGCCGCCGTTCGGACCCCGGCGGAGCCGCTTGCGGCATTGCCGCTCCAGGGCCTCGATCTCCTGCAGGACGACCGCGATGTCTTCCTGCTGCTGCTTGAGCATTGCGCGACGCGCGGCCAGCACTTCGAGGAACTTGATCAGCTGCGGGCGCTCGCTCTTGCTGACATCGTACAGATCGAGGAGCTCGCGGATCTCGGTCAGCGACAGGCCCAGCCGCTTGCCGCGCAGAATCAGCTTGATCCGCACCCGCTCGCGCTCCCCGTAGATGCGCGCCTGGCCCGCGCGGCGCGGCGCCAGCAGGCCCTCGTCCTCGTAGAAGCGGATCGTGCGCGTCGTCAGCGCGAATTCCTGCGCGAGCTCGGAGATCGTGAACGTAGCCGGATTCGGATGCGAGGGCATTGCGGCGAAGCGGAACGTCGCGTGCGAAAGCGGAAAGCCAAGATACCACAAGGCGTCTACCCGGCTGCTCGCAGGACCGCGTGCAAGCTTGACAGCCAGCAGCGATTCGCACACGATGTTGCGTTGCACAAAACGGCCGGTGCGCCGCTATCGCCGCCCCGTGCCGGTCGACATGAACGCCCCGCTGCCGCCGATCCTCCATTATCCGCACGCCGAGCCGCCCGCCCCCGGGACCTCGCGCGAAGTCGCGCCCGGCATACACTGGCTGCGCATGCCTTTGCCGTTCGCGCTCGACCATATCAACTTGTGGCTGCTCGCCGACGGCATCGCTTGGACCCAGGTCGATTGCGGTTACGGCAACGCGGCGACGCGCGCGCTCTGGCAGACGCATTTCACCGGGTCGCTGGCCGGCAGGCCGCTCTGCCGCGTCATCGCCACCCACTATCATCCCGATCATCTGGGCAACGCGGCCTGGCTGGCGGCGCGCTTTTCCTGCCCGGTCATGATGCCGCAGGCCGAATATCTGACCGCCCACGCGATCGCGGGCGAGCACAGCGGTTATGGCGCGGCGCCGATGCGCGAAATGCTCCGCGCCCACGGCTTGTCGGCGCAGCATCTGGCGGCGCTCGATGCCCGCGGCAATCCGTACCGGCGCGGCGTGCCGGAAATCCCATCCAGTTTTCAGCGGCTGGCCGCGCACGATGAAATCCGCATCGGTGCCAACACCTGGCGCGTGATTCCCGGCTCCGGCCATTCGCCCGAGCACGCCTCGCTCTACTGCGAGGAGCTTGGCGTCTGCATTTCAGGCGACATGTTGCTGCCGCGCATCAGCACCAACGTCAGCGTCTGGCCGGTCGAGCCCGAAGGCGATCCGTTGCGCCGGTTCTTAGATTCGCTGACGGCGTTTGCCGACCTTCCCGGGGAGACGCTGATCCTGCCATCGCACGGCCTGCCTTTCGTCGGCGCCGGCGCTCGCGTCGCTCAGCTGCGGGAGCATCATGCGGCGCGGCTGGCCGAGATCGAAACCGCCGCAACGACGCCGAAGACCGCGGCGGAGATCGTGCCGGTGCTGTTTCGCCGCGAGCTCGATCTGCAGCAACGCTTTTTCGCGATGGGCGAGGCAATCGCTCATCTGAACCATCTGTGGCATCACGGCCGTCTGGATCGTCTGGTCGGTGACGACGGAACGATCCGCTTCGCCCGCGCCGCCGGAATACAATAAAGTCATTTGGAAAGGGTCTTGATGAGCGCGACCGATACCGCGGGTTTGAGCAAGCAGGGCTACGACCCGGTTGCGCTGGCGGATTCGCTCGCCAGCGCGGCCGACAAGAGCGCAAAGCTGCTCGGGGACTACCTCGCCCGGCAGTCGAAGTCGGGCCCTTCGCTCGCCACCGACGAATTCGGGCTGACCAAAGCCTTCATGGAAATGGCGGCGAAGATGCTGGCCAACCCGTATCGCATGGCCGAGACGCAGATGAATCTGTGGTGGGATTATTCGGCGCTCTGGCAATCGTCGATGCTCAAGCTGCTGGGGCAGACGTCGGCGCCGGTCGCCGAGCCGGCGAAAGGCGACCGGCGCTTCCGCCACGAGGACTGGCAGGAACATTTCCTGTTCGACTACGTCAAGCAGTCGTATCTGATCGCGGCCCGCTGGCTGCACAATGCCGTCGCAAGCGTCGAGGGTCTCGACGAGCACACGCAGAAAAAAGTCGATTTCTTCACCCGCCAGTACATCGATGCGCTGGCGCCGTCCAACTTCGCGCTGACCAATCCCGAAGTGTTCCGCGAAACCGTCGCAAGCGGCGGCCAGAACCTGGTCAAGGGCTTGAACAACCTCCTCGACGACATCGAGCGCGGCAACGGCCAGCTCAGGATATCGATGACCGACAGCAAGGCGTTCGAGCTCGGCGTAAACATCGCCACGACGCCGGGAAAGGTCGTCTACCAGAACGAGCTGATGCAGCTGATCCAGTACGAGCCGGCGACGGCCAAGGTCTACAAGCGGCCGCTGCTGATCATACCGCCGTGGATCAACAAGTATTACATCCTCGATCTGCGCGAGAAGAACTCGCTGGTCAAGTGGTGCGTCGAGCACGGGCTCACCGTCTTCGTGATCTCGTGGGTCAACCCCGACAAGAAGCTCGCCGGCAAGGATTTCGTCGACTACATGCAGGAAGGTCCGCTCGCGGCGCTGGGCGCGATCGAGCAGGCGACCGGCGAGCGCGAGATCAATGCGCTCGGCTACTGCCTCGGCGGAACGCTGCTGACCGCGACGCTGGCTTACATGACGGCGAAAAAGGACCGGCGCATCGTCAGCGCGGGCTTCATGACGTCGCTGGTCGATTTCACCGGCGCGGGCGAGCTCGAGGTGTTCATCGACGAGAGCCAGGTGCAGGCGCTGGAAAAGAAAATGAACGAGCGCGGCTATCTGGAGGGATCGGAGATGGCCAACTCGTTCAATATGCTGCGCAGCAACGACCTGATCTGGTCGTTCGTCATCAACAACTACCTGCTCGGCCGCGATCCGTTCCCGTTCGACCTGCTGCACTGGAACTGCGACTCGACGCGCATGCCGGCGAAGATGCACAGTTTCTATCTGCGCAACATGTACTTGCGCAATGCGCTGAAGGACGCGGCGGGCATCAGCCTGGCCGACGTGCCGATCGATGTGTCCAAAATCGCGCAGCCTGCATATTTCGTCTCGGCGATCGAGGATCACATCGCGCCCTGGAAAACGACGTATGCCGGCCCCAAGCTCCTCGGCGGCAAGTCGCGCTTCGTCCTGTCGGGATCCGGGCACATCGCCGGCATGATCAACCCGCCGTCCGCCAACAAATACGGCTATTGGACCAACGACAAGCTCGCTGCGACGCCGGATGAATGGCTGGCCGGCGCGAAGCAGCACGAAGGCTCGTGGTGGAACGACTGGCTGACCTGGCTCAAGCCGCAGCTCGGTCCGCAGGTCGCCGCGCGCGTACCCGGAAAGGGCGGCGCAAAAGGCCGCCTGAAAATCATCGAGCCCGCGCCGGGAAGCTATGCACGATTGCGCGCCGACGCGCTTTAGCATGGCGCGGGAGCGGTCGCGCCGTCTTAGGGGCGCTGGCCGTTTGCGCTGGTGAAACAGAACCATCCACAGGAGGTTTCGATGAAACGCGTCTCACTGATTTCAGCGGCACTGTTTGCATCGATCCTGAGCGCCGGCGTTGCGGCGCAGGCTCCGGCCAATGCCCCGGCCGTCGTATGCGCCAGCTGCGGCGTCGTGACCTCGGTTCGTTACGTCGAGCGCAAGGGTGAAGGCACCGGTGCCGGCGCCGTGGTCGGCGGCGTCGTCGGCGGCGTGCTCGGCCACCAGCTCGGCTCTGGTCGCGGCAATACCGCGGCCACGATCGCCGGCGCTGGTGTCGGCGCGTACGCCGGCAACGAAGTAGAGAAGAATGCGAAGAAAAAGTCCTACTATGTGATCAATGTGCAACTCGACAACGGCACAAGGCGCTCGTTCACGCAGGGATCGAACCCGCCGTTTCGCGAAGGCGATCGGATCAAGATCGTCGACGGCCGGCTCGCGCTGCTCGCCAAGTAGGCCATCGCGCTCGGCTGCCCGGCCCGGGGGATGTCGCGCCCGGGCTTTTTGTCGCGCGCCGGGCACGGCGCGGCGAGCCCAAGCGCGGGAACGCGCCCAATTGGATTAAGATGCCCTTGTTCGAGCAGTGCGACAAACCGACGGAGGAGATTGGTCGATGCGAACGGTGACGAAATCGTTTTGGGCGGCGGCGTTTGCGATCGGACTGTGTCTCGCCAGCGGGCCGGCCGCTGCGCAATTCGGCCAGTTCTTCTTCTTCGGCGACAGCCTGAGCGACGCAGGTTCCTTCAAGCCCGTGCTCCCGCCCGGTACCGGCAAGTTCACCACGAACCCGGGTCCGATCTGGGCCGAGGTGCTCGCGCAGCGGTACGGCTCGACGGCGACTCCCGCCAACCAGGGAGGCAACGACTATGCCGAGGGCGGCGCCCGCGTGACGCAGCTCCCTGGATTTCCCGCCTCGCCGCCGACCGGAACCGCGACGCCGGTATCCGTGCAGGTGCAACAGTTCCTGGCCAAGGGAGCGGTCGATCCGCACGGGCTGTATTCGGTGTGGGCCGGCGCCAACGACTTGTTTGTCCAGCTCGGACTGGCGCAAGCCGGCGCGATCACGCCCACCCAACTCCAGACGAACCTCGCCACCGCCGCGGTGCAGCTCGTCCAGCAGGTCGGCATCCTGAACGCCGCGGGTGCACGCTACATCATGGTGTTCAACCTTCCCGATGTCGGCAGCACGCCGTTCGGACGCGGGTCCGGGCAGGGAGCGTCGATCACCGCGCTGTCGAGCTTCTTCAACAGCACGCTTAGCACCGGGCTCGATGCGCTTCATGTCGACTTGATCCGGCTGAACATCTTTTCGCTGCTGAATGAAGTCGTCGCCAACCCGGCGGCTTACGGTTTCACCAACGCAACCTCGCCGGCGTGTACGGTGCCGTCGCTGGTGTGCACGTCTTCGACGCTGGTCGACCCGAACGCGGCAAAGACGTATGTCTTTGCCGACAGCGTGCATCCGACGACGGCCGGCCACCAGCTGATCGCCGATTACGCCGCTTCGGTGATCGAGGCGCCGCAAAAAATCGGCCTGCTCGCCGAAGCGCCGCTTCAGGCCGAGCAGGCGAATTTCCGCGCGATCGACGACCGCATGTGGTCGGCGCTGAGCGCGCCGCGTGCACAGAACAAGTTCGACGCCTACGCCGTGTACGACTATGGCAACTACGATCACAGCGGGGATTTCGGCGGCGGCAGCGACCACCTGAATACGGTCACGCTCGGCGGCGACATGAAACTGTCCGAGCACATGCTCGCCGGCATTGCGTTCGGCTACTCGGACGACAAGGCCTCGTTCGGCGACAACGGCGGTGGATTCAAGCTGAACGAGGCATCGCTCACCGCCTACGTCGGCTACGGGCAGGGACCGTGGTATGTCGGCGCGAGCGTCGGCGCCGGCGATCTCGATTTCCGCAACATCCATCGTACGTTCGCGCTCGGCGGAGGCACTCGCACCGAAACCGGCGATACGCACGGCACCAGCGTCACGGCCAGGGTTCTCGGCGGCTATTGGTTCGACACCGGATCGAACTGGCTGCACGGACCGTTCGCGCGTCTCACCTATCAGCAGAACAAGGTCTATGCCTGGTCGGAAGAGGGCACGAGCAGCACGGCGATGTCATTCGGCCAGCAGCAACGCGAGTCGCTGGCTTCCAGCCTGGGCTGGCAGGCGAGCGGCACCTTCGGGTCCCTGCGGCCGTTCGCAAGGGTGACCTGGGAAAAGGAATACGACCACGGCGAGCGAACCGTGCGCGCGGGACTCGTGTCGACCGGCGGTATCGGCTTCGGCCTTCCAGCGCTTCGTCCCGACGACAGCTACGCACTGTTCGGGCTCGGCGCCAGCACAGATCTCGGCCAGCGACTGGTGGGTTTCGCGAGCATCAACGCGACGGCTGCCAAGAACGACGGCAATTACCAGGCAGTCACCGTTGGAGTGCGCCTGCCTCTTTGAGCGATTGCCCGCGCACGAAAAAAGGCCGCACGATGCGGCCTTTTTTCAGCCTGGCGGCAAGTCCCGGCGCAGCCGCGCGAGGTAATTCAATCCGGCAATCGCGCGAGCCCCGTACCACGAGGTCATTTCGCCGTCGATCACCGTGACCGGCACCGGACAGCCGCGCCCGGCGAGCGTCGCGGCGAGCGCGCTTGCGTCCTTCGGCCCGAAGGCATAGGGCTCGGTCGAGAGCAGGATGCGATCGGCCTCGCGCCACGCCGGTGCATCGTCGGCAAGCGTCGGATAGCGCGGCTCAGCAATCGCAGGCACCGTCCGCCAGTGCGCCAGCGCGAGCATCGCCGACACATAGGTCGAGCGCGCGATCGTGTACCAGGGCTTGCGCCATATCAGATAGAGCACCTTTTGCTCGGGGATCGCGCTGACGGCGTCGCGCAGCGCATCCCTTGCCGCGACGAACCGCGCCGCCAAGGCTTCGGCCTGCTCTGGCCGCCCGAAGATCGCTCCGAACATCCGGTACAGCTGCAGATTGTCGTCCGGCGCCAGCGGGTGAGTGACGATCACGTGCGCGACTGCCGAGGCCAGAACGTCGAAAGTCTCGCGACGATTTTCGTCGATGTTGACGACAAGATGCGTCGGCTTGAGGGCGAGGACCTTGTCGAGAGCAACGTCCTTGGTGCCGCCGACCTTGGGCACGCGTCGCACTTCATCGCGCGGATGGATGCAAAATCCGGTCCGGCCGACGACCTGGGGGCCCAGACCGAGCGCGAACAGCAACTCGGTCAGGCTAGGCACCAGGCTGACGATGCGCGCGTCGGCGCCGGCTACCGGATGCACGACACCGATGGCGTCGCGCCGCGCGCTTTCGTCCGGCATCCGCTTTAAGTCGGCGCGCGCGGCTTGCGCGGCCTCTTCGCCAGAACCCTGTCGAAGACCGGTCGCGGCAGCGCGCGCAGCGTGCGGCCCAGCCATGCCATCTGCCAGGGGAGCACGTAAAAGCGACGGCGGCGGGCGATCGCGCGGGCGATCAAACGGGCGGCCTTGTCCGGCGCCAGCAGGAACGGCATGCGATACGGATTGTTCGCCGTCATCGGCGTGGCGATGAAACCGGGACAGATCGTGACGACATCGACTCCGCTGCCGAAGAGTTCGACGCGCAGGCTTTCGAGATAGTTGATCGCTGCGGCTTTCGATGCCGAATAGGCTCCTGCTCCGGGCAAGCCGCGAAAGCCCGCCACGCTCGCAATGCCGACCAGCGTACCGTGGCGAGCCGCGATCATGGCGGCGACAAACGGCTGGAACGTATGCACGATGCCGAGCAGATTGGTCTCGATCACCGCGCGGAATGACGCGATATCGGCCGCATGCTGGGTCGAGGTACCGACCGAAATGCCGGCATTGGCGATGACGATATCGGGCTGGCCGAACCGCGCGACAAAGTCCTCGGCCGCGGCGCGGAGCGCCGCCGCATCGCGCACGTCGCCGGCGTACCAGGCATGGCGCCCGGCATCGAGTTTCGCGGCAAGACTCGCCGGCGGTACGGGCCGCCGCGCGTAAAGGCCGAGGACAGCGCCCTTGCCGGCGTAATACTCGGCCAGCGCCGCGCCTATGCCGCTGCTTGCGCCCGTGAGGAAGACGTTCACGCGCGCGCGGCCCCCGCCGCTGCGACGCTAGCTCTTCGCTCGCTCGGCGCGAGCTTTGGCGATCAGGAAGTCGAGCGCGGCGGGCACCTCGGCGTGGCCGCCGATGCGATCGGACGCCGTGATGAATTTGCCGTCGACGACGACCGTCGGCACCGATTGAATGTTGTACGTCTGCGCCTGTGCGATCGCGCGCTTCATCTTGCTGTCGATTCCGAAGGAGGCGTAAACGCTGGCGACCTTGGCGCGATCGAGCCCCTTGCTGGCGGCCCAGTCGAGAAATGTCTTCTCGTCCCAGAGCGGCTGGCCATTGGCATGGATGGCCTTGAACACCTCGGGGGACAACCGCGTTTCCTCACCCAGCGCATCGAGCGTGTAATAGATCTTCGCCAGCACCCTCCAGCGCTCCTGGAACATCACCGGGACGCGGCGGAACTGTACGTCTGCAGGCATCGTCTTGAACCAGTTATCCAGATACGGCTCGAGGTCGCTGCAATGCGGGCAGCCGTAGGAAAAGAATTCGATGACCTCGATCTTCTTGCCCGATTCGACCGGCTGAGGCACCTTCAGCCGGGCGTAGTTCTTCCCTTCGACAAGATCGGCCGCGCCCGCGGTCGCGAACGACAACACGGCCAGAAAGCCGACAAGGGACTGCGCGAAGCGACTCATCGCTACTCCTGCGGAAAATGATCGGAAAGCGGCTATTGGGCTGGCCGCCGGCGAGGAAGTTCAACCGCGCTCGGCCGGCCGGCGTTCATGGATTCTTGATCACCGCGGCATCGAACCCGCTCTTGCCGAGCTCGGCTTTGACGCGATTGACCTCGTCGGTATTATCGAACGGACCCACGCGCACGCGATAGCGCATTCCCTGGTCCGGCAAAGCCGCCGGCTGGACGGCGGCTTCCCAGCCAGCGAGCGCCAGACGCGCCTTCAGGCTCTCGGCGTCCGACTGGCTGGCAAAGGCGCCGGCCTGCAGCCACATGCGATCGGCCGGCTTGGCCGCGGGGCCCGCCTTGGCGACGGTGTCCGGCGCCGACTTGTCGGCGGGTCGGTCGATCGCCTTGTCCGCCGTCTTGCGCTCGGCGCCTATCCGGGGCTCTTCCGCGCCGGGAAGGATTTTGTAAAAGTCGAAGCGCGGCTTTTCCGACGCGGCCGTGCCGGCCGGGATGTCGGTCTTGCCGGTGCGGGAGGAATCCTTGGATGCGCCCGGGAGCGGCGACGAGAGTCCCGAGCGCGCGAGGTAGAACGCGACCGCCGCGGCGATCGCCAGTCCGAGAATCAGGCCGAGGAAAATACCGAGCACGACGCCGCCGCGCATCGATCGCAGCGGCCGGAAGCCGCATGACTTTCTGGTCTGTGCGAAATTCATCGATTCGTGTCTTGTTGGTCCACTGCTTCCTTGCGCATCGCTACCGGCGCGCTGACGCCCAGCAGCGCGAGCCCGTTACGTATCACCTGTCCTACAGCGACGACCAGCGCGAGGCGCGCTTCGCGCAGTACGACATCGTCGACAAGGAACTGTTCAGCATTATAGTAGCTGTGAAATTCAGCCGCCAATTCCTTCAGATAAAAGGTCACCAGATGCGGCGCCAGCTCGCGCGCTGCGGCCGAAAGCTCGTCCGGAAAATCCGCCAGCCGATTCAATAGCGCCTGCTCATAGGGACTACGCAGCGGGGACAGGTCCGCAGCGCGAAGCGTCTGCGGCGCGGCCGCGACCGCGATGCCCGCCTTGTCGAGCACGCTGCAGACGCGGGCGTGCGCATACTGCACGTAGTAGACCGGGTTTTCCTCGCTCTGCGAGCGCGCCAGGTCGATGTCGAACGTCAATTGCGAGTCGGACTTGCGCAGCAGGAAGAAAAAACGCACGGCGTCGCGGCCCACTTCGTCGATCAGCTCGCGCAGCGTGACGCCGCTGCCGGCGCGCTTGCTGAGCTTCACTTCCTCGCCGCCGCGCATCACCAGCACCATCTGGTGCAATACATAGTCCGGATAGCCGCTCGGGATGCCGACGCCCAGTGCCTGCAGCCC
>Ga0207667_10011009_pt1 | contig 10538 bp, 7 predicted proteins | sample KBSCornC52_FD_184301 | JGI IMG/M metagenome (GOLD analysis project Ga0207667, IMG submission 184301) | Corn rhizosphere microbial communities from Kellogg Biological Station, Michigan, USA - KBS Corn C5-2 (SPAdes) (version 2) | ecosystem: Host-associated > Plants > Roots > Rhizosphere > Soil ...
AGCCGAGGCTGTCGCGATTCCTGAACAGCAAATGCTGATTGGTGCCGGCCATGAGCACCGTGCCGCGTTGCGGACGATCGCCCTCTTGCGCCACCTTCACCGCCAGTCCGCTTTGTTGCTGCAACCAGCCCGCCATGCCGCCGGCAAAACCGGGGTCAATGTGCTGCACGATCACGATGGCCGCCGGGAATGTATCGGGAAGCGTGCGCAATATGGTCGCCAATGCGCCCGGACCTCCTGCCGACGCACCGATCGCCACCAACTTGTCGGAAACTGTCGGCACGGGAACTGTCGGCGTCCGCTTCTGCTCGACCTTCGCGCGCGCAGCCGGCAACGGCGCAAGCTTGCGCTCCATGCGGCCGATGCGCACGATCTTTTCCATCAGCACGGACGAACCCTGACGCCAGTCGCTGCCCGACAGCGCCGGCGTATCGACGGCGTCGAGCGCGCCATGACCGAGCGCCTGGTAGACCTTGTCGGCGCAAGCGCCGATGTCGGCCGTGACGATCAGGATCGGGCACGGGGTCTGCTGCATGATGCGGCGCGTGGCTTCGACGCCGTCCATACCCGGCATGACGATATCCATCAGGATCAGGTCCGGCAATTGCCAGGCGCACAGCTCAACCGCTTGCGCGCCGTCCTGCGCCACCCACAGCAACTGATGTTCGGGCCACTCCGCCAGCACGCGGCGCAGGATCTCGACCACCATGGAAACGTCGTTGACGATGGCGATCTTCATCAGGCCGCTCCGATCAGGTCGACCACCGCCTGCAGCAGCGTCTCGTCGTGGAAACTGCTCTTGGTGAAATAGTGATCGGCGCCGGCTTCGAGGCCGCGCTGGCGATCTTCTTCACGGTCCTTGTACGACACGATCATCACCGGCAGATTGCGCAGGTGCGATGCCTGGCGGATCAGCGTGACCAGCTCGATGCCGTCCATGCGCGGCATGTCGATGTCGGTAATGACGAGGTCGAACTGTTCAGTGCGCACGGCGTTCCAGCCGTCCATGCCGTCAACCGCCACGGTGACCTGGTAGCCGCGATTGCTCAGCAGCTTGCGCTCCAGTTCACGCACCGTCAGCGAATCGTCCACCACCAGTACTTTTTTGCGCGCTGCGCCGGCATCCTCTGCGGTGGCCTGGCCGACGCTTTCGAGCTGGCCGGCCACGCTGAGCTTTTCCACCGAACGCAGCATGTCGGCCACGTCCAGGATCAGCACCGGTGCGCCATCTTCCATCAAGGCGCCGGCCTGCACGTTGGGAATCTTGCCCAGGCGCGCATCGAGCGCCTGCACTACCAGCATGCGCTCGCCGAGGAAGCGATCCACCGCCAGGCCATAGGTATGTTCGTTGTCGCCGATGACCACCACCATGACCGACTCGCCCCTTGCCCGCAACTCGCCTTTCTGCAAAATCTGGTGCGCGCTGACGAGACCAATCTGACGGCCTTCGAAACGGAAATGCTGGTAACCCTCGAGCACGTCCAGCTCGTCGCGCTGCAACTCCAGCGTGCGATTGACGTAGGCCAGCGGGAACGCGTACGGTTCGCCGTCAATGCTCACCAGCAGGCTGCGGATCACCGACAGCGTCAGCGGCAATTGCAACTGGAAGCGCGTGCCCTGCCCTGCCGTGCTGGTGATGCGCACCGTGCCGCGCACCTGCTTGAGCATGTCGGCGACGACGTCGAGACCGACGCCGCGACCGGAAATATCGGTGACCGTGTCGCGCAGGCTGAAACCGGGCAGCAGCAGGAACTCCAGCAGCTCGGCTTCGCTCAGGCGCGCGACGATATCCTCGGTCGACAACTTGCGTGCGACGATGACCTGCTTCAATCGCTCCATGTCGATGCCGGCGCCGTCGTCGCTGACGTTGACCTGCAGCATGCCGGCGCTATGGCGCGCTTCCAGCGTGATGCGGCCTTGTTCCGGTTTGCCGGCCTGCAGGCGTTGCGCGGATGATTCGATGCCGTGGTCGACGGCGTTGCGCAGCAGGTGACCGATCGGGGCGTCGAGTTTTTCCAGGATGTCGCGGTCGATCTGGGTGGTGTTGCCGACGATGTCCAGCCGCACCGATTTGCCCAGCGTGTGACCGACGTCGCGCACCATGCGGGCGTAGTTGCCGGAGCCTGCCCCGGCGCCGTCCGAAAACGGCCGCATGCGGCAGGCCAGCGCTTCTTCATAGAGGCGCTGCGACAGATTGACGGAATGACGATCGAACATCTCGAGCTCGGCCAGCTGATCGCCGACCATGTGCTGCGATTGCAGCATCAACGCGCGCACTTCGTTGAGCGCAACTTGCGCGGCGTCGCCGCCGGCGCCCATCTTTTGCTGCAACATGTCGAGTGCTTGCGCGGCTTCGCGCTGCAGGCGCTTGACGCGCAGCATCGATGCGGCAAACGGTTTGAGGCGGCGCGATTCCACCAGCGATTCACCGCTCAGGCTGAGCAGGCGGTCGAGATTGTCTGCGGAGACGCGCACCGAACGGCCGCCGCCGGCGGGCACGCTGTCACGGGTTTCGGTTGATATGGCTGGAGTTGGCGCCGCGACAGGAGTTGCTTCCGGCGCGTTGGCGACGACCGGGGTTGCTTCCCCGGCATCGTCGCTGCTATCTGTCATCGCCACGCTGAGCGCCAGCATGAAGGCGTCGATCTCGGGCTTGCCTTCCTTGTCGCCCCAGCTTTCGTCGTCGCCCGGTGCATTGGCGATACGCTCCAGCAAGTCGACGCCCTTGAACAAGGCGTCGATCTGCCGGCGCCGCAAGCTCAGCTTGCCCTGCTGCGCCAGTACAAAACAATCTTCCATCACGTGCGCGACGTTGACACCGGCGTTAAGCGTGATGATGCGCGCCGCGCCCTTGAGCGAATGGGCGGCGCGCATGCAGGCTTCCAGCGGCTCGGCCAACTGCTCGGGATCGACGTCGCCGCCGTGGCGTTCCAGTTCGAGCAGACCGGCGTTGAGTACCTGCACCTGGCTTTCCACTTCATGCCGGAACAATTCCAGCATGGTCATCTGCCGCAGATCGGGCGAACTCATGTCAGGCTCCGATTCAGGGCATAAAACAGCAAACCGCAGTCGAGCAGGCCGAGTTGCCGGTCGCGCCAGGAGATCAGCGATTGCGTGAAGGTCATGCCGGCATGCGCCATGGTCGACGGCGGCGGCTGCACGGCATCGGCGGCATAGCCATAGACACCGGCGACTTCATTGACCGGGAACACCAGCACCTGCTGTTCATGCTCCACCACCAACAGGCGTTGTGCCGTCTTGGCGGCAGCAGTATCGGTATCGGCCATGCCAAGCATGCGGCCGAGCGACACGCAGATCTTCAGCGCGCCGCGGATATTGGTCAGCCCCAGCACGGCCGGATTGGCCTGGCCCGGCAAGCTGTGGACGGCGCGCGCCTCGATCACTTCGACCACGGCCGCAGTCGGAAACGCCAGCCATTCGGCGCCGACGCGAAACGCCAGCATCGATGCCGTGGCATCGCCGCGACCACGCACTTGCGCCTCGCCCTCGCCGATAGGCGAAAACAAGGCGGCGTTCGCATCGTCGCCAAACACAGGCCGGTCGAGCAGCGCCGAAGCGGCCGATGCGAAGGTCGGGCAATTGAGGCAACGGAAATATTCTTTCAATTTGGGGCAGCTGTTATCGCCGCGTACGCCGATACGATTCCAGCAATCGTCGACGGCGATTTCCACGACGACCGGCGAAGAGACAAAATCAGACATCCGAGCGCTCCCCATTGACCAGTTTCAGTTGCGTCTTCCGGGCTCGTTCCGCGCGTTCCTGCAAACGCTGCGCGCCGGCAGCGTCGCCCTGTGCCGCCAGCAAGGCGGCCAGATGCAACAAGGCTTCGCGGTGATCGGGTTGCAGATAGATCGCCTTGCGGTACAACTTCTGCGCAGCGCCTGCATCCTGGCGCGCGTCGCTGATCAGGCCTTGCAAATGGTAAGCGTCGGCGTTGGGACCGACAGCATTCAGCTGCTCGCACAGCACCTCGGCCTGTGCCAGTTCGCCACGGTCGGCGCAGGCGCGCGCCTGCGCGAGCAAGTCATCCTGTACAACGGCAGATGGCGCCGCTTCGGGAATGCGTTGACGAACCTGCGCGGGCCGTACGCGCAGCGGCGGCGCAGGTTCAGGCGCGACAATCCGGGGAATTGCCGCCACCATCTTCAGTGGCGGCAGCGGCAAGTCCACACGATCAACCGCTTTCTTGCGGCGGAAACCGAAACTGAGCGGGATGCCGATGGATTCGATATGCGGCTTGAGCAGCAATCCTGCCTCAGCCGGGCCGACAAAAATGCAACCGTCGCGGTCCAGCAGGCGTTCCAGCACCTGTACCGCCTGCTGTTGCACGTCGCGGTCGAAGTAGATCAGAACGTTGCGGCAAAAAATGAAATCGTAAGGCGCTTCGTTGCGCATGAAGTCGGGCGACAGCATGTTGCCGAAGCGGAAAGCGACCTGCTGCCGCACGTCCTCGTCCAGCGCCCAGTCGTGCTGGCCGGCGCCTTCGTGACCGTCGGTGAAATGGCGTTCGCGATACTCGAGCTGTTTGCCGCGGAACGAATTGCGGCCGTAGACCGCGCGCTGTGCTGCGGCCAGTGAACGATGGCAGATGTCGACGCCGTCGATGCGGAATTGCGCGGGCGGCACGCCGGCCTCGAGCAGCGCCATCGCGATGGAATACGGTTCTTCGCCGGTCGAACACGGCAGGCTCAGGATGCGTACGGTGGCGTTGGGGGCGCGAATGATTTTGTCGCGGGCCAGCCGCGCCACGGCGAGGATCGCTTCGCGATCGCGGAAGAACCAGGTTTCCGGCACGACCACGAGTTCAATGAGTTCCTGCAGTTCGCCCACGCCGGATTGCAGGACATGCAGGTATCCGGTCATGTCGGCCTCGCCCAGCACCTTCATGCGCTCGCGCACGCCGCGCTCGATCAGCGCGCTGCCGACCGCGGCAATGTCCAGCCCCATATGTTGCTTGAGCATGGCGGCAATCGGCTCGACTGCTGCGTGGTAGTCGTGGGAAATCCGGGAAGCATTGGCGCTCATGCCGGGCTCTCCTCGGGAAACAGCAAGGCCTGCACCTCGGCGTCGAGCATATCGGCGACCTTGACCCATTGGATCAGATTGTCGCCCTGGCGCATGACCGGACCGAGGTAACGCGCATTGTCGTGCACCAGTCCCGATCCGGTGAAATCGGCAGCTTCGCAGCGCAGCGTGTCGGTGGCGCGTTCGACGATCAGGCCCAGCAATTGTGATGCCTGTCTTTCCGGTGTGTAATGGACGAGCACCATGCGTGTGCTCAGGCGCTCGGCGGCAGGCGTGCCGAGCGCCAGCATGCTGACGTCCAGCACCGGCACGTTGCGTCCCTCGTGACTGAAGATGCCGCGCACCCACGGCGGCGCTTCGGGTACCTGCTTGCACGGCGCCGGCGGCAATACCACCGCCACCTGGGCGGCGTCCAGCGCATAGCGCTCATTACCGATCTGGAAAATCAGGAACAGCATGGCCGGCCGCTCAGGCCGATACCTTGAAGCGCGAGACGCCGTTGCGCAAGCCGTTCGACACCAGGTTCAGTTCGTCGATGGCCTGGCTCGATTGCTGCAGCGATTCGACGGTCTGCTGGGCCGCTTCGCTCAGTTGCAGCAGCGCCTGGTTGATCTGTTCGGCGCTGTTGGCCTGCGCCTGCATGCCTTCGTTGACCACCTGGAAGCGCGGCGCCAGCGCCTGCACCTGGGCGATGATCTGCGACAGCTGGGTGCCGACCTGCTGCACTTCGGCCATGCCGCGACGAACCTGGTCGGAGAACTTGTCCATGCCCATGACGCCGGCGGCGACCGCCGACTGGATTTCCTTGACCATCAGTTCGATGTCGTAAGTGGCCACTGCGGTCTGGTCGGCCAGGCGGCGAATTTCAGTCGCCACGACCGAGAAGCCGCGGCCGTATTCGCCGGCCTTCTCAGCCTCGATGGCGGCGTTCAGCGACAGCAGGTTGGTCTGGTCGGCGACCTTGGTGATGGTGGTGACGACCTGGTTGATGTTGCCGGCCTTCTCGTTGAGGATGGCCAGCTTGCCGCTGACCGAGCCGGCCGCTTCCATGACGTCCTGCATGGTGTCTTCCATGCGCGTCAGGCCGCTTTGGCCGCTGCCGGCCAGCGTGGCCGCCTGCTCCGACACCAGCGAGACTTCGTTCATGGTGCGCACCAGGTCGCGCGAGGTGGCGAAGATTTCGCGCGAGGTGACGCCGATTTCGGTGGTGGTGGCGGCCGTCTCGGAGGCAGTCGCTTGCTGCTGACGCGAAGTCGCGGCGATTTCAGTCACTGAGGTGGAGACCTGCGCCGACGATTTCTGCGCCTGGCCGACCAGTGCGGTCAGTTCATCGGTCATGCGGTTGAAGCCTGCCGCCAGATGTGAAAACTCGTCGCGGCGCTCGAAATACAGCCGTTGCGAAAAATCACCGGCGCGCATCACGTCGAGGATGCCCATCAGACGCTGCATCGGACCGGTAATCGCGCGCAGCAGGAAGTAGCCGCACACCACCGCCGCAGCCAGCGCGGCGATCACGGCGATCAGCATGCTGGTCTTGGCCTGGGTGACGGCGTCGGTGATGCGTTGCGCCGAATCGTCGGAAATGGTCTTGTTGATCTCCACCATTTTCTGCGTCAGCGTATAACCGGTGCGCCAGGCTGGGCGCAGCTGGTCCGAAATGATCTTGTAGACGGCCGGATTGGGGCTGGACAAATCCATGCGCAGGATTTCCTGCTGGATCTGCCGGTACGCCATGCGCGCCTGCCTGAACTGGTCGAACAAGGTGCGATCACGGGTGGTGAAGATGGTCTTTTCGTATTCTTCCTGCAGATGATTGAGGCGCTCGCCGTTGGCGCGCAACAGCGCGATGTCGGCCTGGCGTGTCGCCTCGGTATCGTCAACCTGGGCGATTTGCTGACCCAGCAGCAGGTTTTCATACCAGGCGGCGTTGATCATGGTGCTGTAATACAGCCCAAGCGTGGAATCCTGGCGCAGGCTGGTGGCCTCGTCGTCGATCTTGGCCAGCCTGGTGTAAGCGATTCCCGCCATGACCGCCATCAGGATCAGGATGACCGCAAAGCTGCCGAGGATTCGCTGTTTGATCGTCCAATTTTTCATGCTGACGGGGCTCTCTCAATAGGGTGTAAGACGGTGCAGACGATGACACATACACGATACGAAACTAATATCGCGAAATCATCGAAAAAACGCTAGATTCTTGCTTCCCGCGCATTATCGCTGAATCGCCTGCGCATTGCCACTCGCGGCCCCAATGAAAAACGCCGGTGCAGAAGATCTGCACCGGCGTTTTCGCCTGCAAGCTTACAAAAGCGTGATCAGTTGAAGATCACCGTCTTGTGGCCGTTCAGCAGGATGCGGTGTTCCGTGAACCATTTGACGGCGCGCGCCAGCACCACCGACTCAATGTCGCGGCCGATGGCGGTCAGCGTATCCGGCCCCATGGAATGATCCACGCGCTCGACGCCTTGCTCGATGATCGGGCCTTCGTCGAGGTCGCTGGTGACGAAATGCGCAGTGGCGCCGATGAGCTTTACGCCGCGGTCATGCGCCTGGTAATACGGCTTGGCGCCCTTGAAGCTGGGCAGGAAGGAATGGTGGATGTTGATCGCGCGGCCTTTGAGCGCAGCGCACATCGACGGCGACAGGATCTGCATGTAACGCGCCAGCACCACCAGGTCGATCTGGTTGTGCTCGACGATTTCCAGGATACGCGCTTCCTGCGCCAGCTTGGCCTCCTCCGACGCACCAGCAGCCAATGGCAGATGATGGAAGGGGATGTTGTAGCTTGCCGCCAGTTGGTAGAAATCGGTGTGATTGGACACGATGGCCGGGATTTCCACCGGCAGCAGGCCGCTCTTGTAGCGGAACAGCAGGTCGTTGAGGCAATGGCCGATCTTCGACACCATCAGCAAGACGCGCGGCTTGGCGGCGGCGTCGTGCAGTTCCCAGTCCATGTTGAGCGAACCGCCCAGCAGTGCGAAATCGGCGCGCAGCACTTCGTCGCTGATCGTGGCGTCTTCCGACGCGAAATGCACGCGCATGAAGAACAGCTTTGACTGGGCGTCGCCGAACTGGGCGGAATCGATGATGTTGCAGCCGTGATCGGCGAGAAAGCCCGACACGCGATGAACGATGCCGCGCTGGTCGAGACAAGAGATGGTGAGGATGTATTCCGGGTGAGTCATAGTCGATCGTGAAAGCGCTGTCGCCTGCCGCCAGTCCCGGAAAAGACTCCGGAATGCAGCCGAATGGCGAAAAGCCGCTATTGTCGCATGCCCGGCGCACGCGCACAAAGCGCCAAACCCCCACCAGGGGTCTGGAAAGCACGAAAAACGGCTAACAGCCGTTAAAAACAGGCGAACAAGGTCAGCAACCCTTCCGGAACATTCCGGAAAGCATCGCGCTGTCTCTGCCGTCTTGATCAATAAGCCGATAGACGGCCACAGGCTGACACGCCGCTGCCGCGCCCGCGGCAAGCAGCTGACGATCGCCGCTTACTCGATCAAGTAAGACGGCCAGGTGAAATTGATGCGTCCGTTAAGCCGTTTTAGCCTGCAACAGTTCGCGCTGCTCTGCGCTGCCGCCGACCTGCACATCGCCGCTGAGCTGGCCGCCTTCTTCGATCACCAGTTTGCCGTAACGGATCTTGCCCGATACCCGGCCACTGGAATAAATCACCAGTTTCTGGCGCACCGTCAGGTCACCGTCGAAGTCGCCGCGGATTTCAGCCAGGTCGATTTCAGCCGAGCCCTTGAAGGCGCCCTTTTCGGCGATCTGGATGACGCGCGAATCCATGGTCGCTTCGACGCGGCCCTCGACCACCAGCGTGTCGCAATCATTGATTTCGACACCCTTCAGTTTGATGTTGGGTCCGACGATCAGCTTGCTGCCCATTTCGTTGGAGCCGGAGCTGTTGTTCGGCTGCGAGCTGGAAGAAGGAGTGGAAGTCGGAGTCGCCGTCTTGGACACATTGGATACGCCCGGTTGCGTCAAGTTGTTGTTGGCGCCGAAAGGGGTGTTTGGCGAATTGGTTTCTCGTTTGCCAAAGAGGGTTTCTGAGCGAAGCATGGAATCTCCTGAAGATAAATGTGCGGTGCAAGACGTAGCACTGATAAAACAAATCGGGGACATGATCCTCATATGGTGGCGCCCTGTTTCGACGCGATGATGAACACTGTCCTCCGCGGAGGATGAGATCGCTGTAATGCTGATGCCGTTTGCGTTTTCACGACATGAGTTGTGCAGCGATATCAGGCGATTCGGCACATCATGAAATAGAAAGTTCACGAGAATTTTGTAACAGAGCAATGAGATTGCGGAACATCGCCGCAATGCAAATCGCAGCACGAATTTTTTATGCGTATAAAATTTTCGCGACACGCAAATATCACCTCGTGCGTCGTCATTTTTTTCGCGCGTTTTCACTCTGTGAAGGCGATTATTTTTCATGACGATGATGATGGTGTCGCCAATCGGCGACACCATCGTTTTGGTCCATCGCATGACGGATGTCGGTTACATTTTTCGGCGCATCTTTTTTCTTTTTTTATTTTTCTTCCGCGCCTCTTTTTTATTTTTCACGTCGTCGACATCGCGCGTCGCCCTCCTTCAACAGCTTGACTTTTTGCATGCCGCAAGAGATTCTTTGCCGCACTCAACGACGCGCCGACTCATTGCTCACGTCGCGCATCTATTTCCATAACAACGAACGGGGTAAACATGAGCGACACTTTCGATCCGCCGGGGCAGGCTGAACCCAACCAACCGGTCAGCTTTGCCTCGCTGCTGCCGCCACACACCGGACCATCGGCGCAAGCGTTTTCGTTCAGCGGACGCGGCTCCGAATATTTCCGCATATGGATAGTCAATCTGCTGCTGTCGGTAGTCACCTTCGGCATTTATTCGGCGTGGGCCAAGGTGCGCCGCCTGCGTTACTTTTATGACAACACGACGGTGGCAGGCACCAGCTTCGAGTATCACGGCAACCCCATCGCCATCCTCAAGGGCCGCATCGTTGCGGTAGTGCTGCTGTTCGGCTACCAGTTCGCGTTCAACTACAACCCGCTGCTGGGCATCATTGCGCTGCTGGTGTTTGCGCTGGCGGTGCCGTGGCTGATCTGGCGCAGCTTGCAGTTCAAGCTGTACAACTCCAGCTACCGCGGCATCCGCTTCGGTTTTCGCGGCAACGCCGGCGGCGCTTACAAGACCTATCTGCTGCTGCCCATCCTGACCGTGCTGACGCTGTACCTGCTGACGCCGTTCACGCACCAGCGCATCAAGCGCTTCCAGCACAATGAATCGCGCTTCGGCGCCAGCCATTTCTCGTTCGACGGCTCGGTGGGCAGTTTCTACAAGACCTACCTGATCGGCTTCGGAATTTACCTGGCCGGCTTCATTGCGATCGTGGTGGCGCTGGGCGGCACCGCACTGATCGCCGCCGGGCGCGATTTCGGCGCGCACAGCGTGTTCTCGTTCATGCTGCTGTTCTTTGC
>Ga0207667_10011012_pt1 | contig 10537 bp, 10 predicted proteins | sample KBSCornC52_FD_184301 | JGI IMG/M metagenome (GOLD analysis project Ga0207667, IMG submission 184301) | Corn rhizosphere microbial communities from Kellogg Biological Station, Michigan, USA - KBS Corn C5-2 (SPAdes) (version 2) | ecosystem: Host-associated > Plants > Roots > Rhizosphere > Soil ...
GGCCATTGGAATCGTAGTCGGCTCAGGTGAGATTTCGGCTGGCATCGCGCAGGTGATCGGCGGCTGGGTCGCCCAGAACTTCGGTATCCAGAACATTCTGTTTCTCCCGCTGGGAGCGGTTCTTCTTGGAATCGTGGTGTCGCTGTTTCTGAAGGAGACGGCACCCAAGAAGGTTGGCGGTGGCTCGCGGAAACCGGTGGGAGTGGCGGCGTAAGAGTACGCTCGCCTGACAATACTTCTTTTTTCCGGCAGTGCCCAACGACTGCTGGAACGTAGTATCCTAGCAATGCATTGTTTTTTTCGTATAGCGCAATTCTAAGGAGGTCCATTATCTATGAGCAGTCCACAAACCCAATTTGGGTCGCTTAACAACTATAAGAAGGGGGGCGTTGAAGTCATCAACGACGACCCTAAACACTACGTCTTTTCGAACGTCTTTGAGGTTGCCAGTAAATTTGGCCCGTACGAAAGGGTGGCGGTCGGCAAGAACCTGCGGTACGTGATTGAAGCTGTCCGGGCGGAGGGAAACTCGCCCTGGTATAGCGCCAACCACGACGAGTCGGTCGTAATTATGGATGGCGAAGTGGAAATCCACTATATCAAGCCGGATCAGCCGCAAGTTGCCAAGGGCAAAGAAGGTGCGGTGAAGCTGGCGAGCGAGCCCAAGGGCAAGAAGATGGGCTGGGTGAAGGTGCGCAACGGCCATCAGGCGCTACTGCCAGCGAATTCAGCGTATCAATTCCGCAGCGCCAAGCCGGGAGTCATGCTGATCCAGAGCATTCAAGGCGACTGCACCCTGGAGCGCTGGGCGGACATCTGTCAGAAGTAGCCGGTTTGTTAAGATCAGAGTAAAGAGAAAGCCACAAGAGGAGATCCAATCATGAGTACTGCGACGGTGGTAAATACCGAAACCCAGACCCGGTCTTTGGGGTATAAGAATTTCTCGATCGGACAGTTCAAGTTTGAGCGCGACGAATACTTCGCCAATATCAGCTATCCCGGCGGCCGCCACATTATCCCTATCGATGCCTTCCTGCGCTCTCTGATGCGCGATGTGGCCTGGGGATTCTTCTACGGCACCGTGAATTTCGATAGCGTGTTCGGGACCATCAATCACTACGGCACGGTGGAGATGTTCATCGGCCTGTTGAATGAAGCCTATCGCAGTGCGAACCGGCATTATGTGGAGACGTTCGACTCGAAGGACCTCAAGGCCGTCTTCGAGGCTATGCTGGATGACTGGACCAACGAGGGCTTCGACCCCTTCGCGGCGCCTGGCGAGACCGGCGTTCCCTTTGGCGTTAAGCACGGCAGCAACTCAAAAGCGATCCGCCGCGAGCGCATCGTGGCCAAGCGCATGGTAGGCTTGCCGGGCGATTTGACCTTGCGCAGCGATGCCATGGGAATGAAGGTGAACCGCCAGTTCACCGATATCCCGCAGGATCAGCCGGAAGTCCATGCGGAGCCGGGCTTTGAGAAGGAAGTCCACGCCTATAACGCATTCGGTTACGTTTCGCGTTCCGACGTTACCTGGAATCCGTCGGTGCTTTCCTGCGTCGACGACAGCCAGTTCTGCGCCACCACCGAAGAGCACATTCTGCCGATTACTCACGGCAACGATCGCGTGGAGTGGTTCATCCAGGTTACCGATCAGATCGTTTGGGACGTAGAGGACGGCAAGACCGGCAAGCCGCGCGCTAAGGTCACGATGAATGCGGGGGACGTAGCGGCCATGCCGGCCGACATCCGCCACCGCGGATATTCGCCCAAGCGCTCCATTCTGGTGGTGTGGGAAAACAACGACGGTTCGCTGCCTAAGCGGTATTCCTCGGGCGAGCTGCCGCCTTATCCGGTAGAGTTTTAAGCAACTCGAAAGCGGGGCGTAAGTGGGCCTGAGGAAGGCCGCGCCCCGCATTATTTTTTGGTGTAAGCATTTATATAAAGGAGTATTTAAGTGGCAACAACTGTAGAAGCAACCCCCAAAATCGACATTGAAACTCGCCTGTTTATCAATGGCGAGTTTGTGGATGCCATCGACGGCAAGCGCTGCAAGGTTTTGAACCCGCATGATGGCAGCGTGCTATGCGAAGTTTCCGAAGCCGGCACGAAGGATGTGGATCGCGCGGTGGCGGCGGCCCGCAAGGCGTTCCCGGCGTGGAAAAGCATGCTTGCGTCTGAACGGGGCAGGCTTCTGTACAAACTGGCCGATGCGATTGAGAAGGATCTGGATTATCTCTGCGTTCTGGAGACGCTCGACACGGGCCATCCCATCCGCGACACCCGGAATCTGGATGTGCCGCGCACCGTCGGGACTTTCCGCTACATGGCCGGTATGGCCGACAAGATCGATGGCCGAGTGGTGCAAGTGGACGCTGGCTTTCACAACTATGTGCTGCGCGAGCCGGTGGGCGTTGTGGGTTCCATTGTCCCGTGGAATTTCCCGGTGATGTTTGTGAGCTGGAAGTTAGGACCCGCGCTGGCGGCCGGCAACTGCTGCGTGATGAAGCCGGCCGAGCTGACGCCACTGACGGCCCTGAGGATCGCCAAGCTGTCAGCGGATGTCGGGTTCCCTCCCGGCGTAATAAACATGCTTCCCGGACTCGGCAATGTTGCCGGTCAGCACTTAGCCGAACACATGGGCGTCGACAAGATTGCGTTCACCGGATCCACGCCGGTGGGCCGCAAGATCGTGCAGGCTTCCTCGACCAACCTGAAGCGCGTGCAACTCGAGCTGGGCGGCAAGGGCGCCAATATCGTATTCGACGACGCGCCGCTCGACGCTGCCGTGGGCGGATCGGCATTCGCCATCTTCCATAATCAAGGACAAGCCTGCATCGCCGGCTCGCGCCTGCTGCTGCATGAAAAGATCGCCGACCAGTTCCTCGACAAGTTTTTAAAGCTGGCCAAGTCGATTAAAGTGGGTAATCCAATGGATCCGCAAACCGAGATGGGTCCGCTGACCTCGGCGGGACACCGCGAACGCGTTCTCAGCTACGTGGATGTGGCGAAACAGCAGGGCAGCAACATTCTGATGGGCGGCAAGGCGCCGTCAAATCCGGATCTCGCCAAAGGCTATTACGTCGAGCCCACGGTAGTCGACGCCAAGCCCACCGATCGCGTGTGCCAGGAAGAAGTTTTCGGTCCATTCGTCGCGGTGACGCGATTCAAGGACGAAGCCGAGGTGCTTGAGATCGCCAACGGCGTGGTGTATGGTCTGGGCGGCGGACTGTGGACCAACAGTCTGCAGCGTGCGCATCGCGTGGCCGCACAGATTCGTACGGGAATGGTATGGGTCAACTGCTATAAACGCGTTAGCCCCGGCTCGCCCTTTGGTGGCGTTGGAGAATCCGGTTACGGCCGGGACATGGGCGTCGAAGCCATCCACGACTACACGGACGCGAAGTCGATCTTCATCAACTACGACGCGCAGGTTCCGCCATTCTACAAACGATAGTCGTCCGGATTTGATTTAGAGCGGCCCTTGCCAACGAGGTGGGGGCTGCTTCCCCCAAGCTAGCCTAAAGACGCGATTATTTTTGTTGCACGTTCGAATTGTAAGCGGTGGCTTGGTAATTGAATTACGCGCGCGGGTAACGTTCCGCGTAAGTCTCCAGGTACTTCAGACCTGCGCCGGTGTTGTAGATAACGATCCGCTCACTGGGCTTAAGAAAACCGTTGGCCAGAAGCTGGCGCAGCGCCGGCACGCAAGCGGCTCCTTCGGGAGCGGCGAAAATCCCTTCGAGCGACGCCAGTTCGATGCCGGAATCGATGATCTGTTCATCCTCGATTGCAATGGCGGTTCCACCGCTGGCGCGCACAGCGTCCAGGATGAGCGTGTCGCCGAGCGGCTTGGGGACGCGCAGTCCAGCGGCAACGGTGGAGGCTCCCTGCCAAAATTCCGCGCGCGATTCGCCGCGTTCGAAGGCGCGCACCACCGGCTGGCAACCAGCCGCTTGCACCGCGATCATCTTGGGTCTTTTGCGATCGATCCAGCCGAGAGTTTCGAGTTCGTCGAACGCCTTCCACATGCCGATGAGACCCACGCCGCCGCCGGTGGGATAGAAGATCGCGTCGGGTAACTCCCATCCGAATTGCTCAGCCACTTCGTAGCCCATGGTCTTCTTGCCTTCGATGCGGTAGGGCTCCTTGAGCGTAGTGATGTCGAACCAGCCTTCCTGATTCTTGCGCTCGGTAACAATCTTGGCGCAGTCGCTGATCAGGCCGTTCACCAGGGTCACGTGTGCGCCCAGAGCTTTGCATTCAATGAAATTGGCTTGGGGAACATCCATCGGCATGAAAATGTGGGCTTCGATCCCGGCGGCCGCAGAGTAGGCCGCAGCGGCGCTCGCGGCGTTGCCGGCAGAGGGAACCGCGACTTTAGTGATCCCCAGTTCGCGCGCCATGGAGATCGCCGCCGTCATGCCGCGGGCTTTGAAGGAGCCGGTGGGATTGAGTCCTTCATCCTTCACCCACAGGTCACGGGCTCCGACGGCCGCGCCGAGCCGTTTGGTTTCGAGCAAAGGCGTCATGCCCTCGCCCAACGACACGATCGATTCGCGCCGGTTCACCGGCAGCACGGGCCAATAGCGCCACAAGTCCGGTTTTCCCTCAGTCAGCGAATCGCGAGACCAGGATTGCCGAATTGCGTCGAGATGATAGCGCACCAGAAGGGCGCCGCCGCAGGGGCACAGGTTGTGAATCTGGTTAGCTTCAAAGCGTTGGGAGCAGAGGCTGCATTCGAGGTGGCTGACGTTGGGCATAAGAAAAGGACAATCTAGCCAGCATAGTATAATCGGCACGATGAAACGCCGTGCATTTATTCAACAGAGCGCACTAACCGCGGGCGCCATGGGCAGCGGTATCTTCGCCGGGAGTTTGCGCGCCGATGCGGCGCCCACAGTGGAAACCACCGCTGGAAAGATTCGCGGCTTCACCAACGACAAAGTCTACGGCTTTCGGGGTGTCCCGTACGGCGCTTCGACGGCGGGCGCGGCCCGCTTCATGCCGCCCGCGAAGCCGAAACCCTGGGCCGGCGTCAAGGAATGCGTCCAATTCGGCGGGCGTTCGCCGCAAGTGATGCCGGGGATCGAACCTCCGGAGGTGCTGGCCACCGACCCCAAGGAAGCGCTCAGCGAAGACTGCCTGGTCTTAAATGTTTGGTCGCAAAGCCTCGGCCCAGGCAAGCGGCCGGTGATGGTGTGGCTGCACGGGGGCGGATTCGTCGGCGGTTCGGCTAGTTTCAGCATCTACGACGGAGCGAATCTGGCGCGCAAACAGGATGTAGTGGTGGTGGGCGTCAATCACCGCTTGAACGCATTCGGATATCTGTATCTCGCAGAGATTGGGGGTGCGAAGTATGCGCAGTCATCTAACGTGGGCCAAATGGATATCGTCGCTGCGCTGGAATGGGTGCGTGATAACATTGCCCGGTTCGGCGGAGACCCGGGGAATGTGACCATTTTCGGGCAGTCGGGCGGCGGCGGAAAAGTCAGCACGCTGCTGGCGATACCGTCGGCCAAGGGGTTGTTCCATCGGGCCATTGTGCAAAGCGGCGCGGCCTTGCGCGGCACGCCCCCGGATATAGCCACTAAGAATGCCACGGCGTTTTTAGCTGGGCTAGGCTTAAAGCCGAACCAAGTAGACCAACTGCAAAACATGCCGATGGATAAAGTAATCGCGGCACTGCGGGGGCCCGCCGGCGCGGCGTTCGGTCCGGTAGTCGACGGCAAAACGCTGCCTCGCAATCCTTTCGATCCGACGGCTCCGGAAGTATCGGCGACGGTACCGATGTTACTAGGCAGCACCGAAACGGAGATGGCGTTTTTCGCCGGCGGGCCGTTGTTCCCGTATTCGCTCGACCCGCTCGATGATGCGGGATTGAAGCAGAATATGAAGAAATTCCTGCGCGCCGACGATGCCGATACCGCCAAGGTTATCGAGGTTTATAAGAGGGCGCATAAGAACATCAGCGATATCGACGTCTTCATGAAGGCGACGGCCGACGTCGGCGTCCGGTCCATGGTGCTGGCCGAGGCCGACCGCAAAGTCGCACAGGCGAAGGCGCCGGCTTACGTGTACTATTTCGCGTGGCGCTCGCCGGTTCGGGACGGAAAAATGAAGTCCTATCACACTCTGGATATCCCGTTTGCGTTCGCTAACGTGGATCTCGCCAAGACCATGACCGGCAGCGGGCAGGATCGCTATGCCCTGCAGGACAAAATGAGCGAGGCTTGGGCTACTTTCGCACGCACCGGGAACCCAAGTTGTAAAGGCGTGGGTACCTGGCCCGCATACAACGCCACTATGCGTCCTACTATGGTGCTTAACAACCGCTGCGAGGTGGTCAACGACCCACTCAAGGAAGAGCGCCAAGTGATTGCAAGCATAAAGCGTGCGCCAGGCGGGCCATTCTAACGGGTTCCCCCTAAGACGTTTAGCCATTCGGGAGGCGACGCAATCCGGCGGTGGGTCTATAATTTAAGGGCGGCTGTGTAGTTCCCAGCTACCCCCAGTTTTCGAGGGAAGGAAATCGCCATGTCTACTGTAGCAACCAAAGTTCGTCCCACCACCGAAGACGATATCACCGCCGAGGTACTTCGCCGATTCGACGGTACCGAAGACCCGCGCCTGAAACAGATCATGCAGAGCCTGGTAAAGCATATACATGCCTTTCTGAAGGATGTTCAGCTGCAGGAGTCGGAGTGGTGGAAGGGCATCGAATTCCTCACCAAGACCGGCCAAATGTGCGATGACCGGCGCCAGGAATTCATTCTTCTATCCGACACCCTGGGCATTTCGATGGTTACCGATCTGATCAGCAACCGCAAGCCGGCAGGGGCGACGGAATCGACAGTGTTTGGGCCGTTCCATCGGGCCGGCGCACCCGAACGGGAGTACGGCGACAGCATTGTTGGTCCGGATCGGAACGGCACCATCACGTATATGTCGGGCCGCGTGATGGACCTGCACGGGAGACCCATCGTGGGCGCTGAGCTGGACGTTTGGCAAGCCGCCGCGGACGGCTTGTACGATGTGCAGGATCCCTCGCTTCAGCAGATGAACATGCGCGGCAAGTTCAAGACCGACCAGGACGGGCGTTATCTGGTAGTAACCACGCGGCCAGTGGCGTATCAGATTCCCTCCGACGGACCCGTGGGACAGATGCTCCAAGCCACCAACCGGCATCCATGGCGGCCCGCGCACGTGCATTTCGTGGTCTCTGCTCCGGGCTACTCGCCGGTGACCACGCATGTGTTCGATTCGATCGACAAATATTTGGATGGGGACGCGGTGTTTGGCGTGAAGAATTCGCTGATCGCGGAATTCACGGAACACAAAACCAACGACGAAGCGGCCCGGAAGTTCGGCGCGGAGCCGCCTTTCTGCACCTGTGAATTCGACTTTGTGCTGGCCCCCGCGCAGTAGCCGGCAGAGAAACAATGGTTGTTGAGACAGAAACGAATCTGGCCCAAGTTCGGCGGATTCTTCAGAGCAAGGCGCTTCGAACTTCTGAAGTCCACCGCAATCTGCTGAATTATCTGGCGGAAAAATCACTTTCGGGCGAAGCCGACAGCTTAAAGGAATATACCGTCGGACTGGATGTGTTCGCGAAGCCGGAGTCCTACGATCCGCGGCAGGAATCCGTAGTGCGGATGCATATGGCGCGGTTGCGGCAGAAGCTCGCCGAATATTACCGGAGCGAAGGCGCGACCGACCCGATCATCGTCGACCTTCCCAAGGGCGCGTTCAAGGTGACGTTTGAGCCGCGGCCGGCGGCGATTGTGCCCGAGACGCCGGATCCAGCGACCCTGACGATACCCGCGCCTCCGGCGAGTAAGCGAACCCTGATTCTGCTGGCGGCGCTGTTGCTCGCGGCCGTGGGCTTTGCTTCCTACTTCGGATTGCGCCTGCGGCAAGTGGAGCGCACCGCGGCGGTTCTAACGCCACCTGCCAACTGGACGCCGGAGTTGCGGGAATTGTGGACTCCGCTGCTTTCGCAGGATCGGCCTCTAGTAGTGGTGCTGGGCACCCAGCAATCCGGGAATCTGACGGGAGTCTCGACCGCAAACGGGGCGTTCCTGCTGGGCCAGTTCCTGGCGGACCGCAAGCAAAACGTATATGTAACCAGCAGCGATGAACTTTCCATGCCGGATATTATTATGGGAAACCTGGTATTCCTAGGGCCGCCGGCTGGTAATCGGCAGTTGCAGGCGCTGCCATTGAAGGAAGAACTGGTGCTGGAACCCCAGGGGATCCGCAATCTGCATCCCGCAAAAGGAGAGCCCGCATTTCTAGGCAATCCGCCGCCGCGGTCGGCTCAGAGCACCGTGGATGACAGCTATACATTGATTACTCACGCGCCGGGGGTGAACGGCAAAGGCGACGTGTTGTACCTGTCTGGAACCAGTGCGTTCAGCCCGGCGGCGGGCGTGGAGGCCTTCACGGATCCGACTCTCGCCCGCAGTATCGTGTCGCGCATGCGGAAAGCGAATGGGAAGCTGCCGCGCTATTATCAGATTCTGCTGGCAGTGAAATCGATGGACGATACGCCCATTGAGATCAGTTATCTGATGCACAAGGAACTGGCAGGGCCGGCGCGCTAGGATTTACTGCTTCGCTGCGGTTTCGGCGGCTCGGCCGCCGCTGAGCACATTCTCCACGGCGTGATTGCCCTCATGGCATGCGTACTCGTAGAGCTTATAATTTTCTTCTCTACTCAGCGGAATTGCGACTTCCCAGGGGCTGGTGTACATGTTCGGGTCGTCGATCGAGACTCGGTAAAGGATCGTTTCGGGGTCAACGCGCCTAAACCGTTCGACCACATGCAACGCTTCGCTCTGGGGAATACCTTTAATACGCCCGGTGGCAGCGCTGGTCGCGATCCAGCCCTTGCCATTGTAATTGGTGGTGTCGACGACCAGGGTATTGCCCTCCCAATGGCCTCGCGAGTCGCCATTCCACTGCCGGATGTTGGGCGGCAGATGGGGCCGGCCATCCACGGGAATGATGCGGGTTTCATGTATCATTTCGTAGAAAATCACTACATAGCCGGGAGTCTGGAAGATCTGATAGGAGTTATTGTAGCCGGCCGGAAACATTCCGGCAGGCACGCCGCGCGTGATGCAGCGGTCCCAGACGCTCATGTACTCCCAGGAGTCGGCCGCGTGGGCTAGGTCGTAATCCCGCTTTGCTTCGGCCGACGGTTTCAGGGGAACTTTCCCGTCGGGCGGTTCCACAACCAGAGAAGTTTGGCGAGTAGATACGACTTTGGTTCCCGAGTCGAACCAGGCTTGATTGTAGTTGCCCGGGTCACCTTTCTTGGGAGGGCCGTCAACGCGGGCCTTAGCGGCGCGCGCTTCGAGTTCAGCGGCTTCCTGCTCGGTGAGGACGGCTTTCCCGGCCAACTCGGAGGGCCGTTCGAAAGGCGTAATCGTTGGGTTCGACCAGACACCCTGCAGGTCTGGCTGGCCATCCAGCGTGCGCGACTGGGTCCAGGTCTTGGTGGACGGTTTGGCGGTTGCCTGGGCGGCAGCGGGCGGAGTCTGGGCCGCGACAGGAACCGGAATGAGTGACGCGAGTGTCATCACAACCGGGACGGACGACGATAAAAGTCGACGTTTCATCGGGGCTGACTCTAATCCAGCTTCAGGCTGGCGACCTTGATGGTGTCTCCGGTGACTTCGCCATCGACAGTCACCATCAGATTGTCCGTCTTTTTAGTGGCTTTCAGCGCCGCAGCGGCTTTTTTATTTCCGGCGGCGTCGAGCGCTATGAATTTATTGTCGGAAGTGAAGACGCCGTAGCCACTTTTGAGGCAGGAGGCTTCAAGGGCGCACTTGGTGTCATGCGAGGTTGCGAAGGACTGTCCCTTTGTCACTGCGGTCATGGAGCACATTTTGTCCATGAGGATGCCATGGACCTCGGTGGCTGACGCCGCGCAGCCCAAGCTTAGCAGCAGGCCGGCGAGGCCCAAAGTGCGATACATAAGTTTCATAATTCTCTAGTCCGTTTCCCGCCTATGGTGAGGCGACTCCATCGTATTCCTGGTTCTAACACACGGGCGACTAGAACACCAGCAGCGATGGCCAGGACCAGGACACCTCCATGCCAAACCAGAAGATGGGCCGCATCCTGATGGATGCAGCGGAACTGCAAGACCGTGACACCGAGAAGCCCGGCGATCGCGCCCAGAGTACCTCCAAACGCCGTAGCGGAGAGAGGGACTCCACGCCGCGTAAGCAGCCAGAACAAGATTCCGCCCGGAATCGCGACCGCGGATCCCGACAGCAGGCAAGGCCATCCACGGGAAACGAAGGCTTCGCCTTCACGCCATGGAAATAACAGGGCCACGCCGCTCAGAAACCCTACGCCAAAACATGCCCATGAGAGCTTTGCTGGGATCTGCTGCTTGGTCCCCGGACGGATTTGCCAAGCCAGGATTACCGAGAGCAGCAATACCCCGAGTGTAAGAATAGCCAGAATGCCAAAGGCCTGCCACGCATCCAGGGTTCGGATTCCTGTCACCCCCATCATGGCG
>Ga0207667_10011017_pt1 | contig 10533 bp, 10 predicted proteins | sample KBSCornC52_FD_184301 | JGI IMG/M metagenome (GOLD analysis project Ga0207667, IMG submission 184301) | Corn rhizosphere microbial communities from Kellogg Biological Station, Michigan, USA - KBS Corn C5-2 (SPAdes) (version 2) | ecosystem: Host-associated > Plants > Roots > Rhizosphere > Soil ...
GTCGGCTTTCGCCAGGTCGTAGCCGCAGGCCTCGCAGCGCGGCGCGACCTTCAGGAAGCCCTCGAACAGATGACCCTCGCCGCATTCCGGGCAGCGGCCGAGCGCGCCCGCGGCCAGGGCTCTGGGCTTGTCCATTCCTCAGCCGGCTGCGCCGCCGTGCGCGCCGAAGATCACGTAGATGAAGGCGAACAGGAACAGCCAGACCACGTCGACGAAGTGCCAGTACCAGGCGGCCGCCTCGAAGCCGAAGTGCTGCTTCGGCGAGAAGCCGCCCATGAACAGGCGGATCAGGCAGACCGTCAGGAAGATGGTCCCGATGATCACGTGGAAGCCGTGGAAGCCGGTGGCCATGAAGAAGGCCGAGCCGTACAGGCCGGAGTTCGCCGCATCGGCGGAGAAGAACTCCTTGTGCGTCACGATGTGCGTGTACTCGTAGGCCTGGATCGAGGTGAACAGGACGCCCAGGCAGATCGTCAGGAAGAGCCCGATCTTGGCGTCGCGGCGATCGCCCTGCTGCAGGGCGTGGTGCGCCCAGGTCACCGTCGTGCCCGAGAGCAGCAGCGTCAGGGTGTTGACCAGCGGCAGGTTCCAGGGCGGCACCGTCTCGACGCCCTTCGGCGGCCAGGTGGCCCAGGCGGCCCTCACCTCGTCGATCGATCCAAGCGTCCGGTGGTGATGGAACAGCGCCATCTCGAAGAAGATCCAGAACCACGCGACGAAGAACATCACCTCGGATGCGATGAACAGGATCATGCCGTAGCGCAGGCCGATCGAGACGACCGGGGTGTGGTCGCCCTCGTTGGCCTCCTTCACCACGTCCCGCCACCAGCCGAACATGGTGTAGAGCACGCCCGCGACGCCCACGAAGAACAGGATCGGATTGTGCTGCGGGATGCCGAACAGGCCCTTCAGCCAGGCCACGCCGCCCATGGCCATCATCGTCGCCGCGATGGCGCCGATCAGCGGCCACGGGCTCGGATTGACCAGGTGGTAGTCGTGCTTGACGTCGCCGTGGGCCATCGCGGTCCTAATCCCTCACAAGTCCCCCCGCGCGCGGCGCCAGCCGGGCGGCGCGTGACCAGGGTCGCGGACGCTATAGCCCTGCGTCGGCCGTCCCCTCAAGGGGAAAGGCCGCCCTCGTCCGGCGGGCGGCGCGCGCGCTGCCGATCACGGCCTAGGCCTTCGGTTTCGTCGCCGCCGCGGCGGCTTGCTGCGGCTTGGCGTCGACCGCCGGGAAGAAGGTGTAGGAGAGCGTCACGTCGGTGAAGTTCCGGGTGTTGATGTCCTGCGCGAACTTCGGGTCGACGAAGTAGAGCACCGGCATCTCCACGGTCTGGCGGGCGCCCACCGTCTGGTCGGAGAAGCAGAAGCACTGCAGCTTGCGGAAGTAGGCGCCGGCCTGGTCGGGGGCGACGTTGAACAGCGCCCGCGCGGTGATCGGATGGTCGGCATTGTTGGTCACCTTGAAGACCGCGATCTTGGTCTCGCCGAGGTTCATGGTCTGCGAGCGCTGCTCGGGCGTGAACGTCCAGGGCAGATCGCGCACATTGGTGTCGAAGCTCACCGTCAGCTGCCGGTCGATGACCGTGTCCGGCGCGCGTTCGGCCCGGCTCACCGTGCCGCCGTAGCCGGTCGCCTGGCAGAACGCGCGATAGGCCGGCACCGCGGCGAACGCTGCGCCCACCATGCCCAGGAACACCGCCGCGCAGACGATCGCGACGTTGCGGTTGCGTCGGAGCTGTCGATCGAGACCTGGGGGCTCAGGAGTGCGGGACGGCGACATTGCTGCGCAGATGGATGATGGTGACGACGAAGACGATGACGACGAAGGCGAAAAGACCTATCGCGATGGCGAGATTGCGGCCGCTGCGCGCCTTCATCTCGGTCTCGGTCTCGCGGTTCGGATCGCTCATCTGAGGAGCGGCGTCAGCGGGGCCGCGCCCACCAGGTGCTCGCCCAACAGGGTCGCGAAGATCAGCGCCAGGTAGAGGATCGAGAAGGCGAACAGATTGCGCGCGTCCCTGGCCCCGGCGCGGACATCGTAGAGCCCATCCTTGCGAGCGTCCGGCGTCTCGCCCGCGTGGCTGCGGAGCAGGCGGACCGCGAGCAGCAGGAACATCAGCCCGCCCGCGCCGGCGACCCCGAGGTAGACCGGGCCCCCCAAGCCGGTGAAGGCCGGCGCCAGGCAGAGCGGGATGAGCAGCAGCGAGTAGATCAGGATCTGCCGGCGGGTGGCGGCCGCGCCGGCCACCACGGGCATCATCGGCACGCCGGCCTCGGCATAGTCCTCGCGCGTGTAGAGCGAGAGCGCCCAGAAGTGCGGCGGGGTCCAGAAGAAGATGATCGCGCAGAGCAGCCAGGCGTTCAGCGGCGCGGAGCCGGTCGCTGCGGCCCAGCCGATCACCGGCGGCAGGGCGCCGGCCAACCCGCCGATGACGATGTTCTGCGCCGTCCAGCGCTTCAGCCAGATCGTGTAAACGACCGCGTAGAAGAAGATGGTGAAGGCGAGCAGGGCCGCGGCGAACCAGTTCAGCGCCATGCCCATCAGCATCACCGAGAACATCGACAGCACGACGCCTAGCGCCAGCGCATCGGCGCCCTGCACCCGGCCGGCCGGCACCGGCCGCCCGCGGGTGCGGCGCATCTTCGCGTCGATGTCGGCGTCATACCACATGTTGAGCGCCCCCGAGGCGCCTGCGCCCACGGCGATGCAGAGGATCGCCACGGCCGCCAGCACGGGGTTGAGCGGCCGGTCCGCGCAGACGAGCCCGGTGAGCGCGGTGAACACCACCAGCGACATCACCCGGGGCTTCAGCAGCTGGATGAAGTCCTGCCAGCGGGCGGGCGCGTGCGATCTGTCGGCGGCCTGGGCCATGGACATGAAGTCTATACTCTCAAATGCTCGAAGGGCGCGCTCCGCGGCGGGGCGCGCCCTTCAGGTCGCTGCGCCCACCGCCGACTAGTGGATGTCGGCCCTGATCACCGGCAGCTCGTTGAACTGGTGGAACGGCGGCGGCGAGGACAGCGTCCACTCCAGCGTCGTCGCGCCTTCGCCCCACGGATTGGCCTCGGCCTTGCGGCGGAACACCATGGCGTCGAGCAGCACGACCAGGAACACGCCCACGCCCGCCAGCGTCACGACGTAGCCGAACGAGGAGACCTGGTTCCAGTAGGTGAAGGCGTCCGGGTAATCCACGTAGCGCCGGGGCATGCCCTGCAGGCCCAGGAAGTGCATCGGGAAGAAGATCAGGTTCACGCCGATGAAGGTGATCCAGAAGTGCAGGACCGCCAGCCACTCGCGGTACTTCACGCCCCACATCTTCTCGAACCAGTAGTAGAAGCCCGCGAAGATCGCGAACACCGCCCCCAGGCTCAGCACGTAGTGGAAGTGCGCCACCACGTAGTAGGTGTCCTGGAACTGGTAGTCGACGCCGGCGTTGGCGAGCACCACGCCGGTCACCCCGCCCACCGTGAACAGGAAGATGAAGCCGATCGCCCACAGCATCGGCGCCTTGAAGTCGATCGAGCCGCCCCACATGGTGGCGATCCAGGAGAACACCTTCACGCCGGTCGGCACGGCGATGACCATGGTCGCGGCCGAGAAGTAGGCCTGCAGGTTCACGTTCATGCCGGTCGTGTACATGTGGTGCGCCCACACCAGGAAACCGACGAAGCCGATCGCCACCATGGCGTAGGCCATGGCGAGGTAGCCGAACACCGGCTTGCGCGAGAAGGTGGAGACGATGTGGCTGACCATGCCGAAGCCCGGCAGGATCAGCACGTAGACCTCCGGGTGGCCGAAGAACCAGAACAGGTGCTGGTACATCACCGGGTCGCCGCCGCCCGCCGCGTCGAAGAAGTGGGTGTGGAAGTTGCGGTCGGTGAGCAGCATGGTGATCGCCCCGGCCAGCACCGGCAGCGACAGCAGCAGCAGGAAGACCGTCACCAGGATCGACCAGACGAACAGCGGCATGCGGTGCAGCGTCATGCCCGGCGCCCGCATGTTGAAGATCGTGGTGATGAAGTTGATCGCCCCCAGGATCGAGCTCGCGCCCGCCAGGTGGATCGCCAGGATCGCGCAGTCGACCGCGGGTCCGGTGTGTCCCGAGGTCGAGAGCGGCGCATAGAGGGTCCAGCCGGTGCCCGCCCCTCGGCCCGGTCCGCCGTCGACGAACATCGAGGTCAGCATCATCACCCAGGAGGCGACGAGCAGCCAGAAGGAGATGTTGTTCATCCGCGGGAAGGCCATGTCCGGGGCGCCGATCATCAGCGGCACGAACCAGTTGCCGAACCCGCCGATCATCGCCGGCATCACGAAGAAGAAGATCATGATCAGGGCGTGGGCGGTGACCACCACGTTGTAGCCGTGCTTGGAGCCCTCGATGAGGCCGATCTGGGCGATCCAGCTGTTCGGCTGGAACACCTGGATTCCGGGCTCGGCCAGCTCCCAGCGGATCAGGCCGGAGAGCGCTCCTCCGACCAGGCCGGCCATGATGGCGAACAGGATGTAGAGGGTGCCGATGTCCTTGTGGTTGGTCGCGAACAGCCAGCGCACCAGGAACGGCGGCTTGTGGTCGTGGGCTTCTTGGCTGTCGTGAACGGCGGCGGCGTGTGCCATGGTTACGCTTACCCCAGGATCAATGCGTGGCCGGCGCCTTGGGCGCGGGCATGTTGGCGGCGGCGGCCGGGCCGCTCGGCGCAGGCGTGGCCGGCGGCGGCGAGGCCGGGTTGACGGGATTGGCGGCGCCTCCGGTCCCGGCAGCCGGAGCCGCCGTTCCCGTCCCGAGCGTCTGGGCGGCGGTCTGGGTCGGCGTCGGCGCGGCCTTGCCGCCGGTCTTCTTGGCGACCCAGGCGTCGAAGTCGGCCTGGCTCACCACCTTGACCTCGATCGGCATGAAGGCGTGGTCGAGGCCGCACAGCTCGCGGCAGCTGCCATAGTAGGTGCCGATCCGGTCGGCCTTGAACCAGGTCTGGTTCACCTTGCCCGGGACCGCGTCCATGATGATGCCGAACGAGGGCACCGCCCAGGAGTGGATCACGTCGGAGCCGGTGGTCAGCACCTGCACCACCTTGTTCACCGGCACCACCATGGGCTCCGTGGCGGCCAGCTTGTAGGGCACGCCCTCGGCCTTCGCCTTGTCCTCCGGCAGGATGTTCGAGACGAACTCGGGGATCTTCTGGTCGGGGTACTCGTAGCTCCAGTACCACTGATTGCCGGTCGCCTTCACGGTCAGGTCGGGCTTGGGCATGTCGTGGAAGGCGAACAGGAGCTTGAACGAGAAGATGGCGATGAACACCAGGATCAGCACCGGCCCGAGCGTCCAGGTCACCTCCACCGCGGTGTTGTGGCTCCAGCGCGCCGGCACCGGATTGGCCCGCTTGTTGTAGCGCAGGATGCACCAGGTCAGCAGGCCGAGCACGAGCAGGGTGATGCCCGTGATGATCGGCAGCAGGATCGCATTGTGGAAGAAGTTGGCGTCGTGCTTGAGCGCCGTGACGCCCGGCTCCAGGTCGATGGCGCCCGGCGTCGGTTGACCCAGGAGGTCGCCCGCCGACGCGCTCGCGCTCCAAAACGCCGTGATGGCGCCCGCGGCGAGCCCCGTGGCCAGCGCCCGCATCCCCTGAAAGCTCGACTTCATGTCCCCTCGGTCCGGCTGGCCGGCCTACGACTTCGCGCCGCCGGGCCGACATTCGACGGCCGGGCGAGCGCGGCCGCGCTCGCCCGGCCCTTGGCGGCGTCCATACGCGCATCGATTAGGCTTGCCAAGGCGGTTCCCGAAGCCGGGCCGAAGGATGCGATCGCCGCCTTGCCGAGGCGCCCCCCGGGCCGCGGCGCGGCCTCCCGCCGGAGACCCTCGTTAGCCGGATACGCCTGCGCGCACCATCGAATCGCAGGGGCTGCGGCGGCTCAGCAGGCCAGCGACCAGACGGCGGTCCGCTTGACCTCCATGTCCTCCAGCTCGCGCGTGGTCGGCACCTGGTACTCGGCCAGCTTGTCAAGCCCCTGGCGCGGGAAGTAGCTGCGCCCGGGGTCGCCGATCAGCACGCGCGCGCCCTGCCCCCGGGCCGCGCTCAGCCAGGCCATCACGCGCGCCGCGAGCGGCTGCTCGTAGCAGATGTCGCCGGCCAGGATCACCTCGGCCCAGGCCGGCGGCGGAAGGTCAAGCATGTCCTCGGCCGTGAACGCCACGTCCACGGCGTTGGCTTCGGCGTTCAGCCCCACGGCCGCCTCGCAGAAGACGTCGATGTCGGCGGCCAGCACTCGCGCCGCGCCCGCCCTCGCCGCCGCCACCGCGACGATCCCCGAGCCGGCCGCGAAGTCGAGCACGCGCCGCCCGGCGACCGTCTGGGGATGGTCGAGCACATAGCGCGCCAGCGCCTGGCCGCCGGCCCAGGCGAACGCCCAGAACGGCGGCGGCAGGCCGATCTCGGCCAGCGCCTTTTCGGTCAGCTTCCAGATCGGCGTGATCTCGCTCGCCAGATGCAGCCAAAGCTCCGGCGTGTGCGGCGGCCGCTCCAGCGTCGTGTTCGCGGCGATGAAGGCGCGGCGGGCTTCGGCGGTGTCGGCGATCATGTCTCCGCATAGTCAACCGCTCACGCCGGCGAAAGCCGGGGCGCAAGCCGAGGCGCAGATTGGGTCGGTCACGCCGCGGCGGGGAGCGGGGCCGGCTCGGGTTTGGAGGAGGCGAGCCGCAGCACCTCGACGTAGCTGTTCGCGGTCAGCATGCGATCCAGCACGCCCTTCTCGCGCAGCAGCCGCTGGGTGCGGGGCAGGTTGTAGCAGGGCACATGCATGAACATGTGGTGCTCGCAGTGGTAGTTCACGTAGTAAGGCGCGAGGAACGCCCGCTCCAGCAGGCTGGCGTGCGTCGAGCGCGCGTGCCGTAGCGGATCCGGCTCGCCCTGGGCGACGCAGGCGTGCTCGGCGATGTTCCTGAGCCGCGTGATCATCGGCAGCCAGGTCGCCTGCGGGACCAGCCACAGCACGGGCCACGCCCACCACAGGCCGAACGGCGCCGTCAGCGCGACGGTCACGACCATGCCGCCGAAGAACCGCCGGCGGCGCACGACGGCGTCCTTCAGGATCGGCCAAAGCGGCTCGTCCGGCTTGCGGTTGCGGAGACGCGCGACCAGCCCCGACCACTTCAGCTTGTAGTAGGTCCGGCCGGTCAGATCGCGGATGATCTTGCGCCTGAGCGAGGTGCGAGTGATCGGGAACGGCGCCGAGAGCCCGAGGTCCGGATCCTCCGGCTGCTGGGCGTACTTGTGGTGCCCCAGGTGGTAGGGCCGGTAGGCCATCAGGTCGCCGGTGGTCAGGTGGTTGCCGAGCCAGTCGTTGACCTTCAGGTTCGGATGCAGCGCCCCGTGCGCGGCGTCGTGCGTCAGGATCGCCAGCCCCAGCTGCCGCGCGCCGATGATGACGATCGCCAGCGGGATGGTGATCGGCCAGACCACCGCCATCGCCGCCGCCGCCGCGATCACCGCCCAGGCATGCGCCACCAGCGCCGGGCCCTTCCACGCCGAGCGGCGGGCGAGCGGCGCCCACTCCTCGGCTGAGAAGAACTGTTTCGGGTCGACGCGGGCCGCGGCTGGCATGGGCCTAATGTAGTGCCGAAAGGTCTGCGAAAACAGAATGACGCTGGGGAACCGCGGGTTCCTAGAGCCGCACCGCGCCCAGCGCGATCGCCGCGAACAGGATCACCGCCGCCCAGGTGTTGGAGTTGAAGAGCGCCAGCGCCAGCCGCCGCTCATCGAGCTTCACGCGCCTGGCCTGCATCGCGAGGTGGATCGCGTAGAGCGCCACGAGCGGCGCGGCCAGCAACCCGAGCCCCGCCGTCCAGCAGGCGGCGAACGCCAGCACGACGCAGGCCGCGTAGAAGGCGCCGACCGCCCGCGCCGTCTTCGCCCCCAGCCGTCGCGCCGACGACTTCACGCCGGCAAGGGCATCGTCCTCCAAGTCCTGGATGGCGTAGATGGTGTCGTAGCCCAGCGTCCAGAAGACGCCCGAGGCGTAGAGCAGCAGCGCCGGCAGCTGGAGGCGGCCGGCGGCGTCCCCCGCCACCCGGATCGGCCCCCGCCCTTCGCCGGCGAGGCTCGCCAGACCGGCCAGCCAGATCGCCGCCGGGACTCCGCGCGCCGCGAAGCCCAGCAGCGCGCCCCAGTTGAACGTCAGTCCCAGCCAGGCCTGCGGCCACCAGGTGATCCGCTTCATGAACGGATAGGCCGCAACCAGCAGCAGCGAGCCCGCGCCCAGCGCCACCGCCAGCGGACTGAGGGCCAGCAGGATCAGGAGCGAGGCGCCGCAACAGAGCGCGATGAAGCCCCACGCCTGCCTGACGCTGATCTCGCCCGCCGGGATCGGCCGCATCGCCGTGCGGGCGACCTTGGCGTCTACGTCCTTGTCGACGATGTCGTTGTAGGCGCAGCCGGCCGCCCGCATCAGCGCCGCCCCCGCGAGGAACAGCCCGAGCAGCCAGGGGCTGGGCGGCGCATGCCGCATGGCCGCCTCCAGCGCGATCCCCTGCCAGCCCGGCAGCATCAGCAGCCAGATCCCCGTCGGCCGGTCGAAGCGGCCGAGCTTCAGCCAGGGCCTCGCCCAGGCCGGCGCGCGGGCGTCGACCCAGTTGGCGGGGGCGGCGTCGGGCAGGGGCGCGCTGCGGACCATGGCCCCTCTATAACGAATGGCGCGAACGCTGCATCCGAGGCGTGATTTCGTGCGAATATGAGCCTATGACGCGCGCCCTCCTTCCAGCCGCTCTTCTCCTCGCGGCCGTCGCGACGACGGCCCGCGCGGCCGATGCGCGCCATCCGGCGGTGGTCGAGCTGTTCCAGGCCCAGGGCTGCTCCTCCTGCCCGCCGGCCAACGCCAACCTGATGGCGATCGCCGGGCGGCCCGACGTGCTCGCCCTCGCCTTCCAGGTCACCTACTGGGACGACCTCGGCTGGAAGGACACCTTCGCCAGGCCGCAGTTCACCGCCCGCCAATGGGACTACGCGCGGGCCTGGAGGCGCCCCAATGTGTTCACGCCGCAGGTGGTGGTGAACGGCCGCAAGGACGGCGTCGGCGCCGATCCCGCCGAGTTCCGCGCCCTGGTCCGCGCCGGCGAGCGCGGCGCGGGCGGTCCTGCGCTCGAGCTGGCGGCCGGCGAGGTCCGCATCGGCGCGAGCGCGCCGCTGTCCCGGCCCGCCGACGTCTGGCTGGTGCGCTACGATCCGCGCATCCTGCAGGTGCCCGTCGCGCGCGGCGAGAACCGCGGCAAGACCCTGCCGCACCGCAACGTCGTGCGCCAGCTCGTGCGGCTGGGGGCGTGGCGCGGCGGGGCCGAGCGCTTGCGGGTCCCGGCCGGCGGCGATCCGGCCTGGCTGAGCGCGGTGGTCCTGCAGCTCCCCAGGGGCGGCCCGATCCTGGCCGCGGCCAAGGGCTGAGCCCGGCGTCGCTGTGGCGTTTCCGCAACCCCGGCGCGGCATCCCGCCCGATCCGCAACATCGTTCGGCGGCGCGCCTTGACCGGCCGGGTCGGCGCGCCTAGCTTCCCGCGCTTCGAGGCCGCAAGAGGGAGGTCAGCATGGTAGCTTTCGCTGTGAAGATCTTCCGACCGCGTCTCGGGCCGCCGCCGCACCGTTAAGTCCGCCCGACCGCTTCGCAAGGGCCCGTCGCGCCGCTTCGCGAAGCGATCCCGCACGCCCGCGGCCCGCCTGGCCTTCCAGACCCCCGCCTCGCCCCTTCCATTCCTTCGCGCTCCAGCGCGCGCCCTTGCGAGACCGCCGATGCGGCTCGGGGCCCCTGAAGCGCCGACTTCGAGCTCTTCCGATGACCGATCATTACGAGGATGCCGACGACCACCGATCGCGGGTGCTCAGCAACCGCCAGGTGCTGGGCTTCATCGCCGCATTCTGGCTGCGGCGGCGCTGGCTGCTGAGCGGCGCCGTCGTGCTCACGCTCGCCTCCATCGGCTTCGACCTGTCGGTGCCCTGGGCGGCGGGCCGGCTGGTGGACGCGGTCGCCGGCGGCCTGGCGCGGCGGCATGACGCCTGGATCTCCTGGGGCCTCTTGGTCGGCGCCTACGGCGCGGCGCTGGTGCTGCGCAACACCGGCATGCGGTTCTGGAATCCGCTCGCCGCCCGCAACATGAAGCAGATGGTCGATGAGGCCTTCCGCAAGGTGCAGGCCTTCTCCGCCGACTGGCATGCCGACAACTTCGCCGGCGCCACGGTGCGGCGGCTGTCGCGGGCCATGTGGGGCTACGACACCGTCTCCGACGCCGCGGTGATCTGGCTGGGCCCCGCCTTCCTGGTGCTGGCGGGCCTGTGCCTGATGATGGCGCTGCGCTGGCCGCTCGTGGGCCTGTTCGCGACCGTCATGGTGGCGACCTTCGTGGCCTCCAACGTCTGGCTGACCCAGATCTGGGCCCGGCCGGCCAACCTGCGCTCGGTCGCCATGGACAGCCGCATCGGCGGCGCCATCGCCGACAGCATCTCGTCCAACGCGACCGTCAAGTCGTTCGGGGCCGAGCCGCGCGAGGAGGCCCGCATC
>Ga0207667_10011018_pt1 | contig 10533 bp, 7 predicted proteins | sample KBSCornC52_FD_184301 | JGI IMG/M metagenome (GOLD analysis project Ga0207667, IMG submission 184301) | Corn rhizosphere microbial communities from Kellogg Biological Station, Michigan, USA - KBS Corn C5-2 (SPAdes) (version 2) | ecosystem: Host-associated > Plants > Roots > Rhizosphere > Soil ...
GAGCGTGGGGCCGCCCCCTCCACCATGCTTCGCATGGTCCCCCTCCCCCGCTGTGCGGGAGAGGAGTCCCGACTGCAGCGCTCGTTCCAGGTTCGGGGTCGCGGCGATGAGCTCTTGCGTGTAGGGATGCTGGGGGTTGGCGAAGATTTCGGCGGTGGGGCCGGTCTCGACGATCTTGCCGTTCTGCATGACCAGCACGCGGTCGGTGATGGAGCGGACGACGCTCAGATCGTGCGAGATGAAAAGGTAGGAGATGGCGAGGCGGTCGCTGAGCTCGGCGAGGAGGTCGAGGATCTGGGCGCGGATCGAGACGTCGAGCGCCGAGACCGCTTCGTCGAGGACGATCAGCGACGGCTCGATGATCAGGGCGCGGGCGATGGCGATGCGCTGGCGCTGGCCGCCGGAAAATTCGTGGATGTATTTGCCGGCGTCGGCGGGTGACAGGCCGACAGCGGTGAGCGCGGCATCGACGCGGGCGCGGCGCTCGGCGCCATGGGGGGCGTCGGCGCCGAGCAGGTGGAAGGGCTCGGTGATCAGGGTTTCGACACGCTGGCGCGGATCGAACGAGCCATAGGGGTCCTGGAAGACGACCTGCAGCTTGCGGCGGCTGACGAGATCGCGGTCGCTCAGCGGCGTGCCGTCGATGGCGATGCTGCCGCCCTGGGCCGGCTCGAGCGCCATGATGGCGCGGGCGAGAGTGGACTTGCCGCTGCCGCTTTCGCCGACGAGCCCGACATTCTCGCCGCGCTCGATGCGCAGGCTCACGCCGTCGACGGCGCGGAATTTTCCGGCCGGCGCGAGGAAATGGCGCGGCGGGAGGCGGTAGTCGCGGATCAGGCTGTCGACGACGAGGACGGGTTCGCCACCTGGTCTTTCTTGCGCTGTGTCCGACCGATCCCCAGAGGGCTCGCCCGGCCAACCGCCGCGGGAGGGATCGCGGCGCGGCACGTGGGAAGACGCATCGAAGAGCTGGCGGGTGTAGGGGTGGGCAAGGGCGCGGAAGACGTCGCGGGTCGGGCCGGCCTCGACCACTTCGCCGTGCCGCATGACCGCGACGTCGTCGGCGAGGCCGGCGACGACGGCGAGATCGTGGGTGATGAAGATGAGGCCGGTGCCGTCCTCGTCGACGAGACGGCGGAGGAGATCGAGGATGCGCGCCTGGGTGGTGACGTCGAGCGCCGTGGTCGGTTCGTCGGCGATCAGAAGCTTCGGCTTCAGCGCGATGGCGGAGGCGATGACGACGCGCTGGCGCTGGCCGCCGGACAATTCGTGCGGATAGCGGTCGCGCGGAAACAGGCTGCGCGGCAGGCCGGCGCGGTCGAGCACGCGGTCGGCCTCGGCCATGGCCTCGCGGCGGCTCATCTGGTCGTGCACCCAGATGGTCTCGGCGACCTGGGCCCCGATGGTCTTCAGCGGATCGAGGGCGGTCATCGGTTCCTGGAACACCATTCCGATCTCGCGGCCGCGGATGCCGCACATCTGCTTTTCGGTCTGGCCCAATAGCTCAGTGCCGTTGAGGTGGATCGCGCCGCTCGCCGCGCTGCCGGCGGGCAGGAGGCGCATGATGGAGAGCGCGGTCATCGACTTGCCGGAGCCGGATTCGCCGATGATGCCGAGGACCTTGCCGGCCTCGAGGTCAAGATCGATGCGGTGGAGGATCGGCGTGTCGCCGATCGAGAGCCGGAGGTTCTGGATGGCGAGCAGGCTCATCGGCGGCTCCGCTGCAGGCGCGGATCGAAGATATCGCGCAGGCCGTCGCCCACCAGGTTGAGGCCGAGCACGGTGAAGACGATGCAGAGGCCGGGGATCAGGGCGAGGTGCGGGGCGAGCGAAATCAGGGTCTGCGCGTCGGCCAGCATCTTGCCCCAGCTCGGGGTCGGCGGCTGCGCGCCGAGACCGACATAGGCGAGCGCCGCCTCGGCGAGGATGCCGAGGGAGAACTGGATGGTGATCTGCACCACCAGCGTGTTGAGGATATTGGGCAGGATGTGCTCGAGCGAGATGCGGACGGCGCCCTTGCCGGCGACGCGGGCGGCGAGAATGAAGTCGCGGGTCCAGAGGCTGAGCGCGGCGGCGCGGGTGAGGCGCGCAAAGACCGGGATGTTGAAGATGCCGATGGCGATGATGGCGTTGGTGGCGCTGGGGCCGAAGACCGAGGTGATCAGGATGGCGATGAGGAGCGCGGGGAAGGCGAAGACGAGATCGTTCAGGCGCATGATGATTTCGTCGAGCAGGCTGCCGCGGCGGGCGGCGGCCCACAGGCCAAGCGGCACGCCGACGCCGATGCCCAGCCCCACGGCGATGAGGGCGACGGAGATCGAGGTGCGGGCGCCGACGAGGATCTGGGAGAAGACGTCGCGGCCGTACTGATCGGTGCCGAACCAGTGCTCGGCGCTCAGCCCGCGCAGCTTGTGCGGAATGTCCTGCGCGGCGAACGGGTAGGGGGTCCAGACGAAGCTCAGGAGCGCCATGGCGATGAAGAGCAGGGTGATGAGCGCGCCGATGACGAAGCTGGGCGAGCGGAGCGCGGTGCGCAGCAGCGTGCCGCGTGGAGCATCGGGGGAAGCGATGACGATCTCGCTCATCAGCGCCTCCTGAGCCGCGGGTCGACGAGGATGTAGCTCAGATCGACGAGGAAATTGACGAGGATGACGGCGAAGACGAGCAGCATCACCACCGACTTGACGACGATCAGGTCGCGCTGGGTGATGCCCTGGAAGATCAGGCGGCCGAGGCCGGGGAGGAAGAAGACGTTCTCGATGATGATGCCGCCGGCGAGCAGGAACGCGAACTGCAGGCCGATGATGGTCAGCACCGGGATCAGCGCGTTGCGCACGGCGTGGCGCCAGAGCGTGGCGCTGCGGGAAAGGCCGTGGGCGCGGGCGGTGCGGATGTAGTCCTCCTCGAGCGTATCGAGGAGCGAGGAGCGCATGACGCGCGCGAGGATCGAGGCCTGCGGCAGGGCCAGCGCGATGGCGGGCAGGGTAAGGGCGCGCAGGCCGAGCCAGAAGCCCTGGTCCCAGCCGGGAAAGCCGCCGGCGGTGAACCAGCGCAGGCTCACCGAAAAGACGAGGACGAGCAGCATCGCGAACCAGAAGTTCGGCACGGCGACGCCGAGCTGGGTGATGCCGGTGACGACCAGGTCGGTCTTCGAATTGCGGCGGGCGGCGGCGAGGATGCCGGCGGGGAAGGCGATGAGCATGGTCAGAAAGAGCGAGAGCAGCGCCAGCGGCAGCGAGACGCCGAGGCGCTGCAGCACGAGCTCGCTCACCGGCGTGCGGTAGGTATAGCTGATGCCGAGATCGCCATGCAGCATGCCGAGCACCCAGGTGATGTAGCGGGTCCAGGCGGGGGCATTCAGGCCGAGCTGCTCGCGCAGCGCGGCAAGCGTATCGGGGCTGGCATTGAGGCCAAGCATGAACTGCGCCGGATCGCCGGGCACCACCTCGAGCACGAGGAAGATGACGATGCTCGCAACGATCAGGCTGAGGATCAGCGAGGCAAGGCGGCCGAGGAGGTAGGAAGACATTCAGCTAGTCATACGCGGGAATCGTGAGGGGGCGCCAGATGCTCTCGGGCAAGCGGCTGCCCCCTCCACCATGCTTCGCATGGTCCCCCTCCCCCGCTTCGCGGGAGAGGAGTCCCGACTGCAGTCACTGTGCCCAGGACATCTCGCCGATTTCGACGGCGGGGATGGGGGCGTTCTTCCACAGGCCCTGCACGTCCTTGTTGGCGACGACGATGTTGGGGTACTCGAACAGGAAGCCGGCGGCGAAGTCGTTGGCGAGCTGCTTCTGGGCGTCCTGCAGCAGGCTCTTGCGCTTGTCCGGGTCGGTCGCGTTGTTGAGGTCGGTCATGATCTTGTTGAACGCGTCCGAGTGGTAGTTGAAGTAGTAGCCGGGCTTGGAAAAGACGCCGATGTCGTTGGGCTCGACATGGCTCACGATCGACAGATCGTAGTCCTTGTTGGTGAACACGTTCTGCAGCCAGTCGGCCCATTCGACGTTGGTGATGTCGACCTTGATGCCGACGTCGGCGAGCTCCTGCTGGATGATCGGGCCGGCGGCGCGGGCGTAGGAGGCCGGCGGCAGTTTCAGCGACAGATCGAGATTCTTGATGCCGGCATCGGCGAGGAGCTGCTTGGACTTGGCGGGATCGAAACTGGAGATCGAGGTCAGATCGACATAGGCCGGATCGCCCGGCGGGAAGAACGAGCCGATGGGCGTGCCGAGGCCGAACATGGCGCCGTCGATGATGGCCTTGCGGTCGATGGCATGGGCGATGGCTTCGCGCACCTTGATGTTGTCGAGCGGCGCCTTGCCGTTGTTCATGGCGAGCACCGTTTCACCTTCGGTGGTGCCGATATTGACGACGAAGCGCGGGTCGTTGCGGAACTGGCCGAGCGATTCCGGCGAGGGGAATTCGGGGCTCACATCGACGTCGCCGGCGAGGAGCGCGGCGGTTGCGGCGGTGGGGTCGGCGATGAACTTGAAGGTCGCCTTGTCGAGCTTCGGCGCGGTGCCCCAGTAGCTGTCGTTCCTGACCAGATCGATGTGGTCGCCCTTGACCCAGGTGCCGAGCTTGTAGGGGCCGGTGCCGACCGGGGCGGTGCCGTTGGTGGCGGCGGTCTTTTGCGACACGATCACCGCATCGCCCCAGCCCATGTCGTAGAGGAAATCGCCCTGCGGCCCCGACAGCGTGACCTTGACGGTCTGCGGGTCGACGACGTCGACCGAGGCGATCTTGGCAAAGAGCTGCTTTTGCGCGTTGACCGATTTGTCGCCGCGCGCGGTGTCGAGCGAGTATTTCACGTCATCGGCGGTGAAGGGGGTGCCGTCGGAGAACTTGACGCCCGACTGCAGGTGAAAGGTGTAGGTGAGACCATCGGGGGAGATGTCCCAGGTCTTGGCGAGGAGCGGCTGCACGTTGCCGTCCTTGTCGATCCTGGTCAGCCCCTCGAAGATGTTGCCGTAGGTCACCTCACGGATCGCCGCGGCGGCGCCGCCGGTGGTGGGGTCGAGGCTGGGGGGCTCGAGCTGCAGCGAAATGTTGATGTCGGTGCGGGCGGCCGCGTAAGCCGGCGTCAGCGCCGTAGCCGAGATGAGTGCGCCGGCAATGGCCAGCAAAACCAGTGAGTTGCGCATAAGCGTCCCTTCCCGTGAGCGGCCGCCTGGTGCGGCCTTGGCGGGGACTGTAGGACGATTTTGCGCAAGCACAAATGGGGTTTGGGGAGAGAAAAATGCGCCCTGGGCGTGCGGTGGGGGGAAGCGCGTTGCGGGCAAGCAATGCGTCCCCCTCACCCACGGCGTCACCCCCGCGCCAGTGGGGAGCTCCGTTGATGCGGCCCAACAGAGGTTCCCGCGTTCGCGGGAATGACCCGGTAGGTGTGGCGCGTGTGGCGTTCTATTGGACGTGCAGCAGGTCGACCAGTGCGAGGGCCATGACTTTGGCGGAATCGAGCATGTCGTCGATGCCGACATATTCGTCGGGCTGGTGGGCGAGGTCGAGGATGCCCGGGCCGTAGGCGATGCAGTCGTGCAGGCGCCCGATGCGGTCGATGTGCTTCTGGTCGTAGGTGCCGGGGGAGACGACATAGTCGGGGGCGAGACCCAGGACTTCGGTGATGGCCCGGTCGACGGCGCGGACGACGGGCGCGGCCTTGTCGGTCATGGTGGGCGGAATGGTCCAGAGGTCGCGCAATTCGTAGGTGAAGCCGGGACGGGTGGCCTTGAGCTTTTCGAGCAGGTCGACGACCTCCTGCCGGACGGCTTCGGGCTGCTCCTCGATGAGGTAGCGACGGTCGATGACGATGCGGGCCGAGTGCGCGACGACCGGCGCGGGGAAGCCGGTGTAGCCGGCTTCCGGTTCGGGCTGGCCGCCATGAATCGAATTGATGTTGAGGGTCGACTGGCGGGCGAGCGGCGGCACGACCGGCATGGCGGTCGTGCGGCTTGCGAGGGCCGGATAGAGGCTGGTCTCGATTTCGCCGAGCAGCGCCGCCATGTGGCGGATGGCGCTGTCGCCGAGGAAGGGCATGGAGCCGTGGGCGATGCGGCCATGGGTTTCGATCTCCGCCCACCAGACGCCGCGATGGCCGAGGCAGATGCGGTTCTTGTTGAGCGGCTCGGGGATGATGACGTGCTGCACGCGGCTTGGGTCGAACCAGCCCTTTTCGGCGAGGTAGGCGACGCCGGCGAAGCCGCCGGTCTCCTCGTCGGCGGTGGCGGAGATCTCGATGGCGCCCGAGAAATCGGCATGCGTGTCGATAAAGGCTTCGGCGGCGACGATCGAGGCGGCGAGACCGCCCTTCATGTCGCAGGCGCCGCGGCCATAGACCTTGCCGTCCTTCACTTCGCCGCCGAACGGATCGACGGTCCAGCCGCTGCCCACTTCGACGACGTCGTGGTGCGAGTTGAAGTGGACGGTGTCGCCGGTGGAATTACCCGGACGGCGGGCCACGAGATTCCAGCGCGGGTGTTTGTCGACGTCGCCGATGGCGCCTTCGGCGCGGACGAATTCGATCTCGGGAAAACGCGGCCGGAGCCGGCGCTCCACGAATTCGCAAATCTCGCGGTAATGGTCGCCGGGCGGATTGACGGTGGGGATGCGGATGAGAGCGGCGGTGAGGGCGACGAGGTCGTCGCGGCGGCGGTCGATGGCGTCGGTGAGGGCGGTCATGCCGGCATGGTGACGGCGGCGCCCGGCGAAATCAACCGGCCCGTGCCACCTGGGCCAGGACGCGCTCGAGGTCGCCCTGGAAGAAGGGCTTGCTGAGGCGCGGGATCGACTGGTCGGCCCCGTCCGGCAGCTCGGCATAGCCGGTGGCGAGGACGACCTTGAGGCCGGGCCGCCTCTTTCTCGCCTGCTCGATCAGTTGCAGGCCGGTCATCTGCGGCATGGCCTGATCGGTGATCATCAGATCGAGGTCGCCGGCCTTGTCGATCGCTTCGAGCGCCTGCGTGCCGGAATGCACCTCGACCACGCGGTGACCGAGATCCTCGAGCATGGCCGAGGTGTTCATCGCGACGAGGAAATCGTCATCGACCACGAGGATGGTGAGCGATCGCTCCTCGGGGTCGGCCGCGGGAACCGGCAGGGCCGCTTCGGCTGCGCCGGCCTTGGCGGAGGTGACCGGCAGCCACAGATGGACCGCGGTTCCCTTGCCGACCGTGCTCTCGATGGTAAGGGTGCCGCCCGACTGCTCGGTCAGGCCGCGGACCATAGCGAGGCCGAGGCCGGTGCCCTTGCCGATTCCCTTGGTGGTGAAGAAGGGCTCGGTGGCGCGCGACAGGGTCTCCTCGTCCATCCCGGTGCCGGTGTCCGTCAAGGACAGGCGAACGTAGCGGCCGGGCTGCAGATTGCCGTGAGGTGGCGGATCGGCCTCCTCGGCGGCGATCGTCAGCTTGCCGCCCTCGGACATGGCATCCCTGGCGTTGATCGCGACATTGAGGATGGCCAGCTCGAGCTGGTTGGCGTCGATCAGCACGGGGCTCAACGGGCCGGTGAGCCAGGTTTCCAGCTCGACGGTGGGGCCGAGCGAGCGAGCGAGCAGATCGGTCATGTTGCCGACGAGCTGGCCGACATCGACCGGATCGGCCTTGAGCTCCTGGCGGCGGGCGAAGGCCAGCATGCGCTGGGTCAGCGAGGCGCCGCGCTGCGCACCCTGCATCGCGTTGTCGATAAGGCGGTGCAGGCGCGGATCGTCGGGGATGCGCTTGCGCAGAAGCTCGAGGCTGCCGGTGATGGCCATCAACAGGTTGTTGAAGTCGTGGGCAACGCCACCGGTCAGCCGGCCGATGGCCTCCATCTTCTGGCTCTGCAGCAGTTCCTCGCGGGCCTGCGCCAAGGCGAGCGTGGCCTGGCGGCGCTCGGTCAGGTCGCGGGTGATCTTGGCAAAGCCGATGAGATTGCCCTGCTCGTCCTTGATGGGATCGATGATGACGTGGGCCCAGAAGCGGGTGCCGTCCTTGCGAACGCGCCAGCCTTCGTGCTCGAAGCGGCCTTCCGTCGCGGCGGTCTTGAGGGCCCGGGCGGGAAGTCCCGTCGCCTTGTCCTCCTCGGTATAGAAGCGGGAGAAGTGCTCGCCGAGGATCTCGTCGGCGGTATAGCCCTTGAATCGCTGCGCACCGGGATTCCAGCTCACGATGTAACCGCTCGGATCGAGCATGTAGATGGCATAGTCGGCGATCGCGTCGACCAGAAGACGGTAGCGATCGCCTTGGCCGATAAGCGGTCTAGACTTTACGTCGTCCATTGATCCCCCGCTGCGCAGCATGCAGCTTGAACCAACAATTGCGTAACCGGGCTTCTGGTTGCAAAGATTTTTCTACGGGCCGCTGCGCTGCGGTGCGGATTTGCCGGCGGGAGCCGAACGGGGAGCCGGCGGGAAACGACGGCGTTCGCCCACCAAGCCCAAGACAAGGGCAGCGAGAGCACCCAGGGCAAGTCCGGCGGCGGCACCCAGGCCGACGAGCTGCACTGTCGGCGGGGGGAAACTGCGGGTCGGGGGCACCATCGGTGCGGAGATGACACGGATGTTGGTGGTATCGATCTGCTCGCGCTCGGCGATTTCCTTGGCACGGGTCAGGTAGGCCTCGTAGATGGCGGCGCGGGAATCGGCCTCACGCTGGAGGCCGCGCAGCGTCACCTGGGCGGAATTGTCCGAGGCGACGGCCGATTTCGAGGCATCGACCTCGGCCTGGAGCTGATCGACGGAGGCCTGCGCCTGTTCGACGTCGCTCCTGGCCGCCTGCACGATCCGGGCCGTTTCGGCATTGATCTGGCCCTGGAGGCTCGTGACCTGAGCCTCGATGGCGCGCACGCTGGGGTGGAGGGGGCCGAGCGTCGCCTTGAGCGCCTGGGCCTGCTCGCGGGTGGCAGCATACTGGGCGCGCAGGGCGCTGATGGTGGTCGATTCCTGCGCCGCCGCGCTCATCAGGCTGTCCGGGCTACCGCTGGTCAGCTTGTCGACGCGGGACTTGAGGTCGATCAGCTTGGCCTGGGCCGCGAGGAACTGGGTGTTGACCTGCGCCATGGCTTGCGCGCTGGCGAGCTCGCCCTGACTGGTTTCGAGGCCATGGGCGCGGCGGAAATCCTCGACGACCGATTCGGCCTGCGTCACATCGGCCTTGAGCGAGCTGAGGCGCTGGTCGAGCTCCCCGGCGGCGCGGCTGGCGCCGGCGGCGTCGGAGTCGGCAAGATCGGCGCGGAAGGCGTCGACGACGGCGGAGGCGAGGCGAACCGATTTTTCCCCGTTGCTGGTCGTGGCGCTCAGCGTGACGACGAAGGATTTGTCGTCGCGCGAGACCTTGACGATGTCCTGCATGACCTTGAGCGCCGAGTCTTCGGGAGCAAGAGTCCTGTAGCTCGTGAATTCGGGATCGGCGGTGAGGTGCAACTGGTCGACGACGCGCGCGAACACCTGATTGGAGGTCAGCACACGCATCTTGCTCTCGACGTTGAGCACCATGGCGTCGGTTTGACCGCTGCTGCTGTACAGATCGTTGGAGACGACCTGCAGGCTCGAGGGGTCGACCAGCACTTCGGCCGTGGCGGTGTAGCGCGCCGGAGCAAGGACGCCATAGGCGAGCCCGGCGCCCACGCCGATGACCGCGGCGGCGGCGATCCACAGCTTGCGGCGGGCGAGGTAGCCGAAGAGACGGCGGAAATCGAGATCGAGCAGCACGTCGGCGGCGGTGGGTTCCGGCCGTGCCGCCGGCTTGGACGGTGCAGGAGGAGCCGGCCGGGCCGGGCCGCGCGCCACGTCGAGCCGCGCATAGCGGCGCGCCGCATAGGCGTCATGGCGCGGCGAGCTGGCGAAGGTGTCATCCATGGGAGGGCTCCGGATAGGCGGATGGGGGAATGGGGAGATCGCGCGTGTGCGCCGGCGCCGGCTCGGACGCCGGACGCCGGATCGCGTTGCCCGCCAGCATCAGCAGCAGGAACAGCATGAACAGGAAATCGGTCGAACGGCCGAGGACGTTCTCGATCAGGTTCTCGGCGATGCTGATGGCGAAGAAGGCGAAGGTGAAGACGGCCTCGCGATCGCCGCCGGTGGCGCGGCGGCGGAGGACGGAGAAGCAGCCGATGAGCGCGGCGACGAGCAGGACGGCGCCGACGATCCCGCCTTCGATGAGGACGGTGACATAGCCGCTGTGGAAATTGTCGAGGGCCCAGCCGTTGTTGGCGCGGAAGACCTCGAGCCGCTCGGGTGTCCAGAAGCCGGACGGACCGAAACCGAAGAGCTCGCGGCCGTCGAAATTGGCAAAGCCATAGCCCCACAGATCGGTACGGCTCGAGGTGTCGAAGCTCAGCCCCAGGATCGAAAGATGGGTGGCATCGGCCGAAAAGGTGATGGCGGCGAGGACGCTCAGCGGCACGAGCAGCAGTGCCAGCGCGAAAAGAACCACGTTCTGCCGGCCGCGGCTCAGCCGGCTGAGGCCGAGGGCGACAAGGCCGAGAACGGTGGCAAGCTGCGCACCGCGGGAACCCGACATGACGAGGCAGACGAGCAGGAAAGCGGACTAGGCCCAG
>Ga0207667_10011020_pt1 | contig 10532 bp, 5 predicted proteins | sample KBSCornC52_FD_184301 | JGI IMG/M metagenome (GOLD analysis project Ga0207667, IMG submission 184301) | Corn rhizosphere microbial communities from Kellogg Biological Station, Michigan, USA - KBS Corn C5-2 (SPAdes) (version 2) | ecosystem: Host-associated > Plants > Roots > Rhizosphere > Soil ...
TTCTGACAGGCGGCAGAGGCCATGCAGGCGCCATCGGTTACAAATACGTTCGGTGCATCCCATACCTGATTATGTGCATTCAATACAGATGTTTTAGGATCACGGCCCATGCGGGCAGTACCCATTTCATGAATGCCCTGCCCCAATGCATATTCTTTACTATCCCAGGTAGTGATATTTTTTACGCCCGCTGCCTCGAACATAGCCACCAGCTCATGCACAATATCCTTACGCATTTTTAATTCGTTTTCTTTCAATTCGGCATCCATGGCCAGCACCGGTAAACCCCATTTGTCTTTTACCGTTTTATCGAGCGTAATTTTATTTTCATGGTATGGTAATACTTCACCAAAACCGGTTGCGCCAATCGTCCAGGGGCCGGGTTCGGTAAGTGCTTCTTTTAAAGCAGCTCCTACGCCCAGTTCAGCTACATCACGCCACCATCCTTCGCGGGCTGCACCGCCCTGATAACCATAACCTCGCAAAAAATCTCTTTTATCTCCAAACAAATTGGCAAAACGGGGTATATAAAAGCCATTGGCACGACGGCCAAAATAATATTTGTCTTCATAACCATCCACATGTCCCATAGCGCCGAGCATATAATGATGATCCATTACATTGTGCCCCAGTTCGCCGCTGCTGCTGCCTAAACCATCGGGCCATATGTCAGTAGCTGAATTCATAAGGACCCACGCTGAGTTCAATGCAGAAGCGCACACAAACACAATCTTTGCATAATACTCATAGGTAGTATTGGTTTCGGCATCCAGCACTTCTACTCCCTTTGCTTTTTTAGTGTCTTTGTCGTACAATAGTTTTGTTACAATGCTCATAGGGCGCACCGTAAGGTTGCCTGTTTTTACTGCAGCAGGTAAAGTGGATGATTGGGTACTGAAGTAGCCGCCAAACGGACAGCCTTCCCAGCAACGATTTCTAAATTGACATTGTGTACGGCCCGGTACAGGAGCCGTAAGGTTGGCTACCCGCCCTATGAACATATGCCGTTGATTTTTATATTGTGCTTTTATACGGGCTGCCACATCTTTTTCTACACAATTCAGTTCCATGGGAGGTAGAAATTGTCCGTCGGGCAATTGGGGTAATCCTTCTTTTGAACCACTGATGCCGGCAAATGTTTCAACATGATCATACCATGGTGCAAGATCACGGTAGCGGATAGGCCAGTCAACAGCAATGCCATCTTTTGCATTTGCTTCAAAATCAAAATCGCTCCAGCGATAACTTTGCCGGCCCCATAAAATGGAGCGGCCGCCTAACTGGTAACTGCGCCACCAGGTGAAAGGCTTTTTTTCAACATAGGGACAATCTTTCTCTTTCGCCCAATAATCCATAATAGCTTCCTGTGCAGCAGTGCCATACATGGCCCAATCACGCGCAATTACCGGATTATCGAGCTTTTGCTGGTGCGTAGCGCTGCCACGATGTGGCAAATCCCATATGTTTTTATTGGCAGTTTTGTAATCTTTAATGTGTTCGAAGTTGCGGCCACGTTCAAGCATTAACACTTTTAATCCCTTTTCTGTTAATTCTTTAGCGGCCCAGCCACCACTGATACCTGAACCTACCACAATGGCATCATAGGTGTTTTTTATTACGGCTTTGTTGTTTACGAGTAGAGAATCCCCTGGCATAGCAATGTTTTAATTGTCTAATATACATCTAACCGCGAATACAACAAAGTAAAATGGTCCCGCCAACCCGGGACCATTAACTACAACTAAAAACGCCGACTTATCGTGAAGTGCAGGGAGATAAAATGCCGCGTGATTCGAAAATATTTCGTTGGTTGACAGAATGCCTGATCTGTTCCCGGCCCGGATAAACAGGCAGGGCAGATTTAATTACTGGCAACAATTCTGAGTAGTTTATTATTGACTGACGATGATGAGTTGCCCAGGGTGAGCGCTTCTCCATCATTTGTACTGTTTACCTGCACGTATGTGCCATTGGCAACAGATTTAATATAATACTGTCCGCCGCCGGCCGGTTCTATTGCCCATAATTGTGTGGGCCGTCCGTTGTCGTTGTTCACAATAACATTGTTGTTATCAATATCCAGGCATTTATTGTATTTAATGTTCATTATTCTATACCGTACAGTGGTCCCGTTCACAACAGGAACGATGTGCCATTTTTGTTGTTTGCCATCGGGTGCGCATGGACCATCTGCATTATTCTCCCTGAACTGCTGCACTTTTCTGCCATTTGCAAAACAGGCCGACTCCACTTCAACGGCTTTACCGCTTTGAACTACATTCATACGGTAAATGGTGACGGCGGTAAACAGCGCCGGATTATTACCTGACCGGTCGAACATTTCAACAATGCCTGTTCTGCCTGCCGAAAGATCGGCATAGCACATACGAACCGGAATACCATATTTGTTGCGATACATGGGAATCAGTTGGTACACTCCAGCCATATGGCCAAAATTATTGATGGTGGCGGTACAGTTAAATTCGGCATTGGCAGCAATACTGCTGAGGTTACCGGAGCCTGCCTGCAATGGAAAGTCAAACGCGCGGTTATCGGGTGTTATGGCACGAAGAAAGAAAGACTGAATATTGGCAGGAAAAGCGCCCCGGTTTTTAACATGGACCAGCACCTGAATGGTTTCTCCAAAAAATCTTCTGCCCGATACGGGTTGATTGGTAACAACCGGTACATCAACGGCTATCATATCGGTGTAGCCGGGACGAAAAGCACCTGTTAATCCATCTACTGTATTGGGGTCAAGCTCCAGAGCAACGAAATAGCTTCTGTAATGCATGTTGGTGGCAGAACCATCGGCGTGCTGGTGAACAAGAGTATGGGTGCGCGTATCAAGGTCAATATGAATTTCCTCATCGGGAAAATTTGAGTCATAGATAAAGATCCTGTTATTACTCTTGTCGTAACCATATACCAGCACCTGATGGCCCATAAGATCGCCTGCATGTGCGTTTCGCAAGCCGAGTAATACAAATTTCCCTTCATTAATAGCCCGTACGATCCTGGGGAATTCATCATTCAAACTCCAGTTAAAATGATTTTCATCTGTATCAAATCCTGGAAATACAAACGTACGGGTATAACTGGGGTACGTTGTTAACTGCACATTGAAAATATACTGCTGCAAAGCCGAACCTTCAGGAGGCACGCCCTGGTTTACCCTTTCTGTATGAACCACTTCGCCGGGCCAGTAGTTACCGGTATTGTCGTGCGTAGGAACCGGGATCTTGTTACGCCAATAGTTAAAAACCGAGAGTGCCATACCACCACATAACCCTTGCGTGTGCAAGGTTTGGGGAAAGTTTATAAAATCGTTGCGGAAATGAAATCCATCCCGTTGGGGGTTAAAGTCGAGCTTTCGTGACTGGGCGGGTACTGTGTACCCCAATAGCATAACAGCTATGATAATAGCATATGTTTTCATGATATAAAGTTTTTGAATAGCAATCAATGACCCTTACTAACAGCAGCAGATTGTTGCCGCACAGGGAGGAAGTGAATGCATGATAAATGGCTTAATATTGTTATCTGTTACAAATGTATTAGTGCTAAAAGCCGCAGTGAAAACCAGTGTATGAAGGGCAAGAAATAATACACGAAGGCACCGGCACCCTGCCGGTCTTTATGATCGAAATTGAAAAAACGCTTCCTTTAAGTCCCGTAAATTCATTAACTACCAACTTTTTAAGTAACTTTAGAACAACGCTGTAACCAACCATTTAACTAACCATATGAAGCACCTGAACTGTGTGATTATTGAAGACACACTGGTAGACAGGTTGTTACTGGAAGAATATCTTTCCCGCTATTCTTTTATAACCGTCGCCGGCAGTTTCGCTAATCCGCTGGAAAGTGTGGAACACCTAAAAACACATGTTACCAATCTTCTATTCATTGATGTAGATATGCCTGTTCTCAGCGGTATAGATTTTTTAAAATCGATGACCGATCCACCGCCCAGTATCTTTGTAACAGTTCACCCCGAATTTGCCATAGACGCTTTTGATATACAGGCAATAGACTATTTATTGAAGCCTGTAAAGCCCGACAGGCTCGATAAAGCCATACAAAGAGCGATTGAATTACAGGAAATAAAATCAAAGGCACTTCAGTACAATCTGCATTTTGAAAATGACTACCTGATGATAAAAGAGGGAACAGCCGTAAATAAGGTACATGTGGCTGATATTGTTTACCTCGAAGCACTCACCAATTATACGAAGGTAATAACGGAACAAAAAAAGTACATAACGCTTAATAATCTCAAGAGCTTTATGGACCATTTGCCGGAAAACAAGTTTCTGCGTATACATCGCAGCTACGCGGTAGCAGTAAACAAAATAAGGGGCTTGTACAAAAATGAGCTGCTGGTTGGGGAACAACGGCTCCCATTAGGAAAAACATATCGTCAGCAAGTCAAAAAACTGATCGCCGATAACAACAAATGAATTGCTCAATTCACTTTATGAAAGCCGTTTTTATTGTTAAAACGTTCATCATTTGTATAACAGTATCCATCAGGGTAAGTGCGCAGCACATTACCCTTGATTCGCTTATGGCTAAAGCCGGAGCAGAGAGAGGCAGCAGCAATTTTATTCCAGCCAAAGCATTGTATGAGCAAGCGCTGGCCCTCGCGCAAAAAGATAAAGATTCTTTGACTATGGGCCGCGCATTAATGGGCATTGGAATCGTGTACGATGAAAAAGGTCAATTGGAGGAAGCACTGAAATATTATTTTGAGGGCGATAGCATATATGAAAAGATAAGCAATCAATCAAAAAGCGCTGGTGCACTGAAAAATATTGGGAATATCTACCGGAAGCTAAAGCGCTACGATAATGCGTATTATTTTTTACAACAGGCGCTTGCTTTACAAACGTCAGCAAAAGATTCGGCCGGGATAGGAAATGTATTAAATGACATAGGGCTGGTTTATTATGATCAGGATAGTACCCGTAAAGCCATGGCCTACTTTAACACAGTAAAGACCCGATATGGTAAATATATAAGGGGCGAAGTAATGAATAATGTGCTTAATAATATAGCACTAACCTATCTGAAAATGAAATTGTATGATGATGCCTTCAGGTATTATCAGTCAGCCCTGCAATTGATGCAAAAAACAAATAACCGATATGGCCTTGTATTAGGAAATATAGGTTATCTGTATTACCAAAAAGGCGATTATTTTAACGCTTTGAAATATCATATGCAATGCCTGGCTATTGGCCGGGAAATTAAATCAAATCAGTTATTACTACAATCATATGGTAATTTGAAGAAAACGTACCAGGCGCTGGGCGATTATAAAAAAGCATTTCGGTATCAAAGCGCAGAAATGGCGTTAAATGATACTATTTATAAAGCGGAAAGCATAAGGAATTATGAAGAGATGCAGGCAAAATACCAGAATGAAAAGAACCAGAAAGAAATTCTTTTACTGCATCATGATCAACAAATAGCCGCGATTGAGTTATCGGCCCAGCGACGAACCAAATATTTTTTATTAATTGGTATTGGCCTTGCACTTATTCTGACTTTGTCGCTATATAGAAGTTACCTGGTTAAAAGGAGTTCAAATCTTAAACTAAATAAGCTGAACAGTCAGTTGGCTGAAGCCAACAGTTCCAAAACAAAATTGCTGAGCATTATCAGTCACGACCTGAGAAGCCCCGTAAGCAGTTTGTTCAATTTTTTACAACTTCAAAAGTTGAACGCCAAAAAGCTTTTAAAAGACGAGCAGGAAGATATAGACCGGAAGATCATTCAATCTGCCGAAAATCTGCTCGAAGCCATGGAAGACATTCTTATCTGGTCCAAAAGCCAGATGGACCTTTTCAAACCTCAACATGAAGAAGTAGATACAGCAGAAATACTGGATGAAATTATCTCTTTGCATGAACAATTTGCGATTGCTAAAAATATAGAGCTGAAAAAAGAACCGGGCATGCAACCGGCATTTAATACAGATCCCAACTTTATAAAGATCATTTTACGTAATCTGGTAAGTAATGCTATCAAATTTACTCCTGCAAACGGCAGGGTAAGCATTGGGGCACGAAAAGACACGAATACGGTGATTGTAACAGTAAAAGATACCGGCCCCGGTATTAAGCAGGAAGATCTTAAACATATTTTTGAATGGAACAGTATCCGAAGCGACTCGTCGGGACTGGGATTAAAACTGGCAAAGGAATTTACTGAAAAGCTGGGTGGCAAGCTCTACGTTGAATCTGCTATTGGCCAGGGAACGGCATTCGTTGTTTCGTTACCAGACACACCTTCTGATGCATGAAAACTTTCCTTTGTCGTTGGTGTATTTTTTAAGCTCCTTACTACATTCGTTTACTATGCCGGATTACCTCCTTCTATTTTTGCCCGCTGAAGGAATAAGGCGCATTGCTGCTGTTTACAATGCCTAATCATATTAAAACAATCTTTAAAATCAACCTTTATGAAGAGAAAAGAAATAACCGCCGGTCTAATACTGGTCTTTACATTTTTATTTACATGTGAATCTCTGTCGTTTGGCCAATGTGGCGGGTCGGCGCCGGACAAATACAAAAAATATAAACTGAACTGCATAACCACTGTGTTCTTAGATGAACCATTGAAAATCCCCGTCGGCCCGGGCGATCCGGCTCCGGATGCGGCAAGTTATGTAGCGGTAATCAAAAGCTATAACGGCAGTGAGTCGAAAAAAGAGAAAAAAGAGCTACTGACGTTTTTCAAAATTACAGAGAAAACCTGTAGTTCTTTGTGGGCTTATTCTTCAGGACAACCATTACCGGCAAATGATAAAGTAACAGACCCGGAAAAGTTCAAATTGCTGAAAAGTGCTTTAAGAGATCAGTTAGATCTTGCCGAAAAAACCCTGCACAAAATAAAATGATCCGACTGTTGCAAACATTTCAATAAATAGTTTTACTTGCATTCTGTAACCAGTTAACTGGTTTATAACTCCACAACAGGCGTAGGTATCCCTAAAACTAGTTCCCGTTTCAATGGCAACGTTCAACCAGTCGCGTACCAATATTATCCGGCTTATCCTGATAAGTGTATTTATTATTATAGTAGCCCAATTATTTAACCTGCAAATCCTGTCGGGAAAGTATCGTCAGCTAGCTTTAAACAATGCTGTGTTTCCAAAGGTAAAGTATCCGGGCAGAGGCATTATTTTCGACCGCAATGGTAAAGCAATATTAAACAATGCCATCATGTATGACCTGGTTGTAACGCCAAAGGAAGTTAAGGTGGTAGACACAGCAGGGCTTTGCGCATTATTGAATATTGACATCGCAACATTCAACAAACGCATTCGCGATGCCCGGATCAGGAATGGAGGTTACCGCCCCTCTGTATTTGAGCCGCTGCTGCCTGAAGCTATACATGTGCGTTTAGAGGAAAACATATGGAAGTATCCTGGCTTCACACTGGTTGAACGGCCTGTGCGTGTTTATCCATACAATGCCGGCGCCCATATTTTAGGATATATAGGTGAAGCAGATTCGGCTATCATCAAACGGTCGGGCGGGTTCTATAGGATCGGTGATTATGTAGGACGCAGTGGTTTGGAAAATACGTATGAAACTGTGCTTATGGGACAACGGGGAGTGGAATATTTACTAAAAGATAACCTGAACAGACTGGTGGGCAGTTACGAGAAAGGAACCTACGATACGGCTGCGGTTGCCGGTCGTAATCTGCATACCTATCTTGACATAGAGTTACAACTGCTGGCTGAAAAGCTTCTGAAGGGAAAAGTGGGCGCCATTGTTGCCCTTGATCCCAAAACCGGAGGTGTACTGGCCATGGCCTCCAGTCCGGATTTTAATCCCAACGACCTCACCGGTACAGCAAAGCAAAAAAACTATTCGCGGTTGGTGCTGGATGTGGCAAGCCCGATGTTGAACAGAGCGATCAAAGGGCAGTACCCTCCGGGTTCAACTTATAAACCAATGGGAGCATTGATTGCGCTGGAAGAAGGTTTAATTACACCTGCAAGCGGCTATGACTGTCACGGCACTTATTACGGTTGTAACCGCCCGTTGAATTGTACGGAAAAAGTGGCAGGACATGCGAGCAATCTAAGGCGAGCCATTGCCTGGTCCTGTAATTCTTTTTTCTCGGACGTTATTAAAAAGACTGTCGATAACCCTGCTTATGGTAATCCACGAAAGGGATTAACAGAATGGAAAGCGTATATGACAGCTTTCGGTATGGGACACCGGATAGGAATTGATCTGCCCAGCGAAGATGCCGGCAATGTACCAGACACCAGTCAATATGATAAAGATTATCGCCATGCATGGAATTCATGTACGATGACGGGCGGAGGATTGGGGATAGGGCAGGATAAGATGCTGGCTACACCCCTGCAGATGGCGAACGCCATGTGCCTTATCGCCAACAAGGGTTATTATTATATTCCACACCTCGTATCGGGGATTGAAGCAGAGAATGCAAACGATACACTTCTGAAAAAATACCGTGTAAAACACGAGGTACTTACACACATTTCCAGTGATGTATATGATGTGGTGACTGCGGGCATGCAGGATGTTGTTGAAACCGGAACTGCAAAAACAGCTCGTATTCCCGGCATTAACATGTGCGCCAAAACAGGCACGGCACAAAATATGATCGTGCTCGATGGCAGACGTTACGAACTAAAAGAGAACTCCACCTTTGTATGTTTTGCGCCACGTGAAAATCCAAAGATCGCTATAGCTGTTGTAGTGGAGAATGCGGGAGCGGGCGGTACATGGGCCGGCCCTATTGCGTCGCTTTTGGTAGAAAAATACCTGCGGGATACATTATCGAATGAACGGCTGAAAAAAGTGGAAGAGATCGCGGGAACCAATCTGATGCCAACTTACCTCGAAAGGGCTCAGTACAAGGCTGATTCAACGCGTGCATTTGAATGGTTCAAACTTACCAAAGACAGCAGCTATATCCGTAACTATTTAAAAGCGGGCAAACCTTTTGTACCGCCGGTTTTACGGAAAAAGCGCTGAGGTAAAATACGCATGTTATAACCGGGCTGTCGTTCATGATTTCTTCTCTATCGGTTCAGCATAGGTTGCTCACAAAGGGAGTGATCTCATTATGAAAGAAAGACTCTAAAACCTGTTCTCGATGCGTTTACTTTGCTGCTCTTCTGGTCGTTTTTTGTTTTTTGGTTCGCTACCGTTGTTGCCAAAACGCCAGGTAAAGGTCAAAGAAGCCCTTGCACTATAAGTGATCCGTTGCCAGTTCAGCAGAAGAGCATCGCTTGCCCGTAAAAACGCCGGCCGGCGGGTATTGAAAAGGTCTCTGGCGCTGAAGGATAGTGTTGCCCGGTTATGCGCAAAATCGTACTTCGCTCCTACATCAAACCCATAAGCCGCGCGATAGTGGTCCTGCAAAATCACTTCGGCGGCCCGGTAGTCTGCCCTTACCTGCAAACGTAGCCCTTTAGCAAGCGAAACGTCATTTGTAATATTCCCGTTCCAGCTAATACCCCTGGTTGCATTAATTCCATATTGCAGGGCCGCCGAATTTATGCGGTCATACACATTGATATTCGCAGTGAAGGTCCAGCTCCTGGAAACACGGATATTGCCAATGAACTCGAGCCCGGTATTGATCGCCCTTTTGAGATTTTCATAAACGGTAATGGTAACGTCATTGACCGGGTTGCTCTGGATATGCTTGATCACATTGTTCACCTGATTATAATAAAACCCTGAAGTGAAATTTATATCCCGCCAGTTCTTTTTATAGATCAATTCAATGGAATGGGTATTCTCGGGTTGAAGCGCAGGATTTCCCACATCATAATTGACCGGATCAGATACATCCGGAAAAGGGTTGATCTCTTTGGGGGTCGGTCTGCTGATCCGGCGCGTATAACTTAGTTGTATCTGCTGAGCATGTTGAAACTGCCGGGTCACGAACAGGGCTGGGTAGAGTCCGTTGGTATTGACGTTGATCGGGGTACTGAGCAGCACACCGGTGGAATCGTAATTTTCTAAAGTAGCGGCGAACCTGCCTGCTTCGGCCCTCAGTCCGGCTTGAATAGTATACGCCTTCAGCTGCTGGCGGTAATTGATATAGATCGCGTGTACCTGGCTGTTGGCGCTAAAGAAATTGATCAACGAATAATCAGCATCATAGGCTCCGCTCAAGGTGTCAAGCCTGGCGTCCCATTGCCGGTTATCGATTCTGGCCAGTTGGGTACGTGTTCCTGCTTCCAGCCAGCTTCCTTTGCCAAGGGGCAGTGTATAGTCTAACTGAATATTGTAATTCCTGTTTTTTCCACCTTTTGTGTCCTGCAATATGTCTGGCGTCGGTTTAACCGTTTGGCCACCGACATTGAAGATACTGGTATTGTACACCTGAAAGCTGTTACTGGAGCCGGTTGACCAGGAAAAGTCAACGTCCAGCTCCTCCCCTGTTTTTTTGAACTTGTGTGTCAGATCGGCGGTGATGCTCCAGGTGGCATTCCAGCCATTGGTGGTGTTGGTCCTGTTGCT
>Ga0207667_10011021_pt1 | contig 10532 bp, 7 predicted proteins | sample KBSCornC52_FD_184301 | JGI IMG/M metagenome (GOLD analysis project Ga0207667, IMG submission 184301) | Corn rhizosphere microbial communities from Kellogg Biological Station, Michigan, USA - KBS Corn C5-2 (SPAdes) (version 2) | ecosystem: Host-associated > Plants > Roots > Rhizosphere > Soil ...
GAGCGCCGCGCGGCGCCAGCGCCGCGCGGCGCTCTCCCAGTTCGGCATCGTCAATGAGCAGATCGATGCTGCGCTTTGCGACGTCGAGGCGGATCATGTCTCCGTTCCGGACCAGCGCCAGCGGGCCGCCGACGGCCGATTCCGGCGTGATGTGCAGCACGATGGTGCCGAACGCGGTGCCGCTCATGCGCGCGTCCGAAATCCGCACCATGTCCTTCACGCCTGCGCGCCCAAGCTTCTTCGGGATCGGCAGGTAACCTGCTTCCGGCATGCCCGGCGCGCCCTTGGGTCCCGCATTGCGCAGCACCAGCACGTCGTCGGCGGTGACATCGAGCGCGGGATCGTCGACCCGCAGTGTCATGTCTTCAACCGACTCGAACACCACCGCCCGGCCGGTATGCTGCAGCAGCTTGGGGCTCGCCGCCGAATGCTTGATGACGGCGCCACGCGGCGCCAGATTGCCGTGCAGCACCGCCATCGCGCCTTCCGGCTTGATCGGATTGTCGCGCGGCCGGATCGCATCCTGCCCCGGCACGTCCTCGGCGCCGGCGACGACATCGCGCAACGTCGCCCCCGTGATGGTTTTGGCGTCGAGGTCGAGGAGATCGCCAAGTTGCGCCATCAGCTTCGGCACCCCGCCGGCGTGATGGAAGTGCTCCATGTAGTGCTCGCCTGATGGTTTCAGGTCGATCAGCACAGGCACTTCGCGGCCGAGCTTGTCAAAACCTTCGAGGTCGATGCGATGTTTGGTGCGGTTGGCAATCGCGGTCAGATGAATGAGCCCGTTGGTCGAGCCGCCGATCGCCTGTAGCACCACCTGCGCATTGCGGAACGACGACGCGGTCAGAAATTCGCTGGGCCTCGGCCCCTTGGCGATCGCCATCGCGGCGGCGACCCTGCCGCTCGCTTCCGCGGAACGGAAGCGTTCGGCATGCGGCGCCGGAATGGTCGCGCTCATCGGCAGCGAGAGGCCGAGCGTTTCGGTGATGCACGCCATTGTGCTGGCGGTGCCCATCACCATGCAGGTGCCGACCGAGGGCGCGAGCCGGCCGTTGACGGCTTCGATCTCGACGTCGTCGATTTCGCCGGCGCGATATTTGGCCCACAACCGACGGCAATCGGTGCAGGCGCCGAGCACCTCGCCCTTGTGATGGCCGACTACCATGGGTCCGACCGGAATCACCACGGTCGGCAGATCGGCCGAGACCGCCGCCATGATCTGCGCCGGCAAGGTCTTGTCGCAGCCACCGATCACCACAACGGAATCCATCGGCTGGGCGCGGATCATCTCCTCGGTATCCATCGCCATCAGATTGCGCAGGTACATCGAGGTCGGATGCGAGAAGCTTTCGGCAATCGAGATGGTCGGAAACACCATCGGCATCGCGCCCGACAGCATCACGCCGCGCTTCACGGCTTCGATGATCTGCGGCACGTTGCCGTGGCAGGGATTGTAATCGCTGAAGGTATTGGTGATGCCGACGATCGGGCGATTGAGCGCGTCGTCCGAATAGCCCATCGCCTTGATGAAGGCCTTGCGCAGGAACAGCGAAAACCCGGCGTCGCCATAGCTCGCCAATCCCTTGCGAAGTCCGTCGTCGGCCATCTCGGTATTCCCTGTCTTCGTGCTCAGAGCACTAAAGGAGTCTGCGGAATTATTGTCAATATTTGATATTTGGCGGTAAAATTGCGCCAATCCGAGACTAATTATCGGATATTATTGACAATAAAACCTGCGCGTGCTGATTTCTCGTAATGATCGGACGTGAGCGCCCATGAACCAGCCGTTGCGCATTGGCCTTGTCGGCGCCGGCATGGTGAGCCGCCACCACCTGATCGCCTGGGCCAGTATATCAGATCAAGCCCGCGTCGTGGCGATCGCCGATCCCTCCGCGGACAATGCCGCGCGGCGCGCGAGTGAATTCGGGATCGCACACACTTATCCCAGCGCCGAGGCGATGCTGGCGGCGACCGACCTCGACGCGATCGATATCGCAGCACCACGCGAGATGCACGCGCCGCTGGTACGGCTTGCAGCGAAGCGACGACTGCCGGTGCTGTGCCAGAAGCCGCTCGCGCCTAATTTGCAGGAGGCGACCGAACTCGCCGCCGAGGTCGCCGATCAGACCCGGCTGATGGTGCACGAGAACTGGCGCTTTCGCGGTTATTACCGCGACGCCGCGGTATGGCTGCGCGAAGGCCGCATCGGCAACGTCAGGCAGGCGCAGCTCACGCTGCTGACCTCAGGCGTGCTGCCGGGACCCGAAGGACTCTGCCCGGCGCTGGAGCGGCAGCCCTTCATGCGCCGCGAACGGCGCATGCTGGTCGCGGAAGTCTTGATCCATCATCTCGATACGCTGCGCATGCTGCTCGGGCCGCTACGCGTGACGGCGGCGCGGCTGTCGCGATCGAGCGACCAGCTCGTTGGCGAAGACGGCGCGGCGATCCAACTCGAGACCGGCAACGGCGCCGCGGTTTCGGTGTTCGCCAGCTTTGCCGCGCATGGGCATCCGGCCGCCCAGCTCGACCGGCTGGAGATTCTCGGCGACAAGGGCGCGATCAGACTCGATGGAGCGCAGCTCGCCTGCTCCGGCGGGGCGCCCGGGGAGCAGGTCTACGATCTCGCCATCGAATATCAGGGTTCCTACAATCGAACGATTGCGCATTTCGTGCAATCATTGCGCGACAACACGCCGTTCGAGACTGCGCCGCAGGACAATCTCGAAACGCTGCGTCTGGTCGAGGATTGCTATCTTCTGTCCGGCTGGGAGGCTTTGCGATGAAGCCGCAGGAATCAGTGAGCGACGCTGCCGCGCTGACGCGCGAGGAGGAACAGGCGGAAGTCATTCGCCGCCTGGAAGAGGACATCATCTTCGGCCGCTTCGCGCCAGGTTCGCGGCTGGTCGAAGACACGCTGATGACGCGCTACGGCGCCAGCCGGCATTTCGTGCGCCAGGGCCTGTTCCAGCTCGAACGCCAGGGCATCGTGCTGCGCGAGAAGAACATCGGCGCCACCGTGCGGTTCTATTCGGCCGAGGAAGTGCGGCAGATCTACGAGGTGCGGGAAATGCTGACGCGGCAGGCCGCGCTGATGATCGCGCTACCCGCGCCGCCAGGGCTGATCGAGCAGTTGAGCGAGTTGCAGCGGCAATATTGCGCGCGGGCCGACGCGCAGGATCTGCGCGGCATTCACGAGACCAACGACGCCTTCCACGTCGCGCTGTTCTCCGCCTGCGGCAATCCCTATCTGGTGCGCTCGCTGCAGGACTACATGAACCTGACCTTGCCGATGCGCGCCAAGAATCTCGCCGACAGAGAAGGGCTGGCGCAGTCACGCCGCCAGCATGAATTGATGATCGAACTGTTGAAGGGCCGCGACGGCTGGGCGCTGGCGCAGCTCTGCGTCGACCACATGCAGTTCAGCAAGTCGGACTATCTCGGCCGCATTGCGGACAACGAGAATCCGTAGGAGGTCGGCATTGGCCAAGCCAAGAGTCCGTGCATGAAGCGTTTGCTGGCGTTGTCCGTGGTGATTGCGGCGTCTGTTGCATGGCGTGCCGGCGCAGCCGAAGCCGCCAGTGATCCGAGAGCCCTGCAACTCACCTATCAGCCGTGGGCCAAGATTTGCGTCAATCGGCCCGACGGCAATTCGGATTGCTTCACCTCGTCCGGTGCGAAGGATGCGTGTCAGCCTTCAGGCGGAGGCATCGCGGTCTGGATCCGCGACGGCAAACAGCGAAGCCTGTCGGTCAATCTGGTGACGAAGCGCAGGCTCGACGGCACGCTTGCCGTCCGAATCGATCAGGGCCTTCCGATCACGGTTCCTGATCCGAACTGCGGGGTACTGGGCTGCCGGGGCAAGCTGGATATCGACACCGATTTCATTGAGAGCCTGAAGCATGCGCGCGCGATCAGCGTCGAGGCGATAACGCGCGATCATCAGAACATCAGCCTCGTCTTCCCGCTTTCGGGCTTCGCGGAAGCTTTCGATGGCCCGGGTGGCGGGCCGCCGAAAGTTGCCGAGATGAGCAGCGACGAACTGAAGGAGCAATCGAAGCGTGCCGAGACTCCGCCGCCATGCGAGTGATCGTCATTCCGGGGCACGCGTCTTCGCGTGAACCTCAGATGTGCAATCGCACATCGGGGAATCTCGAACTTCCGGGTTCGATGCTGCGCATCGCGCCGGAACGACATTCACTTCTTCCAGTCCACGATTTTGCTCTTGTCGCCTGCGAACTCCATGCTGCAGAACGTACCGCCCTGGTAGAAATCGCCGACCGGATCGGGCTTGAGCTTGGCCTGTTCGGCCATCGCATGTTCGCGAAAGTCTTCGCCGCGCCCGGTCGGCCGGTAGCCGAGGTCGTAGGCGCGGTGATTGTCCCACCAGGCGCGCTCGTTATGGGACGCGCCGTAGAGCACCTCGAAATGAATGTCGGGATGGTCGAGCCCGATCCGGCAGAGTTGCACCAGGTCTTCCGGCTTCAGCCAGATCGAAAGCCGGCGATGATCGAGCGGCGCTTCGCCGAAATTGCCGATGCGGATACAGGTCACGCCAAGGCCATACTTGTCGGCATAGAGCGCGCCGACGGCTTCGCCGAACACCTTGCTGACGCCGTAGCGGCTGTCGGGGCGCGCGGTGACGTCGGTGCCGATGCGGTGGTGGCGCGGATAGAAGCCGACCGCATGGTTCGACGAGGCGAACACCACGCGCTTGACGCCCTTCTTGCGCGCGGCCTCGAACAGGTTGTAGCCGCCGATGATGTTGGATTGCAGGATAGCGTCCCAGGGACCTTCGACCGAATAGCCGCCGAAATGCAGGATGCCGTCGACGCCGTCGCAGAGCGACTCGACCTGCGCGGGATCGGCCAGATCGGCCGCCACGAACTTCTCGTTCTTGCCGAGATCGGCTGGCGCCTTCAGATCGCTCAGCACGAGGTCCGGATAGATCGGCGGCAGCAGCTTGCGCAAGGACGTGCCGATCCCGCCGGCCGCGCCGGTCATCAATATGCGTGGCATTGTTTTCCTCTTCTCTTTTTTCTCTTGCTTGTTCGTACGACCGATTTGCGGTCATTGGCCGGGAGTGATAGCAAACCAAACTGCGAGGAAACGCAACAACAACGAGAACAGCAAATGTCCGAGGCACCATCTCATGCGGCCGGCTGGCGTCCGGCGACCTGTTATCCCGATCCGGCGATCCATGCGCTCGATCCGCGCTTCGAGAAATACTGGCTGAAGCTGTCGGCCGTGGAACGGTTGACCACCGGCCTGCGCTGGGCCGAAGGCCCGGTCTGGTTCGGCGACGGGCGCTATCTTTTGTGCAGCGACATCCCGAACCAGCGCATCCTCAAATGGGAAGAGGAAACCGGCGAAGTCAGCATCTATCGCAAGCCGTCGAACTTCGCCAACGGCAATACCCGCGACCGCCAGGGACGGCTCGTCACCTGCGAGCACGGCGGTCGCCGCGTCACCCGCACCGAATATGACGGCTCGATCACGGTGCTGATCGACAGCTTCGACGGCAAGCGGCTGAACTCGCCCAACGACGTCGTGGTGAAATCCGACGGCTCGATCTGGTTCACCGATCCGACCTTCGGCCTGCTCGGCAACTACGAGGGCTACAAGGCCGAGCCCGAGATCGACGCCAATGTCTACCGGCTGGACGGCGCCACCGGAAAGGCCACGATCGTCGCCGAAGGTGTGCTCGGACCGAACGGGCTGTGCTTCTCGCCGGACGAGAAGATCCTCTATGTCGTGGAATCCCGCGGCGTGCCGAACCGCAAGATCCTCGCCTACGACGTTTCGCCCGGCGGCGACAGGATTTCCAACAAGCGCGTCTTCATCGACGCCGGTCCCGGCACGCCGGACGGCATGCGCTGCGACATCGACGGCAATCTGTGGTGCGGCTGGGGCATGGGCGATCCCGAACTCGATGGCGTCGTGGTCTACGCGCCCGACGGCGTCATGATCGGTCGCATCGCGCTGCCCGAGCGCTGCGCCAACCTCTGCTTCGGCGGCGTCAAGCGCAACCGCCTGTTCATGGCCGCGAGCCAGTCGATCTATGCGCTGTACGTCAACACGCAGGGCGCGCTCGGGGGATAATGAAAAACGCCGGGGCGGTTGATCCGCCCCGGCGCTGTTATCTTCGTCTCTCGCGACTCGCTTACGCGGCGTTGTAGCCGGCGACCGCCTTGACCTCGAGATATTCCTCCAGACCGTACTTGCCCCACTCGCGGCCGTTGCCGGACTGCTTGTAGCCGCCGAACGGTGCGGTGCGGTCGTTCGGGACGCCCTGCAGGTTGACGTTGCCGGCGCGGATCTGGCGGCCGACGCGGCGTGCGCTTTCCACGGTGTCGCCGGTGACGTAGCCGGCCAGACCATAGGGCGTGTCGTTGGCGATCTTGACCGCTTCTGCCTCGTCCTTGGCGCCGAGGATCGTCAGCACCGGTCCGAAGATTTCTTCACGCGCAATCGTCATGTCGTTGGTGACGTCGGCGAAGATGGTCGGGCGAACGTAGAAGCCCTTGTTGACGCCCTCGGGCAGACCGGGACCGCCGGCCACCAGCGTTGCACCTTCCTCGATGCCCTTGTGGATCAGCGCCTGGATCTTGTCCCACTGGATGCGCGAGACGACCGGGCCGATGGTGGTGCCTTCGGCGCGGGGATCGCCGGCCTTGGTCTTGTCGGCCACCGCCTTCGCAATCGCGGCGACTTCCTTCATCTTCGACTGCGGCACGATCATCCGCGACGGCGCGTTGCACGACTGTCCGGAGTTGTTGAACATGTGCATCACGCCACCGGTGACGGCCTTGGTGAGGTCGGAGCCCTCGAGGATGACGTTCGGCGACTTGCCACCGAGTTCCTGGCTGACGCGCTTCACGGTCGGTGCGGCACGCTTGGCGACGTCGACGCCGGCGCGGGTCGAGCCGGTGAACGAGATCATGTCGATATCCGGGTGCTCGCTCATCGCAGCGCCAACCTCGGGGCCGAGACCGTTGACGAGGTTGAACACGCCCTTCGGCACGCCCGCTTCATGGAGGATTTCCGCGAAAATCAGCGCCGAGGACGGCGTGAATTCACTCGGCTTCAGGATCATGGTGCAGCCGGCGGCAAGCGCAGGCGCGACCTTGCAGGCGATCTGGTTCAACGGCCAGTTCCAGGGCGTGATCATGCCGATGACGCCGACCGGCTCGCGCAGCACCGTAGCGGTGCCGATGTTTTCCTCGAAATGATAGTTCTTCAGCACTTCCAGGGTGGAGGCGATGTGGCCGAGGCCGGCGCCGGCCTGCAGGCGTTCGGCCATCGGCAGCGGCGCGCCCATCTCGTCGGACACGGCGGCGCCGATGTCCTTCATCCGGCCCTTGTAGATCTCGATGATCTTCTCAAGCAGGGCGACGCGCTCTTCGCGGCTGGTCTGCGAGAAGGTCACGAAAGCGCGCCTGGCGGCGGCGACGGCCTTGTCGACGTCGGCCTTGGAGCCGAGCGCAATGTCATACATCGCTTCTTCGGTCGCCGGATTGACGACGGGCGTGGACTTCTTGACGGTGGGATCGACCCAGGCGCCATCAATGTAGAATTGCATGCGGTTGACCATCGGAAACCTCTTTATTTCGGGGGCAAATGTAGGGGGAACGGAAGCGTTCGGCAGCCATCCTTGCACGAAAGCCCGGGAAAATGAACCCGCCATATGCGGGATGCGGCGATGCGGCAGGCGCGGAATATAGGGTCAGTAGCGGAGGCGATGCAAGCAACACCGAAACGTGATGGTCGGCCGCCCGCAATCAACCCAAGGGTGTTATCCGCTTCACATTCATTCAGCCGTACGCCGGTTACGTTTTTACCACGGCGAAACGCATCGTCGCCGGCTTTTCGAACCGCGAGCATCAACTCATTCCACCGGGCGGGACATCACCCTCGAATTGCGATGCAGCAGGAGTTTTTCAATGAGCGACCGTTTGAATCCCGGAACGAGATTAACGACCAATCAATCCATTACCTCCAATGACGGCCGCTATCGTCTGATCATGCAGACCGACGGCAACCTTGTCGTCTATCGGACCCACGATAACCACGCGCTCTGGGCCACCGGCACGCAGGGCAGCGACGTCCATCGTGCCGACATGCAGACCGACGGCAATCTGGTGCTCTACCACGTCAACAACGCGCCGGCCTGGGCTTCGAATACGGCCGGCAAGCCGGGCAGCTACCTGATCATGCAGACCGACGGCAATCTCGTGATCTATCAGCCGATCGTGCCTGTCTGGGCATCCAATACCGTTCAGCACTGAACCGCGGCGTTCCGATCTTCCTTCCTCCCGACCAACTGTCTCTCTCCCGCACCGGGAGAGAGACGTTTTTTCTACACCGCCATTTTGCGGTGCCGCACCGGCGCGCCGACGGTGAGGCTTTCGGCCGCATCGATGATGGCGTTGGCGTCCATGCCGTGGTGGCGGTAGAGGTCGCCGATCGTGCCTGTTTGCCCGAACGTCTCGACGCCGAGCGCCTCGACCCGGTGACCGCGCACGCTGCCGAGCCAGCCGAGGGCGGCTGGATGGCCGTCGATCACGCTGACGATGCCGCAATCCCGCGACAACGGCGCCAGCAATTTTTCGATGTGGCTGAGATACTGCACGCCGCGGCGGTCGCGGCGCAGTTTCCGCGCCGCGGTCCATCCGCCATGCAGCCGGTCGGCCGACGTGACGGCGAGCAGGCCGACGTCGCGATGGCTTTCTCCGATGAATCCGACCGCCTCGATCGCCTCGGGCGCCACGGCGCCGGTATAGGCGATGACGAGATCGCAGTTCGGCCCCGGCTCGCGCAGCCAGTAGGCGCCCTCGGTGATATCCTTTTGCAGATCCGGCGTCATGATCCGTTGCGGCTGGTCGAGGTTGCGGGTCGACAGCCGCAAATAGACCGATCCACCCAGGCCGGCTTCGCGCTGCATGTGCGCAAAGCCCCAGCCCATGATCACGGCCAGTTCGTCGACAAAGGCCGGCTCGAACGAGGCGAGCCCGTCCTGCGCCATGCCGATCAGCGGAGTGGCAATGGATTGGTGCGCGCCGCCTTCCGGCGCCAGCGTGATACCGGACGGCGTCGCCGCCACCATGAAGCGCGCGTCCTGGTAACAGGCATAATTCAGCGCATCGAGACCGCGCTGGATGAAGGGATCGTACAGCGTGCCGACCGGCAGCAGCCGGGCGCCGTTGATCGCATGCGACAGGCCGAGCGCCGACAGCAGGATGAACAGGTTCATCTCGGCGATGCCGAGTTCGATGTGCTGGCCCTTCGGCGAATAATCCCAGTTGAAGGTCGAGGGGATTTTCTCCTGCCGGAACAGGTCGGCATTCTCCAGCTTGGCGAACAGCCCGCGGCGGTTGACCCAGGCGCCGAGATTGGTTGACACGGTGACGTCCGGCGACGCGGTGACGATGCGCGAAGCGAGTTCAGTGTCGCCTCGTGCGAGTTCGTTGAGTACCAGCCCAAAGCCCTGCTGGGTCGACATCTGCGCCGCCGGCTTGAAGGCGAGTTGCTGCGGCACCTCGATGACAGGCGCGGTCAGGCGGCGGCGGCCGTCGCGGTTGAATGGCGCTTCGGCCAGAAACGCTTCAAGCTCGGCTTGCGGCCTCATCAGGCCCTCGAACTTGTCCCATTCGTGGCCGGGACGGATGTTCTGCGAAGCGCGCCACTTCTCCATCTGCGTGACCGTCATCAGGCCGGCATGATTGTCCTTGTGGCCCTGCATCGGCAGGCCGACGCCCTTGATGGTGTAGGCGATGAAGCAGACCGGACGGTCGTGGTCGACAGCTTCAAACGCCTCGATCATGCTGGCCATGTCGTGGCCGCCCAAATTGGACATCAGCGCCAGCAACTCCTCGTCGCTGCGGCGGTCGATCAGTTGCGAGACCTGGCCCTGGTCGCCGATGTCGTCCTGCAGATGCTTGCGGAATGCCGCGCCGCCCTGGAAGCACAGCGCCGCATACATCTGGTTCGGACAGTTATCGATCCAGTTCTTCAGCGCCATGCCGCCGGGTTCGGCGAACGCCGCCTGCATCAGGCGCCCATACTTCACAATGACCACGTCCCAGCCGAAATTGCGGAACATGGATTCGAATTTTTCCCACAGCCCTTCACGCACCACGGCATCGAGACTCTGGCGGTTATAGTCGACGACCCACCAGGTGTTGCGCAGGCCGTGCTTCCAGCCTTCCAGCAGCGCCTCGAAGATATTGCCCTCGTCCATCTCGGCATCGCCGACCAGCGCGATCATCCGCCCTTCCGGCCGGTCCTTCATCCAGCCGTGCGCGGTGACGTAGTCCTGCACCAGCGAGGAGAACAGCGTCTGCGCCACGCCGAGGCCGACCGAGCCGGTGGAGAAATCGACGTCGTCGGCATCCTTGGTGCGCGACGGATAGGATTGCGCGCCCTTGTAGCCGCGGAAATTTTCCAGTCTGTCGCGGGTCTGGTGCCCGAACAGATACTGGATGGCATGAAACACCGGGCTAGCGTGCGGCTTCACCGCGACGCGGTCCTGCGGC
>Ga0207667_10011023_pt1 | contig 10532 bp, 10 predicted proteins | sample KBSCornC52_FD_184301 | JGI IMG/M metagenome (GOLD analysis project Ga0207667, IMG submission 184301) | Corn rhizosphere microbial communities from Kellogg Biological Station, Michigan, USA - KBS Corn C5-2 (SPAdes) (version 2) | ecosystem: Host-associated > Plants > Roots > Rhizosphere > Soil ...
TGCTCAATGCGTTCGAGCTGATGAAGTCGATGATCGAAGCCGGCGCTTCGGGCGTCCACTTCGAAGACCAGCTGGCCGCGGCCAAGAAGTGCGGCCACATGGGCGGCAAGGTGCTGGTCCCCACGCGTGAAGCGGTGGCCAAGCTGTCGGCCGCGCGCCTGGCCTCCGACGTGATGGGCACGCCCACCGTGCTGCTGGCGCGCACCGACGCCGAAGCCGGCGACCTCGTCACCAGCGACATCGACGACAACGACAAGCCGTTCTGCACCGGCGAGCGCACCGTCGAGGGCTTCTTCCGCACCCGCAACGGCCTGGAGCAGGCCATCAGCCGCGGCCTGGCCTACGCACCGTACGCCGACATGATCTGGTGCGAGACCGGCAAGCCGGACCTGGCCTTCGCCAAGGCCTTCGCCGACGCGATCCATGCCAAGTTCCCGGGCAAGCTGCTGGCCTACAACTGCTCGCCGTCGTTCAACTGGAAGAAGAACCTGGACGACGCCACCATCGCCAAGTTCCAGCGCGAACTCGGCGCGATGGGCTACAAGTTCCAGTTCATCACGCTGGCCGGCTTCCACGCCCTGAACTACTCGATGTTCAACCTGGCCTACGGCTACGCGCGCAACAACATGAGCGCGTTCGTCGAGCTGCAGGAATCGGAATTCGCCGCCGCCGAGAAGGGCTTCACCGCCGTCAAGCACCAGCGCGAGGTCGGTACCGGCTACTTCGACGCCGTGACCACGACCATCGAGCGCGAGGCCTCCACCGGCGCGCTGAAGGGTTCCACCGAAGACGAGCAGTTCTTCGACAAGAAGCACGCGTGAGCGTGACGTCGCGCTGATCCGGCGGCTGCGAGGGGCAGGCGCCGGGTCTGTCAGCGACGATGAAGCCCACCCGACTTGAGCACCGGGTGGGCTTTTTTTCGTCCGCGCGGACTCTCCCTAGAATGAGCGCCGGGACCTGAGCAAGGAGGGATGTCGGTGAAGTTGCTGCTGGTCGACGACCACGCGCTGCTGCGCGACGGCCTGGCCTTGTTGATGGCGCTCGAATTCGGCGGCCTGCAGGTGCTGCAGGCCGGCACCGTGGCCGAGGCGCACGCGGTGCTCCAGGCGCATGCGGACGTCCGCCTCGTGCTGCTCGACCTCGGGTTGCCGGACGGCGACGGCATCGAGGCGTTGCCGCAACTGCGCGAGGCGGCACCGGGGGCGGTGCTGGTGGCCTTGTCTGCCGACGAGCGGCGCGAGACCGTGCTCGCCGCGATTGCCGCCGGCGCCGCGGGCTACATCCCCAAGACCTCGCAGGCCGGCGCGATGCTGCAAGCCCTGCGGTTCGTGCTCGCGGGCGGCGTCTACCTGCCCGCGGCGGTGCTGGAGCAGCGCGCGAGCGAGCGTCCCGGTACGCCGGCCACGGACATCGCCCAGCGCTCCGCGGATGACCTGGGCCTGTCGCCGCGCCAGGTCGACGTCCTCAAGCTGCTGGTCGAGGGCAAGTCCAACAAGCTGATCGCGCGGGACCTGGCGATGTCGGAATCCACCGTCAAGACGCACCTGGAAGCGCTGTTTCGCCGGCTGTCGGTGAACTCGCGGACGCAGGCCGTGGTGGCCGCAGCGCGCCTGGGCCTGCGCCTGAATCCGCTGTAGCGACCGACGCCGACAGCCATTCGCGCAGCCGCGCCGGGTTCACCGGCTTGTGCAAGGCAGGCAGCTCGCTGCGTGCGATCTCGCGCAGCCGGTCGGCGGCGATGTCGCCCGTCACGATCAGCGCCGGCACGCGCGCGCCGAGCGCGGCGCGCAGGCGCGCGACGACCTCGACGCCGTCGCCACCTGCCAGGCGGTAGTCGCACAGGATCGCGTCCGGCCGGCGCGGCCAGCGCGCCAGCAGCGCCAGCGCGGCGTCGCCGTCGGCCGCGACCTCGCATTCGCAGCCCCAGCCCTGCAGCAGCTCCTGCAGCGCCTGCCGTATCGGCGGCTCGTCGTCGATCACGAGCACGGCCATGCCGTCGAGGCCGGCCGCTGGCACCGGCATCGGCGGGTTGCCTGCCTCGGGCACCGCGGCGCGCGGCACCACGAGCCGGAAGGTGGATCCGCGGCCCGGTGCCGAAACGACCTCGACGCGGTGCCCCAACAGCTGGGCGGTGCGCCGCACGATGGACAGCCCCAGCCCCAGTCCCTTGGCGCGGTCGCGTTCCGGGTTGTGCAGTTGCACGAACTCCTCGAAGATCTCTTCGAGCCTGGCGGCCTCGATGCCGATGCCGGTGTCGCGCACTTCGAACACGATGGCATCGCCGCGCGCGCGGGCCGCGACCAGCACGCCGCCGTGGCGGGTATAGCGCAATGCGTTGCTCACGAGGTTGTCCAGCATGCGCGAGAGCATCGCCTCGTCGCTGAGCACCCAGGCCGCCGAGGCGCGCGCCGGGATGCGCAGGCGCAGGCGCTGCGCCAGGGCGATCGGCGCGAAGTGACGTTCGATGCGCGCCAGCAGGGCATCGACCCGAAGCGGCTCCACGCAGGCACGCTCCACGCCGGCGTCCAGCCGCGAGATGTCCAGGATGGCCTTCAGGAGTGACTCCATCGCCTCTGCCGACTTGTCGATGCGCTCGATGATGTCGTCCAGGCCCTGGCCGCGCGCGCGCTGGGCCAGCACCCCCACCAGCAGGCTCATCGCGTGCAGCGGCTGGCGCAGGTCGTGGCTGGCGGAAGCGAGGAAGCGGGTCTTGACGGCGTTGGCCTGCTCGAGCGCCTGGGTCTTGGCGGTGAGCGCTGCCACCAGGCGCGCGTTCTCGTCGCCCAGCTCGATCACGCGTACGAAGCCGCGGTGGAATGCCCGGCCATAACCGATCAGCGTCCACATCAGGATCGCGAAGCCGGCCGCGATGCTCCAGTTGATCGTGCCCCCGCGCCAGGCATAGATCGCCGACAGCGTGCCCAGGCTGGCCACCTGGTAGCCCAGCAGGACCGCCGGGTGGTGGGAGTTGAAGACGCTGCCGGCGGTGGCCACGACGCACAAGGCCAGCACGACGAAGGCTTCGTACGAGAAATCGTCGGGCCGCACGAGCATCACGCAACTGGCCCAGCCCAGGCCCAGGGCGATGCCCAGGCCGACATAGGCGTCGAGGAAGCCGGTGTCCGCGCTGCGGGCGAGCAGGCGCGGGAACAGCAGCTGCAAGCCGAGCAGCAGCGCCATCAATGCGGCCCACGCCGCCAGGCCCAGGTGGTCCGCGTGCGCGTATTCCGCGGCGCAGATCACGGCGACCGCCCCCGCGGAGCCGAGCACGTCGGACAGCGTCCCCTCGGCCAGGAGGCGCCGCGCCTCGCTCGAGATGGTCGAATCGATCGATCTTGCAGCTGGCGTGTCCGATTCCACGAGGGTCCTCACGAGTGTGCTGGGCACTCGAATCTACCCGGCGCCGGGGCGCCGATGCCGATGCCGGCATGTCGCCGGCACCGGCGACGCTCCCTCAGGGCTGCTGCACCGAGAACATGAACTGCTTCTGTCCCGGACGCAGCAGGACGTTCAGGCCCATGCCGCGCACCGGCAAGTTCGTCCACTCGGTCACGTTGACGACGGTCGTGCCGTCCGTGCCGGTGACCGTCGCGGCCGCACGGAAGTTGTAGCCGCTGCGCGGGGTGTTCAGCTGCACCGTCTCGACATGCTCGTCGCTGCCGCCCACGGTCTTGGCCAGGCGCGTGTAGCTGGTCCCCGCCGCGTCGACGGCCTGGACCGTGTTGGTGGACTCCGAGACGGCCGGCGTGGCCAGCCACAGGTTGTTGTAGCGCACGTCCCAGCTGGTGCTGACGCGTCCGACCGCCGGGGCGGCCACGGCCTTGGCCGGCGTGCGCAGCTCGAAGCTGCCGTCGTCGTCGACGTTGACCATCATCAGGTCGCCGCTGCCGGAACGGTACGCGAACGTGCGCGCGCCGGGCGTGTTGCTGCCGGGTGCGAAGGCATCGAAGCCCCCGGCGGCGTCGACCTGCAGCGTGGGCAGGCCGCTCGAGACGGCATTGCAGACGGCCACGTTCCAGTCGCCCGCGTCCCCGCACGACGAGACGGCGCCGAGGCCGCCGTTGCCATCGAACGTGCCCGAGGCCGTCGCGCCGACGTACGCGCCGTTGCCGTCGGACTGCAGGCCCAGCGTGTTCCAGGCACCGGCGAGTTCGGCCAGCGTGTGCGCCTGCTCGGGGAAGGCGATGCCGGCCTTGTAGCTGGCGGTGGCCGGGTCGAACGAGCGCAGGGCCAGCACGCCGGCCGGCGACACCACGATGTCGGACTTGCCGGTCTCGTCGGTGAAGCGGCAGGCCTCGGTGGCGTGCGGCGTGAGCTGGCCGGTGCTGCCGTCGGCGTAGGTGATCGAGAGCGTGGCTGCGTCGAACGAGACGCGTTCCACCGCATCGGCGAGCGCGACGCCGGGCGCCGGCCGCACGACGCGGTAGCTGGTGCTGCGCAGGGCCGCGCAGGTCGCGGCAGCCGGCTTGAGAAGCAGGTCCGCCGGGAGAGCGGCCTTGGCCGTCGCGGTCGGCGCGGGCGCCGCCGGCGACGTGGCCGCGACGGTGGCCGTGAGCGTCGCGAGCGTCATGGCTTCGCCATCGCTGTCCTTGGAGGCGGCCAGCTTGGCCTGGAGCGCGTCCAGCGCCTGGTCGTAGGCGTTGCCGGTGGCCGTGGAGGTGGCGGGGGTCAGCGTGCCGGTGATCAGGTCGCCGAGGGTGCTGACGTCGATCCCGGCACCCGACAGGGTCGCGATCACGCTGGCCTGCGCCTGGGTCAGGTCGCCTGCGGTCACCTTGCCCGCGCTGCTGCCGTCGAAGCTGGCGAAGAGCGCCGCGGGGTCGGCGCCCGTGAGGCTCGCCACCACGAGCTGCGTCAGCGGCGTGATGTTGGCCGTGGCACTGCTGCCGCTGCCTGCGGCGACGGAGTAGAGCGTGGTCGTGCCATCCGAGGAACTGACCTGCAGCGCGCAGGGAAGGGCGCCCGAAGCCACCGCGAGGGTGTAGTGGCCGTCGGCGCCGGTCGTGGCGGTGGTGGTCGTACCGGCCGCGCACTTGGCCGTGACCGTCCCGCCCGCCAGTGCCGCACCGGTCGCCGCGGTGCCGGACAGCGCCAGGGTCGTGGGCGTGACGACGGGGGGCTTGGACGTGCCGCCATCGCCGCTGCCGCCGCAGGCGACGAGGGCGAAGGGCAGGCTGAGCGCGACGGCGTTCAGGGCGGGGATCTTGGCGTTCTTCATGAGCTCCTCCGGGGGTTGACGATGGCGTTCCGGCGGGGCCGCCGGGGCTGTGGCCATTGGAGGTTTGCCCGACCGTGGCGCCCATCGGCCGTTTGGCCGAAGGCGCGGCGCTCGCCACGCGATCGCGTGAACAAGTTGGCGCCCCCGGGCCGCCCGCCCGGGCATGAGGCCTGCCGGCGTGCGTCATCGCGCTCCGCGCATTGCTGTCGACGAGGACACGCCATGACCAAGCAAGTCAAGGACATGAAGGTCGCCATCGTGGTCGACGACCTGTTCGAGCAGGCCGAGCTGGCCGAGCCGCGCCAGGCGCTGGAGGCGGCCGGCGTCACCGTGCACATCGTCGCGCCCAAGGGGCCGACGGTCACGGGCATGAAGCACCACGACAAGGGCGACAGCTTCCCGGTGAGCGTGTCGCTGGACCAGGCCAGGCCGGAAGACTACGACGGCCTCGTGCTGCCCGGCGGCGTGGTCAACGCCGATGCGCTGCGCATGAACCCGCTCGCGCAGGCGTTCGCCAAGGCCATCGACGAAGCGGGCAAGCCGCTGGCCGTCGTGTGCCACGGGCCCTGGCTGCTGATCTCCGCCGACCTCGTGTCGGGCCGCACCCTGACGAGCTGGCCTTCGCTGCAGGACGACCTGCGCAACGCGGGCGCGACCTGGGTCGACAAGGAGGTGGTGAGCGACGGCAACTGGACGTCCAGCCGCAAGCCGGCCGACCTGCCGGCGTTCAACCGCGCGTTCCTGGCGGCGCTGCAGCGCGAACCCGCGCGGCGGCCGGAGACGATGCCGATCGCCGACTGAAGGCGATGCGTCGGGAGACGCCCGTGCCGGCCCGTAGCCGCAGGCTCTCCCGCGCGTCGGGGTCAGTTGCCGGACGGCTCGCTGGCCCGCTCGGTCGACCGCTTGGCGCGCTTGGCGTGCGAATGCTTCCTGTGCGGCGACGTGGTGCTCGTGCCGCTGGTATCCGGCGAGCTGCGCACGTTGGCGCCGGTGTCGGCCGAGTTGCCGGTGTTGGCAGTGGGGCTGGACTTGCCGGTCGACATGCCGGCGTTGCTGCCGCCCGTGGGGCTCGTGCCGCCCGAGGGCGTGCCGGCGTTGCCCGGCGCGCCCGTGCCGGAAGAGCCGGCGCCAGCGCCCGTGCCCTGCGCTTGCGCGACGCTGATCGCGCCCATCACCGCCAGCGTGGCCGTGATCGTCTTGACTGTCTTGTTCATTGCATTTTTCCTGGGTGGTCGCGCCTCGACCATCGAGGCGTGACCCGCGGCGCGGCAATGCGAATGCCCCGCCGAGCGACGGCGCTCACCGAACGTTCGTCCGGTGCGCCGACCGGGCGGCTCAGGCGGACGCGGCCGGCCTCAGCGCGCGCGCGTTGGCCGCCATCGAGCGGTTGTAGCGCGACAGGTGCGGCGCCAGCGTCTCCAGTGCGATCGCCGCGGCCTCCAGCGTGCGCCCCTGCGCGATCCACGTGAACGCCAGCACGGCGCGGACTTCGTCGAACAACGCGGCGCCCGGGCCTTCAGCCTGGCAGCGCGCGAGCTGCGCCAGCAACAGGCGTTCGCTTTCCTCGAGCCGGCCCAGGTGCTTGAGCGTGCTGCCCAGCTGGATGCTGGCGCGGGCGTGGCGGTACGGGTCCAACGCGCCGCTGGCCAGCGCGGCGCGGTACAGCGGCTCGGCCTCGCCCTCGATGCCGGCGGTGTCGCGGGCGCAGGCGCGCTCGAACTGCGCGAACGGATCGTCGGCGGGGCGCTCGCTGCACAGCGTGTCGATGGTGCGCACGAGTTCGGTGGGCGTCAGCGTGTCCGCGATCTTCCAGGTGGCGGCCACGCGGGCCTCCCAGTCGGCGAAGGCGTCGGTGTTCAACGTGCTCATGGCGCGATGTTAGTTCGCGCGCCGGCCTACATCGATTCCTGCAGCATGCGGCGGTAGTCGTCGCGGCTGGCCAGGCGCGGATTGGTCGCGTGGCAGTGGTCGACCAGCGCGTGGTCGATGATCTCGTCGAACAGCGATTCGCTCACCCCCATCGCCGCGAGGCCGGTGGGCAGGCCCAGGCGCGCGGTCATGTCGAACACGGCCTGCGCGACGGCCTGGCCGTCGCCGTAGTCGCGGCCGTGCGGCAGGCCCATCGCGTGGGCCATGCGGTTCAGGCGATCGTCGTGGCGCATCGGCTCGCAGTCCGCGTTGAAGCGGATCACGGCCGGCAGGAACACCGCGTTGAGCGTGCCGTGGTGCAGTTTCGGATTCACGCCGCCCAGGCTGTGGCTGAGGCTGTGCACGCAGCCCAGGCCCTTCTGGAACGCGAGCGCGCCCTGCAGGCTCGCGCTCATCATGTTCCAGCGCGCCTCGCGGTCGGTGCGGCCGTCGCGCGTCGCGCGCTCGATGTGGCCCCAGCCCCGGCGCAGGCCGTCCAGCGCGATGCCGTCGGCGGGCGGGTTGACCTTGGCCGACATGAACGTTTCCAGGCAGTGCGCGATGGCGTCCATGCCGGTGGCGGCGGTGAGCATCGGCGGCAGGCCCATCGTGAGGTCGGGGTCGAGCAGCGCCACGCGCGGCAGCAGGTGCCAGTTGTGAAAGCCCAGCTTGCGGCCGTCGTCGACGATCAGGATCGCGCCGCGCGCCACCTCGCTGCCGGTGCCGGCGGTGGTGGGCACCGCGATCAGGGGCGAAGCCCTGGCCGTGATCTTCTCTGCGCCGCCGGTGATCGTGGCCCAGTTGGCGAGCGGGCCTGCGTGCGTGGCCGCGATCGCGACCCCCTTGGCCAGGTCGATGCTGGAGCCGCCGCCCACGGCGATCAGGCCGTCGCAGCCGTTCTCGACATAGACCGCGGTGGCGGCGCGCACGGCGGCCTCGTTCGGGTTGCCGGGCGTCTGGTCGAACACGGCGTGCGGCACGCCGGCGAGCGCGGCCAGGGCGATGTCCAGCACGCCGGCGGCGCGCACCCCGGCGTCCGTCACCACCAGCGGCCGGGTGATGCCGGCCGCCTTGCATTCCTGCGGCAACTGGCGCACCACGCCGGGGTCGATCTCGATCTGCGTGACGTACTGGAAGCGGGCCATGGCGATCCTGGGCGGGAGGCGACGACGCAGTGTAGGGCGGGGCGCATGCCGCTGCTGTCGCGGGGGCGTCGCCGCAGCCGGAGCGGCGGATCGAATGGTGGACCTGCGGCACGGGTCGAGGCAAGGCCGTATCCTTGGCGGTTTCGTCGACCGTCGCCGCCTTCCGTGCCCCCGAAAGATCTCCTGACCCCGCGCATGGCCGCGCTCCTCGAACGCATCCAGCGTGCGAACCGTCCCGGCTTCGAGACGATGTCGCCTCCCCAGGCGCGCGCGGCCTACACCGCCGCGGCCGAGGTGCTGGAGCCGCCGCGGGCGCCGCTGCCGCGGGTCGAGGAGATCACGCTGCCCGGTGCCGGCGGCGCGACGCTGGCCGCGCGGCTGTACGCGCCGTCGGCGCACGTCCTGCCCGTGCTGCTGTACCTGCATGGTGGCGGTTTCACGATCGGCAACCTCGAGACGCACGACAGCCTGTGCCGCCAGATCGCCCGGCGCAGCGGTGCCGCCGTGATCGCGCTCGACTATCGCCTGGCGCCCGAGCACCGCTTCCCGACGGCCGTCGACGACTGCTGGGCCGCGCTGCACGCGCTCGCGCAGCCGGCCACCGCCCGGCGCCTGGGCCTGGACACCACGCGCCTGGCCGTGGGCGGCGACAGCGCCGGCGGCACGCTGGCCGCCGTCTGCGCCTTGATGGCGCGCGACGCCGGCCTGGCGCTCGCGCTGCAGGTGCTCATCACGCCCGGCACCATCGCGCACGCCGACACGCCCTCGCACGCGCGCTACGCGCACGGCTTCCTGCTGGAGAAGCCTGCCGTCGACTGGTTCTTCGACAACTACATCGACGTCGCCGACCGCGCCGACTGGCGCTTCGCACCGGCACTCGCGCCGGAGCACGAGGGGGTCGCGCCGACCTGTCTCATCCTCGCGGAGATCGATCCGCTGGTCGACGAGGGCGTCGCGTACGGCGACATCCTGCGTTCCGCGGGGGTGCCGGTCGAGCTGGACCTCTACCGGGGCATGACCCACGACTTCATCAAGATGGGCCGCATGCTGCCCGAAGCGGCCCAGGCCCAGCAGGCCATCGCCGACGCACTCAGGAAGGCCTTCGAATGAAACGCTCCGACTTCCGCTTCGCCGACCCGCTGCGCGTGCGCTGGGCCGAGGTCGACATGCAGAAGGTGGTCTTCAACGGCCATTACCTGATGTACGTCGACACCGCGATGGGCAGCTGGTGGCGCGCGCTGGCGCTGCCCTACGAGGACACGCTCGCCGCGCTCGGCGGCGACCTGTTCGTGCGCAAGTCGACGCTCGAATACCTGGCGCCGGCGCGCTACGACGACGCGCTGGAGGTCGGCATCCGCTTCGAGTCGGCCGGCACCAGCTCGCTGCGCTTCGTCGCGGCCGTGTTCCGCGGCGCGGAACTGCTGGTGCACGGGCAGATCGTCTACGTCTGGACGGACGCCGTCACCCGGACGCCCAAGCCGGCGCCCCAAGTGCTGCTGGACGCGTTCCGCGCCTTCGAGGCGGGCGAGCGCATGGTCAGCGTCACGGTGGGCGGCTGGAACGAACTGGGCGCCGAGGCGCAGGCGATCCGCACGGCGGTGTTCGTCGAGGAGCAGAAGGTGCCGCTGGCGCTCGAGCGCGACGCCGCCGACATGACCGCCGTGCACGCGCTCGCCAGGAACCGGCTGGGCCTGGCGGTGGGCACGGGCCGCCTGCTGCCGGCCGACGCGCCCGGCCATCCGGCGCGCATCGGCCGCATGGCCGTCAACCGGGCGGCGCGCGGTGCCAGCGTCGGCCGTGCCCTCCTGGAGGCCCTGATGGCCGCCGCGGGCGCGCGCGGCGACAAGGAGGTGGGGCTGCATGCGCAGATCACGGCGTTCGGCTTCTACCGTCGCGCGGGCTTCGTGCCGCACGGCGAGCGCTTCGAGGAAGCCGGCATCGTGCACCAGGAGATGCGGCGGGCGCCCTGAGAAACCTCGAACGAGTCACGCGCGCTCGCGCACGACACGCCGTCGACCGGTTCTGATCGCTTGTTCATTGACCATCCACTTGGATGGCTCTAGGATGGCGCCATGCCTGCCCTGAGACCCGCTGCCAACGCCAAGCCCGTCGACGAGAAGATCACGATCAACGTGGGCTTCGTCGACCTGGGCCAGATCGACCTGCTCGTGCAGGAAGGCTTCTACGCCAACCGCAGCGACCTGGTGCGCATCGCTATCCGCAACTAGATCGCTGCGCACGTCGAGGCTGTCAAGCAGGTG
>Ga0207667_10011024_pt1 | contig 10531 bp, 8 predicted proteins | sample KBSCornC52_FD_184301 | JGI IMG/M metagenome (GOLD analysis project Ga0207667, IMG submission 184301) | Corn rhizosphere microbial communities from Kellogg Biological Station, Michigan, USA - KBS Corn C5-2 (SPAdes) (version 2) | ecosystem: Host-associated > Plants > Roots > Rhizosphere > Soil ...
CTTTGCACAATTTTCGAGAGCTTTTCCTCGTCTGGCCAGTGCGTGGACCACATGAGGTTTTCGGTCCCCAAATAGTCGATCATGAGATCTTTGCCGAACGTGTATTCGTTGGTAGCAGCCCATGCCGATGGAACACCTCCGATGACACCCTTCCGCGCGCTCCGCCGTGCGTAGTTTTGAATCTCAGGCATGAAGTTGTTGTGGACCTGCTGAAAGCCGAAGTCGGCAAGCTTGATGTCGTTCACTTCGCCACGCCCATCCGCCGCGCGCGAGTCCTGCCAGAACCAGTTGAAGATCAGGATGTCTTTCGGGATCAGGTCCTTTACCTGTTGCGGCGTCAAAGCACCCGGCATGTTGTACGGCCAACCCGACTTGCTCTTGATCGGCTTACTTCGCACGCCGCGTACGCTCTCGATCAGGTGGTCGCCGTAGATTGCCGTTTTGATGCCGCGGGCCGCAAGGTGATCATGGATCTTGCGGATGTCTTGTGCCCACAGATCCGCGGTGTCGTGCGTCTTGCAGATATCGCAGAGTTCCAGCGGAAAGAACATCTCGTCATGTCCGATGTGCACCATCTTGGGTTTCATCACGGCGATGTACTCGTCCAGGACATCGAACACGATCTTGTAGATTTCCGGTTTGGTGGGGTCGTAGACGTCCGGCCATTCGGAGCCGGGTATGGCGGCCAGTTCCTTGTGACGAGTCAGCCAGAAGTAGCTGTGAGTGAACGTCGGAATCTCTGGAATCACCTCGATGTGCTGGCTCTCTGCGAAACGAACCAGATCCGCAACTTCGTCCTTCTCCAGGATCTCGCCGTCGGCCGTGTCCTGGTGTGCAGAGTTCTGGTAGGTTGCGTGTGGACCAACCGGATAGTAGCGCTGCGTGTGAAAGAGGTCGCGGGCAAAATCAAGCCAGCCGGCGTTCAACTCGGGATGGCTGTCGAGACGCATGGATGCGTTCACTTCCAGGACGACTTTGTTGAACTTGTACAGCGCCATGAAATCGCGGAGAAAGCGCTTGAAGAACGCGATGTTCTCATGCCCGGGCAGGTAAAGGCGTATGGCCCGGAAGGGCAGGTGCGGCCAGTCATCGACCTCGGCGCCCCGGATCGACACCTGTTCGTCGTGCCTGCCGATGAGTTGCCGGACCGACTGCATCCCATAAAATGCGCCAGCGGCATCCCGGCCGGCGACTACAACGAAGGCAGCGCTACTTCGCAGTGCGTAGCTCTCTGCGTTCGCAGGAGCCTCCAGGCTGTGAGCAGTCCGATACTGACGAATCAGTGGATTGGAAAGATCTCCGATCAGGATGAATGGTCCGTTCGGCAGTGATGATGCGCGCGCAATCTTGAGGGCAATGCCGTAGCGGTCGCTGACTTCCGCCGCGATGATCCGCGCATTCGCGAGGTCAGCTGGTTGCGGCGAGGAAGGCACCAGGATGGGCACCCCTTCCGACAGGGGGAAGGCACTTCCGGAGTACGAGCTTTTCTGCGGCTCGGGGAAAATCGGCGGGCGTTCGATCGCCAACAGCGCTGACGGAATCGCCAGCACAGCCGCGAGAGTTGCAAGTCCAAGTCTGGTCATGACGTGAGCGCTCGAAATCTAATCATAGGGTCGGGCCCGGGCGACGCACCTCATCCCCGCTCTCTGGCTGCCAAGCAGCGTCCAGCAGGATGGACGGAATCGTTCGTCCGCTCCAGGTCCGATTTGAAGCGAAGACGCGCTGGTGATATACACGTTCAGTGAAGTCTTGTGCGCGTTGGCTGATCTGTGGCATTGTTGCGGCGGCAGGTGTGAACGCGGAGGATCGCCCGTTGATCTTCCCGGAACCGCAGAAGATTACCGTGCTCCCGAGCGTGCTGGCGCTGGATGATTCGGTTCCAGTCCTGATCCCCGAGCACGCGAGCACCGCCGATCTCGCGCTCGCCCGGCAATTGATTGCCGACCTAAGCGACCTCTTCGGCGTCGGCCTACGGATGAAAGCTGCGACGACGCTACCTGCCAGACCCTACATCCTGATGGGCGCTGGAACGAATCCGCTGGTCAGAGAATATTTGGCGAAGCATGGACGTGCGTCCGTGCCGGCAAAGCCCGAAGCGTATGTCCTGCATTCGGGACCAGAGATGGCCGTTGTCGCCGGGAGTGACGAAGCGGGGGCTTTCTACGGGCTGCAATCCCTCCGGCAGTTGATCGGGAAACAGGGTGCGCACGCGGTCATCCGTGGATCTGAGATCGAGGACTGGCCGCATCTGCCGTTCCGTGCCATTCGCCTGTACTTGCCGGGTCACGAGAACATCGCGTTTTTCAAACGCTTTCTCCGCGATTTTATGGCGCTGTACAAGTTCAACAAGGTGATTGTGGAAGTCAACGGATCTATGCGGCTGGACCGGCATCCGGAGATCAACGCCGGCTGGATCGACTTCGCTCGCGACCTTTACTACACGCAACGCTATTTCCCGCTCGGTCCGCATGCGACAGAACAGAACTCGGCTCACCATGACACTGCCGACGGCGAGATCCTGGAGAAAGATGAAGTCGCGGACCTGGTTCACTATGCCAACGCCCAGCACATCGAAGTGATTCCGGAGATCCCGACCTTCACTCACAGCTACTATCTGTTGACGCGTCACAAGGAGTTGAGCGCAATTACGGGCGCCGAATGGCCCGACATTTACGACCCGACCAAGCCGGAGGTTTACCAACTGGTCTTCGACGTGATCGACGAGTACATCGAGGTGATGAAGCCCAAGCTGATCCACATGGGTCACGACGAGATGTTCTTTCCCGTCGAACTGTGCGCTCCCTGCCGGACGAAAGATCCCTCCGAACTGTATGCCATGGACATTCGCAAGATCCACGACCATCTGGCCGCCAACGGCATCCGAATGGGCATCTACGGTGACCACCTGGTGGAGAGCGTACGCGGAGTTCATCGGAAGCCGTACAAGAGTACAACTGGGTGGCCCTACAACATGCCCGGAGCGCTCACGGCGCAACAAGTGATCGACCTTATTCCGAAGGACATCCTGATCTTTAACTGGTTCTGGCAGGACGTGCGTGCTGCTGATGGCCGGGGCGAGCCGAATGATATAAAGCTCGCCGAGTTCGGCTTCGAGCAGGTGCACGCGAACTTCAGCTCGAAGATCGAGAACTATGCACGACGGTCGGCCCGCAAGAGCGTCATCGGAGGCGCACCGTCAGGATGGGCCGCTACCAACGAATATACTTTCGGCAAGGACCTGATGCTGGATTTCCTCGGGACGGCGAACCTGATGTGGTCGACGCACTGGCCCGAAGACGAGCGGCTCTCGAAGATCGTGCAGAGCATGATGCCGGAAGTCCGGCACCGGCTCAGCGGGCGACCGCTGCCGAGCAGCGATGGCGATCCCGAAGTGACAATTGATTTGCGGAACGCGGCTCACGCGAGCGCGGCTGTCCCCGCAATTCCGCCGCTCGAGACGGGACAAGTGGAGAGCGGCCGGCATCGCTTCGATTTACAGGCTCCGGTTATTGTTGGCGTGGAGGGTGACGCGAAAAGTTCCATGCCGCTCGTAAGCGAACCGATCGCGATCGGCGCCGATGTGAGCAGCATCATTTTCCTGCACGCCTCGGCGAAAGGGGCGGCCAACGACATGTCTTACCGTTATATCCACAACTTCCCCGATTCAGCGGACCTGCTTGGCTGGTACGAAGTCGTCTACCAGGACGGGTTCGTCGATACCGTCCCGGTGCGGTTTGGCTGGAACATTCTTTCGGTGGATTGGGGAAAACGCTCCGACGTGGTGGCGAAAGGCAATGCGAAGGAGTTGAGCTACGCGTACGCCGCGGATGCCATCCTCTCCGGCGAAACCAGCCTGTTTGCCTACGAATGGGTGAATCCTCGCTTCGGCAAAGTGGTAAAAGAAGTTCGACTCCACGGCACCTCGGGCTTTCTCAACACCAAGCAGAAAGCGCTGGACAACAACGCGATTATCCTGGCGGCAATCAGCGTCGTGAAGAAGCGGGCGGCGCCGCCGATCTCGGGGAATTGATCGTATGTCGACGACAAGGGCTGCCATCACGACGACCGACCTCTCGAGTGCGAAGCATCCGGGCGCGGTTCCCCGCCTGGTCTCTCTGGACGCCTTCCGCGGCTTTACGATGTTCTGGCTGCTCGGTGGCAAGCCCTTTCTGATGGCGGTCGCCGGCTTGGGACTCGGCGGGTTTTCGAGCGCGGTGAGATATGAGTTCAACCATTCGACTTGGGAGGGCATGCACTACTACGACCTGGTCTGGCCGTGCTTCATGCTGATGGTGGGCGTATCGATCCCGTTCTCTTTCGCAAGGGAGCGGAACATGGCACGAGTGTGGCGCCGTGCCATAATCCTGTTCCTCCTTGGATCGCTGCGGGAATCGATGTCGGACGGAGTTCCTCGCCTGATCGAGTTGAGCAGCGCGCTGCAACCGATCGCGATAGCGTATCTGGTTGCGGCTTATCTTGCGCTCCGTTCGATTCGCACGCAGATCGCGACCGCAGTGCTGATCCTCGCAGGTTACGCGGCCCTGCTCGCGTTCGTCCCGGCGCCCGGGATCCCGGCCGGCAGCTACGCGATGAATCATAATCTTGTGACCGCAGTGGATCAGGCGGTCATCGAACGAGCCCATCCGGACGGTTGGGGGACCGCTCTCAGTACGATCCCCACGATCTCGACAACGATTTTGGGAATGCTTCTCGGCGAGTTATTGATGCTCGGCAAGGGATCTCGACACAACGCTAAGGTGATTGGCTTGACAGGACTCGGGTGCATTGCCGCTGGACTGGCGCTGAGTCCCTTCATTCCCGTCATCATGAAGCTCTGGACTACTTCTTACGGTCTCATGTCCGCGGGATGGGCGTGCCTGCTGTTCCTGGCCTTCTATTGGATCATCGACATGCTTGGTTATCGCACGTGGGCCCTGCCGCTGGTGGTGATCGGCGTGAACGCACTCGCGGCCTACTTGGGACCAAGCATCGTCCAGGTGCAGAAGATGACGAATCCGTTCCTTAAACCTTTGGCGTCGCAGATTGGAGCCTTCGGACCGGTGCTGCTGACTGGCGCGACGTTGCTCGTGAATTGGCTGTTGCTCTTGTGGATGTACCGCAGAAAGATCTTCTTAAGACCCTGACATGCGATCCATCCTTCTTGCTCTCGTTTTTGCATGCTCGGCCGCGGCAGCCTTGCCGTATCGATTTCTGCTGGTCGTGGGCGACCAGTGGGAAGATGACGCGAGTCTGCTCATCGAACGCTCCAGCGAATTTCAGATGACCGTCGCATGCCTCAAAACATGGGGCCTGCCGTTCGACATCCTCCGGCTTGACCAGCAAAGGCTGGACCGCTACCACTTTCTGGACCGGGACGGCAAACCTCGTTACGGCACGATCATCTGGGATGCAACTTCGCTCAAGGATCCAGATGCCATCGTGTTGGAGGGACTGAATGCGGAAGGCGTTTCCGTAGTCATTCTGGGCGACACCATCAAGAGTCCCCCGATCGCGCGCCTGGCCGGCCTCAAATTCGTCAGTGACTATAAGGCTTTGAACCAGGCCACCTTCGATCGCAGCCATTTCATCACGAGGCCGCTTGCCGGGCGGGAATCGGAGTTGCTTGCCAACGTGTCGTATTCCTACGATGGACTGAAGGTCATCCCAGAAACCGCGACGGTCATCGCGCGCCGCGGCGAGACGCCGTTCGTGACCATCAGAACAACGGGAGATCACGGTCGCGTGGCGTGGCTGGGCATCGAGCGAACAGTCGCGCAGTTGCAGAATCAGCTGGTCAAGGATCTGCTGAAACGCACACTGGTATGGGGCGAAGGCTACGCCGTGTACCCGGAGTACGAACGGTCACTCATCCTATATATGGATGACTGGGGTACGTCGGACAAGACCTATCTCTCCTACTGGCATTACAAGACGCCGACCGAAGAGGAGATTCGTGCCGGTGTGATTGAGCCGCTGCGCAAGCACCGCGCGGTTATGGATATGAACGTCGATACCGGCTTTGTCGATCGAAAGTCGCAGCGCATCGTCAACCCGTGGCAGCAACGCCGTGTCGACGAACTCGACGGCAAGACAGTTCACGACTACGCATCGACAAAGCGAGGACTGGACGCCGGCCTGGCCGCAGGAGTTTTTTTCATTCAGAGCCACGGCTGGACGCACATGCTGCCCGACCTCGATTCGCCACCGGGTCCGTTCTGGGACGCGCCCCTCGACGGTACCGCCACGCTCGACTGGTACAACGAATTCGGTGATGCCATCCGCAAGACCGAGGTTTCCGCGGCCACGCAGCGTTATCACATGGGCCGCTCGCTCGAGTACATTCGCGATGACTTCGGAGTCACGCCACAGGTGATTCGGGCGGGTGGTGGTCTCTACTCCAAGAGCAAGGCGAATAACACTTCGCTCATCGCGGCCGGGATGGGCTTCGGCATGGCGACCTGGAGTTGGGTTGTATATCTCGCAAATGACCTCGTGGTTTCTCTCGACAACGTGTCGCGCCGCTCATCTTGGAACTACACGAAACCGATCACTGCTGCTGATATTCCGTGGTCCATCGATGCGCCGTACTGGCTCGGCTTTCACGATCGCGATCTTTCGCTCGATCACGGTTCCGTCGAAAGGCTGCTCGATCGCCTTGGCGCAGGCATCCGCTACATGAGCGGTTCCGAATACTCGGGATATCTGCATGCCAAGGTCAGCAGGACGCGGGGCGACCCATTGCAGTTGAACGTCGACTACGACGCCCATTATTGCGATTACTTCGCAGCGCATCCGTCGCACTGGACACTGCATTTCTCGGACGAGACGCGGCAGTCGATGGGAGGATCCGCGCCTGAGAAGCAGAAGATCGAAGTGCAGAAAGGTCTCGGAACGCATGTCCTCTGGAAATCGGAAACAGGAAGTTAAACATCCCGAGAGAGCGGCCTCCACCGGCGCTTACTCGGATGGCGTCATCCTCGACGGCTGGCTCTATATCAGTGGCCAGGGGCCGCTCGATCTCAAGACCGGGGAAACCGTCTCCGGCACCATCGAAGAGGAAACCCGGCTCACGATGACCCACGTCGGCAGGATCCTCGAAGCGGCGGGGTGCAGTTTCGACGACGTCGTCAAATGCACCTGCCACTTAGCCGATATCCGTGATTTCGACAGATTCAATCGCATCTACTCGGAGTTCTTTCAAGGGGTCCGGCCGGCGCGCACGACTGTCCAGTCAGTCCTTGGAGATGGCATTCAGATTGAGATTGACGCCATCGCGCGGGTTCGGACTTAAGGCATAACGACGCTCGTCAAACGGCATCGAGTGCGTGATCCGAACGGTGCAGTTACTGTATCGTCTCGGCCGGACATTCACCAGCATGAGGAGCCATCGTCCGGCGTGCGGGACGTAGTTCCTCCCAAACCGTAATCATCAGGGTGCTCGCCAGCACTAGAACGCCACCGATGATCGCCGCCACGCTCAGCTTCTCGTGCAGCCAGATGGCGGCAATCGGCAGTCCGAAGAAGGTGATGAGGTAATTCGAGAGAGAGGCCTGGATCGCGTCGAGGTCCTTCAGCGCTTTCAGGAAGAGGATCATCGAGAGAAAGTTGTGAAAGATGGTGAGCAGGCCGAGACCGATCCAGGTTTGCATCGTAAAGTGCGGCACAGCACTGAACACCGCCCGCTCTTCGATGAACACCACAGGTGCCATGATCGAACAAACCGCCACATACGTCCAGAACATCATCCGCATGGGGGAATGGAATTCCAGCGCCTTTTTACCGTAGGAGTTATAGAATGCGCTGCCTAGTGTCGCCGCAAAGATGAGCAGGTTTCCGGCAAGGTACGAACTACCGAAGCTCAGGCCGCGCAGATCGTTTCCCGAACACAACAGCACTCCGCTCATCGCGACGGCAAAGCTGATCCAGCGGATCAGCGTCATCTTCTCACGCAGGAAGATCACCGCGAACATGGCGGTCGCGACTGGCAGCGTCAGATTGATGACCGCGGCGTTGCTGGCTAACGACATGCGCGTTCCCCACGTCATCATCACCTGCGCGGGAAAGACACCGACGACCGCCAGCAGGAAATAGATCCAAACAGCCTTCCTCGGACTTACGTCCGACTGCACTGGCTGCTCCCGCATGACGAACGGAATCAGCATGAACATCGCGAGAACCATCGGTCCCCAAACCGTAAACATGGGACCGACCTGATCCTGCACGAGTTTGATGCAGGTGAACTGTAATGCCCACATCAGGTTGCAGCAGAAAAGAAAGAACCAGGAGCGCATCAGATTTCCCGGCCGTCGAATTTATCCGCAAGTCTGCGAATCTCGTAGGTGAAATCGACCCACGCCTTTTCCCATCGTTTCGCGCTGGCTTTCGTGTAGGGATAGAATCCCTTGGCGTTCCCGACTCCTTCCGCTCCGCTGGCCACCATATCCTTCATCATCGCCGGCACTTCAGAGGAATTGGAGAGCTTTGGGAGCAGCCCTTCCATGACAGCCGCATACGCTGGAATGCCCGTCAGGTCCATCCAGCGGAATGGGCCGGCCAGTGTCGCCCAATAACCGATGTCGTTGCGAAAAGAGCGGTCTATGGTATCGACGTCGGCGATACCCGATTCCACCAGGTGACATGCCTCGCGAATCATGGCGTACATCATTCGGTTGGAGATGAAACCCTGGATGTCCCGCCGCAGAACGGCTGGTTCCTTGCCGCAGTGTTCTCCCAGTTCGAGGGTGAGTTCGATCGTCCGCTCTGATGTGTGCTGACCGGGGGTGACTTCCAGATAACGCATGATTTGGGCCGGCTCGCCCCAATGCATTCCGATAAACCGCGCCGGAACTTTGCTGCCGCCCTGCAGAAGACTGATCGGGAGACTGGAAGTATTCGACGCGATCACAGCGTCGGCGGCCACAACCGACTCGAGTTCATCATAGAGCCGCCGCTTTACATCCAGATCTTCAGTCACCGTCTCAATGACGAAGGGGCAATCGCACAAGGCCGAAATCGAGTTCACTACCCTGAATTTCCGCCGCCAGTCTCTCATCTGCGCGCGCGGTACCATCTTCCGCCGCGCCAGCTCGTCGAGCGATCGCTCCAGGTGGGCCAAGCTCGCCCGGCCGCAGCGAGCATCGCGGTCGAAGGCAATCACCCGCAGCCCGCGGGATAGCAGGCATGTCGCGATTCCCCTTCCCATTAAGCCAAGTCCGATCAGTCCGATGGGTTGCAGTTTCGTGTCTTGGGCGCGCATCTGGATCAGACTATTGTTTCGGCTGTTCGTCCCGCAGTCAACATCGGCGGCGCGGTTTCAGAGGAGTCATCCAGCGTATTGAACATGTGTTGCGTTCAGGATGCTGGACGGTTCTCGATTCTGCCCCTTGTTCGACGTTGAGGAGGCCGTTCAACTCCGCTACAATCGCTGCGGAACTTTCGAAGGTGGAGATTACCATGTCGCTAAGAGAACCCGGAAGGCCGGCGACGGCAGCCGAACTGGAATTGTTCGCTCATATCGAATCGACCTTGTACACCGCTGTCGTCGCGGATGCTCTGGACGAATTCGGCTATCACGCACAGGCTGTTGGAGAGACTCTCCGCCCGTTAACGCCGGCAAACTGCTGTTTTGCCGGCTGGGCCAGGACCGTCTGCTGCATGGATATGTACTACATACCCGACGAGCCCTACGCCATGGAGATCGAAGCCGTCGATAGCATCCTTCCGGGTGAAGTAGTGGTGGTCGGGACCGCGTCGTCGAAACGCAATGCGCCTTGGGGGGAGTTGCTCTCTACCGCGGCCCGCGTGCGCGGTGCTCGGGGAGCGGTCGTTGATGGGCTGGTACGCGACGTCCGGAAGATCGAAGCACTGCGCTTCCCGGTGTTTGCCGCTGGAATCAAACCAGTCGATTCGAAGGGACGTGGCATCGTTGCGGACTACAACCGCCCTGTCGAGTGCGGTGGGGTCCTCGTCTCGCCGCTCGACCTGGTCTTCGCCGACTATGATGGCGTCATTGTCATTCCGGCGGAAGTGGTGCCGGATGTCGTCCGCCTCGCGACCGAAAAGGTCAACAACGAAAATAACACCAGGGCGGAACTGATGAAGGGCGCTTATCTTCGCGATGTATATGCGAAGTACGGAGTTCTCTAACCATTTATCGCAATACAGGGCAAGCCTGTACCTCGCGCTGAGCAACTCTCTCAGATTACCGTGAGCAAGTGCTAATCGCTCCACGGACTCGACCTATGGATTTGCGGTAACGAGAATCAATCAACCGCGGCTGCGCGCGTCCCAACGTCATGCACGTCTCCTAAGTAACTGCTCGATTACATTGGTAGTGTCGCAATTGGCTATGCCGACCTGCTAGGCTCGGACGAATGCGCGAGAGCCGGCCAGATCTGTTGCGCTTACGCCAAGTCCGTATCCGTGCCCTCCTGTATGTTGTAACGCCGTGAGAGGTCCGAAGACTCCACCCTTCGTATCTGTGGGGACGTTATATTCTATTTGCCAGTGGACCCCACGATAAATCGAGTTG
>Ga0207667_10011025_pt1 | contig 10531 bp, 8 predicted proteins | sample KBSCornC52_FD_184301 | JGI IMG/M metagenome (GOLD analysis project Ga0207667, IMG submission 184301) | Corn rhizosphere microbial communities from Kellogg Biological Station, Michigan, USA - KBS Corn C5-2 (SPAdes) (version 2) | ecosystem: Host-associated > Plants > Roots > Rhizosphere > Soil ...
CGGATCAGGGGCGAAAAACCTGTTACGCTGGATGAAATACAACTAATCTGTTCCCACTATGGGCTTTCGCTGGACCAGTTGCTGCACCTGAAAACCGATTCGGTTCTTTTTCAGGCACCCGGCATTCTGGAGGCCCCTGCCCCTCTTTTCGAAGAGTATATGAAAGAAATGCTGGTCCGATTTAAGTATTTCAACAGCTTCAAACAGAAGTCGATTTATTACCTGTGTAAAGACATGCCCTTCTGGTATTTTTACCTGTTTCCGGCGATGGCCTCGTTTAAGACTTTTTTTTGGACAAGAACGATCAATAACGATCCCTCGCTGGCAAATAAGCGCTTTTCCTTAAAGGAATTCCCTTTCCGGCAATGCTTCGAACTGGGCCAGCAGATACTGGCCGAACATAGCTGCCTGGAAACAGTGGAATTGTGGAACCTCGAATCCATCAACAGTACTATCAGCCAGATCGCCTATTACCGGGATGCGGGTATTTTCGAAAGCAGGGAAGATCTCGTTGTGGTTATCGATTCTTTCCTTTTGCTGCTGGATCATCTGCAGGAACAAGCTACCCAAGGTCGCAAATTCATGCCCATTATCGAAGGCCAGGACAATTCGGCTTTCACAAATAGCGGCACTGCTACTTCAGGTTCGATCCAATTCTATATTAATGAACTTATCCTGGGCAATAACACAATGGTGCTGCAACTGGATGATAAGAATATTTCCATGGTCACCTATAGTGTACTGCATTATCTCATTACTGAAGATGAGCGGTTCTGCGCAAGGGCATCTGATACCTTTCAGACCCTGCTCAGCCGGTCCACCCTTATCAGCCGTTCAGGAGAAAAAGATCGCAACCGGTTCTTCAATACCCTGAGAGAAAAAGTAAACACCCTGCGAACCTGATATTATAATTACACATCGTCTCCCCTATTTCTGCAATAAAAAATTCATCAAATACCCTTATTCTTTCCATGTTTTATAATGGAAAATCATTTGTGTGGACCGGCATATCAGTGTGGAGTCGCAGAAATCCGTAAATACACTTTACCCTTAACGGATTTTCAATAATTTTCTCTACGCTGCAGAAAGACCCTTTATTTTTCCCCAAACTATTATCGTTCACGGTTTATTCATCTCTCTATTTTTGTTTAAACCCAACCTGAATGAATAAACTTCGTTTCTCGAAAGATGAAGGCTCTGTATTTTATAAAGAACTTACAGAAACCCTTGAGCATTACTTCACCGTGAACAATATTGAGAAAACCGGTGGCGTGAAAATGCTTTTTAAGATTATTCTCTATTTTTCGCTCGATATCATCTTCTATATGCTGATGATCACGAGCACTTCGCCGGGTGCCTTTTATGCTTTTTATTTACTGATGGGATTGGCAGTGCTTTTGACTGCCTTCAACATTTCGCACGATGCCGCGCATGGAGTGGCTGTAAAAAGCAGGTATTGGAATAAAGTACTTTTCTCTGTGAGTTTTAATCTGCAGGGCAATAATGCCTATGTATGGGGCAAAAATCACAATGAATCGCATCACCTTTATACGAATATTGAGGGCAGTGATATTGACGTATTGAATAACCCCTTGTTCCGTATGACGGAGAAGCAGCCCCTGCAATGGTATCATCGTTACCAGTTTATCTATGCTCCGGTGCTGTATCTGTTCTATTCACTGAACTGGTTTTTCTTCCGGGAAACCTTACTGCTTTTTAAGTACTCCAGCCGCACCATAAAGATCGTTATACCACCCGAGGAAGCGGTTAAGCTTGTTATTTATAAACTCCTTTACATAGGGTACATGATCATATTACCTGCCTGCTTGTTATCCTTTGGTGTTAAGACCATATTGGTTGCATTTATCCTGAACCATTTTATGGTGTCCCTGATATTTGTGGGCGTGCTGGGCGTTTCCCACGTTTCTGATTATGTAGCGCACCCTGTTCCTGACAATGGAAATAAACTCGATATAAGCTGGCCTAAACTGCAAATGCTTACGTCTGTCGACTACGATGCTAACAGTAAACTGTTCAACTGGACACTGGGTGGCTTCAACGCGCATGCACTACATCATTTATTACCAAACATCAGTCATGTACACTATCTCAAAATACTGCCTCTCTTCCGGGAGTTGTGTAACAAACACGGGATCGTTTATATGGAAATGCCTTATCATAAAGCATTAGCGTCGCATTTCAGGTTTTTGTATGCAATGGGTAATAACAAATCTTTAAAACCGATGCCTTATGCGCGATAAACATCTTCATATTCCACAGGACAGCGAACTACTGAAACTGATTTATCGCCAGGTTAATGAACAACTGGTTATTGATAAAGGTGATTTCAGGCGGCTTATATGGATCAAATTCTTTGTTTATTTTCTTTTGGGTGCGTTTTGTTATTGTCTGTTATATTGGATATCGAATCCTGCATGGTTTATAGTCTGTTTTATGGCTTATGGCTTTATATTATTACTTTTTGCCTTCAATTTTTCGCATGACTTCTCGCACGATACTGTTTTTACAAGCAAAAAATGGAATAGCCGTTGCTTTACGATCATCTATGCAATGGTTGGAGCACATGCGGAAGCGTGGAAACAAAGACATATTCATTCCCATCATTATGCTCCTAACGTAGAGGAATATGATTCGGACCTGAAGATCACTAAACTGATCCGTGTTATCCCCGAAAGCGAACACAAGTGGTATCACCGGTATCAACACATCTATGCCCCTGTAGTTTATACGGGTTATTCGCTTTTCTGGGTGTTCATAAAAGATTTTGTGATCCTGTATACCCCGGATGAATACAATATCAAAAAAGATGGCAGATACCATCTTTCGTTCTGGCTGCAGAAACTATTTTACCTGTGCCAGGCAGTTTTACTGCCATTGCTGTTTTCGTTGCAGCCCTGGTGGATTATATTGATTGGTTTTGTATGCATGCATTTGTTCCAATCATTGTTTTTGTTGTTCACTTTCTTTATGACGCATCACGTTGAGGGTACCGCATACCCGGTTACAGACGAAGAGGGTTTTATCAATACGTCGTGGCTGATGAACCAGATAAAGAGTTCGAACGATATGCATCCTTTTAGTTATACAGCCAATTTTTTACTGGGAGGGTTTAATAATCATATAGCACATCATTTATTTCCGCACATACATCATATTCATTATCCCCGGCTTAACAGGATACTATATCGCGTGTTGGAGCAGCACAATATTAGGCCCAATCAAACTACTTACCGGGGCGGCATTTTATCGCATTGGCGGTTGTTAAAGCAAATGAGCCGGGCGCCTGTTGAGTCTTTTTAGTGTGAAGCATCGTTTAATGCATAGAGCCGCCTTTATCAAGCGGATTGGGTTTCAGCGTTTGCACAACTCCATGGGCGGTGGTCTTTAATTTGTCAAGGTTGATCTTATCCCTGAATGCCTGCCGGAATGCTTCACTTGGCCCCTTCATCAAAATGATCAATGAGCCATACTCGAGCGCGTAAGGGTTGGTGATGGTATCTACCAGCCTGGCCGATTTAAATTCTTTAATAAACCTGTGCTGCATCTCCTGGCGATCATCTGTAACAAGAAGCAATACATCGAACTTGTCGTAGGTCTGTGGCATCCAGTAGAGAAAGCTGGCATTGTCGCTGTATGCAAGTGGCAAATGATATTTCTTCCCATAATAGTTTATGGCTCCTGCCTGGCCGTAATTGTCGCAGAAGAGAAATGTGTGCGCCTTTTCCGTGCTGTCGAGCGACGCGTATGCTTTGGCCACTTTTTGGGTCATCTCTTTCCATGATAACATATCTGCGAAATCCTGCGGCAGGGAATGATCGCGAAGATCGCCCCAGCGGAGCGCTCCTACTTTACGGGCCAGCGGATGATTGATGTAGTATTTCGCCAAAGGAGCCGGAGATCTGAAAGGGAGCAGGATCGGCACCAGGCGAATGCCTATAAAGAGACTGAATGCAAGCATTCCCATTCTCCACCATTTATTGGCCCAGGCTTCAAGCCGGGGAGCGCCCAATGCGAACAGAACGGGATATGCCCCCTGCGAGTAATAGCTTTTCCCGTGACCCAACATCAGCAGTGCGAGTGTAATGAAAAACCCCCATGCTATAAAACGATATTGTTTCGTGCGTGCCACCCATACGAGGCCCGCCACCCAGGTAAAGAGAGTGGCTATATTGTACAGGAACTGATCGGTGATAAAAGTCCATGGACTGAGATACTGAAGCTGCGTATCCTCGAGGGTCTTCATATGAAAGACTACCGGAAAGCCGTTGCGCGCCTCCCAGATGAGGTTCGGCATAAAGAGCAGCAAGCCCAGGCCAATGGCAAAATAGAAATGGCGGCTGGCGAGTACTTTTCGATCCCAGGTAATAAGGAGCCCGGCCAGCAGACCAACGGAATAAAAGGCCATCGTATACTTAGCCACCATGCCCAGACCGAAGCTGATGCCTGCAACGTAGAGGTATACGGGCTTTCCGGTCTGTTGAAATCTGATCAGCCCATAGGCCATCGCCGTCCAGAAGAATATATCCAGAAAGTTCGGTTGAAAGAGAAAGTGCATCCTGAGCCAGGCCCCTGCCACGAAAGGCATCCAGGCAAGCACCAGGGCAAACCAACGGCCGCCATGGTGAAGCACGAGCCGGCCTACGAGAATATAGGTAAGAGCGCCTGCCAGAGAAGGCCAAATTTTGATCACCCACATGGCACCACCCAGTAAGTTCGTAAGCCATGCAAAAACCGAGAGCAGCGGCGGCGCCTCCATATAACCCCATGCCATATGACGCGCCTCGGCAAGATAAAGAAACTCATCGCGGTGAGGCTCCCATACAGGGTTCTGAAGAAAGAAAGGTACAGTCAGTTTAATCAGTGCAAGGAGATAAAGAAGGCGTTCAGGTTTCATAGGAGAAAGATAAAAAGATCATCGTAGCCTCATGAGGAATTTTGACCAAAGGGAAAAAGTCGGTGTCGTTCAGCCGTTTTAAATCCCTTTGAGGATGCCCTGAAACAGCAATAACAGCGGCGGTTACAGTTGAAGGAAGAAGTACTACCTCATTTTTGTGTTAATCCTGCAATGATGTTTACAATGATTGCAAGAAAAGTGGTATTAAATATAAAGGCTATGAGAGAATGCAACAACGTCAAACGTCTTATGATCCCCGACGTTATCTGAACATCCGATACCTGAAAGGTCATGCCTAACACAAAGGAAAAATAGGCGAAATCAAGATAATCGGGTGTGTTATCATTAGGGAAATCCAACCCGCCTCTGCACTCTTTATTAATGACTTCGTCCTCTTTACAAGTATAATAAAGATGCGCATAGCGGAATGTAAAAGTGGTATGGATCAAAAACCAGGAGCAGGTAACCGAGGCAATAGAAAGTACTATATGGAAATAATATCCGCTTTGACCGGGGTTGGGCAATTCCCGTAGCAATAACACTATGGCTACGAGACTTACAAAGGATGCCAGCAGTATTACCAAAAAGATAAGCAGGCGGCTGAAGTCCTGTTTTCTGGCAATGCGGGCTATTTCTCTGGGATGGGCCGTAAATATAATAACCCAGAAGAAAATCAGATTCACAACTGAAAAGCCAAGCCAGGCCGACATAAACTGCACGGGAATGGTTTGTCCCCGCAGAATAATAAAAAGAATAAAAGCCGTGATCAACGCCGAGAAAAATCTGACAAGAGCGGGCATTTTATGAAAACGGGTTATAGGTTTAATTCTCTTCATGTAACAAAAATACAAATCCGTGCGGCGATCCAACAGTGCCGGCGTAAAGAAAGTAACCCGTTTTCAGCTGTTATCTTTATTAGTCGATCATTACAAATGTAAAAGCCCCCTGAATACAGAGGGCTTTTACATTTCAAGGCGTCGGTAACCGGTACTGATCCGATTTACCAGATCCTGATTCGTTTATCATTTTCGAGGTACATCAATTCGCCGGGTTTCACATTAAAAGCTGAGTAAAAAGCCGGGTTGTTCATGAGCGGGCCATTTACACGCCACATGGGAGGCGAATGGGGATCGTTATTTATCCAGTAGCGCAGGTATTCATCTTTCATTTTTACCCGCCAGATCCTGGCTACTGAAAAGAAAAATCGCTGAGTGGGTGTAAACCCGCCGATCCTTGTAGTATCCTGTCCTTCTTTAGTCATTTTAAAAGCGTCAAAAGCTACGGCAACACCGCTTATGTCTGCTGTATTCTCCCCTACTGTAAGCGCGCCTTTCACATGAACGGTGTCGAGCACGGTGAATTTGTTGTACAGGTCAATCACCTGTTGGGTTTTGGCCTTAAACTTTTCATAATCCTGCGGCGTCCACCAGTTTTTTACATTTCCGTCCTTATCATACTGGGCTCCCTGGTCATCGAATGTATGTGTCATCTCATGCCCGATAACCATACCGATACCACCATAGTTAAGAGCGTCGTCGGCATTATTGTCAAAATACGGAGGCTGCAGAATTCCGGCAGGGAAAACAATTTCATTGGCGTAAGGATTATTATAGGCAGTAACTGTGGATGGTGTAGTCAACCATTCGGTCTTATCAACAGGTTTGCCCAATTTAGCCAGGTTGTGTTGGAAGTTATTTGCAGCTGCCGATACCACATTTTCAAAATATTTATTTCTTACAACAGTTACATGGCTGTAATCGCGCCACTTATCAGGGTATCCGATCTTTTTGGTAATGGCAAATAATTTTTCTTTCGCTTTTTGCTTAGTGCTGTCACTCATCCAGGTCAACTGATCAACTCTATTGGCAAAGGCCTTCTGCAGGTTATTCACAAGTTCCAGCATTCGTGTTTTAGCCGACTCGGGGAAATATAGTTTTGTATATAATTGTCCGAGCGCCTCTCCCAGATAGTTGTCTACCGAACCGGCCATGATCTCGCCGCGTGTTTTTTGCCCCGCCTGTCCCGTCAGGGCCTTGTTATATTCAAAAGATGTATTTACAAAAGGCTTGCTCAGGTAATCCGCATAGTTACTAATATAAAATGCTTTCAGGTATATTTTCCAATCCGCGAGAGGGATCGATTTAAGGAGCGAGTTTACCTTATCATAATAAGCTGGTTGAGCCACATCGAGCGAATCCATGGTGGCGCCGAGGGTTTTGAAGTAATTAGTCCAGCCTATATTGGCATGTCGTTTATTTAAATCGGCCAGGGCTGTTTTATGATAATTGGCTTTTACATCCCGGGTTTCAATATTGGTTTTATGTGAAGAAGCCAGTTGTTTTTCGATATTGTAAACAAGCGCTGCGTTTTTTTGCGCTGATACGGAATCGCTTCCGGTCAGTGTAAAAAGATCCGCCAGATATTTTTTATACGCCCGCTGGATTGAAACAGTCGCAGAGTCAGTTTTGAAATAATAATCCCGGTCGGGCATGCCGAGACCCGTTTGAGCAATATGCCCCATATTCATGCTGCTGTTTTGCTGATCGGCAAAAATCTGAAATCCAATCAGGGAAATGTTGGACAATCTGGCCTCTTCTGCTATGAATGTGATCATATCAGAAATATTAGCAATGCCATTGATCCGGTCAAGACCGGCTTTGAGAGGCTCCGACCCACGCTGGTTGATAGTATTGGTATCCATTCCGGAAGCAAAGAAATCACCGATCTTTTGTTCCAGACTGCCTGGCGCATTGTTGCTTTTTGATACGCTATCCAGAATGCCTTGTAGCCTTAGGCGCTGCTGAAAATTCATGAACCGGTACGCGCCAACGCCCGACTGACCTGCCGGTATTTGAGCAGTATCGTACCATTTGGCATTTACATAATTAAAAAAATTATCGCCGGGCTGGTGGGTCGAGTCAATGCCATTAATAGCTATAAAGGGTTTTTCGGTAGTACCTGTTTTGCAGGCAGCAAAAGACACTAAGGTGACAGATAGCAAAAGCCAATTTTTCATATCGATTAGGTTAGTGGATAAAGATATCATTTCCCCGCTTATAAATTGAACAACTACCAGAAAACGTTAGAGAAACATGTACATTTGTAGATGGATCTTTTGCTAAAAGCCATTCGACATTATATTCCACTTTCTTCTGATGATGAGGCCATCATCAGGTCGTTGTTTCGCACAGAAAAACTGAAAAAAGGTCAACACCTGCTTCAGGCAGGTAATATTTGCAGAAACATCTTTTTTATTGAGGAGGGACTGGTCCGTTATTATTCTATTATCGATGGCGAGGAAAAGACCAGCTATTTTAATAAGGAAGGTGAATTCGTTTGTGACTATGCCAGCTTTCTGCCCCAAAGGCCATCCACAATTAATATTCAGGCATTGGAAGCGTGCACTATCTATTTCATCAGCCATAGCAATTTGCAGTTATTATATGAACAGGTGAAATATGGTGACCGGTTCGGACGGATGGCCCTTGAAGACGTATATGTAAATTTAATAACCCAGGTAAACTCCCTATACAACGACCCTCCTGAACTTCGCTATCAGATCTTCCTTACGAGATTCCCTGATACCGGACAGCGAATACCACAGTATTATATCGCCTCTTATATAGGAATAAAGCCGCAATCGCTAAGTCGCATCAGAAAAAGAATGGCTGGAAAGAATTAATTAACCTGGGTGAACGACCAGCCGTTTTCCATTGCTGATCTTTGTGTTACAAAAATAGCCCAATGTACACACAAACCTTTCGACAGTTACTGCTGATTATGCATCTTTCCGGTCTGACCCTGTTTGTGGGAATGACAATTGCTTCTTTCCTCAGTTTTCGTGCTTTCAAAAAGAGGTTTAACATAAAAAGTGAAAGCGCGACAGGTCTATTACAACTCTTGTCAACTCTGGACTCAATAAAAGGAATAGGTGGTTTTTTACTGATAATTTCCGGTATCGGGCTTACGTATTTAACCGGCTGGGTATTTCTGCATATGCTCTGGCTTCAGCTAAAACTGGCGCTTGCTGTGATGCTGCCGCTTAATGAAATTCTTCTGGGGAACAGGCAACTAAAAAAGATAAAGACTGCTTTTGTTGAAAATAATCCGGATGGCTCTGTCGTGATAAAAACGGCCATACCTAAGATCACTGTATTTTACACAATTCAACTTCTTCTGTTTCTGGGGATCATTGTACTGGCGGTTTTAAAGATTAGTTAAGCTGCTTATTAAATAGTCCTGATGTCGGGTCTTTCTGCAAAAAGGCTGCGGTCAGAAAGCCCGAAATATTATAACGCTTTTACGAGGCACCTGCAAAAAAATGCAGGTGCCTTTTTTATAGGGCTAAAGCCACAATAGTGATTTGATACAAGTTTGTCAGAAGGGTAAACTCCAACTTTGTGCTATCAATATAAACAATTAAAAAAATAGCACAATGAAAGCGATAGCATACGCAAAGTTTGGAAACACAGATGTTTTGCAAACAGTAGAAGAAGCAAAACCTCCCATCAAAGCCAATGAAGTTTTGGTAAAAGTAAAAGCCGTTTCAATCAATCCCATGGATTGGAAAATCAGAAAAGGTGAAATGAAACTGATGTCAGGTTCAAAATTCCCCCGGCACACAGGCGTTGACTTTGCAGGGATTATTGAAGATGCCGGAAATTCAGATTTCAAACCCGGCGATGAAGTTTTTGGAGTAGTAAAAAACAACATGAAAGATGGTGCTTTAGCCGAATATGTAAGCGTACCCTCATCATTAGTCTGGAAAAAACCTGAACACATCAGTTTTGCGCAAGCTGCATCTATTCCCATTGTCGGTTTGGCTGCTGTTACTGCTTTACAAAAAATGGGAAATATCAACCCGCAAACTAAAATTTTAGTAAATGGTGCAACAGGCGGTTTTGGAATGTTTTTGCTGCAGTTATTAAAACAAGCCGGCGCAGTGGTAACTGCCACTGCAAGTACAAGATCTGTTGAGTATGCAAAAAAATGGGGAGCAAATTCAGTAATAGACTATACCAAAGAAAACGTCCTTTCCCAAAAAATAGCTTACGATATTATAATTGATCTGTCGGGCAAAATGGGTTATGTAAATGCTAAAAAAATAATGAAAGCAGAAGCATTGTTTTTAAATCCCGTTCCCCGGCCTATTGAAATCCCGACATCTCTCTTCAAAAATTTATTTACCGGCAAAAAGCACATTGTAATTCTCTCAAGCCCTTCAGCAAAAAAGATGGATGTTTTGCTTAATGCAATAAACAAAGGATTACAGATTGAGGTAAGCAAAGTATTTCCATTTAGCCAATCTGTTGCAGCTTATCAATACGCCGAAAGAGGCGGAGTGACAGGTAAAGTAGTTATAGAGCTGGACTAAAACCATTCTTTTGCAAACTACGAATCAATAAACCTGTATCAGATCACTATTAAGCTTTAACACTTTTGGCGGCATACCAAACATTTCATACATGTATTTATTGAGCTGAGGAAGGTCATAAAAACCTGTATCGTAAGCGATGTCGGTAAGACTTCTTTCTTTGTCAGAAAGTGCAAGGCAAACTACCTGACGAAGCCTTGTCCAAAGCAGGTATTTCGACAAACTGCTGCCTGTTTGCTTTT
>Ga0207667_10011028_pt1 | contig 10530 bp, 9 predicted proteins | sample KBSCornC52_FD_184301 | JGI IMG/M metagenome (GOLD analysis project Ga0207667, IMG submission 184301) | Corn rhizosphere microbial communities from Kellogg Biological Station, Michigan, USA - KBS Corn C5-2 (SPAdes) (version 2) | ecosystem: Host-associated > Plants > Roots > Rhizosphere > Soil ...
AAAGCGTCACTGCATAACCGCAAGCTGCGCGACTGCAAACTGCATTTTGACGACACGCACGAGCGCAGGCAGGATACTACACTATTCATTACCGAAGGTGATTCGGCCAGCGGGTCGATCACCAAATCGCGCGATGTGCAAACACAGGCGGTGTTTAGCCTGAAGGGAAAGCCGCTTAACTGTTACGGCCTGACCAAAAAAGTGGTTTATGAGAACGAGGAATTCAACCTGCTGCAGCACGCCTTGAATATCGAGGACGGCCTGGATGGTTTGCGTTACAACAATATCGTGATCGCTACCGATGCCGATGTAGACGGCATGCACATCCGCCTGCTGATGATGACGTTTTTCCTGCAGTTCTTCCCCGACCTGGTGAAGGCCGGGCATGTGTCCATCCTGCAAACGCCGCTGTTCCGCGTGCGCAACAAAAAGGAAACCATCTATTGCTACAGCGACGAAGAACGCCGCAATGCCATTGCCAAATTGGGCACCAAGCCCGAGATCACGCGTTTTAAAGGTTTGGGTGAAATATCGCCGGAGGAATTCGGCCTGTTTATCGGCAAGGATATGCGCCTCGACCCGGTGATCCTGAAAGATGCCAACATCAAAAGCCTGCTGGAGTATTACATGGGCAAAAACACGCCCGACCGCCAGCAGCGTATCGTAAACAACCTGCGCGTAGAGAAGGATGATGAAAGTATTAACCCGACGATAGCAGTAGAACCGGAAGAGGAATTGCCGGCAGCGTGACCGCTGATTTTAGTGATTATTGGATTTCGTTGATAAGATCATGAACGAGGAAAGATTAATAGCAGCAGTTAAAGAGACGCCGCAGGATTTTGATCTTGAAGTGCTGATGGAAAAACTGGTCTTTATCGAAAAGATTGAAAAAGGGCTTGAACAATTGGAATCGGGCAATACGATTACTCATGAGCAGGTAAAGCAAAGAGTAAAAGAATGGTCGAAATAATCTCCATCATTTATTTCGCCAGGAATTGTTCCGAATTAATATGATAACCTAGTATTTTGATCTTCCCCTTTTCCCCGGTGAGCACAATATTTACTTCAGCCGTGCCTTTCTCATAATGGTTTTTGTAGATCAACTGGTAATCGGCCGAATTAGTTGTCCCGCCAACAATACGACTCTTCCAATCGGCTAAACTATCTTTCTGCATGGCGCCGAGTTTATTGTCGGAATAAACAAAAAGTTCTTTAAGCTTTTCCTTTGGCGTATTCACCCACACTGAATCGCTGAATAGGCTATAAGCCGCGTCATAGTTTTTGTTCTTTAGATCTTCGAAAAGCTTGTTGGTTACTTTTTCCGCGGCATCGCGGTCTTCATCACGGTTTGTGCGGGTGGTTGTAAAAGTGCAAGCGATGATGAGCGCAGCCAGTGCCAGTACGACGAATAAGGTTTTAGGTAATTTCATGTTCGTGATAATTATATTTGAAAATAGCGGAATTATCCCAAAAAACAAAAAATCCGTATATTGTATCCCCCATTTACCGGGGGGACGAAATGACAGAGCACGAGATCAAAATAAAATTTAACGAATACGCCTCCGTAGAGGAATTAGACAACCAAGACAAAACCCTTTGTGCCGAAGCGGTAAAAGCGCTTGCTACCTCGCACTCCCCTTATTCCAAATTCAGGGTTGGTGTGGCTATGCGGCTGCAAAGCGGGAAGGTATTACATGCCAGCAACCAGGAGAACGTCGCCTACCCATCCGGCCTGTGCGCCGAGCGCGTGGCGCTGTTCCATTGGGGCGCCAATCATTCAGACGACCCGATAGAAAGCATGGCAGTAACCGCGCAAACAGACGAATTTGAATTGCTAAAACCCATCACTTCCTGCGGTGCCTGCCTCCAGGTAATGGCCGAATACGAGAAGAAACAGGGTAAACCCATAAAAATGTTACTCTATTGCCAGGGCGGACCGGTATGGATGGCCACAGGAGTTGAAAGTTTTTTACCATTTTTGTTTTTTGAAGACCGGTTAAACCACCCTAAATGAAGATCAAATGCCTATTGCTGTTCCTGCTGGCAGGATTCAGCATCAAAACATTCGCCCAAAGCGGCTTTCCGTACGATAACGAGATTCGCGATTTTAAGCACCAGGATAGTATTAGCTTCCCCAAACCGGATGGCATCCTGTTTATCGGCAGTTCATCTTTCCGTTTATGGAGCGACCTGGAACAGCGTTTCCCTGCTAAACCTATTATCAAACGCGGTGTGGGGGGCTGCGAGCTTTCGAACATCGTCAATTTCTACACGCCTTATATCCTGTTCCCGTATCATCCGCGGAAAATATTTATTTACGCTGGCGAAAACGACATCGCCTACGGTCATCCGGCCGACTCGGTGCTGGTAAATTTCAGGAAGCTGTACCGGATGATCCGTAAAAAACTGCCGAGGGCGCAGATCTATTACCTGTCCATCAAACCCAGCCCCAGCCGCATAAAATACCTGGCCGACGACCTGCGGGCGAACGAGCAGGTCAAAAATTACATCAAAAACAGGCGCAACTGCAAATACATTGATGTGAATGAAGCGATCTATAAACCGGGTACCACACAGCCGGATTCGTCGCTGTTCAAACCCGATTACCTGCACCTGAACAGCAAAGGCTACGACAAATGGCAAAAGGTGCTGGAACCATATGTGAATTGACGTTTACCCTTTCGTCTTCTTGGTCGATGGAGGGTATAAAAATAAAAAAGGCCCCCTCGCGGAGCCTTTTTCTTAACTAAACTATTAACTGAACTTATTAACCTGAATGGGGTTAACACCCCAACAATTTTCCGGCAAATTTAAGCTGGCGATGCTACCCCGGTTACGGAGGTATTCCCTATTTAGTGCGCACGGGTTTCCTATTTTGTGTCACACCATAAACAGCGAAGACTTGCATAAATAAAGAAGGCCCCTTGCGGAGCCATCTTTACCTTAATAGGTTTGATCTAAGGGGCCGAATCAGGCGGCCCCACTATCACAAAATTTAGTTGCTTACTCGCTAAGCGTCTTTAAAAAACTCACCTATGTACACTGTTGGGTGTTCGTGTGAGATCAATATGAGTTTAACGGCTTGCCGTCGATGGATCTATTACAGCCTTTACTTCGGCGATAGTGTTTATCGGGAAATTGCCCATTTTTGCGTGCTGCCGCACCACTTCTTCGCTCTCGGCGATATGGATGCAATAGATCTTATCGTCGGTGACAAAGGATTGTACCCAATGGTAGGGCGAGTCCAATTGATCTACTACAGCACAGGACGTTTGTGCGATACCTTGTAATTCTTCTGCCGACAGGTTTCCCGCGCCCGGGAGATTTCTTTCAATAACAAATTTTTTCATGATGTTAGTTTTGTGGTTTATTTATACCATAAAATTAGATGCTTTAGTGCACTCAGATAACAGGATTATTCCCCATTTAATGCGCGGGGACTCCCTATTTTATGATATCCATGCCGATAGCTTCCCGCACGGCTTTCGTACGCGAGTTTACACCGAGTTTGAGCAGTATGGATGAAATATGATGATCGACTGTTTTGGGGGATATAAAAAGTTTGTCGGCTATTTCCTTGTTTTGCAGGCCCTCCTTTAAAGACTTTAAAACATCAAGCTCCCGGCCGGTTAGATGGGCCGCGTTTGAACGGGTTGATTTCCTGATGCCACGCGGGATACTTTTGATGCCCGAGCTTCTCATTTCCCGCTCCATCTTTTTATAAACCGCGTCGGCTCCCAGGGATTGGACTATCATCAGCGCATTTTTTTTGTCAACATCGGTACCGCCAAATAATGCAAGCGCCTGTTCGTAAGGGCAGCCCATTTGTTGCCACAACTTTGCTGCTTTAACAGCCATTGCCTGGTTATCCATTTGATAGCCTTCATATATTTCAGGCAGTGATACTGGTTGCATTCTTGCTTTTAATAACCAACAAGCAAATTCACTATTATCATAAATATTGCCCATATGCTTCATCATACCAATGGTTGAATCAATATCTGCCTGTTCTATATATTTCTCCCCGGTTATCCATTCATATTCCAGTAAGGCTACCAGCACGGGGATTATTCTTTGCAGTTCCAGGGTTTCAAATGCTTTTATTTTTGCCTCAAGCAGCAGCGGAAGTGCATCCTGATAACCCTTTCTCATCTTTATTTTTGCCAAAACGATGAGGGCGCCAATTTTTACGATAGGCGCCTGTAACTCATTTTCGATAAGGCGGCACGCCAATCCGTCCGCTTGCTCCCACCTCCCTGTGTTGAGATAGAGTTTTGCCAGCTGCGATGACATATAGGCATACCACGAGTTAAGCTCCATTTTTTGGCAATATGCAATGCCTTCATCGAGTGTTTTTTCCGCAAAGTCATGATCCTTTATTGCCACACTTGTTGTTGCCAAATTAGTGTACGCCCGGGCAGCATGTTCATGGTACATGTTTTTTAACGCCAGCTCGAGACTCTGCTGCAAAAGGGCCCTACCTTTTTGCGCGAACAAGGGCCTCATTATTTGTACAGTCCCTACATTGTTCAGGGTATGCGAAAGAATTTCGTCATCGGCTAATTCCTGGGCAATAGCGATGGCTTTTTCACCCCACAACAAACACTCATCAATCTGGTCAGACAGCATTTTCAATTGCGACATATTGCTGAAAGCCATCGCTTTTGCCTTTGAAGACGGCTGATCCTGTAAGATTTCAATAGCCTGGTTGCCATAGCTCTCAGACTGCCTTTTGTTGCCATCAAACCACCATAAGCGCGATAGGAACCGCATACAATCACCAATCTTATCCTTATCGCCACCCTCTTTGTGAATACTCAGCGCTTTCCCCTGGTAAATAATAGCTTCCTTAATTTGGTTGGTCAGATAGCATTCGTAGGCATAGGCCTCATAAAGCGCAAGCCGTTTTTCCTTATCAATGCCCTGGTAATATTCGATAGCTGTGTAAAACAGTTTGGCAGCCTCCGTGTGCGCACCTACCTGTGCGGCTGCTTTGGCTGCAATTGGTGCATATTGCACTACAGTATCATAATCATTGGCATTTTTCGCATGATGGATGATACGCTCAACTTCACCATTCCTTTCAAAATCGTCTAAAAATAGTTCAAGTATCTTTTTATTTAGGGCCACCCGCGTAAGGGGTGATAATGAGGATTCGATAGTTCGCCGGTACAATTCATGCTTAAATAAAATACGTTCCTGCTCCTGCAATAATATTTTCGAATCCAGCAAATTCTCGATCGCTGCGAAATATCCCGTTTCCATTTTTACCAGGTATTTCTCTTCGAATCCCGTGGGAAGGACAGACAGGATTTCCAAAAGGCGCTTCGTCTTTTCTTCGTATCGATTGTATACAGCCAGTATGGAATCTTTAATATTATCCGGCACACCGGGGCTATAACTGGCCAGTATCTCGTTTACATAAAATGGGTTACCTCCCGTGATGTTGTAAACGTCTTCACCGCTGTACCCTTTTCCGGTGGCCATCGTTTCAACGGCTTCTCTAGACAGCAGTGGCAATTGCAAACGCGTAAATGATCCCGGCGGCAACTGGCCTAATACACTCCGCAGTGGGTGGCGCGAATTGACCTCGTTATCGCGGAAGGTGAGTATAAACAGGCATTGAGTAAGCCTGATACGCCTTGCCAGAAATTTAATAAAATCGAGCGTGGCCTCATCAGCCCAGTGAATATCCTCAAATATGACCAGGACAGGTTGCTTCTGACCGCTCAACTCGTGAAATAAACGGCTGAACAAAACGGTACGGTCGGAGGTGTCCAGGTTACTCAGCACATCGCTATGCAACTGGAATACGATATCGTACAGTGGCGCCAGGGGGCGCGGTGCGAATAAAGCGTCGCAGCTTCCCTGTAATATAATGGCCTGACCTTTTTTCTCCAGACAAAAGACCCTTACAAGCGAGGTTTTACCTATGCCTGCTTCCCCACTGATCAGCATACAATGCCCCTCGCCGGCCACCATATTTTCAAATGACGTTTGCAGGGATGCTAAAAACCCTGCCCTTTCAATCAGTTCCATATTTTCTGCCTGAAAAGTGGTTATTTGTTTAAACAAAATAATAAAAAACTTTCCCCATTTACCCGGGTCAATGGAAATAACAATCGAATAAACATTAAGATTATCCGATTATCTCCATATGTATTGCTTCCCGCACGGCTTTCGTACGCGAGTTTACGCCGAGTTTGAGCAGTATGGATGAAATATGATGATCGACTGTTTTGGGGGATATAAAAAGTTTGTCGGCTATTTCCTTGTTTTGCAGGCCCTCCTTTAAAGACTTTAAAACATCAAGCTCCCGGCCGGTTAGATGGGCCGCGTTTGAACGGGTTGTTTTCCTGATGCCACGCGGGATACTTTTGATGCCCGAGCTTCTCATTTCCAATTTCATTTTCTCGTACACGGCCCCGGCGCCAAGCGCCTGTACCATGGTCAGCGCCCTTTTCTTGTCGGCATCATTCCCCTCAAATAACGCAAGCGCCTGTTCATAGGGGCTACTCCATTCTTCCCACAAAGCTACATCGCTTATAATATCGCCTTTATACCTATCCTGGAGGCTTTCATACCCTGCCTTCGACAGCAGGTCCTCCCTTCCTGTTTTTTTCAGCCAGAAATAAAGCCTGCTTTTCTTTTTAAACTTTCCCAGTTCGACTATCATCGCTATGGTCTGCGAAAGAGCATCGGCTTCTATACAACTTTTCCCGGTGATCCATTCATATTCCATCTGTACCAGGAAAGCCGGAACTATTCTTTGCAATTCCATTGCCTCAAAGGCCAGGGCTTTTGCTTCAATCATTAACGGCAGTACATCCCGGTCCCCCCGTCTGATCTTTATCGTTGCCAGCACGATAAGAGCGACAATCTTATTGACAGGCAGCAGGATTTCATCTTTCAGCAGTTCCTCCGCTATGCGGTAGGCCTCGTTCCAATCTCCCGTCTCCAGGTGCAATCTCGCCTTCGATGATAGTAAATATATTTTCTGCGCATCAAGGTCCCGCTCTTCGCAATAAGCGATCCCTTCTGCCAACGCCTTTTTCGCCAGGGCATAGTCTTTTATGGTGATCCCATCCGCGCCCAGGATAATGTATACACGGGCAGCATGTTCGTGGTAAGCATTTTTCACGGAGATTTCGAGGCTCTGCATCAACATGTCAATGCCTTTTTGCTTCGTATCTTCATCCAACATCACCGCTGCGCCCATGCTGTTCAACGCGTGTGCGATAGTTTCTTCATCACCCACTTCTTTCGCGATCGCTATGGCTTTCTCGCCCCATTCAATACATTCGTCAGATCGGTCCATCGACATTCTCAACTGCGAAAGATTGCTATAGGCCATCGCCTTAGCTTTTGATGAAGGGAGGCCCTTAAAAATATCAACTGCCTGAACACCAAGACTCACCGCTCGTTTATGGTTACCCTCAAACCACCAAAGCCGCGATAAAAAGCGCATGCAATTACCCATCTTTTCCACTTCATTTTTGTCCTCCCAAAGCTTCAACGATTTTTGTGTATAGATGATAGCTTCCTTGTGTTTGTTCGTCAGGTAACATTCGTACGCGTACAATTCGTACAGTTCAATTAGTTTGTCCTTATCGCTGCCCTGGTAATATTCTATAGCGGTTAAATATAATCTTGCTGCTTCCGTGTGCGACCCAAGGGCTACTGCATGTGCCGCAGCCAGCGGGGCATAGTAGGACACCAGTTCATACTCGTTGGCATTTTTGGCGTGGTGAATAATACGTTCTATCTCTCCGTCCTCCTCGAAACTTTCCCTGAACAGGTCGAGGATATTTTTATTCAGCGCGATCCTGACGAATGGCGAAAGCGCCGATTCTATGGTCCGGCGGTATAGTTCGTGTTTAAAGAATATAATGTCGTTATCGATGATCAGTATCCTGGAACCAAGGCAATACTCAATGGCATCGGCAAAAAGCGGCACCATTTTTTCAAGATACCTGGTCTCGATACCGGTAGGCAAAACGGATAATATCTCCCACACCCGCCTTGTTTTTTCATTATGCCGATTAAAAACGGATAATACCGAATCCTTGACATTGTCGGGCACGCCGGGGCTATAGCTGGCTAAAATCTCGTTAACATAAAAAGGGATACCACCCGAAATACAATAAACGTCCTCTCCGCTATATCCTTTTTCTTCGGCCATCTTATCAACCGCTTGTCTCGACAAGGGCGTCAATTGCAATCGGCTAAAAGCATCGAAAGGAAGCTGGCCCAAAACATTGCGCAAAGCATGCGCCGAATGAATTTCATTGTCGCGGAAAGTAAGAATGAAGAGGCAATGAATATGAGTGATGCGCCTGGCCAGGAATTTTATGAAATCCAGCGTAGCCTCGTCCGCCCAGTGTATATCTTCAAATATCAGTACAGTAGGGCCCTTTTGCGCACTCAATTCCTGGAGGAAACCAGTGAACAATGCCGTGCGGTCGGTCTTCCCGTTAACCTTTTGCATAATATCGCTCTGCATTTGCCAGGCGATGTCATGTAGCGGCGCCAGCGGGCGCGGGGTGAAGAGGGCGTCACAGGTTCCCTGCAATACTTTACACTTGCTTTTTATTTCCTGGCAAAAAGTACGCACCAGCGATGTCTTCCCGATACCCGCTTCACCGCACAATAAAAGACAGTGCCCCTCCGCCTTTACTACATTTTCAAACTTTGTATGTAAAGCGGCCAAAAAATCGGCTCTTTCGATCAATTCCATATTTAGTAATATCACTAATTAGCACGCCTATTAAGATGGGCGACCCATTGTGGTAACAAGTTCCTGTTAGTCAATCTAATGCGCTGCTTCCCTAAAGATACCGCATTAAATTAATTTTCATAAAAAGCTTCGGAGAAAATATTTGAATGATCAAAGGAGGGTTGCGATGTGCGGTCCGCGATAGGGCGGGTAAATATTTTTTCATAATGCCGGCAAAGTTAAAATAGGAACACTTACGTGATGACCGGGATATTCCCTATATAAAGTTGCGCCTCTCCCCATTTTGTAAGTTTTTCATCAAAGCTTCCACAGCGCACCGACTTATAGAAAATGGGGATAGCATTTACCAAAAATGGGGAAAACCACTTATATGCGACTGCATATCAAGGGCGTTCTTTGTATCGAAAAATATTATTCATCTATTAACAATTTTTATCATGAAATTTAAAATCACACTTACAGCGCTTGCCCTTTTTAACCTGGCTTCGCTGGCCCTTTATGCACAATCTGATACCAAAAATCTCTATATCGATGTGCATCACCTCGGTGGGGGTAAAGTAACCTATGATGCTGTGGCCACCGCTCATAAAAAAGACCTGGCAGTAGAGAAAAAGTATCACGTAGAGTTTATCAAATTTTGGGTCGATGAAAAGAGAGGGAATGTTTATTGCCTTTCTTCTGCCCCTGATACGGCGGCTATAGTAAAAACGCATGGCGAAGCGCATGGCCTTTTACCCGATCAAATACTGCGGGTTACGCCAGGTATGCAGGCCTCCATTATACAGGGGAAGGATTTTTACCTGGACATACATAACCTCGGCGCAGGAAAAGTGACGGCTGCTGATGTAGCCGGCGCACATCAGAAAGACCTGGCGGTACAGGATAAACACGGCGTAAATTTTATTAATTATTGGGTTGACGAGCGAAGCGGAACAGTAGTATGCCTGTCACAGGCACCAGACTCCGCAGCGGTTATCGCCACGCACAAAGAAGCCCATGGACTGCTGCCCAACCAGATCATGAAGGTTCAGCCGGGACAGTAAACTGTCTGAACTAGGATTTGTGGGATTAGCGGATTGTAGGATTTTTTTGATTTGCATACGAATCCTGTCATCTTAAAATCCTACGGGTCTTAGTTCTTATTCTTATAATCAGCGTTATCCGGGTGTTTAATATTAAACACCCTTTTAAATTCCATACTCCTGCTTCCAAAGTTTACGAGCAGTCCAACCGGTAATTTATAAGCTTCAAGGTAATTCATCGCCTGGGCAAGATGTAATTCATCAAGAGCTGAAACCGCTTTCAGTTCAACCATGATCTTATCCTCTACAAAAAAGTCCACCCTTCTTGTGCCAATGTCGATCCCATCGTAAAAAATGGTCATTTCTATTTCCCGGCCAAATACCAAACCCTGCTTTTCCATTTCTATAGCCAAGGCCCTTTGATAAATCACTTCCTGGAAACCGCTGCCAAGGGTGTTATGAACTTTCATGGCACAGCCAATGATTTTATGGGTGAGCTCTTCGTATTGCATAATGATGATCGCAGTTAAGGTTTCAGACGAATAGGTTTAGTACAATATTAATTTATTTATTTTAGAAAATCATTCAATTGTCTGAACCAAGGTTCGCAGGATTTGAGGATTATAAGATTTATCTCATTTGGGCTTTTTGCATACATCATCCTACCATCTTAGAATCCTACGAATCCTAGTTCAGACAAACAAGAAAGGCCCCTCACGGGGCCCTTCAAGCAAAACAAACAATAAACCACCTATTTATTTAAATGAGGTT
>Ga0207667_10011030_pt1 | contig 10528 bp, 6 predicted proteins | sample KBSCornC52_FD_184301 | JGI IMG/M metagenome (GOLD analysis project Ga0207667, IMG submission 184301) | Corn rhizosphere microbial communities from Kellogg Biological Station, Michigan, USA - KBS Corn C5-2 (SPAdes) (version 2) | ecosystem: Host-associated > Plants > Roots > Rhizosphere > Soil ...
CCGCCCACTGAGGCTCGGAGTGGCCCCCGGAAGCTCCTCCACCAGCGGGTCCGCCCCAAGCTCCGCCTCCGCAGTCCCCTTGTCCACATTGTCCGTGAACGAAGAACCCACGGGAGAGAGGCTCTCGTCCACGTCCACCGGAAGGATCATCCGGTCCTCTCTTGTCGGCGGCTCGATGATGATCTGCTCGCCCTCCGGAGTGGCAGGCTCCAGAGACCGGTACCGCGGCAGACCCGTTCCCGCGGGGATAAGCCGGTTCCCGCGAGTCTTTCCGCTTGTCCGTCCGTCAAACCAGTATACACTGTACTACTATCCTGACGGAGGACCGACTCTTGAACTCACTCGACATCCAACTTTCACTACGCCACGAAGTCGGCCGCGCAAAGTGGACCAGAGAGCTCTTCCGTGAGCAGCCCCCGCCCTTCCTCGGCCCGCTCGTCACCATCAAAGAAGCGGCCGCAGCCCTGAGCCGCTCCGAAGCATACGTCCGCAGCCGAATAGACGACGGCCGCCTCAACACCTGGAAGGACCAGACCAGCAAACGCGTTTGGATTCTCAAAGACGACCTCGACCTCCTCCTCGGCGACAATGCAGCCCTGCAGGAGCAGAGGCAGACAAGGAGAAGAGGAGACAGGGAGACACGGAGCAGGAGCGCCAATCCGCAGTCCGCAATCGAAAATCCGCAATCGGAAGACCTCGACGCCATTGGCGGATGGGTAGCCCCGGAACCCCGAGGAGCCGCCGGCTACCTCGAACAGAAGGAAAAGGAATCCGAAGCCCGCTACGCCCAAAAGCAGCGCGAGAACGAAGAGTGGTACGCCGCCGAGCTCGCCAAGCTCGAAGACCGCGACCCCGTGGAAGCCGTCCGCCAGCTCCAGATCGAGCGCGGCTGGCTCACCTCCGACCCGCCGCTCGGCACCCTGATGAAGCTCGCCGCCGAATCACGCGCCGCCAAACAGCCGCGCAAGCGACCTGAATCCGCCCGCCCAATCAGTTGGTCCGATCCAAACGCCAAACCCCGCACGCCGCCCGAGCCCTACGCCGACCCGGACGACCAATCCGCAATCCCAAATCCGCAATCCGCAATCGACCGCCCGTTTCCAATCGGCTGGGTCAGCTCAAAGGTCGCTTGCAGCATGCTCCAGGTCTGCCGCGTCAGGCTCACACAGTACGTGAAAGAAGGCCGGCTCCAGCGGAGGTTCCGGCCGGACGGCAAGCTACGGTACCTCTACGATTCCGTCGAGTTGGAGCGCCTCGCCGAGCAGCGCCTGGAGCGGCAGGCGACGCTGTTGCCGAACGAAAGCTACTCCCATTGGGGACCGCGCAGCCACAAGATCGAGCTGAACGAATTCGACGGCTGGATTAGTTCCTCCGAAGCCGCGAACATGCTCGGCATCACCCGCCAGCGCGTGTTCGAAATCATCCGCGAGGGCAAACTCCCCTGCTACCAGAAGGACCCGGGCAAGCAGGGCTCGCGCGTGTTCGTCCCGCACAACATGGTCATCCGCCTGCGCGACAACCCGATCCGACACAAACGCCGCGAAGCCTGCGCGAGCGGCATATCAGCGCCGGAGCCTCAGGATAGAGGTTGGGAGGAGCAGGGAATCGAGCCGTACCAACAATCCGACTCGACCCCGAACACCCGCCGTGACCGGGGCGAATTCTACACGGCCCGCCAGACGGCGCAGCTTCTCGGCATCAGCGTCGGGACCGTGCATCGGCTGCGGCTGCGCGGAAGACTGGTCGGTCACCACCATACGCCGCGAAAAGTGAGAATCCGGCCGTGGTGGTTCTTCAGGAAGGAGGACGTCCACAACCTGCAGGCGGACCCGGAATACACGCGCCACCACAAGCGCTACAGGAAGCAGTTCGACAAGATATGGCAGGACACGCCCGCTCCCGAATCCGCCGCCCCACCCGCGCAGCCGTCCGATGCCGGCTGGTCTTGGGATGACGCGGACTTGCCTGCGTGGTAGCCAGTACGACAACGGTTTCGGTTGGATTGCTGTGCCCGCCACGTCACGGCGATCAGATCTTGTGGACAACCGACGGTCAGAAGCGTTCCTCATAGAGCGATTCCCGTTCAAATGCGTCCGGCACTAGGACTGGAAGCCGCTGATTGCCTTCTGCAATCCTGCCAAGTGCTGCCGCAAACTCCTCCGGCGACGCTGTCTCATAAAATGACTTGCCCGAAGGTTGTTCGCGCGTACTGCCGAAAGCCAGCTGTTCGAGCATCCGAAGCGCTTCTTCCAGCGATTCGTCCGGCAACCGATCAATCGCATCGTGCAACCCATCTCGGTTAGTCATCAACCACTCCGGTCTCTCGTCACCTCACGCTGGTTCTATGCCAAGCTCAACAAATCGAGCAGCCACGCGCCACCATTCTCCGAATGGTCTTAGATCGACGCCGACCTGCTAATCTGGAAGTACACCACCTGCCCGTGGCAATTCACAAACTGACGGAAGGATCAGGTCGGCGCCCTGGCGAACATTTGTCCAGTCGATTTAGGTTCTACGCCGCACGCTATCTTACCGGGAGCCGCTAATGCACAAGGATCATCAAGTCTTCATTGACGCCATTACAAGCAAGACCGTAATCTCCGTGCGATATAGAAGTATGTCCGACGCACAAATGGAGATTCGGACCTGCGCTCCGATGGATTATGGCCCTTTGCGACGATCGAGCGACCAGTCCGATCGTTATCATGTATGGGACTATGACGGCACTAACGGTCCACATGTGAGCAGTCTGACCCCCGACCAAATCGACCGAATCGCCGCGTTGGACCAGTCATTCGATCCTGTTGAGTTCGTGAAATGGGCTCCGAACTGGATCGTGCCACGAGATTGGGGGCGGTGGAGTTGATTCTGAATGTACCTGCGCACTTTAACGCTCAATAACTTCCGATGCTACGAGTCGATGACAATTGACCAAATCGACCGACTTGCCGTATTCGTCGGAGAAAATGACGCGGGCAAGACGGTCATCCTCGACGCGATAGAGCGACTGCTTGGCACGTCGCCAATGGTCGCGTCTGACTTTCGCCAGAATGGGAGCGAAGAACCTTCACCAGACTGTTCGATTCGCGGTCTGTTCCAACTTACTGAAAACGATACCATTCCCTTGGAATTCCGCAACGACGAGGTATTCACGCTCGAGCGAGCCTATCACCGGGAGATAAGCGGGAGCATTACAGCCAGAACGATGGTCGTATGCCGAAGTTACTCAGATGGTCGATTCGACAACTTCGAATCGATGCCTGCCCCTGAGCAAAAGGAACTACTCGAACAATACATCGAATCCGCGGGCAGGAACAAGGACCAGCGCCTCGAGCAAGTGAAGGAGCTTGTAAGCTCAGGGGTCTTGCCTCTCGTAGATCGAGCTGTGACATTGCAACCCGCAAAGGCAAACGGATTGAAGGACCATTTGCCTAAGGTCGAGAGAATCGCAGCGAACGAGTATCAAACTCCAGAGCAAGTAGTCCGCAGGACGTTCCAAGCAATCGCGGCCGACCTCTTGACGCCGCTTGATGCTGATTCGAATACCCGTAAGGAGATTGAACAACTTTCGATAGTAAGGGAAAAGGTTGAAGCGCGACTTAATGATGAGGCGAGCCGCTTGCTGCCGATCCTCCAGCAAGAGCATCGCAATCTTAGGGGTGTATTTGTTCGACCATTTATAGATTTCACTAAAGCAGTAACGTCAACGCCTCTCGCATTGGACTGCGGCGAGGGTGAGCGTGCGGTGGAGTCGTTCGGTGAAGGTACCAAACGAAGGTTGTGGATGGGGTTGCTCAATTGGGAGCGTCAAAGTCTTGACGAACGACCAATTCGGAACTCGATTCGCCTGTACGACGAGCCAGACGTCAACCTTCATTACGAGGCGCAGAGACAGCTATTCAAGAACATCCTCGGGTTATCAGACGACGACCGCTCCGAAATCCAGTGCATCGTCTGCACGCACTCTTTGCACCTGATTGACCGTGCCCCGGTCCACACAGTCAACCTCATCAAAATCGAAGATGATGGTGGACGGCTACTCGTCAGAATCATCGGCTTAGAGGATTCGGATTACACGGACTTTTATGAAGAGGTTGGGCAAGCAATCGGATTGTCCAACACGGCAATCTTTTTCGAGCGCGCGTTCTTGCTCGTCGAAGGGGATAGTGAAGAACTTGCGATCCCGATCATATATCGCAACATATACGGGCGGTCCCTTCGCGATGACGGCATCCGGCTTGTTAACTTATTGACCTGTGGAGCTTGGAAGACAGTACTCAGAGTCTTGCTGAAGAATCGCCTCGATGTTGTTCACCTCCTGCTTGACACTGATTGCGTTCACCCCGATTCTTCGGCCAAGGTGACGCCGGAATCCATCCAGGAAATCGGCTGCCCGGCAAACTTCGAAATCGAGAACGTGACGTATATCGGCACCAAGGAATATGAAGACTCATTTTCGAGTCAACTTATCGTGGATGCGGCAAGCTCAATGGTAGAGTTCGAAACCGGTATCTCGCCAATCGACATAGACGGACTTCGGGCAAGTGGTGACAAATTTTCAAAGGACGTTACCGATTACGTAAGGAATCACTGCAAACTACACCAGCGGAGTTCCGTAAAGAAGACAACCTTGGCGACAGCTGTCGCTAGGCAGTGCATATCCCGGGACGATATCCCGCCCAAGCTTCTTGACGCACTTGACGCCGTTCGCGCTTTGGCCCGAGCAACAAGTGAATAGCCCGCTGTTCTTATTTCCTCTTTTTGGCAACGGCTGCGAGTTCACATATAGCAGACGGTTTTTCTTAAACGACCGGCGCTGGAGGAACATCAATGACCGTCTACGACATAGCGCAAATCGAGCGCGACGGCTTTAACCTAATCTTGGTTCCGGTGAATCCGCTCGTGGGAGTAAGGCAGCCTAAACAACAACAGGAATTCCGCCTGCACATCGAGCGATGCGCAGAATTAGCAGGATTGTCTGGTCTGGTGGTTCCAGTCTGGCGAGGTTATACCGGAAAGATCAAGTTCATTGCGCCAGATGAACTGAGCGAGGTGTTATTCGGGCTTGAATGGCCGATGATTGCCAAACACCTGAACCACAAACTTGCGTGTCCTGAGGCTCCAGCATTTCAGCCTGCCTAGCGTGTAAGCATGACGGTGGTCATTTGGAGCCCAGCGGCAACACCTCAACAAATCGACAACGTGGCACAAAACTAATTGAACGACTACGATTCGATTCTCATCAGTGCCACGAAACCAGCCTGAATGAAATGCCTATCGTACGTGAGCGAATCGGTGATTGCGCGATCCTCCATCACCACGAATGACAGGCAATCGACCAATCCCCATTCCTTGTCAGGTCTGTTGATGTAAAGTTCGAAAGCGCGGTCAAATAGAGCAGGTGTCAAGTTGACAACCTCGACGCCCTCCGTTTGACGAAACCCCTCTATCAGCGTGGCCGCCTGTTGTCGCAAGCCTCGCGCGAGGCCGTTTCCAATCTCCAGCAATACTGCGTCCGTTGTGACGAGCTGACGGGTCAGATACACTCTGGCAAGTTCTTGAGCCTCGTCGTGATGCGAATCCCGTCGATTCGCGAGCACTATGACGAACTGTGTATCCACGAATATCTCAGACGGCATCGATCCGCTTCTCCCCGCTCGCGTAGAGGTCCAAGTCCTCAGACAAATCCGGCGGCCCGTCGAATTGATTCCGCATTAGGTATTCAAGGACTCGTTCGCCTTTTCGAGGCTCGGTCTGGGGCCGAGCCACGGTCTCCACAACCTTGAGAATCTCGTCCAGCGATTCGTCCGGAATTCGTTCGATCTCCTGATGCAGACGTTCTCGAATCGTCATCACTTTATCCTTATGAGAAAGGCCCCTCGACCGAAGCCGAGGGGCGTGATTCGTTCATGTTGTGATTCGCTGTCACTCTTCGGATTCCTCGGGATTCGCTTCTGCTTCGATATTCTCCGCTTCGATGGGAGTGACGATGTCCGGCGGCAGAGTCTCCTCGGCCCCGAGCGTCTCGTCGTCCCCCTCGTCCAGCTCCGCATCCGTCAGCTCGTCCGGCAGAGGCTCCTCGAAGAGCGCCCGCAGCAGGTCGTCCGCCGACCGCCCGCTCAGGCTCGGAGTGGCGCCCGGAAGCTCCTCCACCAGCGGGTCCGCCCCAAGCTCCGCCTCCGCAGTCCCCTTGTCCACATTGTCCGTGAACGAAGAACCCACGGGAGCGAGGCTCTCGTCCACGTCCACCGGAAGGATCATCCGGTCCTCCCGCGTCGGCGGCTCGATGATGATCTGCTCGCCCTCCGGTGTGGCAGGCTCCAGAGACCGGTACCGCGGCAGACCCGTCCCGGCAGGGATCAGCCGGCCGATGATCACGTTCTCCTTCAAGCCCACCAGCTCGTCCTTCTTCCCTCGGACCGCCGCCTCCGTCAGAACCCTCGTCGTCTTCTGGAAGGAAGCAGCAGAGAGGAAGCTATCGGTCGCAAGAGAGGCTTCCGTGATACCCAGCAGCTTCCAGTCGGCCGTCGCCTCTGTCTGCTCCGCCTCCCGAAGACGCGTGTTCTCGTCCTCGTACGCGAACTTGTCCACCACCTGTCCCGGCAGAAACGCAATGCTGTCTCCGGGATGGCGGATGGTCCGCTTCTTGAGCATCTGGCGGATGATCACCTCGACGTGCTTGTCGTTGATGTCCACGCCCTGACCCTTGTACACCTTCTGGATCTCGCGGACCATGTAGTCCTGAACGCCACGCGGACCTTTCAGCTCCAGCACCTTCTGCGGGTCCAGCGGGCCTTCCGTCAGCCGGTCGCCCGGGTCCACCACGTCTCCAGCCTTCACCTGCAATTCCCCGCGATAAGGCACCAGCGCCGTCTTCCGGAGTATCACCTCCTTCAGCTTCGCCTCCTTCATCTTGCGGAACTGCTTCTCCACAATCGGCTCCCCGGCCGGCGCAATCACGTTCCCCTCGGCGTCCACGATGTCCGCTCCGGGCACCTCGCCCACAAAGTGAGAAGGCGTCTCGTCCATCTTCACCGGAGAATTGAGCACCACGTGCCGCAGCCCCTTCGTCTCGATGGACACCACCTGTCCGCCCAGCTCCGTCACGATGGCCTGCCCCTTCGGCTTCCGCGCCTCGAAGAGCTCCACCACCCGCAAGAGACCGCCGACCGTGTCCTCCAGCACCTTCAGCACCGCCTGGATGGACCGCGACCGCTCCCGCTCGGACCCGCCCTCCTCCTCGAAGGTCACGTGCCCGCTCTGGATGTCCCGGTACAGCTCCTCAAGGTTGCGCTGCCGCTTCTGCTTCACGTTCGCAACGCCCGTCAGGTGCTTGCCCGCGACCCCTCCCGTGTGGAAGGTCCGCATCGTAAGCTGCGTGCCCGGCTCCCCAATCGACTGCGCCGCGATAATGCCGACGGCCACGCCGATGTCCACCAGCCGGCCCGTCGCCAGGTCCCGACCGTAGCAGTGCTGGCACACGCCCTGCCGAAGCTCGCACGTCAGCACGCTCCGCAGGCCCACCCGCTTGATTCCCGCCGCCTCGATCTCGCGCGCCATGTCGTCGCTGATCTCGTGGTTGTTCTCCAGCAGGACCTCGCCCGTCTCCGGGTGCACGATGTCCTCGATGGTGTAGCGGCCTTTAATCCGCTCGTTCAGCTTCTCGATGGACTCGCCGCCCTCCACGATCTCCTGCACGTAGATGCCCTGCGTCGTCCCGCAGTCCACTCCGCGCACAATCACGTCCTGCGACACGTCCACCAGCCGCCGCGTCAGATATCCCGCGTCCGCCGTCCGCAGCGCCGTGTCGGCCAGTCCCTTGCGCGTCCCGTGCGTCGAGATGAAGTACTCCAGCACGTTCAGCCCCTCGTGGAAGTTCGACTTGATCGGCAGCTCCTCCACCAGGTTCCCGAACGGGTCCGTCATCAGCCCGCGCATCCCCGAAAGCTGCGTGAGCTGCTTCGTCGATCCGCGCGCCCCGCTGTCCGTGATCAGGTAGATCGGGTTGTACTGCTCGATGCCGTCCATGATGGCCTTTGCCACCTCTTCCGAGGCGTCAAGCCAGTGGTTCAGCACCTGCGACTTCCGCTCTCCGAGCGTAATCGTGCCGCGCCGGTACTGCTGGTTCAGGCGGGTGACCTTCGCCTCCGTCTCCTGCAGTATCTGCTGGCGGCGTGGCGGAATCACCATGTCCGACATGGCAATCGTCGTCCCCGACACCATCGCGTACTTGAACCCGATCGCCTTCAGCTCGTCCACGAACTGGATGGTCGCCTCCTTGCCGTGCTTCTCATACACCTCGGCAACGACGTTGGCAACCCCCTTCTTATTCATATTGTGATACAAATATTGGTCCGTGTACTTCAGCTTCGGCGGCAGGATCTGGTTCATGATGAGCCGGCCGACCGTCGTCTGCTTCGCCGGGTCCTCGCTGTCCCCCACGATCTCCGTCGGCAGCGAGTAGTCGATAGCCGCCTCCGCGCCGGAGATGTAGTCGTTCCCTGGCCCGTACCCGTTGCCGCCATGCCCGTTCCCGTGCCCGAACGCGGCTTCCGCGGTGGAACCCTCTTCCATCCCGATGGCGCTCGTCGCCCCGGAACCGGTCCCCGGCGAATCCTCGCCGCTGCCCGACGCGGTCACGCCGCCGTCCCCGGTGCCGCCCACGCCGCCAGCCTCGACCGCCGCCTCGCTCCAGTCCAGCCGCCGCAGCCGCACCTTGATCGGCTCGTGCAGGCTGATCTGTCCCGAATCGTAGGCGAGGATCGCCTCGTCCGGGCTCGCGAACACGTGGTCCTTCGGCTTGGCGTTGTGCTCCAGCATCGTCAGGTAGTACGACCCCAGCACGATGTCCTGAATCGGAGCCACAATCGGCGCTCCCGAAGCAGGCGAGAACAAGTTGTGCGTCGCCAGCATCAGGATTCGCGCCTCGGCCTGCGCATAGGCCGAGAGCGGCACGTGCACCGCCATCTGGTCGCCGTCGAAGTCCGCGTTGAAGGCGTGGCAGACCAGCGGGTGGACTTGAATCGCCTTCCCGTCCACCAGCACCGGCTCGAACGCCTGAATCCCCAGGCGGTGGAGAGTCGGGGCGCGGTTCAGCATGACCGGGTGCTCCCGAATCACCTCCTCCAGCGCGTCCCAAACCTCCGGCTTCATTTTGTCTATCATTCGTTTTGCGGTTTTAATATTGGACGTATATCCCCGCTCCACGAGAGTCTTCATCACGAACGGCTTGAACAGCTCGAGCGCCATCTCCTTCGGCAGCCCGCACTGGTGCAGCTTCAGGTGCGGCCCGACCACGATCACCGAGCGGCCCGAGTAGTCCACGCGCTTGCCGAGCAGGTTCTTGCGGAACCGGCCCTCCTTGCCCTTCAGCATATCCGAGAGGGACTTGAGCGGCCGGTTGTTCGACCCGACGACAGGCCGCGTGCGCCGCCCGTTGTCGATCAGCGCGTCCACCGCCTCCTGAAGCAGCCGCTTCTCGTGGTTCACGATCGATTCAGGAGCCCGAATCTCGGTAATCTTCTTGAGCCGGTTGTTCCGGTTGATGATTCGCCGATAGAGGTCGTTCAGGTCGGACGTGGCGAAGCGCCCGCCGTCGAGCTGGACCATCGGCCGCAGCTCCGGCGAGATAACCGGGATGCAGTCCAGAATCATCCACGACGGATGCGCCCGGCTCCCCAGAAACGCTTCGACGACTTCCAGCCGCTTGATGGCGCGGGCGCGCTTCGGCCCCTGCGTGGTCGCGACCTCGTGCTTCAGGTCCTCGCAGAGCTTTTCCAGATCGATCTCGTCCAGCAGCTCCTTGATGGCCGCTCCGCCCAGCCCCGACCGCACGATCCCCTCGTACGAGATTCCCAGCCGGCGGGTCAGTACCTCGATGAGCCGCTCCAGCGCGCGGAACTGGTCCTCGTTGATCAGCTCCTTCTTGGCAACCTTTTCAAGCAGCACGAGCGATTCGGCGAGTTCCTTCTGCCGGTCCTCCGAATCCTTCTCTTCCTGCTTGATTCGGTCGAGCAAGTATTTCGACTTATCGGCGATTGTGTCTTCGTCCCACTGGTCGATTCGCTCCTCTTCGGGGATGCTCTCATCGACTTCCGCGGTGTGCTCGGCAACCTCGCGTCGGAACTCCCGGTTCAGGCGGTCGGCGATGCCGTTCTTCTCCTCGGCAATCTGCTCGATCTCCTGCTGCACCGCCTGGCGGATGTCCTCCAGGTCCTGGTTGATGCGCGGCCGATCGACCTCCGTCACGATGTAGGAGGCGAAATAGAGCACCTTCTCCAGCGGACGCGGCGAGATGTCGAGGATGAGCGAGAGCGGGCTCGGCACGCCCTTCAGGTACCAGATGTGGCAGACGGGCGCGGCCAGCTCGATGTGGCCCATGCGCTCGCGCCGCACCTTGGATCGGGTCACCTCGACGCCGCAGCGGTCGCAGATAATTCCCTTGAACTTGACTTTCTTATAACGCCCGCAGTGGCACTCCCAGTCCTTGACCGGGCCGAAGATCTTCTCGCAGAAGAGTCCGTCCCGC
>Ga0207667_10011033_pt1 | contig 10527 bp, 8 predicted proteins | sample KBSCornC52_FD_184301 | JGI IMG/M metagenome (GOLD analysis project Ga0207667, IMG submission 184301) | Corn rhizosphere microbial communities from Kellogg Biological Station, Michigan, USA - KBS Corn C5-2 (SPAdes) (version 2) | ecosystem: Host-associated > Plants > Roots > Rhizosphere > Soil ...
GTGCGATGTGCGACGGTGGGAACCGGACTTTCCTGAAAGTTATCCGGGGGAAGCCAGTGATCGTCCGCACCAACGAACTTTTCAAAAAATGACCAGGTCTTGCGTGAGAGTTTACCGAGAAAAACGGTCTGCTCGGGCGAAAGCATTATAGCCTCGCGCTTCAGCGGCAGACCGATCCACCAGGCCACGGCAGGGGCGGCAAACCAGAGCAGCAGCAGCGGCATTGCTGTGCTCAACGCAACAGGCCGCGCGATTGCAAGATACAACGCCACCGCTGCGGCGCACGCGGGAGCCGGCCACATAGTGAGAAAGTGATCGCCGAGGCCAGAACGACCCTTATGCTCGTGCTCGCTGGATGCGTTCCACTCTAACAGATGTCGATGCGAAAAGAGGATTCGCCAGTGCGCGCGAAGAATTGCGTCAAGGCTGAAGAACGCTTCATACGGCAAACAGACCAGCGTGAATAACCCCTGAGCAAAATGGCGCCCAAACGCGCCCGCCACTTCAAACAAATGCTGAGCCAGGGTCATGTCATCAGGTTTTCGCAACAGATCAAAAAACGCACCCAGAACAACAGGGGCAAGTGTCGCGCCTATGACAGTGAGAGTCCACGCCCAGATTGGTGATAGACGCATCCATGTCAGGAGCAGAAGCAGTACCACAACAACTGGCACCAGGCTGCGGCGAAGATTGTCAATGATCTTCCATCGCGATAGGAGCGATAGCGGATTCTTCAGAGCGTTGCCTTGTCCGGGAACGTGCGGAAGTATCCAGCGAGCGATCTGCCAATCCCCGCGAATCCAGCGATGGCGTCTCGCGACGTCAGCGTCATAAGTGGCGGGATAATCCTCATAGAGCTGCACATCACTCAGCAGTCCCGAGCGCACATGGCAGCCTTCTATGAGATCGTGGCTAAGAATGCGATTTTCAGGAAAACGGCCGGCCGTGGCCTGCTGGAAGGCATCCACGTCATAGATTCCCTTACCGATAAAAGACCCTTCACCGAAAACGTCCTGATAAACGTCCGACACGGCGCGGGTGTATGGATCAATGCCCGGTTCACCGCCCCATAGGCGCGCATACATCGAATGATTTGTGCCGGGAAGACTTACGGCGACCCGCGGTTGAAGAATGCCATAGCCCTCCGTAACGCGCTGCTTTGTGCCGCTGTAATCGGGATGGTTGAGAGGGTGCGCCATGGCGCCTACAAATTCACGAACGGAATCGCGCGGCAACTCAGTGTCAGTATCGAGCGTAACGACGTAGCGAACGCCTTGCAGAATGACCGTTCTGCCTGCGACGCGCGTAAAGTGGTCTCCGGGCTTGCCGCGGAGGAACGAGTTCAACTCCTCAAGTTTGCCGCGCTTGCGCTCGTAGCCCATCCATTGCCGCTCGCCAGCATTCCAACGGCGCGGACGATGCAGCAGGAAGAAAATATCGGTCGACGGATTACTGTATTTCTTGTTTAAGCCTTCGATTCCAGATTGGGCGAGATCAAGAAGCTGCACGTCCTCCGGCATGTCCTCCTGAGCAGCATCACGAAAATCAGACAAGAGAGCGAAGTGCAGATTTTCATCCCGATTGGCGAGGAACCGCACTTCCATGGCTTCCACAAGTTCGGCGACGTTCTCTCTGCTGGTAAGCATGGTTGGGACCACGACAAGAGTGCGCAATTCAGCCGGGATGCCCTGCGACAAATCCATGCGCGGCAATAGCTTTGGCACGGCCATCTGGGTCATCAGCCAGTTAAGCATCGTGATGAGAAACTCACTCGCAACAATCAAGCTAAAAACTGTTATCAGCGCCAGCAATGTGCCATGGACGCCCTGGGCGCCCGCTTTGGCGGACGAGAATGCGCCGATCAGCGCGCTGCCAATAAAGATCGAACCCAGATACAGCAGCAAAGCATGCTGCCGGCCGAAGTTTCGCAAAGATCGCGAAATAGATCCGCGCATTGAAACCGCGTGTTCCAGCGCCGAACGCCCTTCGCCAATTAAATAAAAGCCAACGTGTCCGGTCCGATTTTCCTGTCTGTCCCAACCCTCCCTGGCCAGTCGGAGCGCGTGTTGCGCTACCTCCCTTTCCTGACATTTGCTTTCCCGGGCGATGGTCTCCACTACATGACGGTACCGGTCACGTGTGGCAAAGCTCATTTTGCCGTACACGCCCTCGGGATCTTCCAGCAATGTACGCTCGATGACGCTCGTGGCCTCAACAAACTCCCTCCAGTTGCTTGCATCGAGGAATCTCAGACTGGCAATGCTGTTGCTGATGGAAACCTGTTCCGTGGCCTGCTGCTGGTTTTCAGATCGCACCAGTTGCTCGATAGTGTGGCCGGTCTCCGATAGACGTTGTTCAATCCAGGTGAGCGGCAAGGCAAGCGCCGGGCCTTGTCCCTGTAAACGGCGCGCCAGTTCGGCAATGAACGAACTCACCATGGGAGGGTCTGATCGCGCCATATCCGCAATAACCAGAATCAGGTTTTTGGGGTCCTTTTCGGCGACCTCCGTCATTCTGTTGGCCCAGCTGTCTGCCAGGTCACGGTAACGCCGATCTGCGGCGATCACAGCGGCTACGCGCCGGAGATTTTCAATAAGCGCCAGCCTTAACATGATTGGAATGGCCCATAGCTCGCCGAGGGTCAGGTGAGTGGTAGTCTGATAAGCCGCGATAAAGCCGCTGAGACTCTCCATATCAACGCGTGCATCAGTGTGCGAGATCGTTTCCAAAGCCAGATCGTAAACGCGGGGCAGGCCTGCGGAGGGACCTTTCAGCAGACGCGGCAGGACCTGACTGTAGCCTTTTGGCAGGTGTCTCCGGGCGGTCCGGATCTGCTGTTCGATGAGATAGAAATTATCGAGCACCCATTCGCCCGCGGGCGCGATGGGCCGGTTCGCCTGGGTGGCGGCGGTAAGAAGATGACAGGTTTCGTTGAGGATGTTTTCGTTGTCCGCAAGCCTGGCCAAAAGCCGGTCAGGAGCGCGCCCGAGGTCGACGGAATGCAGGGCGGCAAGGCTTTTGCCGTGCTGCCGCATCTGCTCTTTACTGAACAGCTCTGAACGTAATGGCGCTTGTTCGGCATGCTTCGGCTTCCACATGCGAGTGCGTAAACGTCCACCACGATGGAAGAAACTGCCATGCATCTGCCGTGTATTCAATTTATGATCTCTTTCTGGGACATTCTTGAAGACGTGCTCTCAGCAGGCGACCGCTATGCTTGAACGACGCAAGGTGAGTTCCGGGAGATCCGGCCACTGAAAAGCTACTATCTTTACTCTACGCTATGGCGAGAGGAGAGCACGAATCAATGGCTAGGCGCAGACCAAGAACCATTCAGAGGCCACCATAGTCTTGCCAGAGACGCGAAACCAATCGCGCTCCGGTTGGTGGCGTTACCCGGGAATTGGCTGGATGAAGTGGAAGAAATCGAAGTTCCAGATCCATGTGGTTCAGGAACCAGAAGTTGGCCTGGTCCGCACTCTTGAGAGTCAGGCGTTTGCAAACTACGCTCAAAGGGGGTGCTTTGGGAAATTGTGCGTAGTCTTCGGCATGTGCGATTGCTGTTTCAACCAAGCGGGACGAACTCATTCTTGATCGCCATGCCGAGGATTTGTCTAAGTACTGCAAACGTGCCGAAGTGCACAGAAATCTACGGTGGCGGCCCGTATTATGTATGGAGAAGAACTGAGACGACAGCTACAAAAGCCAGTCCAGCTTCCTCTCAGGTAGGTACAACGTGGAAACCATACTGATTGTTTTGTCAGTGTTAATTGTGCTCGGCGGCGGGGACTACGGATAGCGACGTTGGCGTGCTAGCTAGCGAGAGGAATCCCTTTATCGCGGGTTGAGCTCGCAGAAAATGAACTTAAATTACTGATAGAGGTATAAGTATGAAACCATCGACCGCTGATTGTGCCGAAAGCCACGCTCATCTCACCCGGCTGCCCGGTTTGGCCGATCCTGTGCTGCAATTCGATCTTCCAAAGGAAATAGAACAACTCCGCACCAAGGAGTCTTGGGGGAGGGAAACCGGACGGAGTTCAGAAACCCTGGTCAAACAACAGGATTTTCGTGTGATTCTCATTTTGATGAAGGCCGGCACACGAATGGGCGAACACAGAGCCGAAGGCAGGATTTCGATCCACACTCTACAGGGACGAATCTGTGTTCATCTGCGGGATCAGAAACTGGAACTGCCCGCAGGACGTTTATTAGCGCTGGATTGCAGATTACACCATGACGTCGAAGCGTTGGAGGAGAGCGCGTTCCTGTTGACTATTGCGTGGCCGAAGGATTATGCGTCCGGCTATGGCTTTCCGCCACAGACTACCGTTGAGGGCGCGCCTAAAACGACCGCCGACGAGTAAAAAGAGACCTGCATGCTCATTCGACGAGCGACATTCCTGATACTGGTTTTGCCGGTTCTACTCGCGATTGTTGCAGCCTACGTGCAGTGGCTACTCGTTGGCGTCCCACCGGTACTCACCAGTTCTCAAGACTTATTCGATGCGGCACACCAACAAGGTTTCCCTCTGTGGATAGGGATCACTCATTACATCAATTTTCTCTTCATCATCCTGCTGATTCGCAGTGGCCTGCAAATTCTGCTGGATCATCCCCGGTTGTACTGGAACGTTGGCTGCAAGCCCGGCACGGAGTGGATTCGCTTTACCCCGGTCAAACTTCCTCCAGTAGAATTGCCCGCCGATCGCGTCTGGACAGCTAAGGATGATGCGCGCTATCTCTCGCCATGGATCGGCTTGCCCGGAGGCCGTCACACGCTGGGCATGTCACGGCACTGGCATTTTCTAAGTGTGCTGTTCTGGGTCGGCAACGGCGCGACCTACATTATCATGCTGTTCGCCACGGGGCAGTGGCGGCGACTGGTTCCAACATCCTGGCATATCTTGCCGGATGCCTGGGCGATATTTGTCCATTACGTCACTTTTCATCTGCCGCCCGAGCCGAACACCTTTTTCCACTACAATGCCCTCCAGCAATTGTCATATTTCACGGTCGTCTTCATTCTGGCCCCAATGAGCATTCTCACCGGACCATCCATGTCTCCCGCTCTGGTGAACCGGTTTACGTGGTACCCGAGGCTACCCGGCAATCGTCAGATTGGCAGGTCAATCCATTTCTTAGTATTAGTTGGTTACGTAGTCTTCATCATCGCTCACGTATCCATGGTGATCATCAGTGGCTTTGCCCGAAACATGAACCACATCGTGATGGGCAAAGACGACAGCGGCTTGATGGGCGTCTATCTGGGCTTGGCAGGTTTTGGCATCATTGTCGCTGTAAACGTCTTTGCCAACTGGGCATCATGGAGGCGCTCACGAGCGGTGCAACATTTCAGCGAGGCGGTCCTTAATCCTATTTTTTCTGCCTTGCTTGATCGTTACGCGCCCCGGACTGAATATAGCGAGGCGGACATCTCGCCATACTTCTGGATCAACGGCAAGCAGCCAATCTCCGATGAATGGAAGACGCTGGTTGCCGACGGGTTCACAAGATACCGGTTGAAGGTGCATGGTTTGGTGGAGAATCCGGTCGAACTGTCGCTGGAAGAGATTCGCGCCATGGGCAAGAAGACTCAGATCACGCTGCATAATTGCATTCAAGGCTGGTCAGGGATCGCCGCATGGAGCGGCTTGCAGATGGTGGAACTGATGAAGCTGGTCAGGCCCACACCGGAAGCAAAAGTGGCGATCTTCTATTCGTTTGGCGAAGGCAGCGAGGGAGGACAGTATTACGACAGTCACATCATCGAGAACCTCCGGCATCCACAAGCCTTGCTGGCCTATGACATGAATTTCAAACCTCTCCTGGTCCCGCATGGCGCACCTTTGCGGCTGCGCGCGGAAAACGAACTTGGGTTCAAAATGGTGAAGTGGATACAGGCCATTGAGTTTGTCGAAAACGTCAAGCCCATCTACAAGGGTGAAGGTGGATACGCGGAAGATAACGAGTTCTTCGGCTCCATGGCCAACATCTGACTCGCCGACCTTCAAAATGGGCGGGCTGAATCTGCGAGGCGTGACTAGGCCATTTCAGCTCGCTTTCTTACTAGGTCAAGCATAACCCAAATGCCTTTTTGTTCACGGGTGTATGCATCTCGGCTGGCGTAGAAATAATCATCCCATCGCCAGTTGCCAACCAGATCGGAAAATCCTTTTGGCTTGCGTGGCCTGCCTGCGTTCAGGATGTGGCTGGTCAAAAGTTCTACCAGAGCCGACAACACCGGATTTTGCGGAACGCTTCGGCGGATTCCTTCGACCAGAGTCGGTTGATAGTCCGCCCCTAGTGAAGTCTTAAGTTCGTCCGCGTTCTCTCTCCCACTGCCTTCAGATCGGCGATCAACCGCTCAATCACTACACGATCATTATTCTTCCAGCTGTCAATCAACATGTTTGTCAGAGCATGCACCGCTCAACGGAGGAGTTACCCTCGCGTGGAACCGCTTTGTAGACACACCGAACATAAGAATGTCTTAATACAGGACCTTGCTAGACAGCCAGGCGACACGCCAACACCCGCCACCTCCGCGGACAACCATTTGCGACCAGCAGCTTCACAGGATCGTCTGTCGCAAATTGAAACTCGCGGCGACAGCAATGTGGTAAAGCAGGCCGTTTTTGAACTAATCGAGCCGGCCTGCAAACGTATCCGGGGGCCAGAAGTCGCTCCACGCGCACCTCAATCGTGTGCACAAGAACGGGAAGTGGTCGCGTGGAGCCACGCTTCTTTCTTGATTAAAACCGCACATTCGAAACAGACGAGAACAGATGCGAGCTGACACGCTCATTCGTCCTGCTGCCATTACTGCGGTGCGAGCGCGGGGAAAAGCTTCAGCGTGAGTGGAACGAAGGGCTGCCGAAGCTCTTGCAAACTAGCGACGGCTTAAGCCTATGAACGATTGGACTCCGCGTTGTCATCGCTGTGCGGCACTCCAATCAGAAGAGTCGCAGATCGCGGCGGACGAAAACATGTGCCGCGCACGTCGAAGTTCTTGCCCATCTCCCGCCAAATCGCTAGCGCAACGTTGTTCATGTAGAGCACCCGGGCGACGTGACGGGAAGCCCCACGCTCTCCGTAGATACTGAGCGTGTTGAGCAATTGCATCCGATTTCTTGACAGCAGAAACGGCGGCACGCTCACCGCGGGCGCATTCTCTGGGTCGCGTATCTCATCAGCGGTTTGCTGGACGACCGAGTAATTTTGTAGCGCGGACTGGTCCATTCAACCTCCCATACTGCACCGCCTGCAACCAGACAAAGTCTCGCCCCGCGCCCTCCTTGCGGCATTTCGATCACTCTTCCAATCGAAGGCGGTTGGACGGAAGGAGGGATGGGAGCATCCTTTTCCAAGTCCAGGTGAGTTCGTAATCTCGCGTTATAGCAAAGTGAAATTTCAGAGTGCGACGTGGCAATCCACGTGGAGTAACGGCATTTCGGCTGCAGGAGTCCTGCACTTCGTTTGCCACTGTTCTTGACGGCAAACATAGCCTGATCCGCACCTGCGATCATTTCCTGCACTGACACCGGCGGCGCCAGGAAAGTCACTGCGCCTATGCTGAAAGTTATCCGCCAGCCATTCTGCTTCATCCCGCGTTCGAGCATCCGCGACACTTTTCGCAGGACCGTATTTGCCGCAGCCTTACTCGTATCCGGCAGAATCAGTGCGAATTCATCGCCTCCCATGCGGCCCACCATGTCCGTTTGGCGAACGCTCATCTGCATTGTTCGTGCCACGCTGACCAGAACCTTGTCGCCTCGCCGGTTTGATGGCCCAGAGTGTCATTGATCTCTTTGAATCCGTCCAAGTCAAGGTAGGCGAGCGTGATCGGCTGCTTGCTACGCCCGGCGCGTCTCCTCTCCCCATTGGCATACTCGTAGAATCCGAGTCGATTTGCAATGCCGGTGAGGCTGTCTACGCGAGAAAGCTGCCGCTCGCGATCATGCAAAGACTTCAGCGCTGCGACAATCAAAGTGATCGAAATAAAGAAGCCGAGCCAGATCAGCGCATTCCAGTATGCGACAGCGGGATGGCCAACGTGCAGAGGCGACTCTATATTGGCCCACAATGTGACCACAGCGCTCACTGCACAGGCCATGGTGCCGGCCTTCGGTGAATAAACCAGGTAAAGTAGGCCACCGGGATAATGAAGAATACTGAGAACTCCAAGAGACTGCTTGTAGCGAAAAGGTCTCCGGTTCCGACTAGCACTAGGAGAATTAATCCCAGCGAGACCTGAAACGCCCTCCCCTGTTTCCCGATGACCTCCACTACACCCATGGGGACCTCACTAAATAAGATGCACTAACAGTTTGGCTGGGTGTTCCTGGGTACCGCCGCTGTATGGGCAATGATTGCAGCTTGCGCTCGCTTGCCCAGCAGGTGGAAGCGTGCACCCATCTCCGGACTCCAATCATCGCCGCTGGGAGCACAGGCTGTTTAGAGATTACGGGCTCTGGAGTGCCCTCTTTGCCGATTCGGGCAAGTAACCCAGCGCCCTTGCCAGGCGTTTTCACTGGAGTGGAAGAGCTGATCAATCAGATCCTCCGAAAGCGAATGTTACGGATCAGCTAGCGGACGAAAACCTCAGAAAGCGCTTTTTGATCGTGGAGCACCCGCACCATTTTCTTTGCGGTCACCTGAGTAGCATGGCGGACAATAGCAGACGAAAATTGAACAGGATAGCCGGGGCGGCATTGCCACTGAATCGCATTACTATAAATCACGCGGCACGATTGTCATCTATAACGGATGCGGGGGAAGATGGGGGCTCGGAGTATGCATTCCATCGTTTCCCCAAGATCCGCAACGAAGCCATGATTGGAATCGAAAGGTACACGCCTATGACTCCTGCGATTTCGCCACCGATCAGGATGGCAAAAATCATCGCCAGCGGATGCATCTTAAGTGTGCTGCCCATGATTCGGGGCGAATTGAAGTAATCCTGAATCAACCGCCACACGCCAAGAAAGATCGCGAGCAGAATTAGGTGCGTGTAATTGGCAAGGAACCCGACCCCGACTATCACGCTCGCGGCGACCAGCGGACCAACGATTGGTATAAATTCCAACATACCGCCCAATGTGCCTAGGAGAACGGCATAAGGAACTCTGAGGAGTGACAGGACAGAAATGTAAGCCAGTAGGGAGAGTACCGCCAAAATCAGTTGCGCACGAATGAAATGGGCCAACATCACGTTGAGGTCATCAACCAAGCCCGTAAAAAGTTGCCGATGGCGGCGATGCTTGAACTCTTCCCCCAGCGTATGTGCCATGCTTCGCCCATCCTTGAGAAAGAAGATCGCAAGAATTGGGATCAACATCAGCCAAATCCAGTTCGCCAGAAATGTAGCTGCCCAAGAGCCCAAGCTTGTTGTCCAAGCGAGAATCTCTTTCCGGTGGCTCGCCAAAAAGTGTTCGATTCGCAGCTCGGTGTCGTTGCTCCACCCTCTTTTCGCCCCGATCTGCCAAGCGATCTTGCCGGATGCAACTTTGTCTATCAGCCCGGGAAGGTCCGAGCTAAATCTACGTCCCTGGTTGACGATGTGCGGCCCGACGAACACCAACACCACCGCAATGATGATCCCGAAAACCAAATAAACTTCAAGGATCGCGATACTGCGAGAACCTCTGGAGACTTTACGCAAAAGCTGCAACCGTGAAACCACGGGTTCCAGCAGAAAAGCAAAAAATATTGCAAGCAGGAAAACGATCAGGATGCGTCGTGCAAAATATATGAACGCTCCGGCTGCTCCGAAGAGCAGGATCGTGCTCAGAACACTGGTTGTGCGTTGGTCCATGAACCGCATCGTGATGAAATCCAATGTTGCGGCATTATCATCGTTTCCAGGCGCATTTTATGCCGCCACGTCCGTTTGTTTCGGCGATTTCGGCTTGCCGAGGCGTCGCCGATCCTTCCGGAGCAGGCTCGCCTCTCCTGATTGTTGGAGCAGCTTCGCATTAATTTCCGCTCCAATTAGCATGATGAAGTTGCTCCAAAACAACCACACCGAAAACGCGATCGCGGCCCCGAGAGTGCCATAAGTCGCATTGTAATTCGCAAAATCTCGGAAGTAGATTCCCAACAAATAGGACAGTCCGATCCAGCCACCTACAGCAATCACCGCTCCGGGCAGCGTATGCATGAATTTCTGTCGCACGTTAGGAGCCCAGAAGTATAGAAGTTCCACGGCAATCACCGTGAACCCTATCGCTACCGACCATCGAAGGTAGGGCCAGATTGCTGCAAATGCCGGGCTGAGCCCCACCGTCCCGGCAAGCCATCCGCCGAACTTCGGCCCTACGATTAGGACTGAGAGAGCGATGACGAGTAAGGTCCCGACCAGGACCGCCAGACCAACCGCTAACGCGCGAGTCGTCCAAATCCGCCGTGTCTCCGGCACATTGTAGGTCACGTTTAGAGCTTCGATCATGGCCGCGAAACCGCTGGATGCCGACCAGATGGTGAACAGTATGCCGAAGGTCAGCAGGCCGCCATGGCGTGACAAGA
>Ga0207667_10011034_pt1 | contig 10527 bp, 9 predicted proteins | sample KBSCornC52_FD_184301 | JGI IMG/M metagenome (GOLD analysis project Ga0207667, IMG submission 184301) | Corn rhizosphere microbial communities from Kellogg Biological Station, Michigan, USA - KBS Corn C5-2 (SPAdes) (version 2) | ecosystem: Host-associated > Plants > Roots > Rhizosphere > Soil ...
TGGACACGGTCCAGGTGGATCCGACGGCGGCGGAGCCGGTCACTGTCGGAGCGGCCGTGTTCGCCGGAGCGACCGGCCCATCGGTGGCGACGGTGGTGACAGCGCCAGCAAGAGTGAACCCGAGCGCGTTGGTCGCGGCGATTTGGGCGGTGAGGTACTTTCCTGCATCGGCGGCGGTCGACACGTAGCTGAGGCTGTGGGCGCCGGTGATCGCGGTGCAGCCGGCGGGGACGGTGGTCCACGCGTTGGTAATCGGAGTGGTGCAGCGCAACCAGAACGGCGCGATCGTCGGCTCGCCCGTTACTCCGCTTGCCCAGCTGCCGGTGTCGACGGTCCAGGTCGAGCCCACCGCTGTGGCGCCGAACACTACCGGGGCGGCGTAAAGTTCCGGCGATCCGAGCATGGGATTCATTGGCCGCGCACGGATGTATGCGCCATCCATGGTGATGATCCGCGACGGCGAGTAGGAGTCGATCGAGGAGATCTGGGACGTGGCGATCTGGCGCACGGAACCCTGGTATGCCCAGTAGACGACGCCGGTGTCGCGCGCCTTCAGAAAGACCTGCTGCGGCATGTTGAGCGGCGGGTATCCATTTTGGTACCACGGACCGTGCGGCAGCGCATTGCACAGGGCATCCGGCACCGCGAGGATCGGCCACCCGCTGAATGCACTGCCCGCCATGCGCAACTCGGTGATCTCACCATCGCCGGCGACCCACAGCGCACCCGCGCCACACGCGATAACGGACGTGAGCGGTCCATAGATCGTGGTCGACGGGGGCACCGAGCCGACGATGGTCGTGCCCTGGTTGAACCCGAAGTCGGCATCGATGGTGGTGTTGGGAAGCGTGATGAGCCCGCCGTTGCCATCGCTCAGGTACCGTGTCGAGGTGCCGGAGAGCTGGATCACGGCTCCGGCCGCGTAAGCGAGCGGCGCGTCGATCGTCGCGTCGTACCCGGTCAATTGCTGGTTGGCGCCCAGGTTGATGAGCTGCGCACCGGCCGGCGTCGCGGCATTCGGATAGTACGAACTCGGCATCCCGGTCGTTCCGATGGCCTGGAATTGCAGGATCACGGCACCGGCCGGGAGACCACCCACTCGGTACGTGCCGTCGGCAGCTACCGCGCTACCCGAGAGGATCTTCCAGTCTCCGGATGGCGCCTGGGCTAGGGCCCAGACTTCCTCCCCCGTGATCGGCGACGCCGAGTTCGTCTGGAGGGTTCCCGAGATCGACGACGGCGCAGCGAGAGTGGCGTCGATTCCGGTCTGGGTGGACGAGGCGTTGACCAAGGTGGAGTTCTCTTCGAATCGACCACCGCCGTACCACTGCGGCGCGAAATCGTACCCATAGGGCGCCAAGAACTCGATGGCGTATTGCCCGGGATCGACGGCGAAGTCGTAGGTCCCGTTCGAATCGGTCGTTTCGTAGTCGACGAACTCACCGCTCGACGTATAGACCTCGAGGGTCGCGCGGTCCAGCGTCGATACTGTGCCATTCGGGGCGGTGCCGCGAACCGTCCCGGTGATGTGAGGTCGGGTGGCCAGCATTGCATCGATGCCCGAGAACGTCTGCGGTCCCGTCACGGATATCGGGGTGGCGGTCGCCAGGCTCGACTGGTCGTTCCAGAACTGCGATTGGTAGTTCGAACCCGCCGAGAATTCGACCTTGTACGACCCGAGAGGGATCCCGGCGATCGAGTAGGAGGCTGAATTGCCGTAGTAGTTGACGGCATGAGTCAGACCCCAGAAAGTGCCGTCCGAGCTCAAGACCGTGATGGTCGTATCACCCAGGATCGAGGCCGGGTCCGTCGAGATCGTGCCTGAGATCACCGCACCTGGAGGTACGGAGATGGTTCCGACATCACGCACCTGATCCGCCGAGACGGAGAAGAGCGGGCCTGTGCCGATGCTCTGACCACCCAACCAGTACGGACTGATGGCGTTCACGTTGGTGTCGCCCGACTCGACCTGAAGACGATAGGAACCGGGCTCAAGGCCCGAGAACGAGAACGACCCATCGGCCTGCACGTAGGCGACCGCAAAGCCCGAACCAAGAGAGGTGTAAATCGAAATGACCGCGGAGGGGTACGGGTCCCCCGACGCCAGCTGCACGTGGCCCTGGATCGTGCCCGTGCCGGAAGCGTACGCCGGGGCAGGCGCGAGCGAGATCGCGACGATAGCCACGGCGATGGCTGTCAGGAAGGTGCCAACACGAGCGCGAAGCGAGCCGATCATCCGACCTCCTGGGCGAGAGCTGTCCGGCTCAGAGAGTAGCGCGTCTTCGGCGCCCGCGCCGCTGATCGTCCGCGATGCTCCGGGTAGGCTGAGGCACCGTGAGCGACATCGAGATCGGCCGGTCCAAGCGGGCGCGGCGCGCCTACGCGTTCGACGACATCGCCATCGTGCCGAGTCGCCGCACACGTGACCCGCAAGACGTCTCGGTGAAGTGGACGATCGATGCGTTCACCTTCGACATGCCCGTTCTCGCCGCCCCGATGGACTCGGTGGTCAGCCCCGAGACGGCCATCCAGATCGGCAGGCTGGGCGGCCTCGGCGTGCTCGACCTCGAGGGCCTCTGGACCCGCTATGACGACCCGGAGCCCGTGCTGGCCGAGATCGCCGGGCTGAAGCCGGACGCCGCCACCGCGCGCATGCAGGCCCTCTACGCCGAGCCGATCAAGCCCGCGCTGATCAAGGAGCGCATCGCGCAGATCCGGGCCGCGGGCGTCCCGGTGGCCGGGGCCCTCTCGCCGCAGCGCACGCAGGAGCACTCGCAGGCCGTGGTCGACGCCGGGGTCGACCTCTTCGTCATCCGGGGCACGACGGTCAGCGCCGAGCACGTCAGCAAGACGGTCGAGCCGCTCAACCTGAAGAAGTTCATCTACGAGCTCGACGTGCCCGTGATCGTCGGGGGAGCGGCGACGTATACCGCTGCCCTCCACCTGATGCGCACGGGCGCGGCCGGCGTGCTGGTCGGCTTCGGCGGCGGAGCGGCGTCGACGACCAGGGCGAGCCTCGGCATCCATGCCCCGATGGCCACGGCCGTCGCCGACGTCGCGGGGGCACGACGCGACTACCTCGACGAGTCGGGTGGCCGCTACGTGCACGTCATCGCCGACGGCGGACTCGGCACCAGCGGCGACATCGTCAAGGCGATCTCGGTCGGCGCCGATGCCGTCATGCTCGGCACCGCGCTCGCCCGCGCCGACGAGGCCCCCGGCCGCGGCTGGCACTGGGGCGCCGAAGCGCACCACGCCGAGCTGCCGCGCGGCAGCCGGGTGCACGTCGGCACGGTCGCACCGCTTCAGCAGCTGCTGTTCGGCCCGTCGTCGAACCCGGATGGTCGCGTGAACCTGATCGGAGCGCTGCGGCGCTCGATGGCCACGACCGGCTACTCCGATCTCAAAGAGTTGCAGCGCGTCGAGGTCGTCGTCGCGCCGTATCAGCAGAGCTGAAGTTCGCCGACGGCGCACTGCCGGATGCCGCATTCGGGCCGCCGGTAGAATGGGTCCATGGTCGATGTGCGGCGGGTGAAGCTCCCGGGAGTCGGGGTGCTGCACACCTTCGTCACCGATGACGGCGGCAAGGTCGGCGTCATCAGTCACCGCTCGGGGCACAGCGACCTGATCACCTTCGCAGACGCCGAGGACGGCACCGCGAAGAAGGTCTCGCTCCGCCTCGACGAGGACGAGGCGCACACGCTGGCCGAGCTGCTCGGCGGCACCAAGATCACCGAGTCCCTCTCGGGCCTCGATCAGATCCCCGGCCTGTCGATCGACTGGTTCCACGTCGACTACGACGACCACATCGCTGGTCAGGCGATCGGCAACATGACCGACCGCGGCCTTCCGGGCGTCACCGTGGTCGCGATCGTGCGCGGCGAATCCGCGAACCCGGCTCCGGATGTCGACTTCAAGGTCTTCCCCGGAGACACCCTCGTGGTGGCCGGCGCGCCCGAGAAGGTCGCGAAGGCATTCCTCTTCTACCGCACGGGCGAGTTCAAGGCGAAGGCCGACTCCGTGGACGCGCCGCCCGGAAGGTAGCACGGTGGGTCACGAACTCCTCGTCCTCGGCGTCCTGTTCGTCATCGCCTACGTGCTCGGGCGGCTCGGCAAGCTCATCGGTCTGCCCGCCATCCCGATCTACATGCTGGTCGGGCTCATCGCGAGCCCGAACTTCCATCTCTTCCCGCTGAACTTCAAGTCGGCGGACGTCGAGCTGGTGGCGATCGTCGGCCTCATCTTCCTGCTGTTCAGCCTCGGCCTCGAGTTCGATCAGGACGAGTTCTTCGGCAACATCCGCTCCCTGCTGCTGAGCGGCGGCACCCGCATCGTCATCAACATGGGCTTCGGCTTCGTGTTCGGGCTCTGGGTCGGCTGGGGCACGCGTGAGGCGCTCATCATCGCCGGGATGACGGCGACCAGCTCGAGTGCGATCGTCACCAAGCTGCTGATCGAGTTGCGGCGCCTGACCAACCGTGAGACGCCGGTGATCCTGGGGATCACCGTGGTGGAGGACGTCTTCATCGCCATCTACCTGGCGATCGTCACGGTGATCATCGGTGGCGAGAAGACCGTGTGGGCGATCGTGCTGCAGCTCACGATCTCGTTCGCGTTCCTGGTGGCGATGTTCGCCCTCGCCCGCTGGGGCGGGCGCGTGGTGTCGCGGCTGGTGGGGGCGCGCGACGACGAACTGTTCACCATCCTGTTCTTCGGTCTGGCCGTCGCGTTCGGCGGCATCGGCGAGCTGCTGGGGGTGTCGGATGCGATCGGCGCCTTCCTGATCGGCCTCGTTCTCGGCGCCACCCGGTTCAAGGCGCGCATCGAGCAGTTCTCGCTGCCGTTGCGCGATGTCTTCGGCGCCTTCTTCTTCTTGAACTTCGGCCTGGCGCTCGACCCGTCGAGCTTCGGCGGGGTGCTCGTGCCGGTGATCGGGGCGATCGTCATGACTCTGGTGCTCAACACCGCGGGCGGTCAGCTGATCGCCTGGCTGAACAAGCTGACGCCGGCCGAGGGCTTCAACGTGAGCGCGATGCTGCAGAACCGCGGTGAGTTCGCGCTGATCCTCGCAACGCTGGCCTCGGCGGCGGGCCTGGACTCCCGGCTGACTCCCTTCGCGGGACTGTACGTTCTGATCATGGCGATCGTCGGACCCGTGCTCGCGGTCAACTCGGAGCGGGCGGGCACCTGGATCTTCACCCGCCGCCTGGGGCGGCGCTCGGGCCCGGACGGTACCGGCGACGTGCTGGTTGCCGCGCGGCGCGATCGCGACCCCGCGATCGCGCTGGCCGAAGCGGCCATGGCGGGCGCAGGCGACGACGAGCTGGCGGCCCTGGATGTCGCGGCATCCGACGGCGTGCCCGCCGGCGCGGTCGACGGCACGGGCACGTTCCTCGGCAGCGCCCACCAGGGGGAGCTGCTCCGGGTCGGGGCCGATCCGAACAGGGCCGCAGCACCCGACGCCGCGGAACCGGATGACGCGGCACTCGACGCCGCATTCGACGACGCCGCATTCGACGACGCAGCACTCGACGACGCGGCACTCGATGACGACGAGTCGCGCATCGCCCGTCAGGCCGGCGAGCAGAGCGACCACGATGATGCACGCAGCTCTGCTGCGCGCGAACGCGATCCGGAGTACTAGTGACTGACTCTCCCGGCCCGGGCTTCTGGGCAGTCGCTCGGCGCCCGCAGTGGATCGGCGCTCTGCTGCTGGCTCTCGCGATCGCGGCCGGGTTCTCGGCGCTCGGCCAGTGGCAACTGGCGCGCAGCGTGGCGTCGGCTCCCGTCGACCGTGCGGACACCGAGACGACGATCGCACTGACCTCCCTGGCCGAGCCGGGACGGCCCGTGACCGACCGACAATTGGGTCGCATGGTCACGGTCACGGGCACGCTCGTCGATGGCGACTTCGTGGTGCTCAGCAATCGGATCAATGCCGGCGTCACCGGCTTCTGGCTGGTCGCGCACGTGAGGACCGAGGGAGGAGCCGATCTTGCGGTCGCCCTCGGATGGGCGCCCACCCGCGCCCAGGCCGTGGCGGCCGAGGCCTCCGCGACGATCGCGAGCCCGCTGATCGGACGCTACCTGCCCAGCGAGGCGCCCGATCAACCCGATGTCGACAAGGGCGTGCAGAGCGCGGCATCCGTTCCCGCCCTGATCAATCAGTGGGCGCACTTCGGCGGCTCGGTGTACGCGGGTTATGTCGTGGCCGCCGAACCCGCCGCCGGCCTCACGGCCATCGACTCGCCGGCGCCCAGCCAAGAGGTGTCGCTCAACTGGCTCAACGTGTTCTACGCGGCGGAGTGGGCGATCTTCGCCGGGTTCGCGATCTACCTCTGGTACCGGCTGGTCAAGGACGTCGTGGAGAAAGACGCCGACCCGCGCGAACATAGGATGGATGCATGACCACCGGACCACGCGCCGCCGACGTTCCCCGGGTGCGCAACGTGTTGCGGGTGTTCCGGGTCTCGGCGATCGTGACCGGCGTCTTCCTCTTGCTGCTGTGCGCGATGATGGTGCTGCGCTACGGCCTCCTCGTCGACATCGAGCTGAACGGGCCATACGGTTTTCTGGCTCTGACCCCGCGCAGCCAGATCACCGGGGTCGACCTCTCCACGGCGATCCTGATCGTTCACGGCTGGCTCTACGTCGTCTATCTGGGATGCGACTTCCTGCTGTGGCGCTTCGTGCGCTTCTCGTTCGGCCGGTTCCTGTTCTTCGCACTGGGCGGGATCATCCCGTTCCTCTCGTTCTACTTCGAGTTCCGCATTCCGGCCTACGTGACGTCGCGGCTCGAGCAGGCCGAGGCAGCCACTCCCGTGGGTGCCGCGGCGTGAGCAGTGCTGCCGCTGACTCGGCGGCGAACAGCGAGGCGCATCCGGTTCTCGTCGTCGACTTCGGAGCGCAGTACGCCCAGCTGATCGCGCGCCGGGTGCGCGAGGCCGGGGTCTACAGCGAGATCGTGCCGCACACCATCACGGCGGCCGAGGTCGCGGCCAAGAACCCGTCGGGGATCGTGCTCAGCGGCGGACCGTCCAGCGTCTACGAGGAGGGCTCGCCCGACCTCGATCGCGGCGTGCTCGAGCTCGGGGTGCCGACGCTCGGCATCTGCTACGGATTCCAGGTGATGGCGCAGCAGCTCGGCGGCGAGGTCGCGCCGACCGGCGTGCGCGAGTACGGATCGACGGCCGTGCGCCTGAGCGGCTCCGACGGCTCGGGCGGTACGCTGCTGGCCGGGCAGCCGACCGAGCAGACCGCGTGGATGAGTCACGGCGACTCCGTCGTGCGCGCACCCGAGGGGTTCGAGGTGCTGGCCACCAGCGACGCGACCCGGTGGCCCGCCTTCGCCAGCGACGCCCGCAAGCTGTACGGCGTGCAGTGGCATCCCGAGGTCAAGCATTCGGAGTTCGGGCAGCGGGTGCTCGAGAACTTCCTGCACGAGGCGGCGGGCATCCCGGCCGACTGGAACAGCGGCAACGTGATCGCCGAGCAGGTCGCGAAGATCCGCGCCCAGGTCGGCAGGGGAAGGGTGATCTGCGGGCTCTCGGGGGGCGTGGATTCGGCGGTCGCCGCCGCGCTCGTGCACAAGGCGGTCGGCGATCAGCTGGTCTGCGTGTTCGTCGACCACGGATTGCTGCGCGCCGACGAGCGCGTGCAGGTCGAGCAGGACTACGTGGCGGCCACCGGGGTGCGTCTCGTCACCATCGATGCGGCCGAGCAGTTTCTCACCGCGCTCGCCGGCGTCACCGATCCGGAGCAGAAGCGCAAGATCATCGGGCGCGAGTTCATCCGCACCTTCGAGCAGGCGCAGGCCGACCTGGTCGCCGAGTCGGCGGCCGACGGCGACCCGATCCGGTTCCTGGTGCAGGGCACCCTCTACCCGGATGTCGTCGAATCCGGCGGCGGCACCGGCACCGCGAACATCAAGAGCCATCACAACGTGGGCGGCCTGCCCGATGACCTGCAGTTCGAGCTGGTCGAGCCGTTGCGCACCCTGTTCAAAGACGAGGTGCGGGCCATCGGACGCGAGCTCGGGCTGCCCGAGGTCATCGTCGGACGTCAGCCGTTCCCGGGGCCGGGGCTCGGCATCCGCATCGTCGGCGAGGTCACATTCGACCGTCTCGAACTGCTGCGCAAGGCGGATGCGATCGCCCGCTTCGAGCTGTCGGCCGCAGGCCTCGACGGCGAGATCTGGCAGTGCCCGGTCGTGCTGCTCGCCGACGTGCGCTCCGTCGGAGTCCAGGGCGACGGGCGCAGCTACGGCCACCCGATCGTGCTGCGGCCCGTATCGAGCGAAGACGCGATGACCGCCGACTGGACCCGGCTGCCCTACGACGTGCTCGCCCGCATCTCGACACGCATCACCAACGAGGTCGCCGGCGTGAACCGGGTCGTGCTCGACGTCACGTCGAAGCCGCCGGGCACGATCGAGTGGGAGTGAGGCGTTAAGAAATCGACCATTTCTGGTCGATTTCAGCCTCACTCGGTGCGACGTCTCGGCGCACCGGGAGAGCAATCCCTAGCCATTTCTGGCCTCTTTCAGCTTCACTCGGCGTGCCGTCTCGGCGCGCCGGCAGGGCCGAACTCAATTCCTCGGCAGGAAGTACGAGATCAACCGCAGGATCTCGAGGTACAGCCAGACCACGGTGACGACGATCCCGAAGGCGGCCGTCCAGCCGTACCGGCGCGGCTGGCCGCTCTGCACCCCGCGCTGCACGAAGTCGAAGTCGATGACCAGCGAGTATGCCGCCATGATCACGACGAGGATCCCCAGCGGCACGCCGAGCGGGATGCTCGTGCCCGGGATCACGACATCGCGCAGCCCGTTCATCGACTTCGTGACCCCGAAGAGCATCAGACCGAGGTTGACCACCGAGAAGGCAAGATAGCCGACGATCGCGACCAGGAAGATCTTCGTGGCCCGTCGCGATGCACGCACCTTGCCGCTGGCGAAGAGCGCCAGGGTGACCGCGACGACTCCGAGCGTGCCGAACACCGCCATGGGCACGATGCCCGAGCCGAACGCCTGGGTGTACCAGGCCGAGACCGCCCCGACCAGCGCGCCCTCTGCGAGGCTGTAGATGAGGATGAGCGCCGGCGACGGCTCGCGCTTGAACGAGTTGACCAGGCCGAGTGCGAGCCCGACGATGAGCGCGGGGAAGAGCACGATCGGGAAGAACCAGCCGACCGCCGCTCCGACGACGAGCACCAGGAAGCTGACCGCGGTCTTCACGATGGTGTCTTCGTAGCTCATGCGGTCCATCTGGGCGGCCGTGGCATCCGGAAGGGCGAGATGCGCGTCTAGCTGCGCAGCGGTCGGGATCGGGATGGCGGCGGCGGCGTCCCTCGCAGCCTGGCGCTGCGCGGCCTTCGGCGAGAAAGCCGGGGAGTTGGAGAAGACGGGGTTCGACATGGCGGGCTCCGATGATCTGGTGAGGCGAGTTTAAGCGGGTGGCCCGGGAACCGCCTGAGTACTGCGAGTGCTCGCCACCGCTCGGGCCGCCCATGCCGAGGCCACGATCACCCCGAACTCGATTCCGAGCGCGGGCAGCATTCCGCTGTAGTCGGGGAAAAGCCGGGCCGCGATGACCGCCCCGGCCAGCACGAAGGTGAGGGTCGGGTAGCTGCGCAGTGGACGGTGGCGCACCAGCAGCCATCCGGCGTAGGGCAGCACCAGCACGCCGACGAAACGCGGACCGGTCAGCAGCAGCAGGGCTGCGGGTGTCGAGATCACCACGGCCACCACGCGCCGCCATCCGTCGGCAGGCATCACCGCCCAGCCCGCGACGTGCGCGAGCAGGCCGGCGAGCAGGAGCAGCAGCACATAGGTGTCCGACCCGGCGATCGCGACCGCGCCGGCGACGATGAGGATGCCGCCCCCGACGCTTCTGGCCTGTGCGGTCCCCCACCGCAGAGGCAGGCCGGTCGTGCTCATTGCTCGGCTGCTCAGGCGTTGAGAACGAGGTAGCTGATCCCGAGCACCAGCACGGCCGCCAAAGAGAGGTAGCCCAGCACGATCGCCACCCAGGCGATCGCCGTGCCGCGTTCGCCGGAGTGGCTGATCTGGGTCAGTGCGAGATGCCCGAACAGCGCCGCGAGGGGGCTGACCAGGCACCCGAGAATGAGGGCGAGCACCGCCAGGATGTTGACGCGCGGCAGCACCGTCGCCTCAGGGCGGAGCGCGGCCGGGGTCGGCTCGGGCTCGTCGGCCGGGATGTCCTCGGCGCGCAGCACCGGGCTCGTGCTCGTATCCGGGCTCGCGGGCGCGACGGCGCGTGCAACCGAACTCGCGGGCGCGAAGGAGCTGGTAACCCGGCCCGCGGGCGCGAAGACGCTCGCGACCGCCTTCGGGATCGGGGCGGTCGCATGGTGAGCGACGCCGGTCGGAGTGCCGCAATAGATGCAGAACTTCCACTCCGGCTGCAGCTCACGGGAGCAGTTCGCGCACGCGGCCATGGTTCCGCCACATTATCGTGAGCCCATGAGAGCCTTGCACCCCCCGTTCGTGATCGGGCACCGGGGGGC
>Ga0207667_10011039_pt1 | contig 10523 bp, 12 predicted proteins | sample KBSCornC52_FD_184301 | JGI IMG/M metagenome (GOLD analysis project Ga0207667, IMG submission 184301) | Corn rhizosphere microbial communities from Kellogg Biological Station, Michigan, USA - KBS Corn C5-2 (SPAdes) (version 2) | ecosystem: Host-associated > Plants > Roots > Rhizosphere > Soil ...
CAGCGAAACTTATAAATGCCTCGCCGAACTCGCCTCGCATACCAAGGTCGTTGCGGTCGGCGAGATCGGACTGGATTTCCACTACGACCATTCGCCGCGCGACATCCAGCGCAGCGTATTCATCGAGCAGATGCGTATCGCCCGCGACGCGCGCAAACCCATCGTGATCCATACACGCTCCGCGTGGGATGACACGATCGCGCTGCTGCGCGAACATTGGGCTCCGAGCGGTCTGGGCGGCATCATTCATTGCTTCTCCGAAGGGCCGCGTGAAGCGGAGCAGGCGCTGGCGATTGGCTTTCACATCAGCTTCGCCGGCATCGTGACCTTTCCCAAAGCCGCCGCCATTCAGGACGCCGCGCGCCTGACGCCCGCCGATCGCCTATTGATTGAAACCGACGCGCCATATCTGGCGCCTGTCCCGAAACGCGGCAAGCGCAATGAACCGGCTTATGTGGTCGAGACCGCGCGCAAGCTGGCGGAGCTGCGCGGCGTGACACTCGACGAGATCGCCCAAATCACAACCGCCAACTGGCGCCGCCTGGTTGGGTTAAGCGGCGACGCCCCCATCGGCTAGACTGCCCGATCGGCTAGACTGGAGGATTCTCATGGCATTCGGCAAGATCGGCGAGACACTATCGGCACTCGAACTCTTGGACCTGGTCAACGCAGACCTGGAAAAAGTGGAGCGCGAGATCGGCTTGGAATCCGTGGCGTCGGTCGAGGCCATCAACTACATCAACCAGTACCTGCAGGCGGGCGGAGGCAAACGTCTGCGTCCGATCCTGGTGCTGCTTTCCGGACGCATGCTGGGCGACACCAACCCCATGCTGATCCGCATGGCCGCAGTGGTGGAAATGATTCATACCGCCACGCTGGTGCATGACGACGTAATCGATCTGGCGAAAACGCGACGCGGCCGGCCGTCGATCAATGTAGTCTGGGGCAACCACACTTCGGTGCTGGCCGGCGACTGGCTCTACATGCAGGCTTTCCAAGTCGCAGTGCGCGAGCGCAACTTCCCTACCCTGGATCTGCTCATCAGCCTGACGCAGATGATGGTCGAAGGCGAACTGCTGCAGCTCGAACGCATCGGCAAGATCGCCATCAGCGAAGCCGACTATTTCGAGCTGATCGACCGCAAGACCGCTAGCTTGTTTTCGGCCTGCGCGCGCCTGGGCGCCATCAGCGCGGGAGCCGACGAATCAGTCGAAACCCAACTGGCCGACTACGCCTGGAACCTGGGAATCGCGTTCCAGTTGGTCGACGATATTCTCGATTTCACATCGCGCGAAAAGATCCTGGGCAAGCCGGTCGGCAACGATCTGCGCGAGGGCAAGGTCACGCTGCCGCTGATCTATGCGCTCGAAGCCGCCGACCCGGAAGAGCGCAAGCTGGTGGAAACCGTGCTGACCGACGGCAACTACGATCAAGTCCCGTTCAGCAAGATTCTCAAGGTGCTGCATCGCCACCGCGGGATCGAGCGTGCGCAGGAGCGCGCGCAAGCCTTCACCGAAAAGGCCCGCGCTATTATCGGCGAGTTCCCGGCATCACCGTACCAGCGGGCGCTGATGGCGGTAACAGAATTGGTTACTACGCGGGATCACTAGGGGCTGGAACGGCAGTCTCAATAGCGGCTTCGTTGGCTTCCGTGACGGTTTCCCCAATAGTACCTTTACGATTCCCCACGCACGGATAGCTATTGACTCGCTGCGCAGGCCAAGCATACGCTTAGTGATGCATAAGTTTGCACTTCTGATGCTACTGATCTTGTCGTCGGTATTCGCCGCCTCTGCTCGTGCCGAGGAGATATACGACTTTAGCTTCACTCAGGGTGCAGGCACTCAGGTCCGAAGTGTAGAGTTCTTTTTCACTCCCCAGAACTTCTTTGAGCCAGGTGATTACTTCCTTTTCGGGCCGTTTGAGATAACAGACGGAGGCGGAAATTACTCCATAATAGGCCAGGGCTTTGCTGGACTTTCAGGTGGCACGGGATGTTTCGACTTCGGGTCGGAGAATGCATCTCCGATCCTTGGAAATTGCAGTGCTACTACAGCTGGACCACCTGGCGGTGTTCTCGCGTTCAATTTTTCCTCAGGATTCCCCTCAATGGCTGGAGTTTTCAATGCAACTGTTAGCGGGGGGTTTTGGGACCGAACCAGTAATACGTTTCTTATTGCTGGCGGCAACGGTACGTTAACCATCACCGATGTACAATATGTTCCTGAACCCGCTTCTAGTGTTCTCTTCGTCACGGGTGCGGTGCTCTTCGGCTGGCGCTTCCGGCGTCGAGTCTGTTAGTCGTAATAGCGAGTTCCCTGCATCGCCGTATCAACGGGCGGTAACGGAATTGGTTACCACCCGCGATCACTAAAACGGGCGGCCGGCGCAACCACATTTGGGCTTCATCCTATCCGCCGAAGGCCACTAGCTCGCCCAGGCGTGAAAATCTAGCAGTAGTATTCCGCAAAGGAAATACTGTCGCCAAGCTAATAGCAGAAAGATAGACTCGCGGGGTAAAATGGATCGTCGTGCGGGACTCTGCCTCCAGTCGCCCTTGCCCTCGTTGCCGATCTGGCATGGTGCGTTCCCGGGCACACGGCGCTCGGGAAGATCTAGCCTTTATGATGGGCAGCGAAATCTACCGCTGCGCCTCTTGCAGGGGTCGTTTCCTCTGCTTTCGCCGATTCAGCATCCCGAGTCCGGCTCATGATGGTTATACCGGCAACGATTCCGGCGATGGCGGTTACATATTTGCATGGTTCGCAATCCTTGCGGGATTTCTGACCTGCCTGGGGATCGCATTCTGGACCCTCCGCAAATTTCATCGCTGGCCGTTCTAGTTCGGCACTCCATAGGTTGACACGGCGAACCCGAGTTGGGCTTTATTGAAATCGTATTTTGGTTTCATCCCGTATGCCGAAGTTCTTCGCGGATCACGCGTCGCAGCGTGGTCTCCAGTTGCTCGCGGCTTCGGCTAACGAAATCCCGCAGCGCCAGATTAATCAGGCTCTGCTAGTTGGCCCCGCCTGCTTTATCTACTTCATTGCGGAATCGATCCAGCAAGTTAGTGTCCAGCCAGATGGTCACGCGGGTTTGCGGGGTGGCACTTTCACCACGGCTCCACGCTTGCCTTTGCTGAAATCGTATTCGCGCTTCATTTGTTCTCCGTGGTAGCTGTGTACAAGCGTACATTACTCGATCAATTTGGGTAGGCGATCCCACGTGACCTCGGAAGTGCGATTATGAATCGAGGGATCCGACGATGAAGGCAGTTGAGTTCGAAGGCACCGTAACTCCGAATGGGCAGATCGCTGTCCCCGCGGAAATCGCCGGGCAGCTCCCCCTTGGTGAGCCGATCCGCGTGGTCGTTCAGTGGGATGGGGCGTACGATGAGGATGGCGCTTGGCGAACCCTGGGACGGCAGCGGTTCGAAGCTGCTTACGCGCCTGAAGATTCTGTCTACGACCAGTTGATGGATGAAACTCGGTGACGTTGTTCTCCTGCGGATGGAGTTTCACCAGACCGCAGGTGGGAAAGTCCGTCCCGCGATTGTCCTGCTGGACACCGGCGATGATGACATTGTGGCGGCGCCTGTCACCTCTCGGCTAAGGCTTTCCGAATATGACCTTCCGGTGCGGGAATGGAAGATTGCTGGGTTGAACGTACCTTCCTTCATTCGTATTCACAAACTTACTGTGCTGCCCAAAAGCGGGATCGTGCGGCAGTTGGGTAGTTTGACCAGGCCTGATCGCGATGCGCTCGTGCAAATTTTGGCTCGGGCTTTCCAAGGCTAGGCGCGAGCAACATATGCGAAGAATGCGACCAAGTGGATGGGGCGCGGGCGACAGGTGGGAAATGTTTATTCTCTGTTTAGTTCTTTTGAAAGGTCAGAAACGCCAAAGCTCCAATAATTAAGACCGCGATCGCAACATAGCCCACTTTCTTGAGGGTCTCAGGCGTCACGGGCCGCCCGAAGAACGTGCGGTAAGACAATCCCGTTCCAGGCAAGCCCACCGAGAAATACTTCCTGCGCTTCGCGTCCAGGCCGAGCCGCAAACCGGTGCGGCCCACACTTGCGCCGATCCCCGACTTACTAAGATTCAGCCGCACCCCAGGCGCGATTCGAACCCGACGTTGAAAACGAAAGCCCATTCCAACCTCCGATCTTACAGCAGGACCACGCCGCCTCACGAATGGTGATTTGGCGTAACCTGAGAAGACCCGATCATGTCAGGCCAGATCACCCGGCGGTTGAAACCGGAAGAAGAGGAAGTTCTTCGCAAGCGTGAGGAATTGGCGGCTATTCGTGCAGCTCTCGCCGAGCATGAACTGGAGCTCGTCGATCTCCGCAGCCGGCTCGCGGCCTTTGAGGGGCGCTATCTCCGGCAGGTTGGTATCCTCTACGCCGAGCTGGGATGAATGGAAGGCGCGAATCGCTGCCGTCCGGGAACAGATTGAGCGGGTGAAGAAGGAGCACGAGGCTCTCGCTAATTAAAAGGTAAAACCTACATGAGCGATGAATCCCAACTCCAGACCCGGCCAGAGGACGGTAATTCTTCGTTGGTTCTTTCGTCGGCACGATCCAGTCTAATCGCTCGGGGTCGGCGCGACGCGGCTTTGCTCACGAAACCGCTCCTTCCGAAGACACCGGACATGCAATCACTAACTCGTCGGTTTACCCAGGAAGGAGACTGGGATCTTGCCATACGTTACCTTGCAGGTGACGTTTCTACGTTTTCCCTTCAGGACTACGCCAACGCCTTGGCGTCGTGGCGCCGGGCCGCCGAGGCAGGGGACACTGAAGCCCAGTTCATCCTCGGCACGGCGTATGAGGAAGGTGACGGTGTGCCAAAAAATGAGGCGGAGGCGGTTCGCTGGTTCCGTGTAGCCGCCGCTAAAGGATGTCACTACAGTGAGTGCCACCTCGGGGTTGCGTACGCTGAGGGCGACGGTGTGCCGCAAGATTATCGCGAGGCTGTGAAGTGGTTCACCCTTGCCGCCGCTGCAGGAGACGATAGGGCACAGTTCCACCCCGCTACGGCTTACGCCGACGGCAGAGGCGTGACGCAGGACTACATACAGGCGCATATGTGGTTCAACCTCGCTGCAGATATAAATTGTAAGATTGACGTCTCGAACCTCGACGCACTAGCACGCAAGATGACTCCCCAACAGATTGCCGAGGCTCAACGGCTAGCACGCGAATGGAAGCAAACGAAGCAAAAACAGTTTGCCCGCAGCGGGGGGGATTCTTACTGCAACTGCCTGTCTCAATAATTTTTTTCGCAAATATCGCTGCAATCAGGCAAAGTGAGACATATGTGTTGATCCCGATCCTCCGACACCCAATCAGCGTCAATCTTGCATGTCAGGACATAGCGGAACTCCCTTTCTATATCAAAGGGAATCCTTGGTTTTTGGCAGTACGAATAGTTCGCTGGCGGAATTAAAGATGGGGTCGGTTCCAACGCCTCACCCTTGTTGTACTCCACTGGGTAGATTACACAAAGGCCCGATGCCCGTGAATCCGCGCGCCATACGGCGTTTATTCGCTCCAACAGAGCCATTGGGTCGTTGATTCGGACGATAAACGGCGATTTCCAACGCTCTATCAAAATAGACTTTTCTACCTCAGGGTGTGCGGTGCAGAGAACAAGATGGCTATTCAGCGACACGCCCTCGTAGTGAACAGGATGGCTGGTGTTCCAGTCAAATGCCGCAGTGCCTTCTGCTTCGTCTCTACGTGAGTCCTCGATAGTCTTGTAGTAGTCGAGACGTCCAAATCGCACCTTTCCGGCGATAAACGATTCGGCGTATTCCTCTTCTTCTAAGAATCGAAGGAGTGTATCTGGCAATTTCATGGGGGTTTCGGCTCCTATACCTTGGCTGACTCTTATGAGTCACTCGTTTTTATCGGCAACTTTGAAGCTTGGCTTCTGCGTCCAGGGTCGTCGCGCCTGCTCACAATGGCTAGGCAGTGCGAGTAGCTTTGCAGGCGTCCAAGTTGACAACCCCCCGAACCTCCTGTATAGTTCTGAAGTACCTGCTGTTTCAACAATTTGTCGAGGTTTCGACATGGCCGCCACCGACGAACCGGATGTTGACGTAAGCTTCCCGGGCGAAGAAGATTACGCGCATCTCATAGAGGACTATAGTCATTTAGCCCCTCCGTCGGAGGGTGAACTATTGCAGGGCCACGTCGTCACAGTCCATCCCAACGAAGTCATCGTCGATTTTGGATACAAGCTCGAAGGCTTGGTCCCCATCGAGCAACTGAAGCAAGCCGATGGCACCGTGACCGTAAAGCCAGGCGACGCCATCGACGTCATGGTCGATCGCAGCGGCCCGCAGCAGGAAGGCTACATCCTGCTCTCCTATTCGCGCGCCAGCCGCCTGCGCATCTGGGACACGCTGGAACAGGCCATGCGCGATCAGTTGCTGGTATCGGGGCGGGTGCTCGAACGCACCAAGGGCGGACTGATCGTGGATGTGGGCGTGCCCGCGTTCATGCCGGGTTCGCAAGTCGACATCCGCCCGATTCATGACCTGGACCAATACGTGGGCCAGGATATTCCCGTCAAGATCCTGAAGCTCAACCGGCGGCGCGGCAACGTGGTGGTCTCGCGCAAGACCGCGCTCGAAGAAAATCTGCAATCGCGCAAGCAAACCGCGCTGGAGCATCTGGCCGAGGGCGCCGTCGTCAACGGCACCGTGAAGAACCTCACTGAGTACGGCGCTTTCGTGGATCTGGGCGGCATCGACGGCCTGCTGCATGTCAGCGACATGTCGCATGGGCGCGTCAATCATCCGTCCGAGGTAGTGCATCCCGGCGACGAGATCACTGTCAAAGTGCTCAAGTTCGACCGCGAAAAAGAGCGCATCTCGCTGGGCATCCGGCAGCTCACGCCGGACCCCTGGGAAACCTTGGGAGAACGCTTTCCCGCGGGCAGTCGCGTGATCGGGCGCGTGATGAGCATCACTGACTACGGCGCTTTCGTCGAAATCGAACCGGGCGTCGAGGGGCTGATCCATGTCTCTGAGATGACCTGGAGCCGGCGCATGAAACACCCCGGCAAGCTGGTGAAGGCCGGCGATCAGGTGGAGGCCGTGGTGCTCGAAGTGAAACCGCGCGAGCGCCGGGTCTCGCTGGGAATCAAGCAACTGGAGGCCGACCCCTGGACCACCGTCGGCGAACGCTATAGCATCGGTTCTGTGGTGGAAGGCCGCGTACGCAAGCTGGCGGATTTCGGAGCCTTTCTTGAGATCGAAGAAGGCGTGGACGGACTGGTCCACGTCTCTGACCTTTCCTGGACCAAGCACGTGAAACATCCATCCGAGGTCGTCAAGAAGGGGCAGTTGATGCAAGCCGTGATCCTGAGCATTGACGCGCCGAATCACCGTTTATCCTTAGGTGTCAAGCAGTTACAGCCCGATGCCTGGGAGAGCTTCTTCCGCGCCCATGAAGTCGGGGACATCGTACGCGGCCGGGTGGCCCGCGGCGCAGCCTTCGGAGTCTTTGTCGAACTGGCGCCAGGAGTAGAAGCGCTGTGCCACAAATCGGAGATTCCGCCAATGCCCGACCGGCCGGCCACCGATACGGCCCTGCCGCGGGGCGACGAATACGACTTCAAGATCATTAAAATGAATGAAGCGGAGAAAAAGATCGGTTTGAGCCTCCGCGCCGTGGCGGAGGATGAAGAGCGCATTCGCCTGGAAGATTACCAGCGGCAGGCGGCAGCCGTTACTATGACAATAGAGGAAGCGATGAATATTCGTGGAAAAGGGGAAGACCGGTAATGACCAAGGCCGAACTGATCGAGGAAGTCTCGCGCGTCGTCGAAATGACACGGAAGGATTCGGAGGTTATTGTCGAGGCAATCTTCGATAGCGTCGTCAAGTCCCTGCGCGGGGGGGACAAGATCGAAATTCGCGGGTTTGGCAGTTTTCGCACGCGGCAGCGGCAGCCTCGCATCGGCCGCAATCCCAAGACCGGCGCGCGAGTGGAAGTGCCTGCCAAGCGCATCCCCTACTTCAAGCCCAGCAAGGAGTTGAAGGACTTGGTCAATCACGACCACGCCGCGGGCAGCGAAGCGGTCCCGGGCACTGGCGCTTAAGCCCCTATGGGGGACGAGCCGCAGCCGGTTAGGAACCGCGCGGAGATCACCCGCGGTGGCCGCCGTTTTTCGTAATCAATTTCGCAATCAATAACGTTATGGACCAGTTGTGGAGCCCCTGGCGATATCAGTACGTCTCGTCGGCGGGCATTGTTCCCTTGGGGAAAGACTTCTGTTTTTTTTGCCAGATCGCTGCGAATCCTGGCGACGACGCGGTGAATCTGGTGGTGCTGCGCGCCGAGCGAAGTTTTGTCCTGCTGAACCGCTACCCGTATTGCAGCGGCCACCTGATGATTGCGCCTTACGCGCACGTAGCAAGTCTGTCCGAAACCGAGGTCGCAACGCTCGAAGAGATGATGCGGCTGGCACAGCGTTGCGAGTCGGCGCTGCGGCGGGTTTACGGTCCGGATGGCTTGAATTTCGGTTTCAATATCGGGCAGGCCGCCGGCGCCGGTGTCGCCGGGCACATCCACATGCATGGATTGCCGCGCTGGTCCGGCGACACTAGTTTCATGACCACAGTGGGCGAAACCCGGGTGCTGCCCGAGGATCTGGCGACCACTCGTGAGAAACTGGCGGCGGCGCTGGCTGATCCAAATCCGGCCGATCTAAATCCGAATGTTCCCGCGCCGGGCGGCCGATAACATATGCGAAGGTTGTGTAGTACGCGCTCCGAGGTCCGCCCCGTATTCGCCCTATGATCCGGCTGTTTCGAGTTTCCATGCCCAGCAGCGCGCTCGCGCTGATTATTTCAGAAACCATTCTGGTTTTTAGCTGCTATCTCGTTGCCGGTTACGCGACGCTGGATCTATCCTCCGACATCTTTTTGTGGAAAGACGGCGGCTGGTGGCGCGTAGCGCTGGTGGCGCTCTTCATCCTGCTGGGCCTCTACTTCAACGACCTCTACGATACCTACCGCATCCCCTCCCGCACCGTCCTGCTGCAACAGTTTTGCCTGGTCCTTGGCTTGGCATTTCTGTTGCAGGCGCTGCTGAGCTACGGCCGGTGGGACGTGATCGTTCCCCGGCGCATCATGCTTTATGGCAGCCTGTTGGTGCTGGTGTTTGCGCCGTTGTGGCGAATCGCCTACACCGGGGCGGTCCGGGCAGCCGCTGGAGCGCAGAAGCTGCTGTTCCTGGGCACATCGCCGGCGGTGAGAGAAATCATGCACAGTCTGCGCGAACGTCCAGAGCTGGGAATGGCGCCCATCGGGTTCATGGACTTTGAAAACCGATCGGAGCCCCTCGATGGTGTGCCCTGCCTCGGGCAGATGAATGACGTTCAGAATGCGGTCACCGAATACCAGCCGGATCGCATCGTGGTGGGCGCGATGGAGCGGCGCGGCGCTCTGCCGATCGACCAACTTCTGGAATTGCGCTTCGCCGGAGTGCCTATCGAGGACTCAGCGGTTACCTATGAGACCGTGTTTCACCGCGTCTCATTGCGGGAGCTTCGGCCGTCGCAATTGGTCTTCTCGGCCGAGTTGGTGCCGCGGCGGATCATGGTGGCGGCGCAAAGTATCTATTCGTGGGTGCTCGGTGTCGTTGGCCTCATCCTGGCTTTACCTTTAATGGTGCTGGTCGCGTTAGCGATAAAACTGTTTTCCAAGGGTCCGGTGTTCTATCGGCAGACTCGGGCCGGCAAGTACGGAGTGCCCTTTACGCTCTACAAATTCCGTTCCATGCGCACGGACGCCGAAGTCGAGAGCGGCGCGGTCTGGGCCAGCAAAGACGATCCTCGCATCACGCCGGTCGGCCGCTGGCTGCGTAAGCTGCGGCTGGATGAAATTCCCCAATTGTTCAATGTCATTCGGGGCGAAATGAGTCTGGTGGGCCCGCGGCCGGAACGTCCTGAGTTTGTGCGTGTGCTGGAGGAAAAGATCCCCTATTACCGCCAGCGTTTGTGCGTTAAGCCCGGGGTCACGGGATGGGCGCAGGTCAATTTCAAGTATGGCGACACCATGGAAGATGTCGCCACTAAACTGGAATACGATTTGTATTACATCAAGAATCTGGCACCGTCACTCGACGCCTACATCATGTTCCACACCGCGAAAACAGTGCTGTTGGGCCGCGGCGCGCAGTAGGCGCGGCCGTGCCGGCTTACGGCGTTTTGGGCTTCCAGAGGCCCAGCGGCGCGCCGGTGGGATCGACGATGATGCTCAACCATCCCGCGCCCATTACCTCAGTCACATCTTTCATGACCTTGGCGCCGAGCGATTTTGCTTTCGCGGTCGCCGCGGCGATGTCATCGACCAGAACATAGGCCAGCCAAGACGAAGGCGCTCCCGGTATCATCTGCTGCATCATTCCGCCCGCGGTGCCTCCCCCGACTCCGATCATCGTGTAAGTAAAACCGGGGCCCATCTCGACATCTTCCAACTTCCAGTCGAATAATACTCCGTAA